>Ga0210024_1002830_pt1 | contig 14668 bp, 16 predicted proteins | sample CryGeymeta201525_FD_183988 | JGI IMG/M metagenome (GOLD analysis project Ga0210024, IMG submission 183988) | Groundwater microbial communities from Crystal Geyser aquifers in Utah, USA - Crystal Geyser metaG 2015-25 (SPAdes) (version 2) | ecosystem: Environmental > Aquatic > Deep subsurface >... | reverse complement strand
AGAGAGTGGTAAAGGTGGTACCAAAAGAATTACAAAAAGAGGTTTTGGGGCGGCTTCTAGATTTGGCGATAAGATATGCTAAACCAGCAATAATTCATAGCAGGTATGCCTGGAAGGATGCTCTCCGGTTAGTTCAGGATTCAGGAATAGAAAAGGCTGTGTTTCACTGGTTTACTGGCTTTCCCAGTGTTCTTGAGGATATAATTGACACCGGTTATTTCATTTCTGCTACGCCAGCGGCAGAATATCATGCCGAACATAGGAGAGCAGTTAAAGAGACACCTTTGGATAAACTGTTGTTGGAAACAGATTGTCCTGTTACCTATGGCAGGGAAGTAAAATATGAATCAAAACCTGCCGATGTTCTCAGGACTTTGAAAGCCGTGGCTGAGCTTAAAGGAGTTGACGAAGCTACAATTGCTGAACAAACTACCAGGAATGCGGTAGTTTTCTTTTCCTTAAAAAATGTTATCGCGAAGAGCCAAAGCCCGGGATGAACTAAAGAGACAACAAAGCAACTTAACCGTTATTTGAGCTAAAGGAGGTAAAAGTAATGATACAGCCGATAGTGGGTGAAGAAACTTTCCAGAAGAACGTATTACAGTCTAAATCGCCAATTTTGGTGGATTTTTGGGCAAAATGGTGTGCTCCTTGTTTGGCTACTGCTCCCATTCTGGAGGAATTAGCTAAGGAATATGCTGACAAAATAAACTTCGCTAAAGTGGATGTGGATGAGAATGGTTCCTTAGCCAGCAAATATAGCGTTGCCGCTATCCCGACTATGCTCATATTTAAGGACGGTCAGCCTGTTCAGCAAATCGTTGGTCACAAGCCAAAGAAGGAACTTAAGAAGATACTAGATGGATTTCTAGAGGGCTGAGCAGCAGAATTTCCTCTCCCTTTGTCTGCTTTCAGTAGGTGGGCCCGGAAGGCAAAAAGAGGTCCCGAATGAAATCAAATTCTTTTGAGAGTAACGCTAGTAACAGTGGAAATTTTACCATCAAGAATTTCGCTATTTTTGACGACGCTATCACAGCTTCCGTACTGGTAAAATACTTGCTGGCAATGGCAAGTATGGCGGCAACCAGAAGCAGTCCTATTCCAGCTCCGAGAATGAAACCAGCAAGCCTATCTACCCAGCCAAGCATTGTAATGTGAACCAGCTTGGCAATAAGCCATCCAATTATGCTAGCTATGACTAAAGTGGCCAGTAGGATGATGGTGTAGGCAGCTATCTTTGCCCATGTGGCGCCACTGGGCGAAAGTAAGTTAGCAAACGGCTGATAATAGTGCCCTGCCAGGGCTATACCCCCTATTAGCCCGGCAATGCCGAATGCAGCTCTGATGGCTCCTTTCCATAACCCCAACACACCGAATATTATGCCAATTACTATGATGGTTATATCCAGCCAGTTCATTTCAGCATGACCCCCTTTGAAACCAATTCCTTTATTTTCTTTGCTATTTCAAAAGCTTCCTTCGCTTTTTTCAAAGTTTGTTTTTCAATTCCTTCTCGGCTTCACCTTTAACCTAAATTCCGCCGCATTCACTTAAATAGCCACAGTTAGGGCACATCCATGAAGGACACTTGGGGAGTTCCCAGGGAGATTGTGCCTTTGTCATTAACTCCGCTCGTTGTAGCGCTTCAGCCTTTAAGGCTGCCAAATTTCTGAAGGTTACATCATAGACCATTAGTTTGGCATCCTCTTTAGGAACGTTGGTGTAGTAAACTAATAATCTGCCCTGCGCATGATCGGTCAATGCACACTCGAATCCCAGGCGAAGAAAATAATGAGGAAATGTCCGGGACAGGCGTTCCCTTTCTACCAGCGAGTAGAATTTTGGGCCGCGCAGGATGGTGGGCAAATTCTGCCACATCTGGACCAGGTCGCCTAGTAGGGCGTGTCGCACGGGAATCCTCCGCATCTCACCAGGAGCGCCATAGCGCAGTGAATCACGAAGTGTGTCAAGAAATCCGCGCTCATCCATAGAGCGGAGATACTCTCCTTTTTCTTCTGCTACTTCCCCTGAAACAAGTTCAGGGTCGGCAACTTCCTGTGACTTAAGACGCTCAAAATATGCTTTTCGCGGAAAAACAATATCATTGATTCGAAATAGCTGGGATGGCTGCGACTCAGCAATTTTGCTCAGGAGTTGCTCACAGGTGATGTTATCGACATAAATTTGTCCCGCTAATTCAGCTATCTCATGCGATGGTGGCACCGAACTGGTCTTGCAGTCGCATACCTGGGAATAATCACATTGCTTATTGAACCAGAGGCAAATAGGGAGATTGTTGGGATCATTTGAAATGAGCGATTGAATCAGGAGGTCTCGCCTTCGTTGCATTTCGCCTCTAATTGCTTCCAGATTTGGAAAGGCAACATGGTAGACAACCAGAGGAGAGGTCGAGGCTGATTCTTCCCCCTGACGTTGATAAATGATAATTTCTCCCTCGTGGGCATTGACCATAGTACAATACATGCCCAGTTGCTCGACATAAGTTGGTCTGTATCGCAGCAAATCTTTTGTATCCGGAGGTGCCGAAGTTGTTTTAACCTCTACAGGAATCTTCTCGTAGATGTCAATCTTGCCCACTATGCCCTCAGCTTCTACGAATTGCTCCAGGTATTCTTCGCTGGACACAGCCGAGCCGAAGACCTTATGAAACCCTGTTCCAGCCCACATAAGCTGCTGTTTTTCCAGCGGCGGAATGATTTCAGGATGCTTTCTCTGAAAGTAGGCCTGTTTGAGATTAAGCAAGTTAGTTACGGAGATGCGATACGGAGGTCGGCGTGTCTTTAACTTTTGCATCAGGGCATCTTTGACTGAGCGGTTCGCCTCAATACGGGAAACGTAAGATGTGATATCAAAATCGGCTATTTTCATTACTTACTATATCAATTCTGCTAGAGCACCACACGTCCCTCGCCAGATAAGGGGGGTTGAAGGGAGGGCCTCCTCTCTAAACACACTCATGGTAACGCCACTGGAATGCCAGTCATAACTCAGGACACAGCCAAAAGCCTGAAACCAGTAGGGGTCAGAAAGGCGGTGCAGCATCTCCTCAGGCCCAAATTCATCAACAATGACAGCGGTAATCTCACCGGCAAGCAGGCACATCCGCCCGAAGAGCCACGGAGGCACCTTGCCATAATGCAAGGGCAAGTTGGCAATCCCAGTTCTCTGTCCCGAGCCAGGCATCTCTTGCTCCGGGAGATATTATACAGCAGTGCTGCCCTAATGGCATTGCCGCTTTTGATATGAAAAATGGCGTAGGGCAAAATCGGCTTTGAAAGACGCAGAACATCCATCACCTGTAGCAATAAACTACTGAATAGTAACCGAATTTCGTGTATACTTAAGTCATATGAAATGCCAGAGCCCACCGATAAAAAATTAAACACTGGTATAAAAAGTCGAGGGACGTACCGAAAATGGTAAGAAAGAATTACATGACGAAACCCTTGGATTTGTTTACCACTACGTTATTCCCGCCAAATCTCCCCGAGGTGTTTAAACAAATTTATTACTATCTTTACAGCAACAGCAACATTCCAAGGGCTGAAAGGCTCGGGGCTGAGATGATTAGAATCCTTTTCTGTAGGATATATGATGAAATACATAACAGAAATGGCAAAGTGTTCATAGCAAAATCACATGAGAGTGAACAAGAAGTAAGCAATAGAACTATAAAATTATTTGAAAAAGTGAAAGAAGCTTACCCCGATGTATTTGATAAAGAAGAGAAGATTTACCTCGATGATAAATCGATCAAATACGTGATTGAGAAACTTCAAAATTATGCCCTTGTTGAAACTGAAAGAGATGTGATAAGTGAAGCTTTTCAAGCCTTTTGGGGTCCTGGATTGCGAGGAGAAAAAGGGCAATTTTTCACCCCAAGAAATATTGTCAAAATGTGTGTTGATATACTTAATCCGAAACTTGGTGAGAAAGTTATCGACCCCGCATGTGGTTCTGGTGGTTTTTTAGTAGAAATTTTATCTTGTCTAAAGGGAAAAGAGCATTTTTGCAATGTTTATGGTATAGACAAAGAGACAGATTTAGTCAAGATATGCAAAGCGTATATGGCAATTGTTGGGGATGGTCATGCAAATATATTTTGCGCAGATTCGCTTTATCCCGAATTTTGGGCAAAGGAGATGAAAAGGGAAATTGAAGATGAAAGTTTTGATGTTGCGCTTACAAATCCTCCCTTTGGGGCAAAAATATTCATCGAAGACAAAAGAATCCTGAAAAACTATAAATTAGGCCATGAGTGGATTAAAGAGCCTTCAAACAAATGGAAGGTTACCAATTCTATTTCCGAGCAAGTTCCACAAATTCTATTTATAGAAAGGTGTCTTCAACTCCTTAAACCTGGAGGTAGGATGGCTATTGTTCTTCCTGATGGGGTTTTTGGAAATCCTAGTGATAGGTATGTTTGGCAGTTTATTTTAGAAGATGCCAAGATATTGGCAATAGTCAGTTTGCCACCGGAAACTTTCCTTCCAAGCACTCACACGAAAACAAGTGTTTTGTTTCTTGAGAAGACAAGAAGTAATGATAAAGATTATGAGATATTTATGGCTATTGCAAACAAAGTTGGGCATGATAAAAATGGCAAGATAATATTTAAGATGGATGCAAAGGACAATTATATCCTCGATAATAGAAGAAATAAAATAATTGATGATGATTTACCACTTATAGCTTCTAAGTATAAAGAATTGGTAGAAAAAGAGACTATCTATCAAGCAAACCACCTTGGATTTATCGGGAGATTATCTGAAATAAGCAATTATGTCTTTATTCCAAGTTACTATGACCCAGAAATTAAGCAAAAACTAAAAGAAATGGAAAAAACCGGTAAATATAGGCTTATAACAATTAAAGAGTTAGTTGAACAAGGATTAATATCCATAAAGAGAGGTAATGAAATTGGTTCAAGATATTATGGCATGGGGGATGTTCCCTTTGTAAGAACATCCGATATTGTTAATTGGGAGATAAAGATAGACCCGGTAAAAAGCATTCCTGAAGAAGTTTATGAGAAATATCGGAGAAGGCAAGATATAAGAGAAAATGATATTTTATTGGTTGCTGATGGGACATTTCTTATAGGAAGAACAGCAATAGTTACTTCTTTTGATAGAAAATTGGTAATTCAGAGTCATATCAGAAGAATGCGATGCTTAAAGCCTGAGAAATTACATCCTTACCTGCTACTTTATTTGTTAAACACCGAAATCGTGCAGAGGCAAATAGAGGAAAAAACTTTTGTGCAAGCTACTATCTCTACAATTGGAGAAAGGCTATATGAAATTGTGCTGCCTGTTCCCACTGATAAAGAGATTATAACCAAAATAATGAACGATATTCCGGAAATAATAAAGATGAAAGTGGAAGCCAGAAGAAAAATGGAAAATCTGATTAGAAATGGGAAGGAGGTATAAAGATGGCTACAGGTCGGACTGTTTCTGCCAATGAGTTGACAGAAAAAGATAAGTGGGCATTAGAGATATGTAGAAGTATCAGTGAAGTTCTCGCTGACTTAACATCAAACAATGATAGTAAAAATGACTTTATGAAGGAATACGGGAGAGTTCACCTTAGTAGAGATGCGGGGATTGGCAGAGCGGGAGCTAAACTACAAAGGGATGCTCTTTGCACAAGAGGAAAGCAAGGTAAAGCTCCTTACTCAAATAGAAATTTAAGGTGGCATCCTCTCATAATAGCTATGGAAACCCCAAATTACGCCCAAGAAGTTGAAGATGTTACCATTGATAACAAATCATTAGTATTTATTATCAACGGTGAGCTTTGCTATCCTAAAGATATCCACAAATTGCCGAAAGTATATTGTGCTCCTTTGGATAAGTGGTATGCCATTAAAAATGAACTTGTTCAATGGGACGATGATGACTGGACTGATAACTCTTGTGTAATACCTGCGATGGAGTATTCAACATTAGAATACTCCGTAGAGGCTTTTGCCATCTTAGGAATCGCTATTGTGAGTAATTTTTACGATGTAGATTCATCAAGAGCATATAACGCTACCTTAAAGGTGTTCAAGGGGCATAATTATAAATTGAGTTCAGAATACCCCCAACAAAATGAAATAAAGGAAATAATATTATGCCCGTTATGTCTTGCGCCATTAAATAGTCCACCGGCAAGTTTAACTTTACCAGATAGAGAAGAAGTATTCCAGCCACCTTGGAGACCGTCTAAAAGAGAAGAAGGTGCGGCAGAAAGTTTACAGTTGTTTCATACAGTTCCTTTAAAGGAGAGCGAGATATGTCATACTCCAAGGCTGGTAAGGTATGGGCATCGTTGGTGTAATGTTGCTACGGCTAACCACTCTGTTGATGAAACTGTAGATTTCATGCGGGCCGTTGTAGAGGCACATGAAAGAAAGAGTAAAAATAAGTGATGGCAATCGTATTGGCGTGGTGCTTGATATAAAGGATTACCATCGTTTACTCCAGGAACTTGAGGAACTGCATTCTATCCGTGCCTATGATGGAGCTAAAGCCTGTGGAGTTGAGGTTATCCCTTTTGAGCAAGCGGTGATGGGAATTGAATCGTATAATCTGTGCTAACTTAGTGGTACGAATCCAATTGCTGAAATCCGATAGGAGGATTAAGTATGAGAAAATTTCAAGAGCAGTATATCGTAGATGAAAAAGGGGAAAAAACAGCGGTAATTATTCCAGTTGAGGAGTATGAGGAGCTTCTAGAAGATATATATGACCTCGCAATCATTGCCGAGCGTCGAGATGAGCCTACTATAACTTTTGAAGAACTCAAAAAGAAGTTAAAAAAAGATGGGCTCTTATGAGATTCGATGGAAAGGGTCGGCAGAGTGAGATTTACAGAACATCGATCCGCAGCAAATTCCTCGGATTATCCAAGCCGTCGAGTCCCTTACAGATAATCCGTTTCCATCACAATGCCGTAAACTTCGGGGCTCGGAACGAGATTATCGAATTCAAGTTGGAGATCACAGGGTAATCTACCAAGTGGACGTCAAAACGAAAGTTTTGACCATTTACCATGTTCGTCATCGTAGAGAAGCATACCGTAAGTAAGACTGCTGGCTGACTTTACCTGCACTGCATATGATAAGTAATATCGCCTCAACATGATAACTATAGATGGCGGAGCAAAATCTGGGAGCGGCACCATAGTCCGCTATTCTGTAGCCCTGGCTAGTCTCCTGGGTAAAGAAATAAAAATACAAAATATTAGAGCCAAAAGGGATAAGCCGGGGCTTAGGGCACAGCACCTTAAAGTTATTCAGGCTTGCCAGAAGATGTGTCGTGGCGTGGTGAGCAATGCTGTGGTTGGCTCTAAGGAAATTACCTATATACCGAAGGAGAGGTTCAAAGGAGGGGAATATAGTTGGGATATAGGCACGGCGGGCTCAACTACTATGATGGCACAGACTCTTTTGCCGTTAGCTTGCTTTGCCCCAAAACCCTCCAGGTTTAGACTTGAAGGTGGGCTATTCCAGGATTTTGCTCCTTCGGCCTACCATATGAAGTTTGTTCTTCTTCCACTGCTAAAACAAATGGGTATTCAGGCTAAACTTGAGATAATTCGCCCTGGTTACGTGCCACGTGGCGCCGGAATCATAGAAATCGAGGTTGAGCCTGTGGGAAAATTAAAGCCGTTAGGTCTCACCGAGCAGGGAGAGATTCTCAGTATCAAAGGGATAGCCCTTTCTTCGCATTTAAGGGAAAAGAGAGTAAGTCAAAGAATGGCAGTTGAATGCCAAAAGGTGCTAAGTTCTTATGTCCTGACCCTGAACTTGATTCAGGGGATTCAGGCTGAAATTGAGGAAATCTATGATGAGACTTCACTTCAAGAAGGCGCTGCCCTGGCAATATATGCCGAAACAAGCTCAGGTGGTAGAATCGGCTCGGATAAGGCAGGAAGACCGGGAAGGAGTTCAGAATCTATCGGAAGATATGTCGCACAAAGTTTTATAGAAGATATTAAGAGTGGTGCTCCTGTGGACCGGTATATTGCCGACCAGCTCATACTCTATGCTGGCTTAGCTGAAGGGACTACCAGATACCTGATTCCCAGAATTACCGAGCATGTAGAGACTAACCTTTGGCTGATCGAAGAATTTCTGGGAGCTAGAACAAAAATCATGGGCAATCTTCTAGAGATAGAAGGAATTGGCTTTAAGCGGTAAGAATCAATCCTGAACTTAATTCAGGACTGGGAAGCGGCGAAATCAAGAAGATTGAGACGTAGCACCTTCTCCCCATTCCACCAAGTGTTCCCTATATTATATACGGCATCTATATAGGATGGGAGTGTCTCTCGAAGTTTTCCTGAATTAAAAGCTACTGCTCTCCAGATTGCACTCCCTTGCTTAATTTTGAGCTCCAGATGTTTGCCCTCGTTGCCGAGATTACGACGTTCAATTACTTCCAGTTTACGGGTAAGGAAAGTGGGTATGGAATTGCCTCTACCAAAAGGGCTAAGCCTTTGAATTAAATTGAAGGTGTCACCAGCAAAGATGGATAAAGGGACTTCAGCATCAATGGTCAATTTGGGACGAAGGTCGAGATGCTCCAGTTCGTCTATTGCCAATTTCATAATCCTTTCCTCTAGCCTGGCTAGATTTTGCCGTGCCAGAGTGAAGCCGGCAGCCATGGGATGTCCACCGAAGGTGATAAGCAAGTCACGGCATTTTTCCAACGCAGCAACGATATTAAATTCGGCTATACTGCGGCAACTGCCATGACATTTCTCAGGGTCAAGATTAAGGATGATAGCCGGCTTGTAAAATTCATCTACTAGCTTACCAGCGACAAGTCCAATAATCCCTACTGGGTAGCTTTCATCACCTTCTATGAGTAAGGGGGGATAAGCTCGGTAAACTAGCTTTTCTTTTACTTTTTTAAGTACCTCTTCGGTCAATCTCTGTCGCTCAGCATTCTTCTCCTCCAGTTCCCTGGCCAGGCGATATGCTTCTTCTGATGACTGGGTGACGAGCAATTCATAGCTAGTGGAAGCAGTATCAATTCTGCTAGCGGCATTGATACGAGGTCCTAAAGTCCAGGAAATCTCCTCTGTATCAATCTGACCTAAATTTAGCCCTGCCAGACTAATCATTTCCCTGAGTCCTATGCGGCGAGTATTGTTGAGCACCTTTATACCTTCTTTAACCAGGTAGCGATTTTCATCCACGAGGGGCACCAGGTCAGCAACTGTGCCCAAAGCTACTAAATCCAAGAACTCATGCAAAGATGCCTCTTTATTGTGCTTGTATAGCAATGCCTGCAGAAGTTTAAAGGCAACTCCAACACCAGCAAGTTCCGGGAAGGGATAGTGCGAGTTTGCCCTTTTAGGGTTAATTGCAGCTACAACTTGGGGCAACTCTGGTAAGGGAACGTGGTGGTCGGTAATAATCATATCCATACCTATTTGCTGAACTTTTTTTGCTGCCGCGCAGTCAGTGATACCGCAGTCAACTGTGATGACTAGACTAACTCCCTGACTGTGAAGTTTTTCTATCGCTCCCAAGTTTAGTCCATGACCCTCATTATGGCGGTCAGGTATATAAGGGATAGCCTTGCCGCCAAGCCAGGATAGCCCTTCAACAATAAGAATTGTGGCGGTAATACCATCAACATCGAAATCACCGTACACAGCAATTTTTTCTTTCGAAAGCAAAGCTTTGTATATTCTGCTTACAGCTTGTGATATGTCAGGGAGCAAAAAAGGACTGCTCATAAGTCCGTAGTCAGCGGTGAAGAATGAATCTATCCCATCTAGCTTAACGCCACGATTATAAAGAAGTTGAGCAATTAGCGGAGGGACACCGGAGGCATTTAAATATTCCTGGGGCGCCGGAGTTAAAAGTTGCCATTGGGTCGTTTCCATCTCTGCTTGTAGCACGACCCTTTAGGGTCGTGCATCGCTGCCTGGCACGAGGCTAAAGCCTCGCACTACAACGTTGTTAACTATACCATAGACTTTGCTTTGCCAAAAGATGCTAATATAAAGGTTGTTTAGCAGTTCGTCCCTGTCGTTCTGACCCTGAACAAATTTCAGGGGGAAACCTAGTCCCTTCGCTATCACTCAGGCGACGGCAATGAATAATCTTTGTGCATAGGTAAGTGAGAGTTGGTATCTGTTACGGACATTTGTAACCAGCTAAGAGACAAGTTGAGGGAGTCTATTGAGAGAAATAAAGCCGATGCTATTCTCCTGTCTGGAGGACTTGATACCAGCATCCTGGCGATCCTAGCCCGGCCAAAGGGAGCCTTCACGGTAGGCTTGAAGGATTCTGCGGCATCCGACCTGGTTTATTCAGAAAAGGTGTCCCAATTACTGGGGATAGAGCGTAAGAAAATGGAATTTACTGTGGCAGAAGCACTTGAGACACTGCCCGAAGTGATAAGAATACTAAGAACCTTTGACCTTGCTTTGCCCAATGACCTTTCGCTATATTTTGCCCTTAAGCTTACCAAGCAAAACACGATTAGCTCCGTTATGACTGGTGATGGCAGTGATGAGCTTTTTGCCGGCTATTCCTACATGACACAGCTTTCACTCCAGGACCTGAGAAGATACATAAAGAAGCTTTCGAGAAACTGGCATTTTTCGGCTAGCGATCTTGGCAAGGCTCTGGGTGTTGAAGTAAAGCAACCCTTCCTGGATAACGATTTCGTCCGCTTTGCTCTGGAAATAAGCCCGGAACTCAAGGTTAAGGAAGGTGTTGGTAAATATATTTTAAGAAGAAGTTTTGAAGGTGAACTACCGGTGGAGATACTGTGGAGGAAAAAGGAACCCATAGAGTATGGCTCTGGTTCCACTAGACTTCACCAAATAATAAGCGACATGGTCTCGGATGAGGAATTTCAATCTGCCAAGGAAAGAACAGGCATAGCTTTCATAAATAAGGAACATCTCTTCTACTACCGTATCTATGGTGAAGTAGTGGGTAAGATTCCCAAAGCCAAGGATAATGAAATTAAATGTCCCTGCTGCGGAGCTGGCATGGGGGTGTACCATTGCCGAATTTGTGGCTTCTGCCGACCTCTCCACAGATCCTTCAGTCATAATGGGTAGGCAGGTCATAGGCGGCACGCGCATTACAGTGAGCCCTGAACTAGATTCAGGGTAGCCACATAAATCGGTACGCGATTTTAGTTGTCATTGCGAGCGAAGCGCAACAATCCCGCTGAGGAGATTGCTTCGGCTGACTTCGTCAGCCTCGCAATGACCTTTTGTGTAACCATTCCTCTAACTAACTATAGTATGTGGGTACCTCTCTGTCTAACCACTATGGAGCCGGCACGCTGAAGGGCACATTATTATCCACCATTTCTTGTCACGTAGCAAGATGAAGGCGGAAAGGAAAACAGAAGATTCCCCACGTGGGGGGAAAATCCGAACTTCTTGCGATGTCTGGCTCATTATAGCTTTGACCAACAGCAGGACATAAGCTAGACATCAGCTTTGTCTTGTGTACTCGATTTGGGACTCGAAAAATTAGGAAACAGCTCCCGAATAGTGCTATGAAGCTTTTTTATATTCTCACCATTAGGTTTCAAACTATCAACGACTTTCATCGCTCTGGATTCTAACATTCTTTTTGCAGCATCTGGAATAGGTTCCAAAGAAACAATTATGAAATTCATGGGTCTAAAACGCTCTTGGTTGGGCACCCTTGCTTGGTTGATACTCAAGCCAAAATGTCACGTCTCCAAGGCAAGCTTCACCGGCACAGGTGCTTAGGTCTGAACCCTGCTCGATCCACCAATATGGTTTTCCCTCATACGCGTGCCCCTTAAACTTGGAAATCTGAAGAGCTTCGCATACTAATTTCAGCACCCATAACTGGTATGCCCATCTTCGTGTAACTTTAAAGCTGTTAATCCTGCTCTTATCCCCCGGCAAGCTCATAAATGTAAAGTAATACACCTCAGGATTTCTGATTGCATTTTCTAGCCTTGCTTGATGTCCCATGAATGAAATACTAAAACCTCGAATCCTTTCGTATTCTGTAATTTCGTGAACCATTGGGATAGACAATTGTTGAAATTGCCTTTGGAAAGCCGTCAGTATGGGGTCTTTAACACAGAATTGTAGATTTCTTATTTCGTCAACACATTCTCCTAGCAATTTATAATATTCGTATCTTTTTGGACGCCCATTCTCAAAATCTTCGATTTTGCATTTACCCAGAAATTCCCCGCCACTTCGCGAAAAGCCAAAACAGTATAGTACTTTCCCAGCCACTTTGTACGCAGGGATTTCATAAATGACTTCATCGTCGTATTCGCCTGGCAGCTTTCTGATAGCATAGTCACTCACATGAACAAGCTCATCACGTTCAACTACGTAGACGTATGGGCCTCCGCGAGTCCCTCTTCTTATTTCTTCTTTAACTTTTACTGTTTGTTGTTCCATACAAGTACTCCGTACCTTGTCCACAAGTTTAAGTTCGGGCAATTTCCTATCTAACCAGGTTCGCAAACAGCAAACATGCTCTCCAAGCCAGGGGAAAATCCGAACTTTTCTTGATGTACAATTTCTTCTGAATATAGCGAGGTCGCAGAGGCGTAGGTCATTATTGGTCTCTTATGCTTGGCCGAGTTAGCCTTTAGCCTCTTTCTTGAAGATAGGCTCTATCTGTCCTTTACACGTCGTGCCGTTCGAAGCAGAGTCAATACCACATCTTTATTGGGCATGGTTGATGCTTCGATCAGGGATGCTGTCGCCTGCGTATCGTATGCCACTCGATGCTGCTGGACATGCCAGCCATCCTCACCAAAGGTTATCTCCGCATAAGGAGCATGTAAGCAGCCATCCGTGGGGAAACCCAGGCTGGCTACATCAATCAAAAGGGTGCCGCCAACGGACCTCTGAAAGGGATTATGTGAATGTCCGAAGACAAGGATGTCGCAAGCAAGACCACTAAGCATAGGGAGAAGCTCTGAATCGGGGTCCCTCTGAAGTATCGGCCTTTCCAGATCACGCGGATTAGCATGGACAACCTTAAGCTCTCTGCCAGGCGATGGTTCTACGGAAATTGAGAACGGTAGCCTGGTGAGAAAGGCCAATCGGCCGCCGAGTTGGCTCCTAGTCCACTCGACGCTTTCGGACATCACCGCCAGGGGCAGCAATGGCAGGAAAGTCCTCCCCAAACTAAGTTCTTGGTTGGCAAACCGGTAAAGTCGCTCTATGGAGTGTGGATTGGACACATAATCGTCCACGTTTCCTTTGACAAAGCTGCACCCTTGACTGCGAAGCAGATCAATAACCTCTGCCGGTTGTGGCCCAAAGCCGACCAAGTCTCCCGCAACGATGATCATATCTGGAAGGCTGTGGATGGCGGCGAAGACAGCCCGCAGTGCTGGCAGGTTGCCATGGATGTCTGAAAGCGCGATTATGCGCATGATTCACCCTACTATTGGTATAGGCTTGACAAAATCAAAACTGCTCCCCGAGTGAGATTCGAATTCCTGTCGACGATAACTATAACATATTTGTTGCTGCCGCTCTATTATGCTGGGTTCCCAAGAAGGTAGCGGGTCATATTTCAATGGTTTTGCCTTCACTGGGAAGTTTGACCTCTATCCCGCTGCCACTGAGATTATCTACATAGAAATCGGGCTTCTCGCAATGCACCGGTATGAGCAGCTCTGGTCTAATTTCGGAAGCAACCTTTAGCAGGTCTGGGGCACAAGCATGTCCGGAAGCATGCAAACCTTTCTGGTCTTCGGGTATTTCCCATTTGCCATTCTTTTCTACAGGGAGGCCAAAGCCTCGTATTTCAAAACGTTCGAGCCAGTGGTGCAGACGCCAGAAGTCCATCTCCTGTTCCTCACTGTGAGGCTCGCTAGAGCTATAAACATAAAGGCTGTCTGCCACTCAGAGGAGGTCCTTAAACTCTTCAATGGAAAGGTTGGCATCCTTTATGATTCTCGCCAAGGTAGTCTTCTTGACAGGAGTGTGAGCTGGAACTGTTAGCTTGATAGCCCTTTCCTTTGTCGTCTTTTGAAGCCGTATGTGACTGCCTCTCTGTCTAACCACTATGAAGCCTGCACGCTGAAGAGCAGTGATTACCTTGCGGTAAGAGAGGCTTGGTATCTCTGTCACACTATTACTTCCTTGATTGTCCTGCTCTCACTGACAAATAACTCGTCTTCAATAGGTTCCAGATATAGCTCAATGGCCTCCTTAATATTCGCCAGAGCTTCCTCTTCCGTTTGTCCTTCGCTAATACAGCCGGGAAGAGAAGGAATATAAACTGTGAATCCTCCCTCTTCTGAAGCTTCCAATACTACTCTTATCTTCATTAACTGCCTCCTCTTGTATCATAACACAATAACTAGTGAAAATCCTCTTCCGGCGTGGGGGGAAATCCGAACTTTTGTACAGGTGTGGTTTGTTTTTGCCTTAGCTAGTACCAGGGAGCTGCGCAATGTCAGATTTTGGGTCAGAGTTAATTAGGCTTATAATCTAATTGATATGTGAGGAAGAGTAAGGGTTTGTATCCCTAGTATGTCAAGACACTATTATAAAACTGCTTTAGATGCTTTACATTTCTACTGTAAACTAGCTCACCTCGTTGCGCAGCCGTGGCAGCAATCAAAGCATCGCCAAATAGTTCTCTTTGCATACTGCG
>Ga0210024_1002827_pt1 | contig 14674 bp, 12 predicted proteins | sample CryGeymeta201525_FD_183988 | JGI IMG/M metagenome (GOLD analysis project Ga0210024, IMG submission 183988) | Groundwater microbial communities from Crystal Geyser aquifers in Utah, USA - Crystal Geyser metaG 2015-25 (SPAdes) (version 2) | ecosystem: Environmental > Aquatic > Deep subsurface >... | reverse complement strand
AAAGTGAAAAGGTTTTATTAACCACCCCGAGCCGATGTTCATCGGCTCACCCCTCCTTTAAAAGGAGGGGACGATATATGAAACCAGAAATTTTAAACAATTTATCAAGTTTAGCTGATCAGATAAACATGACCGCTGAAGAAAAAGAAAAGCTGTTTCGCCGGTTTTAATGGGAAAGTTTTGCTGAATTTCTCGACCTATACCAGCACCGAAAGGAGGATTTGTTAAAACAACATCAAAACGATCCTTTTCTTGAATGTCGTTTATATTCTCCGCCAGAGTGTTCATATGTTTAATGTTTGGCGCTTCGATACCATGCAAGATCATATTCATAATGCCAATAATGTAAGCAAGCGATTTTATTTCCTTGCCATAAAAAGTTTTATTTTGCAGTGTTGCCATCTGGCTTGAAGAAAGTTTGGCTTGATTTTGCGTCAGATAATTAAAAGATTCCACTAAAAAGCCCGCGCTTCCGCAAGCGCCGTCATAAATTGTGTCGCCAATTTTTGGCGCAACTACTTTGACAATGGTTTTAATAAGCGGGCGGGGAGTGTAATATTCTCCGCCATTCCGACCGGCGTTACCCATATTTTTAATCTTGGCTTCATAAAGATAAGACAATTCGTGTTTTTCCTCATAAAGCCGGAAATGCATCCCGTCAACAATATTTAAAATTTCCCGCAATTTATAACCGCTGGTTATTTTATTTTTTAATTCGGAAAATATTTCCCCGATTTTATATTCAATAGTATTCGGATCTTCTGCTCTAAATTTTCTTAGATATGGAAAAAGTTTGTTATTTACAAAATCTTTTAGATCATCTCCGTCAAGCGCTCTATTGTGGTCTAACTTACCACCACTGTTTTTCGGGCAGGCCCAAGTATCCCATTGATATTCAGACGATAAAATATATTCGTAGAGATTTCCACTTAGAGTGGCTGATTTTCTCTTATCTTCTTCTAAATCATCAAGATATTTTAAAAAGAGAATCCATGAAGTTTGTTCAACATAATCAAGCTCAGTTGCTGAACCGGAATCAGTATGAAGAATATTATCAATATTTTTAAACGATTGTTCAAACATATTTTTATTTATAAATTCCCCCTCTAAAACCAATTGCTTTAATCCAAATAATTTTATTTTTAAAATCCGGGGTGTAGATTATTCTTAGGGGTGGAATCTTTATCCTGTATGAACTTTTAAATTCGCCAGCCATTTTTTCCCCCAAAAATGGATTCTCTTCTAAAAGATCAATAAAGGCTGAAACTTTAGAATAATATCTTTTATCGAGTCTTCTTAGTTCTTTTTTTGCCCTGTTGCTTAATCTTACCTGAAACATATTTTTTCGCGGATTTATCTGCTACTAAATAAGTCTTATCCCAACCTAATTCTTTTTTAACATCTTCCCAATCCTCGAACCTTCCAGCTTTAAAATCTGCTTCACTTTGACTGATTTGCTCCATTAATTCGGGATCGGACAAAGTTTCGATTGTCGCCATCCAAGCATCGTAGTCTTCTTTACTCATAATTACCGCTTCGGGAATACCATTAACGGTGATATTTATTGGGTAAGGACCTTTTTTTACTTTCCCCAGTAAATCAAAAAATTTATTTCTCGCCTCGGTAGCAGAGATGAAGACATTTGAAATATCCATGTACATGATTATGTACACTTTACATTAAATGTTAAGTATCAAATTAAATTTTTCTCCTTAAAACTTAAAAAGCCTTCTTTGGAAACAATAACATGATCAAGTACTTCTATCCCCAAAATTTTTCCTGCTTCAACTAATCTTTTAGTAATTATTAAGTCTTCTTCTGAAGGCTCTAGGTCCCCTGAAGGGTGATTGTGGGCAACAATTATTTGAGCGGTTAAATTCCTAATTGCCGGCTCGAAAACTTCTCTGGGATGAACTAAATTGGCATTTAAAAGTCCAACTGAAATAACTTCTCTTTTTATTTCCTGATTACGACTGTCTAAATAAAAAACGACAAAATGTTCTTTTTTGTTATCTCTAATATCTTTTAATTCTTCCCACACTTCTTTGGGAGAAAGAATCAAGACAGATTTTTTACCCTTTAAAAATCTTTTTCCTAATTCAAAACAGGCCAAAATTTCACAGGTTTTAGTCACTCCCAATCCGGGATATTTCTTAAGGTCGTCAAAATTAATATTTGGCAAACTTTCCTTCCCAAATTTTCTTAATATTTTTTCCGCCATTTCAACCACATTTTCTCCTTTTTTGCCGGTCCGAAGGATTATTGCCAAAAGCTCGGAATTTGAAAGTTTAGAAGGACCATATCTCTGTAGTTTTTCCCGAGGTCTTAATATTTTTGGAAGATCTTTAATCTTTCCCATCTTGTTTCAAGCTTACCTTAAAATTCCCAAAATTGGTAGCTATGGAGAAAAAATGGTGACAGAAGATTTTTATTTGTAGCAGGAGTCACATTCCCAATATTCAAGATTCTTTTTGCCGTCAGCTATTTTGCCAAAAAAATGAGATTATTTGAAGTTAATAGAAAGTTTTAGGTCAAGACCGCTGGCAATCCGCTTCAAAAGGTCAAGCGAAGGATTGGCAGTCATAGTCTCAAGCCGGGAGATAACCGCCGGTGAGGTTTTAATTTTTCTAGCCAAGGCCCTTTGGGAAAGCTTTTTGGCCAGTCTTTTTTCAATTAATTGGCAAGCCAATTGGTATTCCGTTTGAGAATTCTCCCAGGCTTTTTTGAATTCCGGATCTTTAAGGCTCTCTTTTAGGTGTCTTCTAAAGGTGTATTCCAATTTATTTCTCATTTATGTAACTTAAAGCTAAAATGATATCTTCTAAGATACCATTATGCGACTGGTTTGTCAAGAGTGTCTTTTCTGCCACTCTTTGTATCTTTTGTAAACAACATTTAGCTCCTTTTCCGGAGTTTTCTGGGCTTTTTTGATAAAACCGTGCAGGGCCAAAATACACTCCTTGTGGGGTAAAATATAAATTACTCTAATATTATCTTTACCCAAAATCCTTATTTCCCAAAATGGCGTCCCTGTTAATTTTTTGGTATGGGGAATAATCGAAGACAAACCATATTTTTCGTACAACCCAAAAACTCTGAAAACTTTGGCTTTTTGGATTTTGGTAATCGAATCAAGGAAATCTTTTATTGGATTCTCGCTTGAAGGAGAAATATAATAAATTACCCTGCACCCTGAAGTCATCTCTCCCCAATTTTACAGCTTCGACACTTTTCGGTCTCAGGATAAAAGCTCAGGGTAAGTCATTTCGGCAAGGAAGGAAACAATTCGAAAGGAGATGTTATTTGTAACAAACGTTACACTCCCAGTATTCCTCGTATTTGTATGGTTTAGGGTCTTTTTTAAGAACCTCAACAGTCATTTTCCCTATACGAGTCTTACGCGTGCCCGCCTTAATTGCTTTGTTAAGTTCATCTTTCTTATAGAGAGGAATTTTGCCGAAGTAATGGCCGCCGCGATAATGCCGGTTGGTAAAGACTTTTACCTCAATTTCTTTTCCGCAACAAGCGCAGACCTTTTTTAAATTTTTGAAATTGTTTTTAGAAATTTTTGTTTTTATCATTTATTTTTCTCCATTTCCAAAAGCTTTTTTACCTCACGGTCAAAGTCGGAAACATATTTTTTATCTTGCTCTTGGCACCAAAATTACATCCAGATTATAGTGTTTTGTGTCATATGTCTTGCCATCATCAGCAGTTATTCGGAAATTCCTAATAACTGAACTTCCGTTCAATTCGTCACTTTTAAATATATCTTTTAGATGTTCATTGACAGTAGGAACACTCACCTCAAAAAGTTCGGCAATCAGCTTTTGTGTCAGCCAAACATTCTCGTCTTCAATTCTGACGCGGATTTTTTGCTCATCGCCGAGAACTTGATAAATGGCAATTTACGGTTCTTTAGTTCCCTTTTTCATACCCCAATCTTATCTCAAAAACCCCAAAATTGGTAGCCAGGTTGAGTTTGTTTAGGCTATTGACTTTGATTTGACAATCTAATGTATAATTGGAGTACAAAGATCCAGTTTCCGAATTGTCACCGTATGGTGTGCGTTTTCGACGTTCGTCGAGATAGGAGCTGGATCGTTCTATTTAAACTCCCAAGCATCTTCTTCTCGTTTTTTTATAATTTCCCTATATACATTCCAATCTTCGGTGTTTTTTTCGCAATATCGACGAATACTTCCTGCAATCATATCCGCAAGCTGAATCAAAACATCATTTTTAGAATCGCGAAATCTTAAATTCTGCATAACTTTTTTTGTGGAAGAATTAAGACTTTTACGAAGATAAAGGGTCAATTTTTTCCTAAAAACTTTTTCACCGGAACCGTCAAGTCTGATTTTTGCTTTTAAAATTGATTTATTGTTATGTTCCAAAACTTGTTTCAAGGCAAAATTATAAAAGCTGTCTTTAGAATTACGAAGATATTTGCTGTATATAACATTTTTTGAAAGAATAATTGAACGTATTCTAAATTTGCAATTTTTGACCTCCCCCAAGAATTTTATTCGCAATTCTTTATTGCATCCATTAAATTTAAACTCAAACCTTTCGCTTTTTCCTAAATCTCTTTTAAGTTTTTTAATTTTCAAAGCCGTTTCTTCAGCCTCCAACTCATCGTCAAAAATTACAAGAATAATTACAAAAACACTACTCGAACCTTTAGTAATTTTAAAACCAGGATCGCCTGATTCATCAATAAAAATTATCATTTTCCTTCTTCAATCTTATCTCAAAAACCCCAAAATAGGAAGCCAGTTTATGAATGATGAATAAAGAATAATGAATAGTAAAATTTAATAAAAAAAATTAGAAGCAGCAGGAGTCGCATTCCCAATATTCAAGATTCTTTTTTGCCGTCATATATTTTGCCGAAGTAATGGCCAATTTCTTTTCCGCAACAAGCACAAACTTTTTTTATTTTTTTTATCTCGTTTTTATTTTAGCTTAAAAACCCCAAAAATTGGCAGCCAATATGTATAATGTGTCTATGGATACTTGGGGAACGGTGATTGTAACGGACAATGCCCTGAGGAAAATGGCGCAATATGGATTGCATCGGGACGGAGTTATGGATGCATTTAACCATTCAGACCGCGAAGAAAACTCACCCATCGCAAACTGTAAAAGTTATATCAAAAACTATAAAGACTACGAAATCGGGGTAATCGCCAACCGGAAGACTGATGGAACTTGGATTATCGTCTCCTGCTGGAACCGAAGGCTTTTCCCGTAATTTACCAATTCAAACAGGTTACTGTTAACTGAAGAACGGTGACAAATGATACCCAGAGCAAATATGGAATTTGCAGACAGGCAACCCATTTTACCACCGAATAAATTTTAACGATTGCCCAGATGAGAGTTATCAGAACCAAAAGAATATCGGCTGCGGCCAGTAAATTATTTTTTAAACCGAAAAGAAAAGTCCAGACCGGGCCGAAAAGATATGCCGGCGGAGACCAAGAAGGCTTAATTAATTGTTGGTACCAGCTGTAAGTGGGCGAGTGAATTTACCAGCGAAAATGAGAAAATGCTTTGTTCGCTTCGGCCATGCGGTGAGTATCTTCTTTTTTCTTAATCGCCAGCCCGGTGTTGTTGAAAGCATCAATCAACTCGGCGGAAAGTTTATCGGCAAAAGTGTGAAATTCTTTGTTGGGTCTTTTTTGAGCCGATTGGACAAGCCAACGAATAGCCAGTGACTGCTTGCGCTCGCCCCTAACCGGCATCGGCACCTGATAAGCGGCGCCGCCCAGCCGGCGGGAGCGGACTTCCATCAGCGGCTTGACATTCTCCACCGCCTGACGGAAAACCACCATCGGGTCCTGTTTTAATTTTTGTTCAATAAGTTTAAGGGCGTCATAAACCTCTTTTTGAATCGCATTTTTTTTACCATCACGCATAGCCCGGTTCATAAAACTGTTCAACAAAACATCATTATAAATCGGATCCGGTGTGGCTTCTCTTTTTTTTGTTTTTCCCGATCTTGACATATCTTTAATTTTTAATTTTTAATTTAAAATTTAAAATTATTGAGGGGCAACAGAAACCCTCGCCTTTGAAACACCTTTGCCTTCCTTTTTGGCTCCATAAATCGAACGGCTGGTTTTGCGCCCGACCACCCCGCCGGCATCGAATTTTCCCCTAACGATATGATATTTTACTCCCGGCAGATCTTTTACCCGGCCGGCCCTGACCAAAACAATCGCGTGTTCGGAAATACTGTGACCAATCCCCTGAATATAGGCGGTAACTTCCTGCTTGTTGGAAAGCCTGACTCTGGCCACTTTCCTCAGAGCGGAGTTTGGTTTTTTGGGAGTCATGGTTTTTACCACCGTCACCACACCCCGTTTTTGCGGACTGATAGAATTAATCATCCGGCGCGTCCGGGAATTAAACGACCGGCGCAAGGCGGTCGCTTTTAATTTTTTGTTAAGTTTTTTCCGGCCTTTGCGGACCAGTTGCGAAATTGTCGGCATATACGTTAATTTTTAATTTTAAATTTTTAATTTTTAATTAACATCTCTCTCAGGACTCCATTCTCGCTCGTTCCGGACTAGTTGGAATCAGCCTGCCAATTATAACATTTTCCTTTAATCCTAAAAGGTGGTCTTCTTTACCCAAAATCGCCGCATCGGCCAAGATATTGCTTGTTTCCTGGAAAGAAGCGGCCGACAGCCACGATTCGGTATGCAAAGCCGCCCGGGTAATCCCCAGTAAAATCTGCTCCGCCACCGCCTGTTTACCCTTAATCCGGCCATTTTCTTCTTCCATCTTCAGCCTGGTCAACAGCTCACCGGGCAGGAAAGAAGTATCGCCGGTATTTTTTACCCGGACTGTCTCGCTCATCATCCGCACCACCGTTTCAAAATGGCGGTCGTTAATCGGAATGCCCTGTGATTCGTAAACCGCCTGAATTTCATCAATCAAATACCGCTGGGCTTCCCGCAGTCCCCTGACCGCCAAAACTTCTCTGACATCTAAAGCCCCTGAAGAAAGCTGGGTCCCCGCCAGCACCTCCTCACCGTCGGAGACCAATAAAGTACTGGTTAAAGGCACCAGATATTCTCTTTTCTCGCCGTTTTTCTTGTTTTCCGAAATTCCGATTTTATTGCCGTTTTCCTCGGCGATAATCTCAACCTTTCCCGAAATTTCCGCCAGCGGGGAAACAATTTTCGGCATTCTAACCTCAAAAAGCTCGGTTACCCGAGGAAGTCCCTGGGTCACGTCCAGACCAACCACTCCGGCCGCATGTTTTGTTCTTAAGGTCAGCTGGGTACCGGGCTCGCCGATTGACTGGGCAGCGATAACTCCTACCGGCACGCCCACCTCGACCATCTTTTTGTTGGAAAAATCCCAGCCGTAACATTGGGCGCAAATTCCAAATCTTGTCTGGCAAGTTAAAGGAGACCGGACAATGACAGTCTCGACTCCGCTTTCCTCCAAAGTTTTGGTTTTAAGCTCATCAAGTACTTCATCTCTTTTGAAAAGAACTTTTTTGGTTTTAGGATCGGTAACCGGTTTGGCTAAAACCCGGCCGAGAATTCTAAGATTAAATAATTTCCCCCTTACTCCCTTCTTGGAAATTTCGATGCCCTCGTCGGTTCCGCAATCATCCGCCCGGATAATCGCCTCGTGGGAAACGTCGACCAGTTTTCTGGTTAAATAACCGGCGTCCGAGGTTTTAAGAGCGGAATCGGTCAAACCCTTGCGCGACCCCCGGCTGGTAGTGACAAACTCAAAAACCGAAAGCCCTTCCCGGAAGTTGCTTTTGGTCGGCATGTCAACAATTTTCCCGGTCGGGTCAACCACCAAACCCCTCATCGCCGAAATTTGCTTAATCGTATCCCGGGAAACCCGGCCGACCTTAGCATCAATAATCAGCTTTATCGGATTTGCTTCGTCAATGATTTCCCAGGTTTTGTCCGCCAATTCTTCGGTCGTATTAATCCAAATATCCCGGATAAGCCGTTTTTCCTCGTCAATGGTAATAAGCCCCTGTTCGTAAGTCTCCCCAATTTCCGAGACTTTACCGTCAGCCGCTTTGATAATACTGCCCTTTTCCGGTGTAATAACGCAATCTTTAATGGACAGGGAAACTCCGGAAACGGTGCCGGCGTAAAAACCCAAATCTTTAAGACTATCGACTAAGGCAAGCACTTCTTCATGTGAGCAAATTTTCATCGCCCGGCTGAAAAGGTCTTTAATAGTGCTCTGTTTGACGCCGGTATTGACAAAGCGCAGAACTTTTGGCAGGGCTTCGTTAAACAACAACCTGCCGACAGAAGTTTCAATAATCTCTCCTGTTTCAATCTTCGCTTTTATCGGCTCTCTAAGCTTGAGATTCTCTGTTTGGAAAGCGCAGACGGCATCGGTAGGTAAATAAACTTTATTCTTGAGTTTTAAACCAGGGTCCAATGAGGTCAGATAATAAATTCCCAAGGCCATTTCCTTCCGGTCGGGCGTATTAATGGGAGTTCCGTCAGACGGCCTAAGCATATTATTATCGGGGGTCATTAAAGAAATGGCTTCTTCCTGAGCTTTTTGGGAAAGGGGGACGTGAACCGCCATTTGGTCACCGTCAAAATCAGCGTTGAACCCCTGGCAAATACAAGGGTGAATTCTGATGGCGTTTCCTTCAATTAAAATCGGGAAAAAAGCTTGAATTCCCAGTTTGTGAAGGGTCGGCGCCCGATTAAGTAAAACCGGATGGTTTTTGGTAATTTCTTCCAAAATATCAAAAACCTCCGCCGGCCGGCGCTCTAAAATATTTTTGGCGCTCTTAACATTCGGGGCGACCCCCCTGACAATCATTTCTCTTAAAACAAAGGGTTTAAACATTTCCAGGGCCATTTCTTTGGGTAAACCGCACTGGCGCAAACTTAATTCCGGACCGACGACAATAACCGAACGGCCGGAATAATCAACCCTTTTGCCCAGTAAATTCTGGCGAAAACGCCCCTGTTTTCCCCGCAGCATATCCGACAGCGAGCGCAAAACTTGGGTTTTCTTAACTCTTCTTTCCCGAATGCTTTTATTTGAATCAACCAGTGAATCAACCGCTTCCTGGAGCATTCTTTTTTCATTGCGCAAAATAATTTCCGGCGCGCCCAGTTCAATTAAATGCTTAAGTCTGTTGTTCCTGTTAATTACCCGGCGGTAAAGATCGTTAAGATCGCTACTGGCAAACCTGCCCCCGGTTAGCTGTACCATTGGCCTCAAGTCGGGTGGAATTACGGGTAAAACCGTCAGTATCATCCAAGAGGGATCTTGTTTTGAACGGAGCATTCCTTCAATAATGCGCAGTCTTTTAACAATTTTGATATATTTTTGACCGCTTGACTTCTGAGATTCTTCTTTTAAAAAAGCCGCCATCTTTTTAAGATCTAACTTCTTAATGATCTCAAGAAGGCTTTCCGTTCCCATTCCAACTTTAAAAAATCCGGCGGCTCCGTTTTCTTTAAGCCTAAAATAATCTTCTTCGCTTAAAGTAGACAGTTTCTTAATGCTTTTGACTTTATCCTGCATCAACGACAGTTCCTCTTTTAATTTTTCAAATTCAATATTAATTTTACCTTCCAGCCATATTTCTTTTTGCTTAACCGAAAGATCGTGTTCTTTTTCCGCCAAGGCCAGAGATTCTTTATTCTTAATTTTGTCTTTCAGCGTTTCTTTGTCCTTCTGGGCTTCTTTTTTAAGAGCCTCTCGTTTTTCGTCGGCCGCTTTTTTAACTTCCTGTTCTTTTTTCTGGTAACTCCCGGTTAAGGCGGCAATCGCTTCTTTTCTCTTGGAATCATCAATATCGGTCACCAAATACTGAGCAAAATAGACAACTGCCTCTAAGCTTTTCGGCGGAACGTCCAAAAGAAGCGAAATTCTCGAAGGAGATCCCCTAAAAAACCAAACATGGGCAACCGGTGAGGCAAGGTTAATATGGCCCATTCTCTCCCTTCTAACCCGGGAAAGAGTAACCTCAACTCCGCACTTGTCGCAAATTATTCCGCGATAACGGATTCTTTTGTATTTTCCACAATAACACTCCCAGTCTTTAGTCGGCCCGAAAATCCGCTCGCAAAACAAACCGTCTTTTTCCGGCCTCAAAGTCCGATAGTTGATCGTCTCCGGCTTAGTTACTTCACCATAGGACCAACTCTTAATGTCTTCCGGAGAAGCAAGTTTTATCATTAATGATTTAAAATCGGCAATTTTATTAATCATTTCCCTCCTTCTGCGGCACTTCTCTTTGGCCAGCTCCTAAAACTCCCGCCAGTTCCTCTGTTTCTTTACTAACCCAAACTTCTTCTTTATCAATTTCCGATTCCTCGCTTTTCTCAACCACTCCGATGGGAACAATATCTAAACCTAAAGCTTTCAGTTCATTAACCAAGACATTAAACGATTCGGGAACTGAAGCTTCAGGAATATCGGTTCCTTTAACAATGGCTTCAAAAGATTTCGCTCTTCCAAGCACGTCATCGCTTTTTATGGTCAGCATCTCTTGTAAAACGTGAGCGGCCCGATGAGATTCAAGCGCCCAAACTTCCATTTCACCCAATCTCTGTCCCCCCATTTGGGCTTTTCCGCCAAGCGGTTGCTGAGTAACCAAAGAGTAAGGACCGGTTGAACGGGCGTGAGTTTTGTCTTCCACCATGTGGATTAACTTCATCATGTAAGCAATCCCAACTGTGACTTCTTGCTCAATTAATTCACCTGTCTTACCGTTGTAAAGCTTAACCTTGCCCGAAACAGGTAATCCTGCTTTCTTCATTTCTTCAGTCATTTTTTCTTCAGAAAAATTTTCGAAAACAGGAACTCCGACTCGATAACCAAACTTCTGAGCCGCCCAACCCAAATGAACTTCAAGCAGTTGACCCAAATTCATTCTTGCCAGAACTGAAAGCGGGGAAATAATAATATCTACCGGTGTGCCATCTTCAAGGTAAGGCATATCCTCAACCGGAACAATTTTTGACACTACTCCTTTGTTCCCGTGCCTTCCAGCTAATTTATCGCCCTCGGTGATCTTCCTAATTTGTGCCACTTTAACTTTAATTATCATGTTTGTTCCCGGTTCAAGTTCGTCACCTTTTTCGCGGTCTAATATCTGCACTCCGACAACAATTCCCCTTTCTCCGTGAGGAATTCTCAATGACGTATCCCTGACATCTCTTGCCTTCTCGCCAAAAATTGCCCGCAATAATCTCTCTTCGGCCGAGAGTTCGGTTTCACCCTTAGGCGCAATTTTCCCGACTAAAATATCATTCGGCCCGACTTCAGCCCCAACGACAACAATTCCGCTTTCATCGAGACTGGCAAGCTCCTGCTCACTGACATTAGGAATATCTTTAGTTAACTCCTCCGGTCCAAGTTTGGTATCAACAACCTGTGCTTCATATTCTTCAATTGAAATTGAAGTTAAAATGTCCTCTTTTACCAAGCGATCGGAAAGAACAATCGCGTCTTCAAAACCCAACCCCTCATACTGGCAATAAGCAATAAGCAGATTTTTTCCCAACGCCAGCTCGCCATTTTCGGCCGAAGGACCGTCAATAACTATTTCCCCTTTTTTAATTTTTTGCCCGACGGAAACCAGCGGTCTTTGAGAATAACAAGTTCCGGAGGGATTGGTTCTTTGAAATTTAAACATTTTATAAGTTTCGAGGTCTCCCTCCTTTTTGTAATTATCCTCAATTATCCTTTCGTCTTTTCCCAATTTTTTGTTTGATTTTATAATAATCTTCTCCCCATCAACATAGGTGACCAAACCTTCTGATTTTGATCGAATAACCATCTGCATTGCCTCAGCGGCTGCCTTTTCCATTCCGGTGCCAACAATCGGAGCTTCCGGCTGAACTAAGGGGACTGCCTGACATTGCATGTGCGTCCCCATTAAGGCCCGGTTTGACTCATCGTTGGCCAAAAATGGGATTAAGGCCGCCGAAACACCAACTACCTGTTGAGGACAAACATCAATCAAATTGACCTTTTCTGCCGGAACCTCCAAAAATTCACCTTCATATCGGGAAGGAACCCACTCGTCTAAAATATAACCGTTTTCATCAATATTTATATTGGAATGAGTGATATAAAAGTTTCTCTCATCGTCTGCCTGTAAATAAACAATCTTGTTGCTTATTTTCATTCTTGTTTTTCCCCCTTTTTCCTCTTTGATAATTTCTCTATAAGGGGCTTCTAAAAAACCAAATTCGTTAACTCGGGCATACAGGGCAAGATAAGTAACCAAGCCAATATTCGGTCCTTCGGGAGACCTTACGGGACAAATTCGACTGTATTGAGATGAGTTGATGTCTCTGATCGAAAAGGAGGCTCTTTCGCGAGTGATTCCTCCTTGCCCCAAAACCGAAAGGCGGCGCAGATTATCAAGTTCTGAAAGCGGATTTGTCTGGTCAAGTATCTGTGAAAGCTGGCCCTGGCGGTAGAACTCGTTGATCGCCGAAATTAAGGGCCTAGCGTTAATCAGGCCCGACGGCTGAATTTTTTCCTCCGTGCTTATCAAGGCCATTCTTTCCTTTATCATTCTTTCCAACCGAAGAAATCCGATTCTAATTGCGCTTTGTAAAACCAGCTCACCAACCCTTCTGACTCGCCTATTGGCCAAATGATCTATATCATCAATCTCCCCCTGTTTTTCCTGTAAACCGATCAGATATGAAATAATTTTAACCAAGTCACGGGAATTTAATATCCAGTTTTGCGGCTCATTTGGAACATCAATCTCCAGCCTCTTATTAATTTTATACCTTCCAACTTTGCTTAAATCATATCTTCTGTTATTTAAGAAAAGCCCGTTAAAAAATTCCCAAGCGTTTTCCAAAATTGCCGGCTCGCCGGGACGAAGTTTTTTATAAATTTCAAGCAGGGCTTCTTCTTTAGTTTTCGTCGAATCATGTTCTATTGTTTTCTCAATAAAATGCCGGTTCCGTTCGGAAATTGAAGAAAAGACGGAAAGAATTTCATCATCCGACGACAGCCCAAAAGCCCGCAGTAAAACTGTCACGGGAAATTTTCTTCTTCGGTCAACACGGACCGAAATAACATCGTTGCGGTTGACAAAAAATTCAAGCCAGCTTCCTCTCATTGGTCTTACTTCAGCCATATAAAGGACTCTTCCGGTATTTGGATCAACTTCTCCGGAAAAATAAACTCCGGGGGCGCGGACAATTTGATTAATGACACAACGCTCGATTCCGTTAACAATAAAAGTTCCCCGGTGAGTCATCTCCGGCAAATCACCCATAAACACCTCCTGCTCAACTGTTTTCCCGGTTTGTTTATTAAGCAGACGGACTTTTACTTTTAGCGGACGTTCATAAGAAAGACTTTTTTCCAGAGCTTCTTCAACAGAACGGTAGGGTTTGCCTAAAGAAAAATCAAGAAATTCCAACTGCCAGTTTTTTCCGGCAAAATCATCTATGGGAGACACTTCTTTGAGAACTTCACCCAATCCTTCTTTTTTAAACCATTCCCATGATTCCTTTTGAATTTCAGTTAAATCAAGCCGGGGCAAAACCGAATATGTCTTTCCCCAATTTAAACGCTGTTTTTTTGCTTGGTTCATTAATTTAAAAAATTAGCCAAAAAAACACCGCCTTTTTCTCCTTTGGCGATGCAAAAGAGGCGGATTACCCACCCGCCTTTATTTGATGAATTGTTCGAATTATACCAACTCAGCTTAATTTGTCAACAAGTACTTTTCAACGTTAGTGTGGTGTTCTTCGCCGGTCTTGGCATAATGCATAATCCCGTTTTGATCGGAAATATAAAACCAATAATCGGTTTTTTTTGGTTGTAAAACCGCTCCAATTGAGGAAAGACCGGGGTTACAAATCGGAGCAGGAAGTAATCCTTTGTGCAAATAAGTATTATATTGAGAATTGATTTTTAAATCATTAGAAGTTACTTGAGGCCACCATTCGCAAGGCGATTTTAATATTGAACAATTTTTAGAACCAACCGCATACTGCACCGAAGCATCAACCTGCAAAGACCAGTCATTTTCAATCCTTTTTATTAAAATTCCGGCAATTATCCCTCTGTCAGAATCGGTCTTGGCTTCCCTTTCGATTATTGAAGCTAAAGTTAAAATTTCATTTATTTCCATTCCGCTTTTTTGTATCTCAAGGACAAGATTCCCTAAAACCTTTTTTTGGAAATTCTGATTAATTATTTGTAAAATCCTTTCTTGATCCGCTCCCCGGGGAATCAAATAAGAATCGGGAAAAAGCCGGCCCTCAAGGCCCCGGTTTTTTACCTGTTCTTCCCATTCAACTAAATTAATCTCAAATCCTTTTTCGGTAAAGATCCGGCCAATCTGTTCCGAACGCAGCCCCTCGATAATTGTCACCCATTCATCGTTTACTCCCTTAACCAAGTCACGGCAAATTTCCCAGGGACTCATGGAAAAAGACAAATAATAATTTCCGGCTTTAATTTTTTTGGCCGTTCCCCGCAGTAGGCAGTAAATTCTGAAATGAAAAGAACTTTTTATTAAACCTTTGTTTTTAAGATTTTCAGAAATCTTACTCAGTCCGTCACCCTTATTGATTACAAAGGAAATTTTTTCCCGGCTGTTTCTATCAACCGGCTGCAGGTTATATCCCCACCAAAAAAACATCCACCAAAAAAACATTCC
>Ga0210024_1002825_pt1 | contig 14680 bp, 15 predicted proteins | sample CryGeymeta201525_FD_183988 | JGI IMG/M metagenome (GOLD analysis project Ga0210024, IMG submission 183988) | Groundwater microbial communities from Crystal Geyser aquifers in Utah, USA - Crystal Geyser metaG 2015-25 (SPAdes) (version 2) | ecosystem: Environmental > Aquatic > Deep subsurface >... | reverse complement strand
CCAGGTGTTCGGGGAATGCAAGATGAATTAGTCAGTTCTTTAAAAATAACTGCTAAAACAAAAGTGGGCGGTTTACCTTTTAAAGCTACTATTTCTTTTGTTCCTTCAAAATAATAACTTCTTTTAATATAAAAATGTAGTGACTAATATTTTTAATGGACAACTACTACAATGTTTTAAAACATTGTAGGCTTAAGTTTCAAAAAATGGGTCTGAATTAACTACTTTAAATTGATATAATACTCCAAAGTTAATATTTCATCTTTTTAATATGATTAATATATCCTCTTTTAAAAAACTCTAAGATGTCCAGAGTGTTACGGATTATCAAAAAGAAAAGGGTTTGATGCTAATGGAAAACGAAGGTTTGTTTGCCTAAGTTGTCATCGTACTTTCGGTAAACCGAAAAAATCAAAGACTAACTTCTCCGATCTTGTTAAGTTTCGAGATTTTATCGTCAACAAACTTAACAAAGAAGCCGTTCTTGAAAAAGAATATATTTCCCGCATTTCTTTATGGCGAAAGTTTAAACCGTTTTTCAATTATAGACCAATTCCTGAAGACTCATCATTTTTACTACCTAAAAATACTTCTGATATTAAGTCAAAATCTTGGGTATTGGGAATTGACGGTAAATGGCTGTGTCGTCAAGGAGTCATTATGATTTATCGTGACGTCACCAACAAAGTTAATCTTTACTGGTCGTTTCATCTTTCAGAATCTTACGAACCAATTGAAAAAGATTTTGAGAGAGTAAGTTTAATTATTAAAAATAGTCTTCCGGCAGGTGTTGTTTCTGACTGGAAAGGAGCTATAGTGTCTGCTGTAAACATATTTTTACCTCCTACTCCTCATCAAAGATGCCTCTCCCATGTTCAAAAACAGTTACTACGGTTTCTGCCTTTAAGAAGTCCGTTACTCTCAACCCAAAAGTTGCGAATAATTGCAAAAGTAATCGCCGATATTAAAACCCATGAAGAAAAATATTATTGGATAACTTCAATTAATTATTGGATTTTAAAATACGGCAATCTTCTTAAAGAAAAAACAATAGGAGTCAATACCAAAAAGAAATGGTGGTATACCCATGGAAATACAAGACGAGCTATTAAACTTTTAACATTGATTATCCATTCATTCCAAATACTAACAACTCGCTTGAGGGATCAAATTCCCAGATGAAAACCAAATTGTCAAATCACAAAGGAATGAAAACACCCCAACAGGTTACTTATCTATTCTGGCTATTTACTTTTAGAAGAGTCAAAAACCGGAAGGATCTTAAAAGTTTATGGGATAGTCTAAAAAACAAAATTTATCGTTTTTAAACACACTTATTGAAACATAAACTTTAAATGTTTTAAAACATTGTAGTGGTAGAGATTGAACTCAAATCCCTGTTTCTTTTTTTCTTTCAAATTTAAGTTTATCCTTCCAGGCTTGACTCCAATTTACTCCATATTTTCCTGGCCGTCTTAATTCAAGGACTATTTCTCTGAAAAAATCAACGATTTTTTCGTTATTAATGATTCTTTTTAAAGCTTGCTTAATTCCTTCGCTATTTTCAGTAATCAGTTTAAATTTGGCAACTGTGGCTGGTGAGACTTTTAAAATTTCACAGATTATTGAATACTCAATATTTTTTGTCGAAAGATAAATAATCGCGATTCTTTTTGCAATCATTATTCTTTCAACTGGTGAAAGCACATCATAAATAATCTTTTCAAACTCTTCCTTATCATCATTATTTCCAATAATCTCAAAAAATAAGTCGAATAGTTTCTCTAAAACATAGTTTTCTACTCTCGATTTAGACAAAGGTGGCATACTATAATGTTTTAAAACATTGTATTAAATTTGTCTATGGACTATAGTCTACAAAACTACCTTTTTAGGTCTTTATAACAATAAAAAAATCTCGATATACCACTTCTTTATAAACTTTACCTATCTGTCGACAGGCAGGTAGACTTTATAAACTTTATAATTTATAATGTATTTTATGCTTTACTCAAAACTTTTTGGTAAAACGAAAAAAAACTCTAAACAATACGATTCCATAAACGCTACTTTGCTTATTAAAGGCGGCTTCATCGATCAAGTAATGGCGGGAACTTATACTTATCTGACTTTAGGATTAAGAGTCATCAATAAAATTGAACAAATCATAAGAGAAGAAATGGATACGATCGGCCAGGAGATTCTTATGCCGGCTTTAACTCCAATAGTCAACTGGCAGCATACCGGACGTTTTGAAACCGTTGACGTTTTGATGAAAACCACGCCGGCCAATATTTTTGCCAAAGCGAAAAATGACACTGAATATGTTCTTAGTCCAACTCACGAAGAAGTGGTTACTCCTTTGGCGCAAAAATTTATTTTAAGTTATAAAGATTTCCCCTTTGCCCTTTATCAAATCCAAAATAAATTCCGGAATGAACCAAGAGTTAAATCCGGATTACTCCGTGGGCGTGAATTCAGAATGAAAGACCTCTATAGTTTTCATACCAGCGAGGAAGATTTTAAAAAATACTATGAAAAATCAAAGGAAGTTTATATGCGGGTTTTTAATAGACTGGGAATCGGAAAGGATACTGTTATTACCTTAGCCTCGGGTGGATCATTTACCGATGATTATTCTCATGAATTCCAGACCATTTGTGAAACCGGTGAAGACACAATTTTTTATGACAAAAAAACAAATACTTATTACAATAAAGAGGTGGCTCCAAACCAGGCTCCAGAAATTAAATATCAAGATGAAAAAATTCTGCCTAAAAAAGATGTTTTAGGCAAAGGAATTATTGGCGTTGAGGAATTGGCAAAATTCTTAAAAATCCCGGTTGAAAAAACTACTAAAACCCTTATTTATGAGACGGATAAAAAAGAGGTCGTAGTAGCTGCAGTTCGAGGAGGATATGATATTAACGAAAACAAACTAAGAAAAGTTGTTGGCTGTAAAGCATTAAAATTAACCTCCCCAGAAATTGTTAAAAAAGTCACCGGCGCCGAAATCGGCTATGCCGGTTTATTGAATCTCCCGAAAAATATCAAGGTCTTTATTGATGAATCGGTAGGAAACCGACATAATTTTGAAACTGGTGCTAATAAAACACATTATCATAGCATCAATGTTAATTTTGGCCGTGACTTACCCAAACCTAAAAAATTTTATGATATTAAAGTTGCTAAGGAGGGCGATTCGAATCCAAAAACCAAAGAAAAATATCAGGTGTATAGAGCTTCTGAAGTTGGTAATATTTTTCCTTTATACACCAAGTTTACCGAAGCTTTCAACTATCACTTTGTCGATCAAGACGGCAAAGAAAAACCGATCTATATGGGGTGCTACGGTATCGGTTCCTCACGAATCATGGGAATTATTATTGAAAAGCATCACGACAATCATGGTATTATCTGGCCAGAGTCGGTTGCCCCTTTCCAAGTCCACTTGATAGGATTAGACATGAAAGATAAAAACATTAGTTCTAAAGTTCATCAAGTTTATCAAGTTCTTAAAGAGAAAAATATCGAAGTTCTTTTTGATGATAGGGAAGAAGTCTCAGCTGGCGAAAAGTTTGCCGACGCTGACTTGATTGGAATTTCAGTAAGACTAGTTGTTTCAATACGGACAAAAGAAAAAGTAGAATATAAAAGAAGAGGTGAAAATAAGACGTCGTTGATGGAATTAAAAGAAGTAATCTCAAATGTTAAATCGCAGATTTCAAATCTACATCGTAAAACTTAAAAACATAAAAAATCTAGATTAAAAAGATTTGAGATTTAAGATGTAGATTTTACATTTAACATTTGAGTTTTGAGATTTATAAATGAAAATTGTCGTCACCCACCTTTCTATAGATTTTGATGCCATCACTTCTATTTGGTTGATTAAGAAGTATCTACCAGGCTGGTTAAAGGCGGAGATAAAATTTGTTGAGGCAGGCAAGCTCTATAAAAACCAACCAGCTGATTCTCACTCTGACATTATCTACGTTGACACCGGCCTGGGGAAATTTGATCATCATCAATCTGCCCAATACCTATCAGCCAGCAAACTCGTTTTTGATTTTCTCAAAGAAAAGAAACATTTAAATAAAAAAGATATTGATGCTTTAGAAAGATTGATTAACCTAGTTACCTTTATTGACAATTTCCTTGAATGTAATTTACCTAATCCAAGCGATGATTTTTACGATTTAGCGTTACCACAAATCATTAATGGACTGAAAAATAGAATTGGTGACGACCTAAAAACAATCAATCTTAGTTTTGAGCTTTTGGATGCCGTTTTTTATACATTTAAGAAAAAAATAATGGCGGAAAAAGAGATAAAAAGAGGGTTTATCTTCACTAGTTGCTGGGGTAAAAGTCTAGCTTTAGAATCCAAAAACGAAGAAGCAGTCCGCTTGGCGCAAAAGTTAGGTTACTCTTTAGTAGTTAGGAAAGACCTCGAAAAAGGTTGGGTAAGAATAAAACTGCGACCCGATTGTCGAAAGGGATTGGACAAAATTTATAATAAAGTATCTTTAATCGACCCAAAGGCCGATTGGTTTTTTCACGCATCAAAGATGATGCTTCTCAACGGATCTTCTCATAATCCCAAAGCCGTACCAAGTAAACTTTCGCTAAAAAAAATAATTGAAATAATTAAGAGTGTGTAATAGAATTGGAAATAGAGAATAGGTAACAGAAAATATTATAAAATTCTTCTGTGATTAATTATCTGTCAATTCAGGAAGGAGGCGTTTTAAAATAATGGTTTTTGTTAGAAAGAAAAAAGGTGAGTCAAAAGATAGTCTTTTTAGAAAATTTACTAGATCTTTCATTGATGAAGATATTATCAATGATGTGAGAAATAAACTTTTTTATAAAAAGCCGTCCTTGGTGCGTCGTGAAGAAGAAAAGGAGCGTACTAAACCTAAAACAAAAAGATATGGTCAATATCGTTTGTCCCGGAAGATATAAAATTGATCGCCACTTTATTGGTTTAATTGCCTCAGAATTTCTGCAAAAATTGGGGGTATCTTCTAGTCAACAATTAAATATAATTTTTGTCGGACGAAATAAAATGAAATCGATTGCCTTTAAATATAAAAAGGAAAAATTGGCAATACCCATTCTTTCCTTTCCTTATGATCGAGAGAAAGACAATCTTGTTGGCGAAGTTTTTATTTGTTATCCTCAAGCAGTTTTATTGGCAGCAGAAAGAAATAAAAGAGTTGACCAGATACTTAAAAGTTTAATCGAGCACGGAATTGAGAATATCATTAAGTAATTTTTAATTTAAAATTTTTAATGAATTTTAAATATTAAATTTTAATTATTGTGTTTTACCTAAAATACCGTCCTAAGACTGTTTCAGAAATAGACAATACTAAGGTTCGTGAAATTATTTCAAAAATTTTAAATTCGGGTAATCTTTCCCACGCCTATCTATTTGTCGGTCAAAAGGGAACCGGTAAAACTTCGGCCGCCAGGATTTTTTCTAAGGCGATCAACTGTCTGGATAACAAATTTACCAATAGGAAAAATCGCTCTTTTGAACCATGTAACCGCTGCCACAATTGTCTCAGCATCAGTCATTCTACCTCGGTTGATATTCTAGAAATGGATGCCGCCTCCAATCGGGGGATTGACGATGTAAGAAAATTAATCCACGAATCAAATTTTCTGCCGATGACTAGCCGTTACCGTGTTTTCATCATTGATGAGGCGCATATGATTACACCGGAAGCATTTAATGCCCTGTTAAAAACTCTGGAGGAACCACCTCAGTCGGTAATCTTTATTTTTGCTACCACCAACAAGGAAAAACTTCCCAAGACGATAATTTCTCGTTGTCAAGTAGTCAACTTCGGCCGTGCCAACCAAAAAGATATCATCAGAATGCTTAATCGTTGTATTGAGGGAGAAAAAATTAAAATTGAAGAAAAATTATTTCCCCTGATTGCTTCCCACAGCGACTTTTCTTTTCGCGATGCCGCTAAGATTTTAGAGGAACTAGTTATCCAGGGAAAATTAACTTTCACCGACGGCCAAAAATTTTTAGGTTTTTATCGAAGAGACTTTTTAGAAATTTTGGAGAAAAAAGATCTTAAAACAACCCTTAGTTGGATTGATGAATTTTCCCAAACAGGTGGTAGTATAAAAGTTCTTATCGAACAAATTATTGAAGAGTTAAGGGCAATTCTTTTCAAAAAAAGCGGCCTAATAATAGATGAAGCCACTGATACAAAATTAACAAAAAAAGAAATTATTACTTTAATTAAAATACTCACCCAAGCCTATCAAAATCTCAGAACTTCTCCCATTGAATCACTTCCACTTGAGATTGCCATAGTTGAGTTTTATAATGAAACTTATTCAAAAGTTAAAAGTTAAAATTCAAAAGTGCAAGTAAAAAGTCAAAAACATTTAGTCTTTTTTAATTTTGAATTATTATTATGTTCAACCCTTTAGGTGGTTTAGGCGATTTACAAAAACTGCAGCAACAAGCTCAAGCAATGCAACAAGCTTTGCAAAAAGAAGAGATTGTGGTTGAAAAAAACGGCGTTAAGGTCGTTTTACGCGGAGATCAAAATATCGTCTCAATCGAGGTAGACGGAGTGATTGAAAATCGGATCGCCGAAGCAATCAACGAAGCTATAAAAAAAACTCAGGAGATGGCCGCAAGAAAATTAATTGAGATTTCATCGCAGCAGAAATAAAATATTTAAAGATTTAAAGTGTTTAAATTATTTACGGGTTCGGGTAACCCAAAACTTGGTAAACAGATCTCTAAACTTATTAATATATCTTTATCTCCGGCGGAAATTATCCGTTTCGATAATTCCGAAGTCAGAGTAACGATACAGGAAAGAGTCAAGAATGACACAGCCGTTATCATCCAACCAACTTCTAACCCAACTGATACGAACTTAATGGAGCTTTTCTTCTTTGCCGACGCGCTTAAAAGAAATGGGGCCAAAGAGATAATTGCTTTTATTCCTTATTTTGGTTATGCTCGTCAGAACCGTGAACACCGGCAAGGAGAAGCGGTTTCTATGAATGTGATAAATCGTTTTTTAGAAGTGATTGAAATCAATAAAGTATTTACTATTAATCTTCATTATGACGCTTCCGAGAGATTTTTTTCTATTCCGTTTAAGAATCTTTCCGCCCTTTCAATCTTAGGCAGAAAAGTGACATATTATTTAAAAAATAATAAAAGTAAAGAAGATGTTGTTATCGTCTCACCAGATCAGGGTGGACTAGAACGCGCAAGAAATTTTTTTAATTTGTTTTTCTCTGAAGTGACGGGAAAACAGGGTCGGTTGAATGATTATAGTCGAATTGCTGTCATCAAAAAAAAACGTGATCTTGATCACATTCATCAATCACGGGCTTTAGCTCTCTACGGTGATGTGAAAAATAAAACCTGTATTTTAGTTGATGATATTATTACTTCGGGAAGGACTCTTATAAACGCAGCGGATTTTTGTTTGAAAAAAGGAGCAAAACGAGTCATCGCCTGTGTTGTTCATCACGATTTTTCTCCAGAGGCTCCCCGCATTCTTAGCCAAAGTCGGATTGAAAAAATATTCACATCAAACACAATTACCTTAACGGCAATCCAGAAATTTCCTCAGCTCTGCGAAATATCCATCGCGTCTCTAATCGCCTCCGAAATCAAAAAATTAGTTTACAGTTAATAACCATTTCTATTTTCAATTGATTTTTTTAAAGTCATATAATCGGCGTATTCGAGATTAGCGCCGATCGGTAAACCATATCCTAATCTGGTAATTTTAAGTCTGAAATTTAAAATTTTTAATTGATTTTTAATGTACATCGCCGTTGCTTCACCTTCCATGTCCGGATTAGTTGCCAGAATTATCTCCTTTAAACCGTTAATTCGCTTACCCGCTGAAACTTTAGTAAAATTAGGTGGATTCGTTAACTCTCTAATTCTTTCAATTAGTTGAGTGAGATAAATGTCATCCGGGCCAATATTATTTAACGGGTCAATTCGACCATGCAAAACATGATAAACACCGTTATAAATTCCGCCCTGTTCAAAAGCTAATAAATCAAGAACCGACTCGACAACGGCAATAATACTTTGATCTCTTCTATCATCGGTACAAATATTGCAGACCTCAGTCTCGGTAAAGTTATAACAATGACGACAAAGTTTTGTTTTCGATTTTAAATCAGCTATTGCCTTAGCAAATTCTTTAAGATCCACCTCCGGTAAGCGAAGTAAGTAAAAAGCCAAGCGATTAGCCGTTTTTTCACCAATGCCCGGAAGACGCTCTAGGAATAAAGAAATTTGTTTTAAATTCGAAGGCAAATTTACCATAGTAAAAAGTTTGAAGAATACGGATTTGAACCCCGCTAAGCGGGGTGAAAAGGCGTATTCGAAAACTTTTTATAAATTTTAAATTTGTACTATCTCTACCGCCACCATCGGCTTTCTCCCTCTTTCTTTTAAAAATAAATTCTCCAAAGTTTCCACCGCTTGCTTTCTAATATTATTAATATTTAACCCTCTTTGACCTTTTGGTTTAGTAATGCGCTGAAGTTCGTTTACTGCCCGATGATAAAGGACTTTTTCCTCCTTTTCAAAGACAAAACCTCTCGATAGAATCTTCGGTTCAGTCAGCAATCTACCTTGATTGTCAACGGTCAAAATCGCGACCATTATCCCCTCAGAAGCCAGATTTTTTCGGTCACGCAAAACAATCTTGCCGACATCACCAATACCATAGGCATCAACATAAATATTCTTCGTTTCTATTGTCTGTCCCCGATAGGCCTTATTTTGCGTAAAGTAAATTGTCTCACCTTCACCCAGAGTAAAAACCTGGTTATTTTCGTAACCGAGTTCGACCATCAAACGCTGGTACTGCCTTTGATGCCTGACGGTTCCGCCAATCGGCACAAAAAATCTTGGTTTGGTAAATCTAGCCAAATACTTCATGTCTTCTTGATTGGCGTGGCCAGACGCGTGAAGTTGATCGGTAATATCGGGATAAACCACATCGGCTCCTTTCATAATTAACTCCTCGATTAACCCATAAACCTCGGTCTCGTTGCCCGGAACCGGGTCGGAAGAAAAAGTGATTTTATCACCAGTTTTTATTTTCACATAGAGATTCTGGTCGCGAGATAACTTGGCTAAAGCGGAAGCATATTGTCCTTGCGATCCAGCGATAATCAAGCATAATTTACCTGGTGGAATTTTATGAAGATTTTTTTCGTCAACCGCCAAACTAAAAGGGATTGAAAGATAACCAATCTGAGACGCTAATTTACTGTTTTCCTTCATCGAACGACCTAGAAAACAAATTTTTCGGTTAAATTTGACCGCTGCCTCGACGCATTGTTTTATTCGTGAGATATTTGAAGAAAATGTTGTCATGATAAATTTTCCCTTAGTTTTCCTCATTTCTTCCTCAAAGGTGGCACCAACGACTTTTTCCGATAAAGTCAGTCCTTCTCTTTCAGAACCTAGACAGTCTGAGATTAAACAAAGAATTCCTTGCTCACCAGCTTTGGTAATCGCATAAAAATCAGGTAAAGGACCATAGGGAGGAGTCAGATCAAATTTATAATCTGTTCCGTGGTAAATTGTTCCTACCGGCGTTTTAATCGTCAGGTGCATGGTGTCCGGTATCGAGTGGGTAACGCGGATAAAACCGATCTCAAATCCAGCAAAACGATATGTTTTCTTATAATTCACCTCAGAAATATTGGGTCTTTCGTTAAATTCTTTAAATTTGTTTTCTATCAATGCTTTGGTTAATTTACTGGCTAAAACCGGCGGTCTACCTAAGTTTTGATAAAGATAGGGAAGGGCTGAGATATGATCTTCATGACCATGAGTAAGAATAATGGCTCTTATTTTGTTAATTTTATCTTTCAGGTAGGAAGCATCAGGGATAAGAAAATCGATTCCTAGCTCCTTTTCTGTAGGAAAACCAACACCGCAATCAACAATCAAAATATCTTTCAGCGTTTCATCTTGATATAGTTCATACACATACATGTTTTTCGTAACACCAACAACGCCGCCCAAAGAAATAAACCGAAGTTTATATTTTTCCATAATGTTATTATTATAACAGTTATAATATTTTTATGAATAAAATAACCCAGAAACAAGTTAAAAATAAACTATCAGAAGTCCATGACCCGGAGTTGAATATCTCAATTATCGATTTAGGATTGGTCTATAAAATTAAATTTATTAAAGAGAAAATCGTTATTATAATGACCTTAACGACAATCGGCTGCCCACTTTTTGATATGATTAAAGAAGAGATAAAAAATAAATTAGCAGGTTTAGGGTTAGCTAAAAAAAACATCGAGATCGAGTTAACTTTTGATCCGCCCTGGTCAATTGAAAGAATGACAAAAAAGGGTAAAACAATGTTGGGTATTTAGTTTATAAACTAACTTATGACAAAACCTGGTTTTTGGGATGATACTTTCGAACAGATTGTAGAACTTGGTCAAAGCACCGTTAAGCAAGGGGCCAAAGCCGTTAGTCAAACATTTAGTCCAATTAAATTATTTGAACGCGCCGCCGGCAAATCCCAAAATCCTCATGACAAAGGGAAGGAACAGCTCGATGAAGCAAAAAAAAAGAGTAATTCTAGTACTCCTTTAGACTTTGAAAAATTGCAAGAAAAATATCAGGATCAAGATAAATCAAAGATGGAGTCGCTACGTAATCGTCTTTTCCATATTGTAAAACAGGGTGAAGAAAAAGTTTTGGAGCAAAAAAAGGCCGACGAAAAACAAAAAGTTCAGAAGGAAGAATACGAAAAAGAGCAAAAAAAACAACAGAACATTCAACAAGAACAAGCGCAACAAGCATTCGACGAGCCAAGAGGTAAAGTACGGCAAAGTATTTTTTCACGGAAAAAAGTGGCGAAGCGTCAACAGACAGAAGTTAGACCTTCAGCCGGGAAGCAATAATTTCATTTTTTCTATTATAATATATTTAATAAAAACGGGGATTAGCTCAGATGGCTAGAGCGCAGCGTTCGGGACGCTGAGGCCGCCAGTTCAAGTCTGGCATCCCCGACCAAGAGAGAAAAAGAGTTCGTCGAGTCGGAGGCGCTCCGTGCGCCGCCGCCCGCACGGAGCGCCGAGAAGCCCTTTTTATATTCTGCCGAGAGCTGCCGATTAGATAAAAAGAAGTTCGAGCCGACACGTTTTGCGAAGAATGCTAATTCTTCGCAATTATTTTTTGCGCGCGCGATTTTTTGCGCCTGCAAGGCGCAATTTACGAATTCTCTCATAGGTTCGAGCCAACTCGAACCCATCTCCTCAACTTTGACGATTTCTTCTTGCAATTTGAGTTTTGTTTCGAAAAATTCGTTTTTCTTCTGTTTGTAGGTTTCAGAGTCAACGACTTGATCAAGATAACTGTCCAACAAAATGTTTTGCTTCTTATCGAGGTTTGTAATTTCAGCTTTGAGATTTTGGATCGTTGTTTCTGATGATTGTTTCTCGGTTAAATCGTCTCGGTCTAAAAATTTCAACCAGTGATCAGCCCAAGATTGCGGGAGCACTACATCAGAAACAACTTTTCTTAATTGTCCTTCCATCTCAAAACTGGTAATGGGTGTTTGAGAACAAAGACCAAGTTTTTTGGTGCAGCGATAATAAATATAAGTTGCTTTGCGGTTAGTAGTTTTGTAAAACTTGGTGTGTTGCTCGGCGGTGATCGCCGCCCCACATTCGTAACATCTAGCCAAACCCAAAAACGGAAAACGGTATGACTTTTTGAAATGTTTGCTTCTTCTGGCCATTTCCTCTTGCGCTTTTTGAAACAATTCTTTGGAAATAAAACACTTATGGTTTCCATCGTGATACTCGCCGTTGTAAAACATAATCCCGATGTAAAATTTGTTGGAGAGTATCTGCCGGATTTCGTTGATATGGAGCGGTTTTCCGTTTTTGCGCCCCAATTCAAATTTGTGAAGATATTTGGCGATTTCCGTAAAAGTATGGCTACCTTCTGCAAACATTTCAAAGGCCCGTTTGATCGCTTTTGATTTTTCTGTATCAACGTCAATTCCTCTAGTTTTGGGATTATTCAAATATCCGTATGGGGCTTTTGCCGGCCAAACGCCATTACGTAGTTTCTGGCGCAGACCTCGCTTTACGTTTTCGGAAAGATTGTCCACATAATATTTCGATTGTCCGAAAGCAATTGAAAGCATGAATTTCCCTTGTGGCGTATTGTCAAACCAAAAAGTGGGAAATTTGAGATCAACTAACTTTCCGGTATCAAGTAAATAGACAATCTTTCCGCCGTCCATCGAGTTTCTGGCTAAACGATCCGGATGCCAAGCGAGAATACCATTAGCAAAACCTTTTTCGAGTTTTTTGATAACTTCGGCAAACTTCTCGCGTCCGGGAGCCTTGGCGGTTTTGGCTTCCTCGATAAATTCGACGATTTCCAAATGTTCTCGCTTGGCAAATTCTTTTAACTCGGCAATTTGTGCTTCAATAGATAAAATTTGTTTGTCTGCTTCGTCTCTGGACTTCCGGCAGTATGCGATATATTTTTTCATTTTGTTTTTTCCTTTTAAATTTTTGCGTTTCCCTTCCTTCTTTTTTCCGGCAGCTCTCGGCAAAATATAAAAAGGGCTTCTTGGCGCTCCGTGCGGGCGGCGGCGCACGGAGCGCCTCCGACTCGACGAACTCTTTTTCTCTCTTGGTCGAGATTTACGAAAAAGTTAGAACCGAATTTCGCAAAGGTTAACCCCTCCTTCGCTTTCAGCTTCGGCGGGCAGGTCGGCCGCCTGCGGCGGCCTCGCTTCCGAACATGTCGGCTCGAAAAGGATTTTGTACTACAAAATCCTCATAAGAAAACGCAAAAATTTTAAAGAACTTTTATAACTTAAATGGCGCATCCGGTGGTCTCAGTTAAGAATCGCTTCCAACTGTCCGAATGCGCCATTAAAAAAGCGATTCCTAATAAACTGAGACCAATATCAATATATCAAAAATCTAATGGGAAATACAAGTGGAGAAAGACAACATTTTGATACTTGATTATCAGAAATATGATATACTTTTACTTGGAGGTGAAAATGGAAAATCAAATTAATGTGGGTGATCAAAATACCCAGCAAATAGGGCAAAATCTTGCCAGCCAACCAGCACAAATTCCAGAAAAACCAAAGAAAAATTATTGGATGATTTCCACCATTTTGCTACTGGTTATATTGGTAGGTGGTATGGTCTGGTTCGGAATCAACCTGAAAAGTAAAAGTAAACTTTCTTCAAATCAACAGATAACTACACCCGGCTTAACAAATCAAGCCACAACACAACCTTCGCAGCAAATTATAAAAAGTTTACCAGTAGCACTTTTTATGCAAATTAATTTACCAGATTATCCTAAGCACAAGAACGGAAGCATTATCCTAAGCTCATTTGATACACAAAGTGGTTTAAAAAATGAAATATTAAATCTTGATGCTTGTTATAATTTGCCCTCAACTTTATCTCCCGATAAAACAAAAATGGCTTACATAAGTATGTCAAATAGTGAATGTGAGAAGCAATACTACACTAATGTAGGCAATGCAGAGCTTTGGGTTTATAACTTTCAATCAAAAACCAAACAATTGGCAGCGAGTGGCGTGTGGAACAATGTCGCGCCACAATGGTCACTTGATGGTAAATATTTGGGCTATGAAAGAGTAACCGATTCCCAATCATCTCGTGAGCAAAAAGTTTACTTTTACGATCTGGGCACTAAAGAGGAGCGGTTAATCACCACATTAACCGGCGTTTCTTCAGGCCTTGTTGCAATTTCAAGCGACAAAAACTTTATATATTTCAAAACAATATTTGATCTCCTAAAAATTAATATCCAGAATGGATCGCAGACTAAACTATTTACCGTAGATAACGGCTATGACGCCAGTTTTTATATAGCTCCAGACAGAACAAAAATGGCTGTTTTCTCAATGGAGGGTTGGTACGGTGGAAAGAAAACCCCAACAAATTGGAAAATTGGAGTAATAGATTTAACGAACGATTCATACAAAGAACTATACGCCGGGACAGATTCCATTTCTTTGCTAATTTCTGACTCCGATAATAAACCTCTCGTTACTAATGATTTGCAAGTAATTTATGGGGTAACTGGGCAAAGCGCAGGCTTATGGTCCATTAATCTGCTAACTGGAACAAAGACTAAAATACATACTGAATCACCAAATCCTCAGGGTGTTTCTACGGCTGATTTATCTTTGAATGGAAAATATTTGCTCTATGGAACCTGGTTTACCGAAAATACTAGTCCCACAGAAAGCTGGTCGCACTGGCATTTTTACGTAATCAATTTATCTGATAATAGCGTGCAAGAACTTAAGGACTTTGACTACCATACTGAAAAAGCTATCTACTTAATGAACTAGGAATCGGGTTAATTTATAATTTGTCGTTTATTGGGAGCAAAAATTGTTTTCCGCGCACGAGTGGGCGGGGCAAGGAAAACTAAAAATTCTTTCCTTACTCGCCCGAAGGGCGAGAAAATCGCGCGCAAAAAATAACGGAAGCGAGGCCGCCGCAGGCGGCCGACCTGCCCGCCGAAGCTGAAAGCGAAGGAGGGGTTAACCTTTGCGAAATTCGGTTCTAACTTTTTCGTAAATCTCGACATTAA
>Ga0210024_1002811_pt1 | contig 14720 bp, 14 predicted proteins | sample CryGeymeta201525_FD_183988 | JGI IMG/M metagenome (GOLD analysis project Ga0210024, IMG submission 183988) | Groundwater microbial communities from Crystal Geyser aquifers in Utah, USA - Crystal Geyser metaG 2015-25 (SPAdes) (version 2) | ecosystem: Environmental > Aquatic > Deep subsurface >... | reverse complement strand
TCTGACGGCCCAAACTGTTCTTAGGAAGCATCCCTTTAACCGCTATTCTGATCATCTCTGTGGGTTTTTTCGCTAAGAGCTTTTCAGCGTTCATCTCTTTAATCCCACCGGGGTAACCCGTATGATGATAATAGATCTTATCTTTCATCTTCCTTCCAGTTAAAGTTACTTTCCCTGCATTGACCACGATAACAAAATCCCCTGTATCCAGATGGGGGGTATAGGTGGGTTTATTCTTCCCTTTCAATATCTTTGCCAACTCTGTGGCCAGTCTCCCCAGCGCCTTTCCCTCTGCATTCACCAGGTACCATTGATACTCTAATTCTTCTTTTTTCGCTTGATAAGTCTTCATTCCGTCACCTTAACTAACTAAATTTAAAACAATATCCTTATCTCTGTCAATGACCTGCCTGCTCCTGCAGCAATTCTCGGTGAGTTCACAAACTATTGAGATTCTTCCCTGCCTGCCGGCAGGCAGGGCTTCGCTCAGAATGACAACTGGGGACTTTCGTAATGTCATTCTGAAGGAGCCCTAGCGACTGAAGAATCTCGCTGTACTTTCACCGAGAATTGCTAACGTGATTCATAACGCAATTCACTGCCACGAGTGATCAACACAAATCAAACCAAAAAGATAGAATCATCAATTTAGAAAAGAAAGAGATCTGAGATGGGATAGAGAAAGAGACAGGTCCAACGGAACCTGACAGGGAAGAAAAAAGGAGGGGGACCCCAATGGTGATTTCCAATTGACCTTCATTATATTACGAAACCCTACTTTCCCTTGAAAGGAAGAGTCGATGGTGTTTCTCTTTTTCTCCATCATGAGACTATCTTCAAGAGCAGAACGATAGAGCGGTAGATCATCCCATTCGTTGGAGACTCTCAACCATTCTCCCAATCGACTCCATATCCTTGGAAATTTCTGTAGGATTCCGATCAATTTCCAAACGATCATAAGTATCGAACCCATTCTCTTCTCATATCAGGATCGATGAAATCCCTTTCTTCCCTCTATTCCACCACACCTTCCATCTTCTGACGACGGTGTTGATCTCAAATCCCCTGCTCGATGTCCCATAGCCAGTGATCTAAAGCAACCGTTCGAAAAGGGTTCCCTCTTTAAGGTTGTTCATGAAAAATCCTCCGGCCACCCTGAACACCGCAGGGGAACATCAACCAGTGATAGGGGGTTTCTCGAACTCCATTCCCCCTATTTTGATATCAATCTTTTCAACCAAATCTTTCGATTTTGCTTCGACCTCTTGGAGCAGAGCGATTCTCTTTTCTCTTTCCTTTAAAAGATCATCTGCAATATTAAGAGCCGTTAAAATCGCAACGTTTAATGTCGAAACGCTCTTTGTCTTTTTTAAAACTTCGTCCATTTTCTCATTGACATATTTGGCCACTTCCTGTATGTAATCTTCTCCTGCATCGGTTTTGACTGTATAGGTTTGGCCAAATACCTTGATCTCAACCAATCGCTCTTTCCCCATTTCTTCTCAACCTTCTAAACAACTTCCTGAGGCAGATTAGGTATCGATGCTTTTAAAACGGTGAAGAAGTTGATCAATCCGTGTCTTCACCTTTTCTCTATCCTGGGAGAGGAGCTTCAATTTTTTCTCCAATTGGATTGCCTTCTCTCTCTCTTCCTCCAGGGCAACGGCTAAATTGTCTCTCTCCTTCTTCAGCTCATGAAATTTTATTAAGAGATGATGGATCTTCTCCTCCAGATTTCCAAGCAATCCCTGTTCTTCTTCTGAAGCCATCTCCGTTTGTTTTTCTAATGTTATTTCTCCAGCCATAAAAAGTCAACCCTAATGGAATACATCATTGAAAATCGCAAAATTAGCAATGGTCAATTAACAATGAGTTAAAAATTATCTTCTTTTTGTTGCTAATTGCTAATTTTGAAATGCTAATTTTTCAATGATCTTTATTTAAGCTGCCATAAGCAAGTACGCTCTTATCAGTTCATCGATTTCCCCGTCCATTACCCGATCGACTTGATGAATCACCTTATTGCTACGATGATCTTTGACCATTTTGTAGGGGTGCATAATATAAGAACGAATCTGGCTCCCCCAAGCAATCTCCTTTTTTGAGTTGTGAAGTTCTTGCAGCTTTTCTCCCTTTTCCTTCATCTCCTTCTCATAAAGGCGTGCCCTTAATATCTTCAGGGCGGTTGCTTTATTTTTATGTTGGGATCGTTCGTTCTGACATTGAACGACAATGCCTGTGGGAAGGTGAGTGATTCGGACTGCCGAATCGGTCTTATTGACATGCTGCCCTCCTGCCCCACTGGACCGAAAGGTATCCACTCTTAAATCTTTTTCGTCGATCGCAACCACAATATCATCGGAGACTTCAGGAATGACAAAAACCGAAGCGAAGGAAGTATGCCTTCTTGCCCCTGCATCGAAAGGGGATATTCGAACCAGTCGATGGATTCCACTTTCTGCTTTTAAATATCCATAGGCGTAACAGCCATTGACCATAAAAGTAACATTTTTTAAACCAGCCTCTTCACCCATGAGAATATCAATAATTTTTGTCTCAAATTTCTTTTTTTCTGCCCATCTGAGATACATCCTAAGAAGCATTCCCACCCAATCTTGAGCCTCTGTCCCCCCAGCTCCTGCATTGATGCTGACGATTGCATTGCTCGGGTCGCGCTCCCCTCCCAGCATTCTCCTAAACTCTATCTGGTCAATGGCCTCCTCACTTCTTCGCACCCTCTCTAACAACTCTTGCGCTTCCTTCTCATCCCCTTGCTCTTCAACCAATTGGAGGAGGATCTCCATCTCCTCCAACGCCTTCTGTTCTTCCTGCCAAGGCGATAGACTCTCTAAAAGAGAGGTTCGTTCCTTCAAAATCTTCTGCGCAGCCTCACCCCCTTCCCAAAAATCAGGTTTTGCCATCATTTTTCCAATCTCATCCAATCTTTTCCCTTTAGCTTCGGTGTCAAAGATGACCTCGAAGGGATTCCAACCGGCCTCTCAATTCTTTTAATCTATCTTTCAATTCAATCAACATATAATAAACCTTTCTTATTGAGACTTGATAGTTATACTAACATAAATCAATAAAAAGATAAACGTCTTTCTATAATTTCTTGAGTTTATTGAGTTTATCGGGTTCATTGAGTCCATTGGGTTATTTGTGTTCATTGCGTCCGTTGGGTTTTTTGAAATCGAACTCAATAAACCCAAAGAACCCTATTAACTCAACAGACTATTTAAGATCCCTTCCTCTTAAACAATGCTTCCATCTCTTCCCCAACCAATGCCGGGTTTCTAACCACCCTTACGCCTGCCTTCCCCAACGCCTCCATTTTCTCTTTGGCTGTCCCTTTTCCTCCTGAAATAATCGCACCGGCGTGCCCCATCCTCCTCCCAGGAGGAGCAGTTAACCCGGCGATGAAGGCTAACACTGGTTTGCTCATTCTCTTTTCAATAAATCGGGCTGCCTCCTCTTCTGCCGTCCCGCCAATTTCGCCGATCATGATCACTGCTTCTGTCCCAGGATCTTTTTCAAACATTGCCAGGAGGTCAACAAAGTTCAGCCCTATGATTTGATCTCCTCCAATACCCACACAGGTCGATTGTCCGATCCCCTTCTTGGTCAACTGATCTACAACTTCATAGGTGAGTGTCCCGCTTCGAGAAATGATTCCAACCGTTCCCGGCTTATGAATATAACCTGCCATGACACCGATTTTACTTTTGCCCGGGGAAATAATTCCAGGTGTATTTGGACCAATCAATCCTGACTCTTTTCCCTTGAGATATTCTCGCACCATCACCATATCCAGAGTTGGAATCCCCTCGGTCAGACAGACAATGATGGAAATGCCCGCATCTGCTGCTTCCAGGATGGCATCCGCTGCGAAAGCAGGTGGAACAAAGATTGCAGAGGCATTGGCATGGGTATTTTTAACCGCCTCCGATACAGTATTAAACACTGGGATCCCATCAATTTTCTGTCCGCCTTTGCCCGGGGTCACACCCGCCACTACCTTTGTTCCATACTCTACCATCTGCTGACTATGAAATATCCCTTCATTTCCTGTGATCCCTTGGACCACCACCTTCGTCTTTTCATCAACAAGTATACTCATAAAACCTCCCGAATTAGAAACTTAGGTTTAGACTAAGGTTTAGGTTGAGATTAAAAGCACGAGGGGTTTAATCTTGATCTTAACCTTAACCTCACCCTTAACCTTTTGCTTTTAATGCTTCTACTACTTTTTCGGCGCCATCCTTCATTCCAATGACGACAGTGAAATTGAGACCTGACTCTTTTAATATCCTTCTGCCCTCTTCCACATTTGTTCCTTCCAATCTCACCACGATCGGAACATTGACCTTCACCTCTCGAACGGCCTCTGTCACGCCCTTTGCCAGGGTATCGCACCGGAGAATTCCTCCAAAAATATTGATGAACACCACCTTCACCCCAGGGTCGGACATGAGGATCTTGAACCCATTTTTCACCATTTCAACTGTGGCGCCACCTCCCACATCAAGAAAATTAGCCGGTTCCGCTCCCACTACTTTAATAATGTCCATCGTAGCCATGGCAAGGCCTGCTCCATTCACCATGCAACCGACATTTCCATCCAATTTGATGTAATTCAAATTATACTTGGAGGCTTCCACCTCAAGAGGTGCTTCTTCATTGAGATCCCTGAATGCAGCAATCTCTTTATGTCGAAAGAGACCATTATCATCGAAATTCATCTTGGCATCGAGGGCAATAAATTCCCCTCCTTTTGTCAGGACAAGAGGATTAATCTCAGCAAGCAAACAGTCTTTTTCATAAAAAGCTTTGTAAAGTCCCAAAATGATATTTCTCATCTTCCCTACCTGAGCAGGTTCGAGTCCAAGTCCATAGCCGATTTTATTTGCCTGAAAAGCCCTCAACCCAATGCTGGGATCTACCCATTCCTTTACTATCTTCTCCGGAGACTCCGCCGCTACCTTCTCAATCTCCACGCCTCCTTCTCGACTGGCCATGATCACCGGACAGGCCTTCGAGCGATCGATCACCACTCCTAAATAAAGCTCTTCTTGAATCTTCATCCCTTCTTCGATCAGAACTTTCCGAACGACTCGACCTGCAGGTCCAGTCTGGCGGGTGATTAATGCCATTCCGATAATCTCCTTGGCGGCCTTCTCCGCTTCTTTGGGATGGTTCACTAATCTGACACCTCCTCCTTTTCCTCTTCCACCTGCATGAATCTGTGCCTTTACAACGATTGCCTTTTCTCCTATCCCTTCGGCAATCTTTCGTGCTTCCTCTGGGTTCTCGGCCACTCCCCCCTTTGGAACAGGAACGCCATAACTTTTCAGGATCTCTTTGGCCTGATATTCATGAATCTTCATTCCGTTGCCTCCCCCTCATAAAATTAGGCGGGCATATTATAACGGATTTCATCAACCTAAAAAAGGAAAAAATGAGGGACGAATTAAAAGGAGTATTTTGGGGTTATAAATTGAATATCTTATCCCTGAGGAGTACTTCCTGCTATACGTAACAAATTCTGCTTTCTCTTGTAATATTAGTTAATTATGCGCTGGTTTCCATTATCCATTTTTCCTATAGTTCTGTCAAGATAATTCGTTATTCATTTCGTAAGCAATCCTTAGATTGTAGCCCCCCCTCTGTGTGTTACACCGGAAGATGGGAAGTGGGTGGTTGCCCATAGTTTCCCATTCAGTTCGCTTTTTCAGTAGTTTTGCCCGGGTGCGCATAAAGCTGTATAGACTCTCCTGTCTTTTCTGGCCAGGTCGGTTGATCCTCGGCTTTTCTCGTGACAACGATTGTTTCCCGATCATTCATGACAAGCCTTCCTCTCTCACCTTACCAAGCAGGAAGCGTACCCCCTGGTTGTCAGAAGGATTAAGCCAGAGCATACGAGTAAAGAGTCCCTCTGCCTCTTTGTGACGGCCCAGACGCGATAGACAGAGACCATAACCATGCATACACCTGAGGAATGGCCGGTTATTGATGCATCCCCAGTGCAGTACCCCATTGAAGCCTTCACCAAGAGAGAGTTCCCCAATTCGAGCTCCGACCTCATAGTGACGGATGGCTTTCTCAGGGAAGTGATCGAATGCGAAGTTGCCCAGGTGGGCGTGAGCATCGAGACAACGCAGATCCACTGCAAGGAGGCTCATGAGCATGCGCTCTGCCCCCAGGGAGTCGCCGGTCTCCTTCCGTTCAACGGCCTCCAGGATGGGATCCGTGTCGGGATCATCAGGATCCTCACCGGGAAGCACCTGTTCCATTTCATATTCAAATCTTGGCCCCTGGTCGATGATAGGCTTGGCCCATTCCTCGATCGGTTCATCAGGCTCTCCCCAATAGTGATCCCTTGGGTCCCACCTTCCCCTTTCTTTGAGCTTAAGTGGTGTAAGGCCCAGCGCGGGGATGTCGAGGCGCCACGTCTTAATCTCACCCGATAGATATGGATGATCCTTGTAACACCACTGCTTCCGTGGCGTCACAAGGATGATTTCGCCCGGTGCCAAATCCCAAAGCCTCGTGGCTCGGATGGTGATCACACGATCCTTTCCCGGAAGGCGGCAAGAGACGGCATTTCCTTTCACCGCAATAGCAATGAGTTCGACGTCACGACTCATATCGATATCATCCTCTGTTGCCTTTTGTGGCCTCCTGCGCGTTTTGGACAATGACCCCTGAGGATGGGGCTCAATGCCGAGCCACTTCCGATAAGCAGCCACATATCGGGCTGCAATCGAGCCTTCCGGGAAGATCAGATCACACGCGGCAATCATCTGCTCCGAGCCTGCCTCCCGCCGACACCTCGCCGTCAACCCCCGCCGTTCATTGCCATCGTAATCAATTGTCATTACCGTCACCGGTTCTCCAACCACAAAGGCCTCCGCGGGCATGGCAACATTGTCTTCAAAGGCCTGCCGAAATGCCCAGAGTTGTTCATCATCGTCATAGGCATCGACAATGATTTCCTCGATCAATCTGCTCAGTTCTGAAGAATTTTTATTCCTTCCATGTTTTGTGGCCATTGATGCCTCCTTCTTGTACTGCACCGCACGGTAATCCTCATCAGCTCACTCTTCTGTTCGGCACCCCTTAAACTGCGACCCATTTATCAAGACATTTTTCAGGGTCTAACGGGGTAGAGGTTCAACTGTCAAAAAATGACCTCACCATTTGCTCTACAATCGATTTTCTCTTCCTCATCCATATCTCCATCCCCCTATTACACCCTCCGGTGCCCTATTTGCGAGTAGGCTGCACCTCCATGGGAATCTATGGTCTCCCCTTCGTCCTCCTCCTGTTGTCGTGCCTGCGTCCTTTGCAAGACCACCGTCATGGCCTTGTAATAGTCTCGTTGAACCTTGAGGTTCGCTACCCGGCAGTAGCGCTGCGTTGTGGTAATCTGGCTATGCCCTAGGAGATCCTGGATGGTCACAAGGGCCGCATCGGCGTTAAGAAGCTGTGTGGCCATAGTGTGACGAAGTCGATGACACGAGACATTCAGCCCAATCTTTTTTGAATAGTATTCAATCCGCTTCTGGATGCCTCGGACCGATAGCGGGTTGCCCCTCATCGGTCCTTTCTGTACCAGGAACAATCGCTTCGCCTTCGATGATCGTTTTGCAAGGTACGTCAAAAGAGCCGAGCGCGCATCTTCACTCACGTAGACAACCCTGTCCTTCGAACCCTTTCCGTTGGAAACAAAAATCTGCCTTCTCCCATAGTCTACCGCATCCACGCTAAGCTCAGCAACCTCTTGGACTCGAAGTCCACAGCGAAGCATCAACATAAACATGGCCCGGTCTCTTAGATCCGTGATCACGGCAAAGAGCCTCGTGACCTGCTCGTCCTGCAGGTGCCGGGGCAGAGGATTGGGCAAACGCAGTGAGATGCGGGTGACCGGATTGAGTATCGATCTGCCTTCCTCATTGATGAGATAGTCGAAGAAGAGTCGGATCGTTTGCAGATGGCATGTCATCGTCTTGGGTCTTCGTCGCTTCCGGAGAAGATGATCCACGTAGACTCCTATCTCTTTGCGGGTCACCTCAGAAAGGGGCACGGTAAGCCATCTCATGAACTGATCGAGGATGTTTACGTAGCTCTTGACTGTGTGGGCCGAGTAGTTCTTTCTCTTCAACGATCTCCGATACCGAACCAGCTCAGTAGTCTCCATCGATTCCTCCTTTCTCGATAATGGCCATGGCCCGGAAGTACTCTTGCTCACGGGTGGTGTCGGTGAGTCGGGCATAGCGGCGGGTCACCTCGATATCATGATGACCGAGGAGTTGCTGAAGACATTCCAGGCGCATCCCGGCGTTGAGAAGCTCGGAGGCAAACGTGTGGCGAAGACAATGGATTGTGTAGCCCTTCTGATCGAGTCCTGCCTTCTTGAGGTATTTTACGAAAAGACCCCGAGCGGTACTGTAACAGAGGTGTCCATGGCTGCGACCGTAAAAAATGAACTCCTTGTTCTTGTCCCTACCCCTAAGCCAGAGTTTGATCGCGAACAGGGCATCATCGCTCAGATAAACCACCCTCCCCATGCTGTTCTTTTCTCCCTCATACAGATGGACTTTCCTGTCCCTGATATCCAGATCGTTCAACGTCAGTCCCAATGCCTCGCCGATCCGTATGCCCGTCCGTAAGAGCAGAAGAATCAGCGCTCGGCCCCGAGTATCCTCAATCACACAGAGAAGCTTTCTCACATCGGCAGGGTTCATGGCCCGAGGGAGAACATCCGGCAGCTTTAGCTTGATGCCCCGCTTAAGAACACTGCCAGAAATAACCTCCTGCTCTATCAGATAATGCAGAAAGGCAATAATGCAGGCCAGCCTTGTCCGTACTGTGGAGATGTGTAATCCCCGGTCCTGCTCGTACTCGATGAAACCCTCCAGGTCAACCCGCTCAATTTGCTGGATATCGCTCTTGCCCGACTTCCCACAAAAATCCAGAAAGAACATGACGGACGTAAAGGAACTGGCGAGAGTCCTTGGCTTGTGATTTATGCGCCACTTGTGACGCATGTAGCGCTCGAAGTGCTCCTTGGCAGGAACCTCTATGCGAGAGAGCCTCTGAAGGATATGATCTATCGGGGTGGGTGTAAGAGGCTGCTCACGTAGTACTTCACTTTCCTTCTTGGCTAACTCATTGACGGTTGATTGCAATTGGGTCATTTCTCTTCCTCCTTCTCTTTTCCAAGAAAAAGCAGAATAGATAATGACCCTTAGCCGCTCTAACGGTCAATCCATTTTGTTACGTATAGCTTCCTGTAATCGTCGGCAAGTGATTTTATACTATTATTGTAGATTTCGATCTGTAATGGTTAAATTTGATAGGATCATGCAACTGAAAGCAGTAGATACAGCCAAGGAATACCTAGGATAATTCGCTATTCCTTGAACTTACGATAAACCTCATTCCGTGTATTGATGTCTTAGAACAATTGAATTGTTTGATGTTTGATTGACAAATGCGGCATTTCTTGATAGAAAAGTTATCGATAACGGCTCACCCGAAAAAGCCAAAACCCTTTATGAGGAGGAGGCGGAAAGTACCGGGCAATATTCGATGAAACATAATTAGACCCTAAATCGGATGATGCTGATTCTTGCTTTGAGTGTCCAAACTGCGAAGCAAGAAATGTTATCTCGATAGTATGTTCTCCAAAGGGACTACCTCGATATACAATTTTTCTTGGAAATAATAGATTTTGAGGCTCACTGAGCAATTGTTGAAGGCGGATATGAAACGCTATTCCGGCAGGTTAACTGATTTCTTGCATTTTGCGGTTATATTGGCGTTGCTTCTTTCAATACCAATTAATTCAGGCGTTGCGTACGGACAAGATAAAGGAATGGAATCTGCGGAAGAACTCTGTATTTTAGGAGTTAGGTGTTTGGGAAATGGTCGCTACGAAGAGGCTATCCAATATTTCAAAAAGAGCATTGAAAAAAGGGCAGATCTTCCTGAAGCACATACTGGACTTGGTGTGGCCTATGAGAAATTAGGTCGTTATAAAGAGGCCATAGAGTCCCATAGGCAGGCCATTCTAATTAAACCAGATTATGCAATGGCTCACTATAACCTCGGCGTAGCATATGGGAATTTAGGTCGGTTTCAAGAAGCCGTAGAAGCAAGCAGGAAGGCTATTATAATCAAACGAGATTTTGCCGAGGCCCACACAAGTCTCGGAGTGGCTTATGAGAGGTTAGGCCACTATAAAGAGGCTATAGAATCTCACAAGCAGGCCATTCTGATTAAACCAGATTTTGCCATAGCCCATTACAACCTCGGTGTGGCCTATCTAAAAGCTAAAGAAAAGAAAATGGCTGTCGAGCAACATAGAATACTGAAAACCCTTGATCAACAATTAGCCAGTAAATTACTCGCGATGATTTCCACAGAGGGCAAAGAGAAAACCGTTATCTATGATTTAAAGGTTTGGATTGGATCAGTGATTTTTGCCCTTGGGGTTGCCGGATTGATTTGGTGGATAAGAAATTTATTTAGGAGCCCATTAATGCAAGCCATGTTTTTTAGCAAACATCCAATTTTAAATTTTATCATCGTTATTATTCTTGTCATTATTGGGTTATGGGTTCATTCGGAATTTACAATGATTCCCTTAATTGGTTTATTTGCAGGCATATTGATTGGATGGCGAATTTCAAGATCAAAAAGGAGGTGACTTGTGGAACACAAAGGAAGTGGGGAGTCTGACCTAATCATTATTGCAACTTTAACAATATCATTCAAACGCATTGCGTCATTTCGAAATACTTATGAGCTTTAAGGATTTAAGATATGGCCTCACTCACTACGTTCCATGGGAATGCAGATTTCGTTCGGATGCTCGTCAATGCCCAAGTTGAGTTTTTAGTGGTAGGCGGTCTGGCAGTCGTATTCCACAAGTGCAGAGACCCCCAAAAGGTAGATGATCTCGATCTCTTATTGAATCCTTCTGTTGAGAACGCGCAACGATTCGTCAACGTACTCTCTTCTCCGAATCTGAAGAAGTTGTATAACCTGGAGGAGTTACAGCCGTTGCCCTCTGTTCCACAACTGGCAAGGCCAAACCTCGATATTCCGCTCAAATTCGACCAAATGTTCTGCATGGATGTTTTGACTCCACCGGATGAAGTGAATTTCAGCGGGTTATTCAGCCGAAGTGAATGCGCATTGCTTAATGGTAGCATTCCCGTCCGTGTAATCTCTCGTTCAGATCTTGTTGAAATGAAGCGAAGAGCTGTCCGAATACTTATGGAGGATAAAAAGAAGCACGAAGATGATCTCCGGTGCTTGGAGATTGTCTAACCCTCACTTGGGAAGAGCAGGTCGCTCAATTCAAGCTAAATTCACTTAGGCTAATAGATAATATGTTTAGAAATCCGATACCGAAAATAGCCTGATTCTTCCACATAAAAATACTCCATCTCAATTAATGAGGTTCTATTTTGTTTTCTTATTTCGTGTTGACATTTTCGTGAACCCTGATAATATCACAAGAAAAGAAGAAGGTTAGTGAGATGAAAGAAGGGGGAGTAGGAGAGAAAATTCTTAAAATACTTCTTGGCATAGTTGGCTTGGGAGTACTTTTGGTTTGCATTCTTGGGGTTTTATTCTCGATACCCGAATTGGATAAATTAGATTGGCTCTTAGTTGGGGTAGGTTTAGCATCCGTTTTTTGGTATATCTATCACATAAAATACACCAAGCCCGCCAGGTATAAAGCATTGATGAAAGAATTAAGAGGAAAGACCACTAAACAGGATAGAGAGTGAAAGTTAAATTAACACTTTTAGACTCTTGTTAATCCAGAGATTATAGATCTGCGGTGGGTTTAAATAAAGGTGACAATATGGCAATAACACTTGATGTAAATATGGCATGGCCCCAAAAAGGTGCTAAGCTCTTTACAAGCGATGGTCCACCGCATGATTTTTCTATGATTGGATGGGGTGATGCTTCGCATCAATATGTCCTTTATATGGATGGTTACAAAACCGCGGCTGACGAACTTGTACAATGTTTGTTGGCCTCAGAGACTGCCGGACGGCGGGATACGCACATCTTTCCTATCTTGTTCTTGTATCGCCAGTTTATCGAGTTAGAGCTGAAATGGATCTTTTTGGTTTATGGCGATGCCCACAGATCAGAAAAGAAAAGTGTTATTGGTGAGGTAAGGCACAATCTTATCAAGCTGTGGCAAAAAACAAAAGTCATACTCCTGGAAGATGCGACGCCAGAAGAACGGCAAAACGTCGATATAGTAGAAGGATATATCGAACAATTTCATAAATTGGACGAAAGTTCTTTTTCGTTCAGATATCCTATAACGAAGACCCTTGATCAAATCTTGAATGACGAACAGCGGATAAACCTTCCTAACTTACGTCAAAGGATGGATGAACTTTATCATTTCTTTAATGGTGCAGACGGGAAACTTAGCATTACAAGAGATTACAGGCAGGACATGGAGAAGTACTTTGGTGATGCTGGCGATAACTATGGTTGTGGTTACATATAAAAGTTGACGGTGCATAACGCTTCTTTGTGAAGAGGATGAGGAAGAAGAAAATATCTTATTTTGGTTGTCTGCCCCCAATAGAATATTGTATATAGATTTCTGCAGAATGGACCCGGGAAAGAAAAAAATGAATGAAGCCAAGAATAATGAAATAGAAAACAATCAAATCGAATTCGGAAATAAATTAAGCAAAGCGACCCCCATACGGCAAAAAATAGAACGTCCAACCCTTTCAACTGCCGTAATTTGGTTTTCTCTTCAATTCGTTTTAGCGCTAATATTCAATTTGATTGATGTTAGTAAGGGTCGTTATGGCCAAAATTGGACTGGTATTATGATGGGCTGGGTTTGTCTAATTTATGGATTCAAATATGCCTCCTTGATTTCTCAAAATATTTCAAAACGAACATCAAACATATATAAATATTCTGGTGTAGTTTTATTATTTATTGGCGGTCTCCCTGGCGGTTGGATACTAGCTTTGATACATCAAATGTATGCATTTAAACACGCACAAAGCGTAAAAGAATACGCGAAATTTATAGCGATTATTATCACATTAATGATAGCTATATATTTTGGGGGGTCTCTTTTATATGGATTAATAAATCAAAAATAATATGGATTTAACAAAGCTAATAGAACGGAGGTGGTTAGGCTCACAGGTTCCTGGCGGGCGTTCGGGTGGGCTTCTTGTGGGTTCCGAGTGAAAATGGGGTCACCCATTAAAGGGCACCTGTCAAGAAAAAGAGTTATCCATTCAAAGAAATAAGTTCTTTGCAGGGTGACATGCTGACACCAGCTCAGACTCTTCTGACTCCTTCTCCACACCCGCTGCTTCTTTCTTTTTGAGCCACAATAACGGGATGTAGGTTCTAAAGCATTTTCTGATACTTCTTTAAATCTGCCACTTCTTCCTATTTCCCGCCAACTGGCAAAATGTCTTCTTCGCATTCTCCACCTTTCTCTCCCTCGTGCCCGACCGCAACTCCATTTTTTCTTATCCTCTCTCCTTTTATTGGTATACCATGAAGAATTTTGGTCCATTAAAGTGAATCATATGGGCAGGATTGGCTTCTATCCAAACTTCGGTTTCCCATGCGATGTTTTCGATATGCCTTTTGAATTCTCGAAAATCAGGAAAAGCGCTGATGTAAGCTTTTCTTGCCTTGCACCCTACAAGGGCCTTCTCCAGTTCAATCTGCCTCTTAGGAGAAAGCGGACCGTGTGATGTAACCGCCTCTATCAGGAAAAGGAGATAAGATGTTTGATGATTTCAGCATCAATTCCGAGCTGGGAACCAATCATTTCATCCAGGTTAGCTGGCAGGTCTTTTGCCTTGGACACAATTTCACCAATCTTCTTTATGACAGAGAGGTCAGGTAAGGGAACGTTTCTAATTTCGGTCGCGTTTACCTGGGTATGACCGTTGAGCGACCTGAAATAATTATCAATTAAACCAGTATTCAAAAGGGCAGCTATACCAAAAGCCTCGCCGACGGACAAGCTCCCGTTTGGCTTATGAATATAATTCACATGGTTTTCTATTCCCACGGATTCGTGGGGGAACTCGGATTGCTTCAGCACTGCTGAATCAAGACGTCGTCTTTGCTCCTTCGATGTGAATCTTTTTAAAAGCACATAATTCTTTACCGGGAGCAGCAGCGGAGAAGTTTTTTCCGTGGAAGCTATCGCTGCGGGTTTCTTGTTTTTCTTGGATGGCCATACCACCCTCATGCTTTGCATGTTATGCATCCAAAGAAGGGGTACAGAGCCTTTCGTGAGGTCCTGCCGCAAATGTTCCTTAGCCCTGAAATCAACCACTGGCCCGGTTGAAATCTCCATTCCCAGCTTCCCTAAAGTCCACGGCCATTCATCAATAATGTGGAGGATTCTAACGTCAAGCTCGCTGGTAGGTATCCTGATAAAGCTCTCACTATTCTTACGGGAAATTATATTTGAATAATCTACCTCAATTTTCCCCAACACATTTAAATCTTTGTCTTTGCTTGTCGTTATCGTTACTATCCCCTCTCTGCCGTTCTTACTCGCTTTGATTATTACGTTTTCCTGTAAAACTCCATCCTTGTCGAAAATGTCCTTCCTTGACTCAAAAATGTGAATCCTTGTGATTCTTACCTTCCGCAGAAACCATTTCCTGAAATTC
>Ga0210024_1002805_pt1 | contig 14731 bp, 11 predicted proteins | sample CryGeymeta201525_FD_183988 | JGI IMG/M metagenome (GOLD analysis project Ga0210024, IMG submission 183988) | Groundwater microbial communities from Crystal Geyser aquifers in Utah, USA - Crystal Geyser metaG 2015-25 (SPAdes) (version 2) | ecosystem: Environmental > Aquatic > Deep subsurface >... | reverse complement strand
CCACCGACATGCAGGATCGCGCGGTGGAGGTCACCAAGGCGGTGCGTGAAGCGATCGGTCCGGAGATCGACATGATGATCGAGACCCACGCCATGATGAACGGCCAGATGGCGGTGAAAATGGCCGAGCGCCTCGCCCCCTACGGCATGACCTGGTATGAGGAACCCGCCGGCCCCGAGAGCCCTAACACCCTGCGCGCCCTGCGCGAGCGCCTGCCCGGGAATGTCTCGATCTGCGTCGGCGAGCGCCACTACACGCGCCACAATTTCCGGCCGGTGCTCGAACAACACATTTGCGACATCATCATGCCCGACATCACTCGCTGCGGCGGGCCGTCGGAAATGAAACGCATCGCCACCATGGCGGAGGTCTACAACGTGCTGGTCGCCCCGCACAACCCGAACGGCCCGCTCTCCACGCTCGCCAGCGCCCACGTCTGCGCCTCGATCCCGAACTTTTTCCGCTGCGAGTTCATGTTCAACGACGTCCCTTGGCGAGACGAGGTGCTCACCCATCCCTTCGACGTCCGTGATGGCCAGCTCCATCTATCAGACCGACCCGGCCTCGGTGTGGATCTGATCGAGGAAGAACTCGAAAAACACCCCGGCGTCCGCGGACTCAACGAACGCCCCAACTTCTACGTCTGACCGACATGCCCCTCAGCATCGACCTCACCGGCAAACGTGCGCTCATCACCGGGGCCAGCGACGGTGTCGGTGCTGGCGTCGCCAAAGTCCTGGCTCAGGCCGGTTGCCACGTCGTCGGCACCGGCTCCGTGCCAGCCGATCATCCGCGCGCCATCGCATTTCGTGAGAGTGTTTCTTGCTACGGAGTTTCCGCCGCCTATCTCTCCGGCGATCTCCACGACCCCGCCGTGCCGGCCCGCCTGATCGATGACGCCGCCACCGCCCTCGGCGGTTTGGACATCGTCGTTTCCAATGCCGGGCGCAACGCCTTTTTCGGCGGTGCCGCGACCACCGAGGAGGAATGGCAGGACTGCATGAACCTCAACCTTGCCTCCCACTGGCGCTTGGCCAAGGCCGCTCGACCTCACCTCGAAAAAGCCAATCCGGGCGTCTTCATCGTGATGACATCCAATCACGCCTTTCAAACCATTCCCGGCTGCTTCCCCTACAACGTCGCCAAGACCGCTCTAACAGGATTGGTACGGGCGCTCGCCATCGAGTGGGGCCCCTTGGTCCGCGTGGTCGGCGTGGCTCCCGGTTTCATTGACACCCCGGGAAACCAAGCCTGGTTTGATTCCTTTCCCGACCCGTCAACCGAGCGTACCCTCACCGAAAAACGCCACCCGGCGGGCCGGATCGGCACGCCGGAAGAGGTGGGAAACCTGTGCGCCTTTCTTGCCTCCCCGCTCAGCGGCTTCATCACGGGTGATACGCTGCTGATGGATGGTGGCCGATCCGCCCTGATGCAGGACTGACATTCACCCTCTTCCGACCAAGACACCCGATGAAAGACCTCCAAGCACCCTCCCCGTCCACACGCCCTTCAGCCCTCACACGCATTCTCACCACCACCATCGCGATGCTCGGCTTGTCGCTCCCGGCGGCGGCGGATTTCTGGATCAGGAAAGACGACGGACGGGCCATCACTCACCAACTCGAAGGTGCCGAAGCCCCCGTCGTGGTCTGCATGCAGGGCCGCAAGGTGGTGATGGAAACCCGGGTCAACGATGCCGACGGCCTCGAATACCAAGCGCGGTTCTTCAACGTTCAGCATCACGAAAGCAAAACAAAGGTGATCTTCCGCGGGGGAAAAGAATCGCTGCCGGTCATTTTCATGGACGGCGTGCCGCGCCCCTTGTTCCAAGCGGATTCGGTGGAGTTCGATGGCCGCTTGATCGTCCGCTACCAGCCGTATCGTGGAGTATCGCTCGTGCGGACGGTCTACCCCTCGGTGGACAAGGCGCTGGTTCTGGAGCATTGGGAATGCCGCAATCAGGCAAATAAGGAAGTCTCGATCGAAGTGATGTCCGGCCACAAACTTGCCACCATTGGAGATGCGGTGGTCACCGAGTGGACGTGTGGAGCCGTGGGTAAGACGGCAATCAAGCCCGGGGCCACGATCACCTTCCACACCAGTGTCCAAGCGCGCCGGAAGGGCGAAACGGTCATCGAGGTCTCGCCCGATACCGAGCAGACCTTGCGTATGAAACTGGCCGAAGCGGCATGGAGCGGCCCCGGAAGACTGGAGATTCCTGACGCGTCATTACTTGCCGCTTACAACCTGCAGAAACTTCACGTGCTTGAGACGCCGATCGAGACTCACCTGGGCGTGATCACTCATAACGGAAGCCTGACCTACACGCCAGGAATCTGGGCCAACGATCCGGTGGAATACTCAAGTCCCCTGTTCCCTTTTTTCGGCAGCGATGAACTCAACGAGGCGTCGATGAACATGTATCGTATCTGGCTGGACTATTGCCGCCGCCACGGCATCGATCCGTTTCCCGGCTCGTTCGAACACGAAAGCCTCAAATTGGTCCAGAAACACCGGGGGGATGACGCGATGGTGCTCTACGGTCTGTCCAAATTCCTACTCTTCCAGGGAGACCGCGCCGCCGCCGAAGAAATGTGGCCACTGGTTGAATTCAGCGTGGCTTCGATCGAGAAGCACATGACTCCCGAAGGCATCGTCGCTTCGAAAACCGACGAAATGGAAGGCCGCTACCCGACCGGCGATGCGAACCTGAGCACCTCGGCACTCGCCTATGGCGGCTACCGGCTCGCCGCCCGCTTGGCGGAGTCCTTGGGGAAACCGGAAACTGCGGAGTTCGACAAGCGCGCCGATGCCCTGCGTCAAGCGATCGAGTCGTTCTTCGGAGCGGAAGTCGAAGGATTCCAAACCTATCGCTACTTCAAGGAAAACACCGTCCTGCGGGGTTGGATCCTGCTGCCACTCGCGATGGACATCACCGAGCGCCAGGACGCCACGCTCGACGCGATGGTTTCCAACAAGCTCTGGCCCAAGCGCATGGAAGGCGGCGATATTCTCGCCGCCTCCGACCGCCGTGAGACCGAATGGGGCCGCGAGACCTATTATGCCTTGCGCGTCTTGTTTAAAGCCGGTCGCACCGAGGAGGCGCTCGATCTTACCCAGCGCGTGGTCAAGGCGCAGATCTTCGGACCCAGAGGCCCGTATCCCGACGAAGACGCCATCGACATGCTCTGCCCCGGCTCGCTCTACCCACGCGTCTTCACCGAAGGCATGTTCGGCATCGTCCCCACCGGTTTGGACTCGTTCGAGTGCACCCCATGGCTGCCCAAGGCCTGGCCGCGCATGGCCTTGCGCGACGTCCGCGCCTTCGGCAAATCCTGGGATCTCGCGGTCGAGCGCGATGGCGACCAGCAGAAGGTCACCGTCAGCGGCGGTGGCAAGACCGTGATGAGCGGTTCCGGCCCGGCAGGCAAGACCTACCAAGTCAACTTCTCGGCACCCTGAGTTCGCCGTCTAACAATAGCCACCTTGGCTCCTCCCTCATGGGGTGACGATGATGGTGTCGCTAGCATCGGGCTAAAGGAGCGCGACGGAGATCCGCAGCACGGGTGCTGAGCGACGCGTGGCAGGGGCCGGGCTCGAAGAAGAACATCGCCCTTTTCGAACTTTTAAAGGGATTCCTCAGTTTCTGCTGGCCGCCCGGAAAGCGACACGCTAGGTGTCGGGAATGTTGTCCTTGGAGAGGAGTCTATGCTCGACCTCCGAGGTCGACTGGCCTGTCTGTGGATCCCACTGACCGGTCGGAGCTGTCAAACTAAACTAAAAACTGCCAAAGAACCGCCAAAGAATACCAAAATCATGAAACAAAAAGCCTCCCCGCCGAATCGAATAATACCTCTGGCCCTCGGGCTGATACTCGGTGCCTTGCCCTGTATCGGATCCGCACAAACCTTCCTCGAGCTCGGCGGTGCCAACGCCATCGGGACGGAAACCCTCACCACCGACGCAGGCGTCGCGAAAGTTCCCAACAACGGTGGAATATGGACCATCGAGGGCTCAGACGCGGGAGGTGGCAACACCTCCGACTCCTTTCTGGTGAGTCCGCCGGTCACTTTGACGAGTTCCGGAGAGGTGACGCTGAGCTTCACCCACCGCTACTTCATGGAGGCCGAATGGGACGGCGGTGCCGTCTTCGTAAGCGTCAATGGCGAACCAGCGACTTATGTCCCGCTTTCTTCGTTTTCCTCCAACGGCTACGTCGGCAATACCAACAGCACGAACGGAACGGCCTGGAAAGGCGGCGAGGACGTCTTCTACGGCAAATCGGGAGTGGCTCTGGATGACCCAGATTTCGCCACGCTGCCTGCCGTCATGATCACCAGTGAGGCCTCTCTCGGCTCTCTGAACTCCGGGGACACGGTTTCCGTGGAGTTCCGCTACATCTCCGACGAGGGCTACAGCGAGGCGGGCCTCGATTGGGAAATCGAAAGCCTCACCATTCAGGATGCCGCGAGTGCTTCGCTTCTCAACGTCGATTTCGCCGTTGCCGGTTCCTCGGGCTTCACCGTGGTGAACAACGATCACGTGCCGAATCCCTGGTCATATCCGCGTCCGGTTTCCCTCTTTGAAATCGACGCCGACTTACTAACGGCCGACCGTTACGTCCCCGATGTCGCCGGTTCGGTGATCGATCTCAATGATGCCGCTCTGGAGGTCGTGGTCCTGAATGGGACGCTCAATCCGGGCGACAGCTTCACCCTTTTCGACCTCACCGGTGGCACCACAATCACCGGCACCCCAGCTAGCCTGAGCCTGCCCCCAGGGATCTGGGACACCTCGAATCTGATGGTAGACGGCTCGATCACCATGACGCTTCTTCCTCCACTCTACACCGCCGGCGCGGACTTTGAGGTCAACGCCTTGCTCGACACGGACGGCGACGACGTCTGGGAAGACACGGTGGGAACTGCCGGCGTCGAATTCTTCCTCGACACCACCAACGGCGTCAGCCGGGTCGCTACCACGACTGCCACGCGGCTGCCCTTCGCCTATGATTTTCCCGGCGGTCTCTCCGGAGACACGGCTCCCGACGACGCAGAGGCGGGATATGGCGGAGGTAAGCTGGTCAACACAGGGGAGACTGGAGAGTGCCGGTCATTCAACGAAGTCGGCTGGCACGGCAACGATGCGACTCTCGAATTCTGGCTCAAGCCGGACAATATCACTCCTACCCCGACCAACGGGCAGGTGATCTTCGAAGATGGCGGTGGTTCGGGCTTCGGTCTGTTCCTCGGCAACAACCAGATCTACACCCAGCAGGACAACGGCAACGCTGGCGACGGACAAGTCTATTACGATCTGAACGCTGACCCCCAGACCTTGTTGATCGCTCCCGCCACGACGGAATTCATCCACGTGGTGCTGACACGGATCGGGGCCAGTGGCGAAGTGGAACTCTTCATCAACGGAGTTTCGGTCGGAACGGCGACCGCCAACAACGGCGGCGGTTGGTCCGGCGGGGACGGCTTCGGCCTAGGTGCCCGGGGTGAGGCCAACGTTGGCGGACAAGGCGGCGGAGACGACAGCACGGAGTCTTTCGACGGCCAAATCGCGCTGTTCCGGATCTACAACAACCAGATTCTGACGCCGGCCGAGGTGGCGAACAACTTCGCCGACGTCTATGGCACCAGCGACCCCTTCCTGTCAGCAACTCTCACCGCCCCATTCGACGGCGAGAACATCGTTTCCGGAACCTCGGTCGTGGCCTCCGCCACGCTCACTGACCCCGGAACAACTCCCTACACCGTGGAGTTCTGGGTGGATGGCGCCTTGTCCGGCACCGCCACCACGGAGCAGCCCTTCACACGGGATCTCGGTGCCCTGCCCGACGGCACCCACGAAGTTTATGTGAAGTTCATCGACAGTTCGTCGCCTGCACCGCTGGTCGCCACCACTGCGACCCACACCTTCACGCTGGCACCGCCCACCGATACCACCACCACGCTCACTTCGTCGGAGAACCCTTCGACCTACGGGTCCGGCACGGTAACCGCTACGGTGGTTCCGAATGACATGTCCTCGCTCACCGGCGGCTCGGTGCAGTTCTACGACGGCGGCACTCCCCTCGGCAGCCCTGTGCCAGTGGATACCGCCACCGGAGAGGCCAGCTACAACCTCGCCTTGCTCGGGGTGGCCACCCATGAAATCACCGCGGACTACAGTGGTTGGGGAGTGCACGCGGCGAGTTCCGCCAGCGCCCTCTCGCAAGTGATCGACGCGGCACCGCTGACGGTGACCGCTAAAGACGTCTTCCGCCCCTTGGGAACCGACAACATCGATCCGCTGCCCTACACGATCACCGGTTACCAGAATGGTGAGGATCTCGCCTCGTCGGGAGTGACCGGCGCACCGTTCCTGACCACCGCCGCAGACTCCGCATCGCCTGCCGGCGACTATGACATCGTCTGCTCGTTGGGCACCCTCGACGCCACCAACTACAGCTTCACGCTGGTGAATGGCACGCTGACCGTGGCCGACGTGCCGGATACCTTCAGCGTCAACTTCTTCGTCGGTCCGGCCTGGCCCTATGGCGGTCTGACCACGGACGAGCAGAAGGAGAACGTGAAGGTCCAGTCCGGGATGGCCGCCGGTTACGGCGACTGGCTCACCAGTGGCTGGGAGAACTACTTGGTGCCCTGGGCACCCGCTGCGCCCCAGACTCCGGTCACGCTGACCAGCAACAAGGGCTCGACGGCCACCTTCCAGCTCAAGGACTGCCGCAACGGTTGGACCCATGACGGGCCTCGTACCACCCTGTTGGACGACGGCAACGGTAACATGATGGACGCCCACGTGAACTCCACCCTGGATCCCGGGGATGGCTCGAACAAATTCGACATGGAGGTGACCGACATCCCATTCCCCGTCTATGACGTGATCTTCTACCTCGGCGCAAGCAGACCCCAATTCGGCGACGGAAAAGGAGTCATCGTGTTCAATGGTGGCCCAGAGCGTGCCTTCACGCTGAAATCGGGTGCCTTCGACGGTACCTTCACCGAGATGGTCGATGCGACGACTCCGGGTAACTACATCGTCTTCGAGGGAGTAACCGGCTCCAGCTTCACGACCCAGACTTGGGGCACGGGGAACGTCGGAACCAGCATCGGATTTGTCCACCTTGGTCCGTTCGGCTTCCAGATCCGGCCCGGAGTCACCGACTACGGCTCCTGGGCAGAAAACTACCCGGACGCCGATCTCGCCGACCCTGATGGCGACTTCGACGGTGATGGCATGACCAACGACGACGAGCGCCTGTTCGGACTCAATCCGACCGACCCGGCTTCGGTCAATCCAATCAGCGTGCCCTTCGACCCAGCGGCTGGAACCTTCAGCTTCACTCGTCGCGACGCCGCATTGACTGGCAAGTTCAGTCGTGTGGAAACCTCGACCGACTTGATGGCCTGGTCCGAGACCGCAGGCACTGAGTTGGTGGCTGGCACCCCGGACGGAAACCTCGTCGAGACCGTCGCAGTCCAACTCGACGCCAGCCTGCTCGGTGAAACACGCTTGTTCGTGCGCGTCGTTCAAGATGACGGTATCCTGCTTTCCTCGGACTTCGATACCGACGGAGGCGGCTTCACGGTGATCGACCACAGTGGCGGGGCTGGAAGCCTGTGGGCTTCGGGAGCCCCGAATTCCGGGGGCCTTGGGGGCTCCGTGACTTCGGGTTTCGGCACCTCGGCTGGATGCTGGGGCACCGATCTCGGACCCGCTCTGCCCGCTGATCCCGCCGGTGCCTACACCAATGGTAGCGACACCTCGCTGGTCTCGCCGGTGATCGACCTGACCAACGTGCCAAACGCAGTGCTCTCCTTCGCTGAAGCGATCGACATTGCCGAAGGCGACACCTTGGTGATCAACCTGATCGAGGCCGACATCAGCGGCGGGATCAACGTGATCGGGAGCCCGCTCCATACTTCGACCCCGGATTCCAACATTTTGGCCGCTGACTGGTCGACGGTGTCTGACGTCGCCATCACCGGCGGCCAGCCGGTGCGCATCGAGTGGCGCTTCACCGGAAACAACAGCGACGGATCCTACATCGGTGCCTACATCGACGATGTCGTCGTCAAGAGGGTCCTGCTACCCTGATCCGGTTCTCGTATAGAACCTTCCAATCCATCCCACGACGGCCGCCCCACGGGCGGCCGTCGTCATTTGGTCGCTTGATCCCGACCAGAACCTCCGATGCGATGGTTCTGGTCTTTTTTGTGAAGTCCATCGCCTGTGGTGGGCGAGTTATGATATCCTTCTCTACGATCTCACCAGCACCTATTTCGAAGTCGATGCCAACGGTCCGGTCACCGAAGCCAGCCGCCTCAAAGCCTTCGGCACAGTCGCGACAAGCGGCCCGACTGCGTGCAGATCGTCATCGCCCTCATCATCACCCCTGACGGCCTATCCATCGGTTACGAAGTCATGCGCGGCAACACCTCCGACAAAACCACCTTGGTCGGCATGTTGGAGAAAATCAGCACCCGCTACGGCAAAGAGCGGCGGACTTGGATCATGGATTGATTCGCGCCGCCTCACGGCGCGCACCCCTTCGGGGCACGTCGCTTCGCTCCTGTCCATCTCGTTCCACTCGATTGCGGCATTCCCACCGAGGAAACCCTCACTCAAAAGCGCCAGGCCGACCCCTCCGTGCGCTACCTTGTCGGCACCCCAAAAGGCAGCCTAACCAAACTCGAAAAAGACCTCGCCACCAAAGACTGGCAGCAGGTCAAAGACGACGTCCACGTCAAACTCCTACCCCGCGACGGAGAACTCTACGTCCTCGCCCGCAGCCTGCCACGCCGTTGCAAAGAGAGCGCCATGCGGCGCAAAAAACTCAAAGCCTACTCCACCGCGAGCCTTTTCGCGGGCGACGATAGTCGCGAGCACGTCGCTGGCGAGGCGGGCGGCTTCCTGGCGCAGCGTGGTGACGCTTTCCCGGATGAATCCATCAAGGTCGCCTTGGAGACGGCGTGAGGCGTCCTCGGCAATGCGACGGCGTTGATCGGCGATTTCCAGTTGGTCGATGTCGAGCGTGGCTTCACGGAACTCATCGCGGAGTTTGTCGAGGCCATCGGTCAGTCCGCCGAGTCGGGCGTTCGGGACGAAGCGGGCGATGCCTCCGAGAAACGGGAAGCTCGCGCTTTCGACCATGGCGTGAGCCCGCGATTCGATGAGTGCGAAGGCAGAGAGCGCTTCACGTGGGACGAGTCGCTTGTGACCGAGCTGGATGAGACGGTCGCTCACGGTGGGCGGGGTTGAGCCCGAGGTCTTCGGGCTTGAGGCGTTTGCACCCGCGCCAGTAACGGACGCTGGTGTTGCATAACACTCCCCGGCGGCACACGGCTTCGAGGAGTGGGAGATTGTATTGATTTTGGTTCATGTGTTTTGGTTTGTTGGTTTGGGGTTGGGAATGAAAAGGGCGGCTCCCGTGGTGGGAGCCGCCCTTGGCGTGTGGTTGGTTTCAGGAGAGTGGTTCGTGTCAGACGGTCATGGCCTCGATGACCTGACAGTTCATAGCAGTGAGTTGATCGAGGGTTATATGGTGACGGGAGATTCGCTGGGCGGTATTGCGGATGTGGGGATGGTGAAGGATGGGTGAGACGGACCAGGAAGGCAGGCCTCCCCGGTCCATACAGGTTTCATTTCAGCGGCCGATCTTCCCGTGAGATAAGTCATCCACGAGTTACGTGAGTTCTTCACGACTCTTCGGCATGTCGATGCAGAAGTATTTCATGGCGATCGGCAGTGCCGGACCGATGGCCTTGCGGATCATCTGCATTTCGGTCTCGAAGGGATCGGCCGGTGAACGGTCGGCGTCGGCCGGGAAGGTGCCGTTGGTTTCGCTGCCCATCACGGCTATCAGGTTCTTCAGGTGTGGTATAGCGATGGCGGCGGACTGGGGCAGACCGAGGTCAGCCGGTTCGGCATCGTGGCCGACGAGGTCGGTGACGATCACCACCGCGAAGTCGATGTCCTCCCAGTAGTCCTCGACGAATCGATACGCGCCCATCGTCTTCCCGAGGAAGAACGGCTGCTCCTCGGCATCGAAGAACGCGACGATGATATCACGCTCCAAAGGTTGGAGGACGTAGTGATCGGCAAGCACGATGTTATGCGCCACCGAAGTGGCGTTGTCGTCCACGCAGGGCGCGTGAAGGCGCTGTCGTAATGAGCCCCGAGCAGAATGGGAGGCAGCGAGCGGTCGCGACCGGGGATGACGCCGACTAGGTTGGTTCTTCACGAGGAAGATCAGGTCGAGGGACTTCGGGGTGCGTCCGTCGGCTCGCTCGATGAGCAGCTGATAGACGACCATCTGGATTTCATGATCGAAGGCGGCTTGCTTGGCGTTCGGGGTCGTGGCTGCCGACTTGAAGTCGACTGCCACCATGTCCCCGGTGACCAAGTCCACCATGCCCATCAGAGGCACCGGGAGTCCCTCGATGTCTTCGGTCAATGGCACTTCGACGGCGAGCGGCCTGCCTTTCAATACCTCGTCGAAATCGGGTTTACTGGTGGGTGAGGTGGTCTCAATTTTTATCGCCACCACTCTCGATCCTGTTGACCCAACGTACCAGCATTTTCTCGATATTTCAGAGAAAACTACGCAGCAAAGAAAGCCGTCAGAAACTTAGGAAACCTAAAATAGTTGCCAATAGATTTGCCAGATTTGCCAGATTTGCACCTATTTATCCGGATTTCGGCGGACCGTAGTGGATTCCCCACCGGTAACACTCCTCGGCCGACACTTAGCCCTAACCCCGTGTTTTAAAGCATATTCCATTGAAAATCAATGGAGCCGGATGTCGGATTTGAACCGACGACCTGATGATTACAAATCAACTGCTCTACCCCTGAGCTAATCCGGCGTTACCAAAGACTGGCAGCCACACCGTCCGGTGCGACGCGGCGGAGTATCTTCGGATCCACCTCGGGGGAAAGCCGAAAATGATGCCACTTTCGGATCTTTCTCAACACCCCATTTTCGCGGGGATTTTCACTCGCCCCGGCGGAGGATCCGCAGCGCGCTGACCAGCGTAGCGGACGCTTTTTGCGAAAAAGCCGTCCATTTTGCCGGGGGCGCCTCCTCCTCGTCGTCCACCACCACGAGTTCCGCCCGCGGCGGCCCACCCGCCACCATCGGTACGGTGAGAAGCTTATCGCAATAAGGACAGTTGGCCTCCTTCCCGACAAAGCGGGCTTCCACCTCGATCCCTTGATCGCATTCTGGACAGTCGAATCTCATGACCTCTGGAAAGACCCCACCCTCGCCGGTATCTCGCACGCGACACCAACAATACGTCGGAAAAAAACACAACATTCAACCACCTTCCGATTCTGGAAATATCTCCTCCTGGGGAGTCTCAACTTTTTCGTCGATCCACCTCTCCAGCGCCCGACGCATTCTTTCCAGCACTTCCGGGTGATCTTCGGCCACATCCGTGAGACAATCGGGATCGGAGGGAAGATGGAACAAGCCGAAGTGCCGCGAGCCTTCGATCGTCGGTGTGCAGACCAGATTCCACTCTCTCGTGCGCAGACAGCGCTGCTTCGCCTCGACAACCTTTTCCCGATACTCGTCCTTGAGCACGAACTGGAAATTAAAGTCCGAGTCGATCAAGGTCAGCTCGTCCATCGGCGGCAAATGCGGACGCTCGATGCCCGGCACTTTCAGCTGAATGAAGGGAAATTGGGTTTCGCCAAAGTAAGGACGATCTTTCGCACTTTCCGGCTTGTCCATCCAGGAAACAAGGCTCTGGCCCTCCCACTCCGGAGGCACCTCCACCCCCGTTAGATCCGCCAGCGTCGGCACGATATCGATCGTTCGAACCTGTTCATCGAAGCGCATCGCCCCACGTCCCGGCACGTCGATCGCCAGCGGCACATGAAACGAATGACCCGCCCCATTGAAGCTCAACCCGTGCCCAAGCGTCACACCGGGTTCGTAAAGATCATCGCCATGATCCGCCGTCACCACCACGATCGTGTTCTCCTTCAAACCATGCTCATCGAGCGCCGCGAGAATCCGCCGAAAGCACTCGTCGAACTGTCGCGTGCACCCGTCGTAGAGCGCCCGGATCTGCTTGGCCTCCGCTTCAGGAAGCGCCGACCACTTGTCCTCGACGTCGGTGCCACCGATGAACTGATCGATATCAAAATCCACCCCCGTTGCATTCTTTCCCGAGTATTCCGGGTCGGCAAACATCCGGCAGTAAGGTTCTGCCGCACGATACGGCAGATGATTGCTTGAATAAAAGACGTGCCAGAAAAACGGACGCCCGCTCGCCGCCTGCGCCGCAATTCGGTCCTCGACGCGTTCCGTCACCACTTCCGGCGTGACGAACTGCGCGAACGAGCGGATTTGAGGGAATAACTCATATCCCAGTTCATTGTCAAAATAGAGCGGCACCACGAAGTGCGACAAGAATACCGCCTGACTCATGTAGATCCGGAAGCTATCGAAGCTCGAAACCTCGATATCCTCGAATCCCAACGGTGCGAGTTCGTAGAACCCGGCACACCAGTCCCCTAGCGCCGCCGTGTCGTAGCCCTTCTCGGCCAGCAGCCTAGCCAGCGGCGTGACACGCGCATTCATCGCATCCACCTCCGCGCGGCTCGCAAACATCTGGCGAATCCCATGCGTGTGCGGATAAGTCGAAGACATCATCGAGATGTTCGACTCCAAGGTCGATCCCATCGAGGTCCGACAATGGTCGAAGACCACCGCATCCCGGGCCCAAGCATCGATCGCCGGGGATACACCATCCGCCGCCAGACCATCTTTTCGATCCGGCACGTATCCCGAGAATCCCACACGGTCTCCCCTCAAGGAATCTGATCCCACGATCAGTACATTCATCGGCTTTTTCCCCGAGCCAAGCTCCTGGATCACATCGGCCTGAGCCGGCTTCCAAAGCGAAAAAGTAATTCCCGCCACCATCAGCGTCGACATCACGATGCGGCCCGGCTTTCCCAGACGGCTCCACCACCACAGCACGACGAATCCCAGCACCAGCCACGGCAATGCCACAAAGACCACCGCATTGATCCCCGGCTGAATCGCCGCCGGAGGCCAATCCAAGATCTTGTAATACCAATCACCAAAAGCCGCATCGCTGGTGAAATACGGCCGTGAATGAATGAGGCGGAACATGAAATAGCCATGCACCAGCAGACAGCATCCAAACGCCATCGCTACTTCCCGCCAACCCGGCTTTGACGCCCATTTGCGACGCAGCGTCGAAACCGCCGGCAACACGATCAACCACGCCGCCACTCCGAGAATCGCATAGGCCACCAGCACCAGCAGATTTTGCCCAATCAAGTAGGCGCGGTGCTCATCCACCGCCAAGCGGCTGAACTTCGTCTCCATGCCACCCGACTGATTCGCCAGACGCCACAAAGCCGAAGCATAGTGCCAGGCGAGGAAAAGCAGCACTCCCAGTGCGACTTTCCAGCCGATCTGCGGCTTCTTGATGTCCGATTGCTCTCTCACGCGCGGAACATTGCAGGGCTTCCCCCGGCAAGCAAGGCGCGTCACTCGCCGGTCAGACGCGTCACCCTCGCCCACCGCTCGCTGATGACTTCCTCGATGAGCACTCCACGCGGCGAGGTCGTTCCTTCAGGAATTCTCAGCCTGAGATAGAGCGCCAGCGGATACCCCTTGTTCGCTCCGCTGAGCTTACTCAGTTGCTCTTCCAGCTCCGAGCCCTTCTTCACGTAGCCAAAAACATACTCTTCAGAATCCCGAGTCCACAGCCGGTAAACTCCCCAAGTCTCCTCGTCTCTGAATTCATGACTGTAAAAACCGCCCCAGTCCGTCTGCAGATAGACTCGAAAATCGAGCGCCTCTCCCTCTGGCCGCTTCTCCACGTAGTCATCCCACGCCATCGGCTGGTAGCACACCTGCGTTTCCCAATCGACAAAGACGCGACCGTCCTCTGTCTGCTCCATCAGGATGGTCTCCGAATCATCCCCTTCCACCAGACAAGTGATCAGCCAGAACAAACGCCCCTCAAGATCAAATGGCTGAAAAACTCCCAAGCCCTCGAACTTGCGCGCCTTGATAGGATGCCTCGCATACCAATCCTCCATCAAGGGCCCCACACGCTCCGGATCACGAACCAGAGGCAGCAAGTCGTCGACCGAATCCGCCGCTATGTATCGCGCCAAATTCTCTTCGATTGCTTCGACCAAGGCTTCCGCCTCTGCCTCATCCTCTCGGTTCTCCTCAATCCGTTCGACCACCGCCTGCTTCGCAACTTCGACATCGCTTGAACTCGAACGAAAAATCAACATCGCCGAAGTGGCCGCCAAGCCCACAACCAGTAGAAAAATCAGAACAAACCACCCATATGGCACCGGCTTCTTCTCCTCAGAAGACATCCAATCCATCTCACCTCCAAGACTGCCCGACTCTCCGGGACTCATGATCGCATCAATATCGGGCTCGATACTGCGCCGATCAAATTCCTCAACACCCCCCACTTTTTCCAAACGCGGAGCAAGCTCAGGCGCGGGCGGCAAAGGCGCACGCTTCACCTGCACAGGCCCCTTCTTGTCTCCAAGACGCAGCACCTCCTCAGTGCGCTCCTCCTCATCCAGCACTTTCAGCTTCCTTTTGTCAGGATTGTCCTCCACGTGCCACTGACAAAAACCCCATTTGCCGTTCGACGCAATCCCGCCGTGCTCCTAGAAACCCCCGAGCCAAAAAAAATGT
>Ga0210024_1002800_pt1 | contig 14744 bp, 13 predicted proteins | sample CryGeymeta201525_FD_183988 | JGI IMG/M metagenome (GOLD analysis project Ga0210024, IMG submission 183988) | Groundwater microbial communities from Crystal Geyser aquifers in Utah, USA - Crystal Geyser metaG 2015-25 (SPAdes) (version 2) | ecosystem: Environmental > Aquatic > Deep subsurface >... | reverse complement strand
AGAGTCGATGCGGCAACGCCCAATTTGAGGGCAAGCTCCCTGCAACTGATTTCGTTCGGCGCAAGATAAACCTCTTGAATAAATGCGCCGGGGTGAGGTGGATTGTGCATAGCCATTAGTGATAATCCTCGTAATCCAAAACAAATGCGTTGCCGTTCTCAAACTCGAACGTGACGCGCCAATTGCCATTTACCCATATTGACCAGCGCCCACGATCACTTCCCTTTAGCGGGTGAAGCCGAAAGCCTGGAATGTCCATATCATCGATAACCTGAGCGGTATCGAGCGCCGCCAACTGCATTTTGAGACGATTCGCGTGTGCTGGTTGGATTCCAGCCAAGCTGCCGGACTCAAAGTATTTTCGCAGACCTTTGTGGCGAAACGATGTAATCATGCGTGAATGATAGCGCGTTGCGCGGTGCGCAACAAGGAGCGGTTGTGTTGCCTAACATCCGAGGTAACCGGCCTGGACTCCGGTGATTTCAGGGATGCGTGAATGCAAGACTTGACCCTGTGCTTCTCTCGTCATGCCCGTAGTCCCGGCCGAACAGCGGTAAAATCCGCGCATGGAAACCAATGACAAAGCGGCGCAGCGCCCTGCACTGGAAGGCGTCACCCTGGAGATGATCGTCACCCGGCTTGCGGAGAAGATGGGCTGGGAGGCGATGGCGGATGCGGTGCCGATCCATTGCTTCGCGCTCGACCCCAGCGTCAAGTCCAGCCTGAAGTTTCTGCGCCGCACGCCGTGGGCGCGGCAGAAGGTGGAGGAGTTGTATCTGAAGCGGATTCGCGCGGCCCGATAAAATCAACCGCACGCCCCGATCTCCCCGCGATCTTTGGATCAGCGACTTGCTCAGCCCGCTGGTTAATCATCCCCATGCGCGGTGAAGTGCTACGAATCAAGATTTGCCCTCGGCGGATTCTTGCTTTTAACCAAAAAGTGCTTAGTATTGGCAACCCAAAGGAGATTGATTATGCGGACGGTCAAATTTACATCGTGGCAGGACGGCGATTTCTTTATCGGCTTCCTGAATGAATATCCCGACTACCAAACCCAGGGGATGCACAAGGAAGAGCTTGCCGAAAATCTAAAGGACTTGCTGAATGATCTGGAATCTGGACATGTGCCATATATCCGAAAAGTTGAAGAATTGATTGTCGCGTAAATGAAAAGACGTGATTTGGTCAAGGCGCTTGAAGATATGGGATGCGTCCTTGTTCGTCACGGTGGCCGACATGACTGGTACACCAACCAGCAGACCAAACAATCCCAACCCGTTCCCCGTCACAGCGAAATCAACGATAACCTTGCAAAAGCCATAATCAAGAAATTGAGCTAGCGCTTGGCAAGACAGCCGTTGAGCATTTCCATTTATCCCCACGCGCGGTGGTGTGCTACTTTGCCAGACCCCTGTGATTTCGGGGATGCGTGAATGCAAGACCCCGACGGCCCACACGATTGGTCTGTTGCGTGCGAAGGTCAAGATCGGGATGATGAATCTGGTGTACAACATGATGCGTCTGGTGCAGTTGACCAGACGCAAAGGGGAAGTTGCGCCCGCAATCGCATGAAAGGCATGGATAGTGCCAAAAACAAGGGAAATTCAACCCGAATTCCGCTTGGTTTTTAAAATATCGGGCGGAGTGAATGAAAATCATGCTCGCTTTGTTTGGCTGGGCACGGAAAATCGATTATTAGAGGTGCCCTTGTGTTTTACAATGAGGAACGCCCGCACCAGTCACTGGGCAACCGCACGCCGGCGGATGTGTATGCAACGTCCACTGGCGGCGGGGCGAGGATTGTGGACAAGTTCAGCAAGAATGGGGCAACGCCATGCAGTTGCGAGAAGAACGGACAGACCAGCTTAAACTAGACTGAATTCTGTCTTGACGGATGGGTCCACCATACCTAAGGAAAATATGAAATACGTCATTTTTTCTCTATCGACCATATTACTTTCTGGATGTGTCTCCTATAAAACCGTTGGATCTTTTGATGACTACAACGAGGTTTTGTACGGGACAGTTCACGCGAATCTTATGACAGGGGGTGGGGAATTCACATTAATAGGTGAGAAGACTAAATTGAAATGTGCCGGGATTGCATCAGCTCCGTATTACATCCCTCCATCTTTGTCATGTACTGGCCAACGTGGGGTCGTAGATGGTTCGTGTGATGATGGCCGTTTTATTGAAGGCGAATGGTTCGGTTTATCATGTACGACAGGAATCGCTCGAGGAAAGGATAACACTGGGAAAATGTTTGCATTCACCTTTGGAATGGATGAGAAAGGTGCACAAGTTCAAATCCGAAAACAATTGGCAAAAAATGAAAGCAAGCCAAACCTGCCTGAGTACAATCCAAAAGAGACAAGGAAACAGATTGGATTTGCAACAGGAACCGGATTCATTGTTAGTGAGGGCGGGTATTTATTGACGAATTATCATGTGGTTGAGGACAGCAATAAAATTACAGTCAAACTTCCAGACGGAGCTTTTGCAAATGCAACGAAAATAATACTTGATAAAGCCAACGACCTGGCTTTATTAAAAATACAAAGCAGTGTTAAATTCAAGCCCCTTCTGATTGGTGCAAGCAACAGATCACTGGTTGGCGAAGAGGTTATGACTTATGGCTTCCCTTTAATTCAATTGCAAGGACAAGCACCAAAGGCCACATTTGGTCGGATCAACTCCCTTTCAGGCATTCAAGACGACATTAGATTTATGCAAATTGATGTTCCAATTCAGCCTGGGAATAGTGGTGGCCCATTAATCACAACACAAGGAGAGGTAATTGGCATAACAACAGCCACGTTAAGCGGGTTGAAAACTTTGAAAGAATCAGGTGCTATTCCACAAAATGTTAACTATGCGGTCAAAATGGAATATTGCCTTCCTATACTTAACCAAATTGGAATTAAGCCCACTAACTCATCAAGCGAAAGAACACTGAAATTCTCTCAAATTGTTAAGGAGATTAGTAGCTCAGTAATACTGGTTGTGGCGGAATAGCAAATAAGTCAATTAGCGCTAGATTGGGCTAACCCGCCTTTCTCTCTGAACCTAGATTTTTCTTGCGGCATCCCCCCCGACCACAGGGGTGGGAGCTTGACTGTTTGTAAGTAGACGCAACTCATTGATTTGTCGTTCCATTCGTGCTTGCTGCTCATCTGAAAATATTGAACCAAACATTCCAGAGGTTATTTCAAGTTCGAGAAGCCTACTTTCTGCCATTAACTCGGTGGTTCGATTAAGGCGACTCACTGCATCCTTTCCTTCCTCCGCCAACTTCCCGAGTTCGATTTTTAGAGGGCCAATTTCAGCCTTGCTACCCGACGAATTTGAAAAGCGCTCAAGTAGGCCAAGCAATGATTTGCGAAATATCAAGGCAATTACCAACAACACAACGGGCCATGATAAAACGATGGGCCCAAGAACTTTTAACCATTCAATCATCACAGTCTCCGGGGACGCCTGCTCAAGTCCAAAAGTTGCTGCACAATCGGGGTCATGCAAAATCGGGGTCAGGTCTTGCATTGATGCATCGGTGATTTAACGTGCGGGGCGAGCATGATCAAAAATGTGTTATTGCAAGACCTGACCCTTGCACGTGCGGAACAGGAGCAAGATGCATTTGATGCTTCATGCCGCAAGCTCTATCGTTTCCTTACGACCACGCATAAAAATCAAATCCAACAGAATTCCAAGTTGGAAACCGGCTAAAATCACCCACTGATTCCCCCGACGAAGCAAAAAAAGAAACCTCGAACTGGCTTGGCAGGTCACTTATCACAACTGGGGAAATCCTAGTTTAGGTGTTTCTTCAATGACACTGGAGCCAGGCACCCCTGAAGAAACCTGCTTTTTTTCTAACACTAGTGGTTGCACCTTTGACCCCCTCCCGTCTCTCAAATCAAGCGGCTTTAAGGTGAAAGAAATGTGTAAAGCCATGTCAGGCAATCTTGTAACCGGCTACGAACTGACTCATCCAAAACGAAATATGACTTACATCAGAGTTGCATATAACTATGGTTCGGGTGGAGAAAATTCATCAATTACCTTGTGGCCTCATAATGGAAAAGAAGCTGCATGTGAGACAGAATGAAAAGCTGCTTTGGCTACAGTGAGAGAGGCAAAGGTGACTGCCTCTTCAAGGCGACCTAGCTAAAGACTAAGAACCGCGACCAGGTGAAATGTGGACATACCAGCCGTTGGTATATGCAGTCGCCACCGTCCGTTCAGGCCGAATTACTGTCCGTCGCATCGTCGGCCACTCCGGTCATAGCTCTAAACGAATTCGTTGCCGCAAACCGGACACTGGCGAACTCTTGTTTCGACACAAAGCCGCTCTCCAAATTCTCTCAAAGAGTGCCATGAGGGTCAGACTCGAATTCATCTGCTCGTAGTAGCTATACCATGTCTCACCCGCACGCCCCAATCGCCCCGCAACTCGTACAGAACTCGCAGCCGTCCTTTTTGATCAGTGTGGCGTTGCCGCATTCCTTGCATACTTTGCCGGCGATGGTTTTGAGGGCGGTCGGTTTGAGTTGTCCTGCGGGGATTTCCAGCACGCCCATCTGCTGCACCGGATAACCGAGTTCGTCGAGGATGCCGAGCATGGCGTAGCGGTGGATGATGAGTTGCGCCACGTAAGAAACGGTGGAGGGATAGCTTTCCATCTTGACGCTACCCGGCACGCGCGCCATGAAATCGCCCAGCGGTTCGCCGAAGTTGAGCAGCTTGCGCAGCTTCATGCCGATCCACGCCGGGTCGATCACGCGCATGTCGAGGCTCAACACTTTGCACAAGCCGTCGAGCGCGCGCGGATACACACCGGACAGCCACATCGAATAGGGGCGGCGCTGGCCGTCGGGCAGCACGAGTTCTTTCAAGCCCAGCACGAAGTCGTCACCGCTACCCGCGTTGGCGATGTCCACGGTCCAGCTCATGGTGCCATCGACCCCGGTCTTGGGTTCTTTTTTGGAGAACAACGCATCCATCATCGGGGTGGTCACGCCGTCGCAGACTTCGAGCGCGCCCAAAGCCTCGATGCGGTATTTGAGCAAATAGGCGAAGGCGGCGACCAGACTCGGCATGCGTTTTACTTCGCCGTCGGGCGGCATCGGCATGTCGAACGCATCGTCGCCGGCGGTCTTCATCAGCATTTCCAGCTTCATGCGGATCCATACCGGGTCTTGCGTGCGCATGTCCATCGACAGCGATTTCGCCAATGCGCCGAGGCCGCGCGGCTGCTCGGAGCCGTTCACCCACACCTCGAACGGATGGTTGCAACCCAGAGTCGAAGATTGCTTTTCACGTTCGTCTCCTCGCCCGCTTGCGGGAGAGGATTGAGGTGAGGGCGGGGTTGTAGTGTGCGAGACGAACGCGACGAAACTGCCGAGCGAATGTTTCACCACGGGTGATGTCCAGCCTTCACTGCCGGCGGTGAGCGAAGGACGACCCGGCCAGCGCAGCGAGGCGAGCGCGGGCTGGGGCGCGGCTTCCAGTTCGATGCGGCGGTCCTGGTCGAACACGAAGTCCTGCGGCTGTTCTTCCTTTTTCTCCGGCGTGACCGATAACACCGAGCCGAGCACACTGTTCGGGCGGTAGGTTGCAAGGCCCTTCAATCCGGCTTTCCACGCCTCGGTGTAGAGGTCCTTGAAATCCTCGTACGGATAATCGGCGGGCACGTTGACCGTCTTGCTGATCGAGGTGTCGATGTAAGGCGCCACGGCGGCGACCATCTTCATATGGTCGATTGCGGAGATGTCCAGCGCGGAGACGAAGGTGGGAGGCAGATGATCCACGTCGCCGCCCTGATGCTTGAACACGCGCCAGGCGTGATCTTCCACCGGGTAATCCTTGCTCGTCCCGTCCGGCATGCGTTTCTTGCGCGTGTAGAACCACGAGAAAGCCGGCTCGATGCCGTTCGAGGCATTGTCGGCGAAGGCCAGCGAGATGGTGCCGGTGGGCGCGATGGAGAGCAGGTGGCTGTTGCGGATGCCGTGCCGGCGAATCTTGTCTTTCAGTTCATCCGGCAGGCGCGAGGCGAAGCGCGGCGCGGCCAGATATTTTTCCGCATCCAGCAGCGGGAACGCGCCGCGTTCCTGTGCCAGATCGACCGACGCGAGGTAGGCCTCGTCGCGCATGATGCGCGTGATGTCGGCGGCAAAATCGCGCGCTTCGTCGGTGTCGTAGCGCAGCCCGAGCATCACCAGCGCATCCCCCAGCCCGGTGAAGCCGAGGCCGACGCGGCGCTTGTTGTGCGCTTCCTGCTGCTGTTCCGGTAGCGGCCACGCGGTCACATCCAGCACGTTGTCCAGCATGCGCACCGCCGTGCGCACCAGTTGCTTGAACGGTTCGTAGTCGAAACCGGCGTGGTGCGAGAACGGGTTCTTCACCATGCGCGTCAGGTCGATGGAACCAAGGCAGCAGCAGCCGTAAGGGGGCAAGGGTTGCTCGGCGCATGGATTCGTAGCCTCGATCAATTCGCAATACGACAGGTTGTTGTCGCGGTTCATCAGGTCGATGAACAGCACGCCGGGCTCGGCGTGGTCGTAAGTGCTTTCGATGATCTGTTTCCACAGGTCGGTGGCGCGCACCTTGCGGTACACCCACTTGCCGTCGGCGCGTTGCGCCGCGCCCGCTTCTTTCAGTGCGGCAGACGGTTCGGCGGCATGCACCAGCTCGAATTCCTGGTCGGCTTCTACCGCCTGCATCAGCGCATCGGTCACGCCGACCGAGATGTTGAAGTTGCGCAAGTCGCCCTGATCCTTGGCGCGGATGAATTTCTCGATATCGGGGTGGTCGCAGCGCAGCACGCCCATCTGCGCGCCGCGCCGCGCGCCCGCCGATTCCACGGTCTCGCAGGAACGGTCGAACACGCGCATATAAGAGATGGGGCCGCTGGCGCGCGAGTTGGTGCCTTTGACATGCGCGCCGGCGGGACGGATGGTGGAGAAATCGTAGCCGACACCGCCGCCGCGCCGCATGGTCTCGGCGGCCTGCTGCAGGGCGTCGTAGATGCCGGGTTTGCCGTTGCTGATGCCGGAGATGGCGTCGCCCACCGGCTGCACAAAACAATTGATGAGGGTGGCCTGAATCTTCAAACCGGCGGCGGAATTGATGCGGCCGGCGGGGACGAAACCATGTTCTTGCGCCAGAAAGAAAGCTTCTTCCCACTTGGTGCGCTGTTCCGGTTTCTCGGCCTCGGCCAGACCGCGCGCGACGCGGCGGCGCACGTCCTGTACCGTTTTTTCATCCACTTCCGCGTATTTTTCCAGCAGGACTTCGGTGCTGATCTCCTGCGGCGGCATGCCGGTTCCAACGGTGGCGTTGCCGGACAGATTGCGGGTGAGTTTTTCCAGGAATTCCTGCCCGGTGAGGGGCTTTTTGTGGGCGGCGGTTGCGGTTGAAGCGTCTTTGTTGTCAGGCATTGTGCGGCTCCCTTGATGATGGTGCGTATTTCTGGATACCACTATAGGTAGTGGTTACCGGCGAGAATCGGACTAACTGTAGGGGGATGAGCCGGTCTTGGCAAGCGAAAAAATCGCCCTGATGGCATTGACCCCGGCGCGGAAAAGGATTACTGGCCGAGCAGTGGCAGCACGCCATCCAATCCGACGAAATTCAGCGCATGGCCGGCTTGGGTTCTGACGATTGGCTTGGCGTGGTAGGCGATGCTTACGCCCGCCTCAGCCATCATCTTCAGGTCATTTGCGCCGTCGCCCATCGCGATCACCCGCGCCGGTTGCAGTTCCATCTCCACCCGGATGCGGTTCAGCCAGTCCGCCTTGCCCCGCGCATCGACGATCTTGCCGGGCACTTTGCCGGTAAGTTTGCCATTGATGATCTCCAGTTGATTGGCATGGGCGAAGTCTAGGCCGAGACGCGCCTTGAGCCGTTCGGTGAAGAACAGAAATCCGCCGGAGACCAGCAGGGTGCGGATGCCATGCTGTCCGACTCCGGCCAGCAGCTTTTCCGCGCCCGGATTGAGGCGCAAGCGCTCGTCATACACGCGTTGCAGGGCGTGCTCGTCCAACCCTTCCAATAATGCCACGCGCCGGCGCAGGCTCTCGGCGAAGTCGATCTCGCCGCGCATCGCCGCCTCGGTAATCGCCGCCACCTGCGGTTTCAGTCCCTGCATGTCGGCGATCTCGTCGATGCACTCGATCGAGATCAGAGTCGAATCCATGTCCATCACCAGCAGGCCGAAATCGGAGGGATGGCGCGCCTGAGGCACGAAACCGTAATCGATCTGCTGCGCGAAACAATAGCCGGCGATGTCCGGGTGCGGCTGCGCGTCGCGCAAACGGCACAGACGGGCGCTGTTTTGCTCAACCTGTGTGGCGCGCGAAAGGACGAAGAGATGCTCGATTGCGGCGGCCGGGATGGCGTGCAAGGCTTGCAGGATAAGGTTCATGGCTGAAACGGGCGGGAACGGAAAGCGCGCATTTTACCCCAGGCCGCCGCGCGGGCTGTGTGTCTCAAGGCGCAACCGGTGTGCGTTGCCGATACAGGGCAAACCCGGAACGGCGGGCCTCGTGCAGCGCCCGGCGGATATGGTCTATGCCCTTGTCCGGCAAGCCCCGGGTCAAAAGGGAACGGTACACGCGGACATAAAAGTAATCCGGTTCCACCCGCACCCGCGCCACCAGTGCGACGGCCGAGTGCGACAGCGGGCGGTCGTAGTGCAGTGTGCGTTGCGCATCCGGTGCCAGACGCGTATCGGACAGTTCGCGGGTGATATCCAGCGTGACTTCGCGGCCGATGATTTCCCGTTTAAGCGTTCCCGCAAGCGGTTTTCCCTCCGCGTCTTCCTGCAGGATTTCGAGATAGATTTTGGGCGTCACATAGGTCGGAAAATAATGCCCGGTGGCGCTGTTGCGCAAAGTCAGGCTGGCGCGCGCGCGGCCTTTTGCCGCGGCGGCGGAGGAAGTGATGGTTACGCCCTGCCCGACCATTTCCGGATTGTGTATGCCGCGCCACAGATGGCGGCGATCCGGCATATGGCAGGACTGGCAGGTCTGCCCTTCCCGCGCATAACGGCTGGATTTCCATTCCTCGTGGGTGTTTTCCAGCAGCTTGCCGTTGAGCGCGTAACCGTCCGGCGGAAACTGGTGGCAGGAGGCGCAGAAGCGCGCATCTTCAAATGCCGGCGAGGTCCGGAAACCGTCGTGCGGCAAGGCTTCACCGGCCTGAGGCGTGCTGCCGTCGCGGCGCGGCGGGCCGTGGTGCTGATGCCCGCGCACATGACAGGCCGCACACACCATGCCGTGCCGATGCAAACCGGATTCATCCTGTCCGGTCATTTGTGCCACCAGCCCGTCCGCCTGCTCGGCCAGCGGCGCGTGGCAGCGCAGGCATTCCTGATGGTTTTCCCTATCTTCCGCCTCCATGTCCAGCAACTGGCCGAGCACGCCCGGGTCCATCGCGTGCGCATGGCGGCTGTCTTGCCAGTCGGCCAGTTGGTCGGTGTGGCAGGTGCCGCAGGAATCCGGGTCGAGTGCGGCCTCCAGCGCGCTGAACGATGCGGGCACTTCACCCTGCGGCGCAATCGGGCGCTGCCAGTGGCGCTCCAGAAACTGCCGGTTTGAATCCGTTGTGGCGCCTTGCAAGCTCCACGGCAGCAACACAAACAGTCCGAAAAATAAAATGCGTGGCGATGTCATGGCAGTCTGCCCGGGGAAATTATAGCGGCGGTTTTTTGGGGCCGGGGTATCAGGAAAAAATAGCGCGGAGCATTAACCAGGTTTGGCAGGAGCGGCTTTGGCCGGGATGGATTTGTGTTTCGCACGGATCGCACGGGTTATTTTTCCCCAAAGCCTTGGCGGGTCAGGTGTAGCGCCTGCGCCACCACCTCGTGCGTCAGCTGGGGGGCGAACAGTTTGATGAAGTGGTAAGCGAAGCCGCGCAGGTACTGGTTCTGGCGGATGGCGATGCGCGTGGTGCTGGGCTGGAACAGGTGGCCGGCGTCGAGCATGCGCAGGTGGCGGTCGCGCTCGGGGATGAACGCCATCTGTGCCACGATGCCGACTCCCAGCCCGAGTTCGACATAGGTCTTGATCACATCGGCGTCGATGGCGGTGAGCGCGATGTTGGGTTCGATTCCGGCTTCACTGAACGCCTGGTTGATCTTGTTGCGTCCGGTGAAAGCGAAGTCGTAGGTGATGAGCGGATATTGCGCCAGTGTCTTCAGGGTCAGCCGTTTCTCCAGCAGCAGCGGATGCTTGGGCGGCACCACCACGCAGTGATGCCACTCGTAGCAGGGCAGGGTGACCAGCTCGTCGTACAGCGCGATGCTCTCGGTGGCGATGCCGATGTCCGCTTCGCCGCTCAATACCATCTCGGCGATCTGGGTCGGGCTGCCCTGATGCAGGCCTAGTTTGACTTCCGGGTAGCTCAAGGTGAATGCCTTGATGACTTGCGGCAGGGCATAGCGCGCCTGGGTGTGGGTGGTGGCGATGGTGAGCGAGCCGCGGTCCTGCCGGCTGAATTCCTGCCCGACCTGTTTCAGGTTGTCGGTTTCGCGCAGCACGCGCCGGGCGATATCCAGCACCGCACGGCCCGGCTCGGTGAGGTCGACGATGCGCTTGCCGTTGCGCACAAAAATGTCGATGCCGAGTTCTTCCTCCAGCAGCTTGACCTGTTTGCTGATGCCGGGCTGCGAGGTGTAAAGCGCGGCGGCGGCATCGGAGATGTTCAGGTCGCGGCGCACGATCTCGTTCAGGTATTTCAATTGCTGCAGGTTCATGGCGTCGTTTTGTTTATGTCATTAGGTTATAAAATACTAACATAAAAGTATTTAGTAATATAAAGCTGCCCACCTAGAATGCGCCTCATTCAAGTGAAGTGAGGCAACCATGGATTGGCTTTATACCGTTTCCGGCTTTGTGGTCGGGTTGATCGTCGGGGTGACCGGCGTCGGCGGCGGTTCGCTGATGACGCCGCTGCTGGTGGTGTTCTTCGGCATCTCGCCGGCGACCGCCGTCGGCACCGACCTGCTTTACGCCTCGATTACCAAGTCGCTCGGCGGCTGGGTGCACAGCCGCAACGGCACCGTGGACTGGAAAGTGGTCAAGCTGTTGAGTTTGGGCAGTCTGCCCGCCGCCCTGTTCACCATCGCCCTGTTCAAATATCTGGCGCTGGACGAGCAGGCATTGAGCGGCCTGATGACCGGTGTCCTGAGTGTCGCCCTGCTGCTGACCGCCGCCGCGCTGCTGTTCAAGGATTGGATCAAAAAGATTGCGCAGCGCGACGACGGCAGCCTGTTTGAACTGCACCATCGGCATCTGCCCGCAGCCACGATCATCACCGGCGCCATCGTCGGTGTGCTGGTGACCATCTCGTCCATCGGTGCCGGGGTGTTGGGCACCGTCGCGCTGCTGTTTCTCTATCCGCGTCTGGGTACGGCCAAGGTGGTGGGAACCGACATCGCCCATGCGGTGCCGCTGACCGCGGTGGCGGGTCTGGGCCACATGACACTGGGCACCGTGGATCTGGTGTTGCTCGGCAGTCTGTTGCTGGGTTCCTTGCCGGGCATCTTTATCGGCAGCCACCTCTCTGCGAAAGTCCCGGAAAAAGTGTTGCGCCCGCTACTGGCGGTGATGCTGCTGATCATCGGCACGCGCCTGGTTTTGAATTGAATTTAAAGAGAGCGTAGGTCGGGCTTCAGCCCGACATGTCGGGTTAAAACCCGACTTACAAATGAACTTGGATGAAAGGAAATAATCATGAGCCTGAACAACCGCAACCTGACCGATCTGGAAGAAATCGACCGCTTCGAGCAGGCAATCGCCAGTTTCAACGCGGGCGACATCGATCCCGACCGCTTCACCGCGATCCGCCTGCAGCAGGGCGTGTACGGCCAGCGCCAGCAGGGGGTCAACATGCTGCGCATCAAGATTCCCGGCGGCCGCCTGAATCCCGCGCAATTGCGCGCCATCGGCGACATCACGGCGGACTATTCGCAGCACGGCATCGCGCATTTGACCACGCGCCAGGACATCCAGATCCACTACATCCCACTGGACCGCACGCCGCAAGCGATGCGCCGGCTGGCCGCGGTAGGCGTGACCACGCGCGAGGCGTGCGGCAACACCATCCGCAACATCACCGCCTGCCCGTTGGCCGGCGTCTGCCCGAAAGAGCGGGTGGACATCAACACCCATCTGGATGGCGCGACCGTGCATTTCCTGCGCAATCCGCTCAACCAGCAGATGCCGCGCAAGTTCAAGTTTGCGTTTTCCGGCTGCGAGGCCGATTGCGCGCAAACCCTGTTCCACGACTGCGGCGTGATCGCCACGGAAAAAGACGGACAGAACGGTTTCCGTATCCGCTCCGGCGGCGGCCTGGGGCACAAACCGATTGAATCCATCGTGGTCGATGAATTCATCCCGGAATCCGAGCTGATATTTGCGCTGGAGGCACTGGTGGTGCTGCACAACAAATACTCCGACCGCACCAAGCGGGCGAAGTCGCGCATCAAGTTTCTGGTCGAGCGTTTTGGCGCGGAAGGTTTTGTCGAAAAGTACCGCGAGGAATTCGCGCGCACCAAGGCGGCGCTGTCCGGCCAACCGTATCCACAGGGCGAGTGGCGCACGCCGGGCGAAGGAGTTGCTCCCGGCCAGGGTGCGCCGCGCAAGCTGTTCGCCCAGCACCAGCACGGCCTGTTCGTGTTTCCGGTTGCCTTGCCGATCGGGGATGTCACGGCTGCACAATTGCGCGGGCTGGCGGCATTGCTGGACGAGCTGGGGCTGAACGAGATTCGTACCAGCCAGGATCAGAACTTCACCGTGCTGAACGTGGCACAGGACAAGATTGCCGCCTTGCGCGGCGGTATTGCCGCGCTGGGTTTGGCCGAGCCGAAAACCGGCGACAACGTGGTGGCTTGCCCCGGCACCTCGACTTGCCGCCTCGGCATCACCAGCAGCACGGTGGTTGCGCCGCTGTTGTCGGGCGGACGCGCCGATCTGCACATCCGCGTGTCGGGGTGCCACAACGGTTGCGCGCAACCGGAGACCGGCGACATCGGCATCTACGGTGAGGCCAAACGTCTGCACGGCAAACTGGTGCCGCATTACCAGATGTATTTTGCCGGTCGCGGCACGGCGGGCGGCGCGCTGGCGCTGAAAGGACCGACTTTGCCGGCGGCGCGGATCAAGACCGCAATCGAACGCGTGCAGCAGGCGCACCTGGACAGCGGCGAGGCGGATTTCTTCATCTGGGCGCGGCGCCAGGAGCCGGGTTTTTTCAAGGCGCTGCTGGCCGACCTGGCTGAAGTGCAGGCGGAACAGTTGCATAGCGTGATGCAGGATTTCGGCGACAAGACCGACTTCCGCGTGCTGAATCTGGGCGGCGGCGAATGCGCGGGCGCGTCGCAGGTGCTGATCGGGGCCAACTTCTTCGAGGCGGCGCACGAACGCGAATACCGCAACGCGCTGGTGTTTCAGCGCAAATATGCCGAAGCGGCGCAGTGCAACGAATCAATCCTGCGCCTGCTTGGTTCCGGTGTGGCGCAGTTGCTCGGTGGCGCGCGGCAGGACGATCTGGCCCAACTGGCCAAGCAACTCAACCTGCTGGCGCCGGAAGAGATTGCGGCCGAGTTCGCGCACGCCGCGCTCGACGCGGCGGCGGCAGACGAGGTTGACGTGGAGGGAGTGACCGCCGCCAGCGCCAAAGTGGATGCATGGACGATCAGGGTGGCGGAATTCGCCACCGGAAAAAATGGACAACTGGACTTGAAGGAGGCATTGCCAAAATGAACACCGACCTGAATCAAAAGATTGCCGCCACATTGGTCGTATTGCAACAGGCCGCGCGCGAATTTGCGCCGGTCGTGTTTGCCAACAGCCTCGGCGCTGAAGACATGGTGCTGACCGACCTGATCGCCAAATATCAGCCGGACATCGGCATGTTCAGCTTGGATACCGGCCGTCTGCCGAAAGAGACCTACGACCTGATCCAGGCCGTCGGCGAACGTTACGCGCTGCCGTTGCAGGTGTATTTCCCGGACAGCAAACTGGTCGAGGAATACGTTGCGCAGCACGGCATTAACGGCTTTTACGACAGCGTCGAGAATCGCAAGCGCTGCTGCTTCGTGCGCAAGGTGGAACCGTTGCGCCGCGCCCTGAAAGGCAAGGTCGCGTGGATCACCGGCATGCGCCGCGATCAGGCGGTAACGCGCGGTACGCTGGAAGTGTCGTCTTTCGACAGCGACAACGGCCTGCAAAAAATCAACCCGCTGCTGGACTGGTCGAACAACGATGTATGGGCCTACATCCGCCAGAACGATGTGCCGTACAACAAGCTGCACGACCAGTTCTATCCCAGCATCGGCTGCGCGCCGTGCACCCGCTCCATCACGCCTGGCGAGGACATTCGCGCCGGCAGATGGTGGTGGGAAGATCCTGCCAGCAAGGAGTGCGGCCTGCATGTCATCAAAGGGCCGAAAGTGGCACACGGCAGCGGCGTGCAGGCGGCGAGCAAAACTTCCTTGCAGGCGAGCCGCGAGCGGGTATTCGAAATCGCCGCCCGCGCCAAATTCAAACAGGAGGTTCCGGCGTGAAGCGGGGGCTTGAAACGAAATGAAACTATTCGATTACAACATGAGCATAAAAACCTTATCCCATCTGGACACGCTGGAAAGCGAATCCATCCACATCATGCGCGAGGTCGCGGCGGAATGTAAAAATCCGGCGCTGCTGTTCTCCGGCGGCAAGGATTCCATCGTCATGCTGCGC
>Ga0210024_1002798_pt1 | contig 14752 bp, 20 predicted proteins | sample CryGeymeta201525_FD_183988 | JGI IMG/M metagenome (GOLD analysis project Ga0210024, IMG submission 183988) | Groundwater microbial communities from Crystal Geyser aquifers in Utah, USA - Crystal Geyser metaG 2015-25 (SPAdes) (version 2) | ecosystem: Environmental > Aquatic > Deep subsurface >... | reverse complement strand
TGTTTTTGCTCTGATTCTTCAATTTCTTTTTTTAATTCTCCTTGTCTAACAAGGAGTTCACCTAAAGTACGAGATAAGCTTAGAATTCGTTTCCACAATAATCTTAAGCCACCTCGTGCTTCATCAATTTTCTGTTCTGTTTCTTTTAGCTCTTTGTTTAGCAAAAATAAATCCGAAGACATAGTTTTCATGTCTTTCACCTCTTTCACCTCCCTTTTTTATAATCTTTATAATCGATTGTTAATGGAATGTCTTGTCTATCATAGTTAATATAAAATTTTCAAGGCTGGGAAATTTTCATTTCCCTGGCTGAAACTTTTAATCAGTTTCAGCGCTAATACGATAGTTTTATATTATCATATATCATATTGTGTGTCAATATGTGTCTATCCCCTATTTGTATTTTGTATCCAGTATTCAGTATCTAGCATTGAGTATTGAGTATAAAGAATTTTTAATTTTAAATTTTAAAATAATTTCTTAATAACTGATTTCAATATTGCTATTAATAAAAAAGGCCTACTCAGCATCAGAAAGATACCTTGTAGGCCAAAATACTACTCTGGATTCTCAGAAATCATACATTTTTTTATCATTTTCATTTCTGTATTTAGTGAGAAAATCAAATCACTTAAAAGAAGACGCATGTCTTCTTTCCCATATCTATGGGATGGTCCATTGCTTCTTTTAAAAGAAGACGCATCACCATAACTATGGGATAGTCCATTTGTTCTCAGAACGAGTTGTAAGAAGCTATCTTGTTTTCCCGCTTTCAGTCTAACAGTTTTAGCTGTCTTGGAAGATAACTCTAAAAGGAATTTTAGAGTTATAGCTTCCTTAACATGGTCATCAGTATACTGAATTTCAAAAAACATCTTAATCACCTCCTCTTTTTTGTTCTAATTTTACGTATTTTGTCGTCTTAGTTATTTTTCAACCCCGAACAGCCCCGAAGTAATCTTCAAATTCTTTGCTTAATTTTTTTTGTAATTCATTGTTAATTTGTTCAACAGATTCTTCGATCAATCTTTTGATGGTTTGTTCATCGTCCCAAGAAATAAGTGTCTTTGTAATACCTAACTCATCCAAAATATTGAATACCAAACACTCCAGACCTTCTTTGGGCAATATCACGTCATTCACAATATCTATTAGGTGATCATGCATTTGTTTTTGTAATTGTTTCAATAAACTCATTTCTTAATCACCTCCCTTCCTTTTACTTCTCACTCCGTGATTTTTTACGGAGTTTAAATTAATCTCACATTCATTTATCTTCACTTTGATCTATTCCCATTCCTTTATCCCGGCGACCAGCGAAATACCCGTGTCTATATCCTCTACAGTAATCATCGTATTCGTCAGTGGTATCGAAAGAAATATCGCTAGGATTTTCGTCAGTACCATAAATCTCATCGTTCTGAGCCGCTTCATAACCTCTATCAAATCCTTCTTGATAATAATCCATAATACTCTCACCTCCTTTCCCTTCTTAGGGATAATATTATTTTCAAGGCTGGAAGATTTATATGATCTTCCTGACTGAAACTAATTCAAAGTTTCAGTACTAATCTTATAGTATCATAATCCATATACTATGTCAAATGTGGTTTATCCCCTATTTGTATTCAGTATTGAGTATTGCGTAAAACTAAATATAATAAAAAAGACCCCTTTCATTTATATTTTCAGGGGCCTAATTGGTTTAAAATTTTTAGCAAAACATTTATATCAGATACCACTAACTCGTGGTATCTTCTTGCATATTCTGATCGAAATACTACTTGTTTGTACTCATGCATACGTCCTAAGACAGTATGACGAGTAACAAACATGTATTCTCCCCTTTTCTTTGCTATTTCCTGCTCGGTGGATAACTCTCGCCTAACCGCTTTAAATGACAGACCTGATTTGAACTTTTTATAATCCATTTCTCTTTTTAAAATCAAAAAGACAATATCATCTTTTTTCTTTTTCATCCTCAATTCACCTCCTTTATTAGACTAATAAAAAGACTAATAAAAATAGAAGGCCTACTCAACATCAGAAAGATGCTTTTCGGCCCAATAGCTCAATAGATTTTATTTTTTCATCATAATCCTTATCGTATTCCAAGAGCCTTATCATATTCTTTATCCGCGATTTTTTGTAGCTCGAGAGATGATTTCTTTTTAAAGTTTATTCGTTTTAAATCTACCTGCAGAAAGTCTAAATCCATTCTAATACCGTTTAGCATATTCATAATTAACTCCATACTATCTTCTGTATCCCCTGCTTTTGCTACTAATGGTCCCACTCTTTGCGATAATAATGGTGAAAAATTTTCCTCTCTTATGAAACTTTGTAAGTTTTCCAATTCTATCTTAATATTGATTACTGTATTATAAATCATGCATATTTTATCGTCTATTTTTTCTGCCCCATCCCCTATATGTTTCAATTGGGTTAGAATTTTTCTTAGAATTCTTCGTGGTACTCTTTGCTTCAGTGGTACTCTTTGCTTCATTTCTACTCATCTCCTTTCTTTACTTCTTTGCTCCGTGATTTTTACGGAGTTTAAATTATTCTTCGCTGATCTCAATTCCTCTCTTGCTCTTGTCGACAAACTCAAGTATGTCAACTTGGACAGTATTGTTTCAAAATCTCTCATAGTAAAAAATAGTGTAGTATTAGCGGTGCACGAAGCAATTTCACCAAGTTTTAATAGATGATAAAGAGAAAGCACATCTTCTCCTGATCCGTACATACCTTTTCCTGATTTAATAACTTCATTTACAATTACATTCACTTTTTTCATCTTCTGGTCAACTTCACTTGTTCTTTGGTAGACAGTAGCCATTTCTTTTTTTATTTCATCAATCAACTGTGCAATTTTAGTTTCAAGTAAAACTGCTTCTTTCACTAATTTTTCTTTCTCTGCCTCATAATCCGCAACAGAAGACTCAAGTCTGGATTCAAAGTCTTCAAGATCCTTTTTAAACGCATCTATCCTTTCTTTCATCTTTATTACCTCCTTTCCCTTTCAGGGATAATGTTAAATTTTCAAGGCTTAGAATTTTTTATTCTAAGGCTGATTTATTATCCAGCACTAATCTTATACTATCATCAATCCTATGCTATGTCAATATGGGTCTATCCCCTATTTGTATTCTGTATTCAGTTCTGTATTCAGTATTGAATATAAAGAATTTTTAATTTTAAATTTTAAATTATGAAAAAAAATAAGCGTCAAAAAAACTAGCGAAAAATTACTAGAAGAAGTTAAGAGGCTACTTATATAAATATAAAAAGCCGCTTTAATTAGTATTAAAGCGGCTAATGGCTAATAAAAATTTAAAAGAAAGGAATTTCTCACTCCGTGATTTACGGAGTTTCAAATTACAAACCTCTCTTTTTTTCTTCCTCAAGAATTTCACTAATCTTTTGAAGATTAGCACTAATTTCCTTGAGTGCCTTGACGATTTCGACTTGAAGCCGTTCCAGCATCCCACGTAAAGCAGTGACTTCTTCTTTCGTCATTTCTAATCACCTCCCCTTTTGCGGGTTTTAAGTACATAATCACAAAATCCTTCCAGGAATTTTTTTAATTCATACACTTCTAATTCTTTAGTCGTTATAATTTTTAATGAATCCAATTCTTTATCAAAGAAAATGTGGAGTTGTTTTTTATCAGGAGATTCAAATAGAAGCGAGATACAAAGTTTAGCTTCTTTAATTCCTATCTCATTCTTTTGCTTATTACCACGATTTTTGTTCACAGCTACTGAAATCGCTTGCTTTATAAGAATAAAACCATTGACACATACTTGAGGAGTTAACTGAAAACCATTATTTATTTTAACGATCGCTTTCTTTAAGCGATTACCAAGTTTTTGATTTACCAATAGAACATACCATAACAAACCATCACAATCAATTTTTTTCATTTCCTCCTCCTTTTTTCGGATTCTCGAATCTCCTTTTTTAATTCTTTTTTACGCACAGTAAGTTCATTCAGGATATGGAATAAACTCGTAATTATTTTTCGCGTTAATCTTATCTTACCTCGCGTTTCTTCGATTTTCTGGTTTACTTCTCTCTCTTGTTTTTTCAACGTTTCCATTACATTCACCTCCTCTTATTTTAAATTTTCAAATCTGGATATCCCCTATTTAATTAACCGGATAGCCAGTGCAGCTTGAATAGTTTTATAATAACACCTTTTTTATTTCGAGTCAAGCCCTGCCTGCCGGCGAGGCAGGGAGAAAAAAGGTTCTGCCGAGCAGAGCGAGGCAGATTCTTATACTGAGTCAATATAAAATAAAAAAGCCCGGCTAGAAGAACATAAAGGAGGATGGAAACCCTCTAGTCGGGTAAAGACAGAAACAAGATGAAACTTTTCAAAGAACACAAAAAGAGCACTATAATTTTAGTCTTTTCTTATTTGAAGTCAAGAATAAATTGTAAGTTATAACTATTGGACAATGAATTTTAAAAGGCGGACAATAGTTTCTAAAGCGGCAACGATAAATCTAGCAATAGCTTTTAAGATAGCGAAAAGATTACCCAAAATCCCAGACACAAAAATCTGGTCTACTAATTTACTTAATTCCGATAAAGCCTTAGCAACAAATTGAGAAAATTGAGTTACAAATTGATCCCAGTTCATAGTTGTAAGTTGTTAGTTGTAAGTTGTTAAGTTAAACTTTTTCAATCGCCCTTTCGACCCTTTTTAAAGTTTCCTTTTTCCCTAATATTTCTGCTATTTCAAATGGTCCTGGCGAAGCCTGCTTGCCAGAAAGTGCTGCCCTTAAAGGCCAAAGTAACCTTCCCCTATTACCTTGATAAACAGAATTAGATTCAATAAAAGTATAAAATTTTGATTGCAGATTAATTCTATTAAAATCTTCATCATTAATTGTTTCTAAAATTGAATAACTAGCATCCAGAGCTTGTTTGATCTCTGATTCACTCTCCCCTTTCCAACTAAGTAGCTCTTTGGGATAATCGATAGTTTTTTTAAAGAAGAAATCTGAAATTTCAAAAAGATCGCTGAATTTATTAATTCTTAATAATTCAACTTCCAATATTTTTTTAAAATAATCAGCATCAGATCGAAGAAAATCTTTTTGAGGAGCATAATTTGTTAAATAATCAGAAAAATAGGCAAAAACTTTTTCCGAAGATAGTTTCTTCAAATATTGAGCGTTAAGCCAGTCTAACTTTTTAAAATTAAAGATCGCTCCTCCTTTTTGCACTCTTTCTAGCTCAAATCCATCAATAAGCTCTTCTAAACTCATTATTTCCTCTTCTCCATAAGGATGCCAACCTAAAAGAGCCAAGAAATTAACTATGGCTTCTGGCAAATAACCTAATTTTCGGTAATCAGTTAAAGCCATAGCCCCATGTCTTTTGCTTAATTTGGCTCTATCAGGGCCTAAAATCATCGGTAAATGCGCGTAAATAGGCCTAGGAAAGCCCAATGCCTCCTGGATAATAATTTGCTTAGGGGTGTTGGAAATATGGTCTTCCCCTCGAATTATATGCGTTATTTTCATTAAATAATCATCAATGACAGCGGCAAAATTATAAAGGGGCTCTTTTAAACTTTTAGCTATCACAATATCCCCTATTAAATCTAAATTAAATTTTACTTCTCCTCTGATTAAATCATCGAATTTTAGAGTGGTATTAGGCATTTTTATCCTAATAATTGCTGGTTTTTTATCTTTGAGATACTGATTGACAAGAGAAGCTTCAAGATGACGGCATTTGCCTGAATATTTTGGTGGTAATCCCCTAGAAACCATATCCTGTTTTTGAGCTTCTAATTCCTCTTGAGTACAGAAACAATAATAGGCTTTATCTTCAGTTAATAACTGCTGAAGATATTTTTCGTAAATATTTAATCTCCGACTTTGTTTATAGGGTCCGAAATCTCCTTCTTTTTCCGGGCCTTCATCCCAATCCAAACCTAACCAGCGTAAGCCGTTTAGAATATTGTCTTCGTACACTTTTTTAGAACGTAGTTTGTCAGTATCCTCGATTCTTAAAATGAATTTTCCTCCAGTTTTTCTGACAAATAAGAAATTAAAAAGCGCGGTTCTGGCAGTGCCGACATGAAACCAACCAGTTGGACTGGGAGCTAGTCTGACTCGAGGAGCAAAAAATTGTTGAGGAATTTTGGGATCATTCATAATAATAAATTCAAAAATCAAAAATTAAAAATCAAAATACTGAATGATCAATTATTCTAATTAACCTAATTTCACCCCGTTAAATAATGCTAAAGGCAATTTAACGGGGCAAGAATCCCAATTCCCAATTTCTAAATTAGACATTAAATATTGAATTTGGATATTGATTAGAATAATTAGGTTAATTAGACTAATTAGAAATTAATATTAATACATTTTGCCTTACGTTTATATTATGCCACAAAATTTATATTTGCGAAAGTTAAACTTGTTCAAGAAGATATTGAGCTATTTCTTCTGCAGCTTTGGGTTTTGCAAAAGATAACGCTGCCTGGCTCATGAATTCTAATTTTTTAGGATCATTTAAGGTTTGAAGAATCAAATCAGAGAAAATATTCGGTTTAAGATTACTTTCCTCAATGACTATTGCCGCTCCTGTTTTAGCATATTCATAAGCATTTTTTCTTTGATGATCCTGACTAGCCCAGGGCAAAGGAATGATAATGGAGGGTTTTCCTATGGCGGCGATTTCAAAAATCAAACCGCTGCCAGCCCGAGCAATAATTAAATCACTAATAGCTAAAACGTCTTTTAAAGAATTCATCTTTGGTATTGGTGATTCCTCGAAAAAAGAAACTGGATGATAGTATTGTTTAGCCTCCTCGTTTTTAATAATCTCCTGAAAAATAATCTCTATTTCTTTTTCCACTTCTTGAATATTATTATTTCCCACTTGATGGATAATTTCAGCTTGATCAATGATTTTAGGAAGAATGTCCAGGATTAAATCATTGATATGTTTGGAGCCTTGAGATCCTCCAATAATGGTTACAACTGGCTTTGAGGATAATCCTAATAATTTTTTTGTGGCTTCTGGGTTTATTTTTTCCGTAAATAGATCCTCCCGGATGGGATTTCCAATTAAAATAGTCTTTTTAAGGGGAAAATATTGTTTTGTTCCCTCGAAAGAAATAAAAATCTTTTTACAAAATCTTCCTATTAAATGATTGGCTAAACCAGGAATAAAATCACTTTCATGAGTATAAGTTGGAATAAAGAAGATAATCCCCCACAAAGTAACAGGAAAAGAGCCATATCCCCCTTTGGAAAAAATTAAATCTGGCATCAAAATATAAACATAAAATAGGGCTTGAAAAATACCAGCCATGGTCTTAAAAATATCCAAAAAATTTTGCCCAGAAAATTCTCTTCTGAATTTACCTCCCGAAATTGTTTTAATGTCTATCCCCTCTTTCTGGATATAGGGTAAGGTAAAATCATTCGGGCCTATATAAATTATTTCTAATTCAATATTTTGAGCTAAAGCCATTTTCTTCAATTCTCGGCTAACGGCAATTAAAGGAAAAGTATGGCCGCCAGAACCACCACCAGTTAAAAGAAGACGAAGTTTTTTATTAGCTAAAGTTTTTGATTTGAGAAAAGAGAGGTCCACCATAAAAAAATAAAAAATTAAATATCAAAAATAAAAATTATAAATTAAATATTAAATATTTTTGAATTTTGATTTGTCATTTTGCATTTTGAGATTTGCATTTTGATTTTTCTTTAGTTTTGCTTGGCTATATTGCTTACAATACCCAAACCTAAGAGATTAGCAATAAAAGCTGAGGAGCCATAACTGATAAAGGGTAAAGGTATGCCAGTGAGAGGAATTAATTTGCACATCGCCGCAATATTGATGAACGCTTGAAAACCAATTCCTGAAATAATTCCTATGGTGACGAATTTACCATAAGGGTCAGTTATTTCCTTGGCAATGCCTAAACCAGCAGAGATAAATAAAAGAAACATTAAAATAATAAATACTGAACCAACAAAACCAAATTCTTCGGCAATAATAGAGAAGATGGCATCAGTATGGCTTTCTGGTAGATAATTAAATTTTTGGAGAGAATGGCCAAACCCTACCCCAAATATTCCACCAGAACCAATGCCAATTAAAGATTGGAGACTCTGATATCCTTTGCCTAAAGGATCGTTAAATGGAAAAAAGAACGAAGTGATTCTCTCTGATCGATAAGAAGTTCCTGTAATTAAAAAGCCAAGAAATAATCCTCCTAAGAGGCAAATAGCGATTAGTTGTTTCCAATTTAAGCCGGCAGAAAAATATATTGCCAAAGAGCTTAAACCTAAAATAATAGAGGTTCCGGTAGATGGTTGTTTAGCTAAAATTCCTGCAATCAAACCCAAGGAGATAATATAAATTAAAAATGGCGGAGAAAATATTTTTCTTCTTTTTTCTAAATTATAATTAGCTAAAACACTGGCTAAGAAAAGGACAAAAGTAATTTTAAGAAATTCAGAAGGTTGAAAAGATATGGGGCCAAATTTTAGCCAACGATAAGCAGAATTAACTGGAGCTTTAAAGGGACCAAAGAAGCATAAACCAACAAGAATCATATTCAAAATTAGAAGAAAGAACGCAGTTTTCTTCCAATAACGATAATTAATTTTTGAAGCTATCCAGGCAATAATCAATCCTCCTAAAACTCCTTGCAGTAATTGTCTTTTGACAAAATAGTAAACATCATGATGTTCTTCTGCGCCGATAATCGAGGAAGCGCTAATAAGACTCATTATTCCTATAATGATCAGAATAAGGGTGAAGATAAGAAGCGATTTTTGGTATTTTTTTCTGGCAATCATCTTAATTACATTGTATAATATTTTCTTTAAAAGCTCAACTCCTCGCTCACCCTTTTCTCTTTCGCTCCTGATATTCCGCCAAAGACAAATATAAGAACCTTTCGCTTCGCTCAAGAACCTTTTTTCTCGCTGTGCTCGAAATTACTCGCTCACTTCGGGAAACCTTCCGGAATGTCGCTGCGCTCAGTTCCGGCTTTCCTCTCGCTTGCTTCGTATATTTGTTTCTTTGGCTTCATAAATGTCGTTCAAGAGAAGAGGTTCGCTCTGAATTTTGAATTTTAAATTATCATTTTGAATTTTGATTTTTGAATTTTGATTTATTTTAGTTATACTATAGATAGAAACATCTATGACCAAAGCTAAAAAAATCGTAAGTATTTTGTTTATTTTTGCTATTTTAGGGCTGCTTGGCTTTTTGGGGATTAATGTTTATCAAAAACACACAGAGACTTCTGGAATTCTAAAAGTTACTCTCTCGCCCAAAAGCACAATAACAGCAATTAACGGAAAATTATATAAAAATCCGAATGGATTTTTGACTGTTAAGTTATTGCCAAATCAATATAAAATCAATTTTAGTTACCCTGGTTATTCTGTAGTAGAAAAACAAATAGAGATTAAATCTCAGCAAACTTTAGATTTAGGAAAAATTTATCTTTTTCCTGTTTCTTGGCCAAAAGAAGAATTGATCGAAAATGATAGTCTAGAGCAATTTTATAGCGATCAAAGCCTGAATCATCTTATCTTTTTCAAAAAAATAGCTAAAAATTACGAATGGTATGTTTATAATCGCAATACCAAAGAAACTCAAAAATTTTATCAAACCTCATCCCTGCCTGCGCAGGCAGGCCTGCCTCAAGAAATAATATTTTCACCGGATGCTAAAAAAATAATAACCCTGGTTAAGGATAATGATTGGAAATTAGTATTTTTGCCTAAAAGTCTAATAGATAAAGATATCAATCTCAACAATGAATTTTCTGCTGGATTAAAACAGGCTGACTTGCAAACAAAACAATTGCCCAAAATCAAACAAATAGTTTTTGTTCCTCAGAATGTCAATGATGATATTTTAGTAAGAACAGACCAGGGTCTTTATCGTTTCAATTATCTTGAAAGAACAATGACCCAAATAATTGATACTCCCCTCTCGCCTTTTCTTTTAAGTGAGAATACCCTTTACTTTATTAAAAACAACGGTCTTTTTACTCAACTAAATTTAGATAGTTTAGAAGAACAACAATTATCTCTTGCTAGTTTTAAAGATGGTGATGAAAATTTAGATAGCATTATTATAAAAAAAGCCCCTCAGGCCAATGCGTTTCTAATTATTAAGGATAATGGAAAAGCCTATCTCTTGGAAGAGAAAACAGGAATTCCTCCAATCTTAGGAGAGATGATTGTTAATGGAGATTTTTCTTTAACTGGCAATCATCTTCTTCTTTACACAAAAGAGAAAAAGATAATAATTTATGATTTAAATCAGGAAATTAAAACCGAGAAAAATCTTTATTCTGATTCTCTACCCCAATGGTTTCTTGATGATAACTGTCTTCTTTTCTCCAATGATAGCCAGTTAAAAATATATAATTTGGAAACCCAAGAAACCTGGCCAGTAATAAATGATTTAAAAAACAGTGATTTTATCTACGATCCTAGCTTGAATTATATCTTTTATCTTTCAGCTACTGGGATAGAAAAAATATCTTTTTAACGTTTCTGCCACTGCGGAGCGCGACGAGCTTTCTTTAAACCATATTTCTTTCTTTCTACCACTCGACTATCACGAGTTAGTAACCCTTTCTCTCTGAGCAAGGGTTTAATTTTTTCATTTATTTGAGCTAAACAGCGGCTGATGCCTAAACGAATAGCTTCTGCCTGACCAGTTATTCCTCCGCCCTTTACTTTTATTGAGATGAAAAATTTATTTTCTATCTTAGTTTCTTTGAAAGGAGAGAGAACTTTATTTTGCATTGAAAGAAGAGGAAAATATTGTTCTAAGGTTTTATTATTGATAATTAAACCTGGAGTTTCTTTGCTTAATCTAACTCGAGTCACAGCTTCTTTTCTGCGACCGATAGCTTCAATATATTTTGTTTTTTTAGTTTTTTTAATTTTTGTCTTTTTTGTGACAACCATATCTTTACATATTTTTTAGTTACATATTTTTTATATGTATATTTTTAATCTTTTTATTCTTTTACTTCGCAGCTTGTTTTTAGGCAGCATACCGCTGACAGCCATTTTTAAAATTCTTTGAGGGTCTTTTTCCCACATTTTTGCTAAAGTAGTTTCTTTTAAATGGCCAATATAACCAGTATGTTTATAATAAATTTTGGTTTTAGGTTTATTACCTTTAAAATGAATTTTACTAAAATTATTAACAATAACAGTATTAGTTCCTGCTTTGTTGGGTTCAAAAGTCGCTTTATTTTTGTCCTGGAGTAAAATAGCAATTCGAGAAGCTAATCTTCCTAATGATTGTCCAGTGGCATCGATATTAACGGTAGTGTTATTAGATTTAGGCATAAATTTGTCATTTGATAAGTTCTAAGATTACTAAATCAGAAGCGTCTCTCTTTTTCCTCAGAGAAGTTTTAATTATTCTAGTATATCCCCCCTGTCTTGCTGAATATAAAGGCGCTATTTCATAATATAATTTTTTACTGGCTTTATCTGGTAGAGCTGCTTTAACTCTTTTGAGTGACGCCAAATCTTGTTTTTTAGCAATAGTAATCAATCTTTCAGTTTTTTTCTTGGTTTCTTTAGCCTTGCTTAAAGTAGTAGTAATTTTCCCTCGCATTATTAAATTAGCCGTTAATCCTTTTAACAGGGCTTTTCTTTGATCTGTTTTTCGATGGAATTTTTTTCCTTTTTTTAAATGTCTCATCTGAGCGTATATTCCAGATTTTTAAGCACTTTTTTTACTTCTTCGATTGATTTTTCTCCCAAGCCTTCCAAAGTTGATAGTTTTTCTTCTCGATATCGTAATAATCTAGCTAAGGTCTTGACGCCATTATTAATTAAAGCTTTTTTAGTTCTAGAGCTTAAATCTAGATCCTCAATTAAGATATTTTTTGGTTCTTTTTTTTCTCGTTTAAAGGCTGAAGAGGCACTGGCTTTTATTTCTTCTATTTGAGGGGAAAATTTATTTTCGATTAAGGCAAAATGTTCTTTTAAAATGCCTGCTGCTTTGGCTAAAGCTTCATCAGGACTAAGAGAACCGTCAGTTTCTATTTCAATAATCAATCGGTTATAATCAGTCCTTTCCCCTACTCGCATATTCTCTATTTTAAAGTTTACTTTTTGAACTGGACTGAAAATTGCATCAAGGCTAATAGTGCCAATAGGAAGTTTTTCTTTTCTTCTTTCTTCAGCTAAAACATAACCTAATCCTTTTTCCGCTGTCACCTCCAGACTTAGTTTAGCTTTCTTATCAGTTAGAGTAGCGATATGTAGTTCAGGATTTAAAATTTCAGCTAGAGGATTTTTTTTAAAATCTTTAGCAGTAATATCTTTTTCTCCGGTGATGTCTAATTTTAAAATCTGAGGTTCATTAGTATAAAGCTTGACCCTTAGTTGTTTTAAATTAAGCATCACATCCAAAGCGCTTTCCACCACATTAGGTATGGAACTAAATTCATGTTGGACACCTTCTATTTTTAATGAAGTAACAGCTGTCCCTTCAATAGAAGAAATTAAAACTCGCCTTAAAGAATTGCCCAGAGTAATGCCATAACCTGGGTACAAACCTTCAATTTCAAATTTTCCGTAATTTTTTAATTGTTCGATTTTTTGAATAGATGCTGGTAATTGGAACATACCTTATAATAAATTTTTAATTTTTAAAATTAATTACTATTTGCTGTAGAACTCAACAATGGAAGGAAAATCAATAGCCATTTTTAATTCTTCTAAATTTGGCTCAGCAATAATTTTTCCTTCGAGTTTTTCAGCATCTAATTCAAGGAATTTTGGGGGATTATATTTTTTCAGACGGTCTTTTATGTCTTTGAAGGCATTGCTTTTAAAGCTTTTAGGATTAACTGAAATTATATCACCCTTCTTTACAATAGCGGAAGAGATATTATGTTTTCTTCCATTGAGAATGAAGTGACCGTGAGAAACTAATTGCCTGGCAGCAGCCCTATTCGAAGCAAAACCCAGTCGATAAATCACATTATCAAATCGACTTTCTAACAGGCCAGCTAAGATTTCTGGAGTCGCCCCCTTTTTTTTATAAGATAAATCAAAATAGCGATGGAACTGCCTTTCTTTTATTCCATAGATTAGTTTTGCTTTTTGTTTTTCAAGTAATTGTCTAGCATAGGGAGTTAAAGCGTGTCTTCTTTTGCTTTTCCCATGAATGGCTTGACCTCTTCTTACCATTGAACATTTTGGAGTATAACATTTTTCCCCTTTAAGAAAGAGCTTTTCGCCGACTGTTCTACATTTTTTGCAATTTTTATCTAGCATATCAATATAATTTTTAATTCTTAATTTCTAATGTTTAAACCTTTAGAGCGAGGAATATATTTTTCTGAGATCATCCGGAGCCGATCCGCCTACGCCCTTCGGGCTTCGGACGGACAGGGCGGGCAAAATATAGAGCGCCTGCCCGCCGTAGCTTTAAGCGAAGGCGGGAGGCGAGGACCTAAGAGAGCGAGCACGCTGGGCGAGCGAACGGGTCGAAGAAAATATATTCCGAGCTCCGTTACACTCTTCTCATCTTAGGAGGTTTTGGTCCATTATGAGGGATGGGAGTAACATCTTTAATTAAATCAATATCTACTCCATGGCTAGCCAAAGCTCTGATTGATGACTCTCTACCACCCCCAACTCCTTTAACATAAACTTCAACTGTTTTCAGCCCACTTTTCTGTACTTTTTGAAGTAGGGCTTCTATTACTTTTGAGGCAGCAAAAGGCGTGGCTTTTTTAGGTCCCTTAAAACCAAGAGCACCAGCTGAACTCCAGGCAATTAATTCTCCTTTTAAATTAGTTAAAGAAATTAAGGTATTGTTATAAGAAGCAATAATATAAATTCTTCCCTTTTCCAATTGAGCTTTAGTAGCTTTTGCCTGAGAAGTAGTTATTTTTTCTTCAATTTTTGATAAATCTTCCCCTGATTTGGTAATAACTCGTTTTTTCCCCATGTGCCAATGTGATTAAAATTTACGTCGGCGAAGCCGCTTTTCTTCTTCCTGAACCAACAGTTTTTCTGACATTACCTCTGACGGTGCGGGAATTGGTTTTTGTTCTTTGTCCCCTAGTCGGCAATTTTCTGATATGTCTAATCCCTCTATAAGCATTGATTTCAATTAATCTTTTGATGTTAGCTTTAATCTCTCGTTTAAGATCTCCTTCAATTTTAATGCCCTTCTTTTCAATCAATTCTTTTAAGGTATTAACTTCTTCGCTAGTTAAATTTTTTGATTTTTTGTGAGGGTCGATTTTTGCTTCTTGAAGAAATTGCTTGGCTAAAGAAAGACCTATCCCATAGATATAGGTTAAAGAAACATCAATATTTTTGTTATCTGGAATATCTACCCCCAAAATGCGAACCATAAAATTATCCTTGTCTTTGTTTATGTTTAGGATTAGTGCAAATTACATAAAGGCGACCTTTACGTCTAACTATTTTGCAATTTTTACAAATTTTTTTTACAGAAGCTCTAACTTTCATGCCAATGTGATTAACCCAGCCCTTTGAAGAACTGGATGATTATTTAATTTATTTGTTTAATTAATTTTTATGTACATCCCTGTGATAGTTTTTATGTTCCAGCGCAAAGGGCTGGGTTACTATCACATTGAGCACCCCGTTAGAAGTTTGCGATGATTTTAAGAAATAATCTATTTATATTCTTTATTATATCTGTTTAACTCTCGCAAAAAAGTGTTTTAACA
>Ga0210024_1002793_pt1 | contig 14766 bp, 14 predicted proteins | sample CryGeymeta201525_FD_183988 | JGI IMG/M metagenome (GOLD analysis project Ga0210024, IMG submission 183988) | Groundwater microbial communities from Crystal Geyser aquifers in Utah, USA - Crystal Geyser metaG 2015-25 (SPAdes) (version 2) | ecosystem: Environmental > Aquatic > Deep subsurface >... | reverse complement strand
TTTTGATATTCTCTTAAATCAAGTGAGGCTAACGCTTGTCCTTTTGTAACCCTGTCACCTTTCTTTACTCCCACCCAGACGACTTTACCGCCTGCCTGAAACTGCAAATCTGCTTTTTTTTCAGCAGTGATTTCTCCAGAAGCAGTAACTGTTTGTTTAATAGAATCTTTGGCAACAGTTTCCGTTTTCAATTCTTTATTGCCAATACCAAAAAAGGGGCTTGTCAGCACACGCTGACCTAAAAAAACAGCGACGATAATAAAAACCGCTACAACAAGTAACAATTTTTTCTTTTTTATTTTCATTTTCATAAACACCCCTTAACCTCTATGGGGACTTAAGCTTTTTGGAAAACCAGCCAGTTTAAGTCTCCAAAGTCAATCTTTTATATTTAGTTAGTTGTTTCTGGTAAAGATACTTCTTCACCCTGGGCATCTTTAGATAAGGCAATCGAAAACTCAAAAACTCTCTCAACCGCTTTTGTAATTATCTCCCGTTCTGCCTCAGGCATTTTTTTAAGGATGCTAAAAATAAGCTTCTCAAAAGCTTCTAATAGCTTCTTTACTGTTTCTTTTCCGGTATTGGTTAATTTTACTAGCACTAAGCGGCGATCCTGTCCGCTTCGTTTCCTTTCAACAAGCTTCTCTTTATGCAGTCTGTCAACAATACCACTGGCTGAAGGGAGGGTTACTGATAGATGTTGAGCCAAATCTCCTATGGAAAACGCAGTATCTTTTTTATCCTTCAAAATTAAAAGAAGCATTAATTGAGACGTAGTTAAGCCTGGTTTCACTTCATCAATCAAGCGGGCAATGCGCAAGTTCATGGCGATTTTTGGTAAAACCTCACGAATATGTTTTGTCTGCTGTTTAAGTTCGTCCATAATTTACTAAGCTAATTATTAGCTATGTTAAGTATTATACATTAGATAACTATAATTTATCAAATGTTTTTTTAGGGAGCTCCTTTTAGTCACGCGCGGATGGGTGGGTTGGGCCAAGCGTGTTCTCTTTTTTGTTTTTTATTCCGGCGCGAAAAATTTTGCGGAAAGCGAGCCCCGCCGAATGGCGGGGCGAGCCCTTCGACTTCGCTCGGGATAAACTTAATGCGGAGGCGGCTGCGACGACCGTGTCCTGAGCTTGCCGAAGGATTCCCTTTCCCCTTAAACCTTTACCCCCGCTATCCGCCAGTTGGCGGATTTGCGGGGCCTTTTCCTCGCCGCAGCCGCCGACGCTATGATTTGTCAGTGATTTTTGATAAAATAAGTTCGAGCTTTTTGATAAAAGGAGCTCCAATTGAGAAATCGTGGCGCTCGCTTTGCGAGCGCCCATTCGTTTAGCGCTTCAAATCGTACTTTTTTGTCGCAGAGCTGCCAGTTCGTTTATGCAAAGCACAAAATCAAAGAAAGTTTGACAACCAATTTTTTGCTTTCTCTTGCTTAGCAAGAGAGCTTCCAAATTTTCAGAAAGAAAGCGCCAATTTTTCCCGCCGTAGGCGGGATTGCCCAAAAGCGTAAAGAATTTTTACGATTGCTATTGAAATAATTTTGTAAAACTTGTTATACTAAAAGTGTAGCCAACAGAATCGATTGCTTATTTTAATGGGCATCTTGGACAACTTGAGCAATCGAGTTGGCTACACCAGGGTGCCCATTTGAGTTTAACAAACATGACAAATAATTTTTCGCAAAAATTCTTTCTCTATGCTCGCAAATCAACAGATGAGGCAGACAGACAGGTTTTGTCAATTGAAGCACAACTTACCGAGGTTAGAGAATACGCCCAAAAAGAAAGTTTACCTATTGTTAAGGAATTTGTTGAAGCAAAATCGGCTAAACAGCCAGGCCGAGAAGTTTTCGAGAAAATGTTAGCGGGCGTAGAGAATGGAGAAGCTAATGGAATTTTAGCGTGGCATCCAGATAGGCTTGCCAGAAACGCCGTTGACGCAGGAAAAATCATCCATTTTCTCGATAGAGGATTTCTCTCCACCCTAAAATTCCCTACCTTTTGGTTTGATAAAACTCCCCAGGGATTATTTATGCTCTCCATCGCTTTTGGGCAAAGCAAGTACTACATTGATAATCTTTCTGAAAACATCAAGCGGGGCATACGCCAGAAATTACGGAAAGGAATTTATCCTGGTTGTGCGCCGCTTGGCTATGTCAATGAACTGAAAAACCACACCATTCTTAAAGATCGGGAAACTTGGCAAAAGGTAAGAAAACTTTTTCTGGCGTATGCCAACGGTAAATACACGCTTTATAGTTTGCAGAAATTGGCGCTTTCTTTTGGCTTGGTGAGCCCAAGATCAAAAAGGAAACTATCAAACGCCACTTTGCAACGAATACTCCAAAACCCCTTTTATTACGGTTGCTTCCAATACAAATGTGAACTCTACGAGGGAGTCCATGAGCCAATAATTTCCCAGCAACTTTTTGAAAAGGTGCAGCGGGTAATGCAAGATCGCGGAAAACCAAGAAAGGAAAACCAAGATTACAATTTTACTTACACTGGAATTTTCAAATGTGGAGAATGTGGTAGAAGCATTACTGCTGAACAGCATACCAAAAAAAGTGGCTTGGTTTTCCGCTATTACCGCTGCACCAAAAAAGATACTGATTGTCAGCAGAAATTTCTCAACGAAAATGATCTCTTTTCTCAACTTAACAGTATTTTTCAAAAAGTTGCTTTACCAGACGACTGGCTGAAACCAATTCTAAATAAACTTAACCAAGAAGAAAAACAAATTAGCCAGTCGTCAAAATCTTTCGCCCAAAATCTTCAAAAACAATTAGGCGAAATTGAAATGAAATTGTCAAAACTCCTCGATATGCAACTTAATGGCTCAATTTCTCTTGAAGAATACAAATTGAAGAAAGAAGAATTGATAAACCAAAAAACAAAATTAAAGCAAAAATTATTGGATTTTGGGCGAAAGGGAAATTATTGGCTCGAACCCATGAAGAACTTTATTTTAGCGGCTCACCAAGCCAATTTCTTAATAAATTCTGAAAATTTGGGAGAGAAGCGAAGCTTCTTGCAAAAAATTGGCTCGAACTGGCAGCTCTGCGACAAAAAAGTACGATTTGAAGCGCTAAACGAATGGGCGCTCGCAAAGCGAGCGCCACGATTTCTCAATTGGAGCGGTGGAGGGGATTTGAACCCCCAACCTCTTCCTTGGGAAGGAAGCATTCTACCGTTGAACTACCACCGCTTAACGGGATAAAGTCTGGAGACATTCTACCGCTGAACTACGCCCGCCTTCGCTAAAGCTTCGGCGGGCAAGCCCGCTTAATCACTTTAGTACCTTATAATTTTAGCTTTTGTTAGTCTTGATGTAAAATAAGACTCCTAAATTTCACCTTAGTATTTTCCAATTATACCTGAGAATTAAAATCTAATAAAGATAAACAGACCAGATAATGCCAAAACCAATCCGATTAATTTAAATAAACTGAAGGGTTCTTTTAATAAAAAGAGAGCCAACAAAGATGCAGTTGTCGCAGATAATACAGGTGTAATAATTGATGGAATTAGAGCTGGTCCGTATTTTGCAGCAAGAAAGAAGGCAAGTACTCCAACAGATGCTGCAATTCCGGCTGCGATTCCAAAATATATTCCTATATGTTTTGAAAACACATCATTTATATTAAAAGGAAAGAGAATAAAAACAAGAATTACGGCTTAAATGCCAAAAAGAGTTGCTCTAATTAAGATTTTGGCCCTTCACAATCTTCCAAATATCTGTTAAAAGTATATCTATGAAAAATTACACACCCTTTCTGCCTATACTATCAGCTGTCCGTTTTGTTACGGAAATGCCAAAAGGTTTGGCTACCATAAGTCCGGAAAAAGACGCTACCGCTGCCGGAAATGCGGAAAGTCTTTTATCCGTTTCTCCTCTTCTGTAATTGTTCTTGCTGATTTTCAGGAGTTTTCCCGCTATGTGAGGGGATTACACAGTAGAAAAGGTAGTGGATATGCCGAGCGTACCCTTGCCCGCCGGTATGTACAATTCCTTGATCATCCTTTAACAGCAAAAGACATCTGGCATATTCTTCCTCCCAAAACATCAACTGATCCCAAACCATGGGTCTACGGCTGTGACGGAAAGTGGTTGGGAAGAGTGGGAGTATTTTTTATCCACCGAAATGTCACCACAAGAGAAAATCTATTCTGGTCTTTCATGAGCAGTGAATCTTATGAAGCAATAGGGAAGGATTTATCCTGCCTTGCCGGTCTTCTTAATAACCATTTACCAGCGGGAGCGGTATCTGACTGGAAAGGAGCAATTGTCGCCTCAATTGCTTCCCATTTTGGATTAATCCCGCATCAGAGATGTCTTGCTCATATTATCCGGCAAGCAAAAAGGCTTCTTCCCAAATACAGCCCATTTGAAGCAACACAAAGACTCCGAGGAATTACCAAGGAGTTGTTTCTTATTGAAACAACCCATGACCCTTCCGTCTGGAAAACATCACTTCTTCGTTGGGAAAAACAATACGGGTTCATGCTTAAGGAGAAAACCATTGGAAGCCAGTTTATCAAAAAGAAATGGTGGTATACCCATGGTAATCTTCGCCGGGCCTGGAGACTACTTACTCATGATCAGGATCCATTATTCGTCTTTTTGACCAATCCCTTGGTCCCAAAGACCAACAATAGTCTGGAGGGAGTAAACAGCAACCTCAAACAGAAACTGGGAGATCACCGGGGAATGTCCACCGCCAGACAGGCCTCTTTCCTTTCCTGGTATATGGCATTTACTAGAGTAAAAACAGAGATGGATTTGAGGAAATTATGGGCTTACTGGAAAAACAGATTTCTGCGAAATTAGCAACCGGATATGGCTATTAAACTTCAATATTTCGATTATTTTTCTAAACACCCGTTGGGAAAAGATAAATTTCTGACTTTTAGAATTCCCAATCCGAGAGTGGAAAAACAATTCAGACTGGCAAGAGCATTTATGGTAATTATTACCAGTAGTCAGCTGGCAAAAAGTCTGGGAATAAAAGTTTCCCCGATTTTTGAGACAATCCTCCCTTTGACAGAAACTGCTGAAGAAATTATAGAGATACAACAGGCTTTTAGGGATTTGACAGGTCTTAAACATAAATTATTAAATATGTCGGATTCTCTTAAAAACATCGAAATAATCCCTCTATTCGAACAAGTATCAAAAATTATTGCATCTGATAAACTAATTCTGAAATATTTATCATTACATAAGAAAAGATTTGGGTATTTGCCTACTTGCCTCCGCCCTTATTGTGCCAGAAGCGATCCGGCACTTAACTCAGGACTGGTCCCCACGATGTTAGCTGTAAAAGTAGCGTTGTCCTCTTATATCAGGGTCGAAAAAAATACCGGAGTAAAATTATATCCGACGTTAGGAACAGGATCTTTACCTTTCAGAGGTGGTATAACCCCGGAAAACATCGATAAGAAAATTAATGAATATGCTGGTGTATCAACGCTGATTATTCAAAGTGCTTTTCGTTATGATTATCCTTTAAAAACGGTAAAGAAAGGTATACAAAGAATAAAAACTGAGCTTCCAAAAGCAAAAGCCAAAGAACTGAGTCCTGAAATACAAAAACTGGTAATTAAAATTATACCTTTTTTTGCTAATCCTTACCGTCAAACGATCGAAAATATCGCTCCGTTTATTAATATGCTTAGCAGCCAAGTGGGAAGAAGAAGAGAAAGGATGTTACATATAGGACTATTTGGGTACAGTAGAGGTATGGGTAAGGTAACCCTGCCCAGAGCGATTCCATTCACCGCAGCGCTTTATTCTATAGGTGTTCCACCTGAATTAATAGGTACAGGCAGAGGCATAACGAAAGCTAAAAGGGCAGGTATTTGGAAAGACGTTTCACCCATATATTATTATTTAAAAGATGACTTGATGTTCGCGGGGTCGTATTTTAACAGAGAAAACTTGTTAAGTCTTTCAAAGGAGTCTTTTCATTGGCAGGAAGTACTAAAAGATATTGAAGGTATAGAAAAAGAATATGGAATAATATTAGGACCTGTTAATTCAGATCATTATGAACACAAAAAAATTACTAAAAATATTTTTGATAAATTAAAACAGAATAAAGAAGTAACAGAGCTGATAACCTGTTCAGGAATATTAAGAAGAAGTTTAGGATAATATACTGTTATCTTGATATTCCCATTATAGAAGTTTTACAATATTCAAAGGAGATAAATATGCAAAGAACACTTATCTTTGAAACGGTTAATAAAATCAGTGAAAATGTCATAATTAATGGTTGGGTAGCAAAAGTGAGAAACCATGGCGGTATTTCCTTTATGGATATAAGAGACCGAAGCGGTATTATCCAATGCGTTTGTATGGAGAGAAATATTGAGGTAAATACAGAAAATGTTGTGGAAATTGCTGGTATCATAAAAAAACGACCGGAAAAAATGGTAAATCCCAAAATCAGTACCGGTAGCGTCGAATTAGAAATAAAAAAAATCAAGATATTGACGAAATCTTTGGAACTACCTTTTCCAATAGACACAGATGGTTATGAGCTTGATGAAGAACAAAGACTGAAATACCGGTATGTCGATATTCGAAGGCAAAGATTATCAAGGAATCTCAGAATAAGATCACAGGTGACGACCTATATTCGCAATTTCCTGACTGAACGAGACTTTGTTGAGATTGAAACGCCCATGTTGACGAAAACCACTCCTGAAGGGGCAAGGGATTTTATCGTGCCTTCCAGACTGCAGAAGGGAAAATTTTATGCGTTACCGCAATCTCCGCAGCAATACAAACAGTTATTAATGGTAGCGGGTATAGAAAAGTATTTTCAGATAGTGAGATGTTTTCGCGATGAAGATCCGAGAGCTGATCGTGCTTATGGGGAATTTACCCAGTTGGATTTAGAGATGTCATTTGTGACACAGGAAGATATATTACAATTAATAGAAAAATTGTTCACTTCAATGGTTTTGAAAATTTTCCCCGGTAAGAAAATATCTCAATCTCCTTGGCCAAGAATTCCGCATAAGGAAGCGATTTCTTCTTATGGTACGGATAAACCTGATTTAAGAAAGAATAAAAATGATAAGGACGAACTTGCTTTTGCCTGGATAATCGGCTTTCCTTTGTTTATGAAACAAACAAAAGATGATTATTTCCACGGATCAGGTAGAGCGAAATTTGCTCCGTCGCACCATATGTTTACTGCTCCTCATCCTGAAGATATTCATCTACTGGATAAGGATCCTTTGAATGTCCGTGGACTGCAGCACGATCTGGTTTTGAATGGATATGAAGTTGGTGGTGGTAGTATCAGAATTCATGATCCGAAAATACAGGAAAAGGTTTTTGATTTAATCGGATTTTCACAAAATCAGAAGGAACAATTTAAACATATACTTACAGCGTTTAAATTTGGAGTCCCACCGCACGGAGGAATAGCTCCAGGAATTGACAGATTGTTGATGGTGCTTCTGGGAGAACCTAACTTGCGTGAGGTGATAGCTTTTCCAATGACTTCAAGTGGACAGACAGCTGTCATGGATGCACCTAGTTTTGCTACCAATAATCAACTGGAGGAGTTGGGTATAAAAATTCAGGATACAGAAATAATAACAGATTTGTATGATCGGATAGTTTCTCTATTGAAGGAAAAGAAGGTAGTATTCCATGTATTGGATCATGAAGTTGTACATACTTCAAAGCAAGCTGCTATAGTACGGGGGACCAAATTATCAGAAGGAGCAAAAGCTCTGATCCTGTTTGCAGATGGTAGAGAAATAATGGTAGTGATACCTGCGGATTTAAAACTGAATATGGCAAAACTCAAGAAATATCTAAACGCCGGAGATGTTCGTTTAGCCAAAGCAGTAGAGGTAAAAAAAATTACCGGAATAGAAATTGGAGCAGTACCGCCTTATGGCAAATTATTCAATCTGCCTTTATATATTGATAAAAGATTATTTGAGAATAATAATATAGTTTATAACGCAGGATTACATACGAAGTCAATTAAAATGAAGGCAAATGATTTTAAGATAACAGCTTCAGGAGTCTTAGGTGACTTTGCGAAAAGTGAGAATGATTAATCCGTTTTCCCTACAATACATAAAAAAATATATAGTAAGAATAATATTCTTTGTTATTTTCACTATATTACTGTTAATAATACCTTACCCTAATGTTTATTTTCAGAAAGTAGCAAGAACAAAGGGCGTAGCTTTATATAGTGAAAGTAATCTTCCACCCCCGCCTCCGTATCCGATTAATAAAGGTTTAAGTCCAGTTCCGGTAATTTCCGCGGAGGGAGTATACATAAAGGATATTAACTCAGGGGCGGTAATTTATTCAAAAAACGGTGATGAAAAATTTTCTCCAGCTTCAACTACGAAAATAATCACTTCGCTTGTTGCTTTGGATAAGTACAATATAGACGAGGTTCTTACTGTAAAATCAATTATTAATGATGGTAGAACAATGGGGTTGGTATCCGGCGAGAAACTTACTTTTGAGACGCTTCTATATGGTGCTTTGGTCCATTCGGCAAATGATGCCGCTTATACAATAGCTGAGAATTATCCTGGAGGTATTGGAGAATTTATTAAAAAGATGAATGAGAAAACCACCGCTATTCATTTAAATAATTCTCATTATACTAATCCGATTGGTTTTGATGATAATAATCAATATACGACTCCTTCTGATTTAGCAAAACAGGCGATAGTGGGTCTAAGTAATAAGACTTTTTCCAAAATCGTCGGAACTAAAAGTATCACGGTATCCGATATATCATATACTTACTTTCATTCTTTAATAAATGTAAATGAGTTGTTAGGGAAAGTTCCTGGAGTATCAGGTGTAAAAACAGGTTTTACTCAAAATGCAGGTGAGGTATTAGTATCAGAGGTAAAAAAGAACGGTAGAAATATAATTGTTGTAGTCTTAAAAAGCAGAGATCGTTTCGGTGATACCGTCAAGCTGGTCGATTGGGTGTTTAATAATTTTGAATGGCTTCCGATAAACGAAATTACCCCAGCACCGGAAAGCCCCGTTTTGTTCAAGTAGTGATACATGTCTTTCGTAATAGTGTTACAGCTGTAGAGTGAAATGGCTTTTGGACTCACGGTACGGGGTTTCAGACGATACCTTAAAGAGGTTCAGAGTCAGGCACTGATAGTCTTCACTCCAAAAATTCAGGACGAATAGCAGGTAAATAGGCTACAAAACCGTCATCTCCTTCAAAAACAAAGATAGGTTGTAGAAAACCTTGTGGTTCTTGGCTATCATAGTAAGCTATATATATTTTTCTAACTACAATTTTGTTGGGATTAATATTCCCTTTATTAAGTACAAAACCATATCCGTCTAATAATTCTTTCCAGGCTTCCTCCGAAGAAATAAGCGGATAGGTAGCATAATCGCCATAGTCTACGGGCCAGAATGTATACGATATTTCCAAGTAATTTGTTAATTGGGAAGGTGTATATAAAACATAGTTATAACTCTTATCAAAAGTTGGAGGTAGTATCCTTAGATTATCAATTTTATTTCTAAAATAATCAATTCGTATTGCATCTGCAGTATAAATTTTATCTACAGGGACAAGTTGACTAGACTCAGAGGCATAATGAAGTAATTCGACTTTAGCTAAATTATTTATCAGACTGGCATCAAAAAGGAAATTGGAAAGCAAATAGTTATTAATTGTAGCAACAGTTATTTCTTGGGACTCAAACTGTATATTTTTGAATATATCTTTCATATTTAAAGAGTAATCATACTTCATATGGAAATTAAGGTTGGTAATATCCACTGATAACGTTTTTTGCTGATTATTATCAGAAAAAAAATAGGTGTTGGGATTGAGGTGAGTTGGTTCTTTTATGAAACCCAGTTTATTGGCGAGTTGTTTTGCTCTTTCCGGGGAAAGAAGAGTGAGCATTTTATTGGGCATGCTGTATATTTTTGCCACAGTTGTAGCTTCAGGGGGGCGTCCTTCGACATTTTCTAATGTTATATTTAATCCCGAAGAGGAGTTAACGATATTAATAAATTTTGGTCTAGGAAGAATTCCGAACCTGAGATTAGGAGGCAAAGTTTTAACAGGAGTAGTTGATTTTATGTAATCAACAGCAAAACCAATGAGTAATTTCAAGATTAAGTAACAGACAAACGCAATAGAAAGTCCAATAAAGAGTTTTCTCATCTTTATTGATATTTCAGTTAGATTGAGCATATAAATTGAGTATAATCTACCCTCTATGTTAGAATCAATCTATGAATCAGGTAAGAGTACGTATAGCACCATCTCCTACGGGAGAAGATTTACACATAGGTAACGTCTATACAGCCTTGATAAACTACATCTTCGCGAAAAAACATAAAGGTATGTTTATTGTCAGAATAGAAGATACAGATAGAGAAAGAATAGTCGAATATTCAGAAAAAAGAATTCTAGAGTCTTTAAACTGGTTAGGGCTTAATTATAATGAAGGACCGGATATTGGTGGTTCTTATGGACCATATAGACAATCAGATAGATTAAAGTATTATCAAGAATATGCCCAAAATTTGATAGAAAAAAGACATGCTTATTATTGTTTCTGTAGTCCACAAAGACTTGATGAGATGCGGAAAAAACAACAATTAGAGAGAAAACCTACGTTGTATGATGGTTTTTGTAAGAAATATTCTCTAGAAGAAGCAAGAGAAAAAGCAAAAAAAGAGAAATATGTCATAAGATTAAATGTGCCTGATGAAGGTGTTACGGAATTTAATGATTTGATAAGAGGCAAAATCACTTTTGAAAATAAACTTATTGATGATCAAATATTATTGAAATCTGATGGATTTCCTACTTACCATCTAGCAGTAGTAATAGATGATAATCTAATGAAAATATCTCATGTTATTCGGGCTGAGGATTGGATTTCATCAACTCCAAAACATGTTCTTCTTTATAAATATTTTGAATGGAAACTTCCTATATATGTTCATGGACCATTACTCCGTAATCCCGATAGAAGTAAACTCAGTAAAAGGAAAAACCCAGTTTGGGTATCTTGGTATAAAGAGCAAGGATTTTTACCAGAAGCAATTCTTAATTATTTAGCTCTTATGGGTTGGTCTATGCCGGAAGAAAAAGAATTATTTTCGCTAGAGGAAATGATACAAAATTTTCAATTGGAAGATATTAAGCCTGTTGGCCCTGCATTTGATATAAAAAAGTTAGAATGGTTGAATGGAGAATATATAAGAAAATCTCAAATCTCAAATCTCAAATCTCAAATCTACAAATTTATAAATGGTAAATATCCGGAAGACTTAATCGGAAAGACAATACCACTTATACAAGAAAGGATTAAGAAGCTGTCAGATTATTTACCTTTATGCGAGTTTATTTTCGAAGAACCTCAAAAGTATGAAATTGATTTGAGTAGTAAAAAAGATGTGATGTTTGCCATTTTTGACGCTTTACAGAAATTAGGCGAGTGGAAAGCTGAATTGATAGGTATATCCATGCAGGAAGTTGCCAAAAAGTTAGGTATGAAAAATAGCGAGTTTTTTATGTTGTTACGTGTGGCTATGACTGGTAAAAAAATATCGCCGCCATTAAACGAATCAATGGAAATATTAGGAAAAGAAGAAGCAGTACAAAGAATATTTCAATGGGTTAAATAAAATTATTATTTAGGATGAAAAAAATTCTTATCGCCACAAAAAACCAGGACAAGATTACTGAGATTCTGGATTTGCTTTCGGATATCAATATGAAGCTCATATCGTTTCAGGATATTGATTTTAATGAAAATATAGAGGAAACAGGAAGAAGTTTTCAGGAAAACGCGGTTATTAAGGCTCTAACCGCAGGCAGGAAAACAAAAATAACGACTCTTGCAGAAGATTCGGGTTTGGAGATAGATGCTCTGGGAGGAAGACCCGGGATATATTCAGCTAGATACAAGGACGGATCGGATATGGATAGATGTATGAAAATACTCTGTGAGATGAAAAATATTTCGAAGGAAAAAAGAACGGCCAGATTTATAACTATAGTCGCAATTTATGAGCCTTTGACCGAAAAAGTGGTTACATTTGAAGGAATGAGCGAGGGTTATATTACAGATAAACCCTTAGGGAAAAACGGTTTCGGATATGACTCGATTTTTTATAATTTTGCATTAAAAAAAACAAACGGACAGGCAAAATTGGCAGAAAAAAATAAAGTCAGTCACCGGTCTGAAGCAATTTTGAAAGCGAAACAATTTTTAATCGGACTATAATAGCTGTTCGTGCCAATGGGCATTCACTTCAACCGTTAAATCAATATATATTTTTTGGTTTGTGGCTGTTTGCAGTTCTTTTCGTGCTGCCATGCCAATTTCTTTAATCATTCTTCCTTTTTCTCCGATAATCATTTTTTTATAATGGGCATTATTTGTAATAATTCTTGCATTGATGAATATAGTTTTGTTATTTCTAGGTGTAATTTCATCGACTACTACAGTCAAGGAATAAGGCAACTCTTTTCGCAGGAAAATATAAGCTTTTTCTCTGATTATTTCTGCAGAAAAAGTTTTACTATTTAGATTTAATAAAGGTGTTGCTCTGCCTTCATCTTTAAAGATTCTATTTCCTATGGGAAGATAGTCAAAGATCGCATCTAAAAGGTAATTGATATTTTTTTTGTATAAACCAGAAATGCTTATCATTTTATCGAATTCATTTTCCATAAATAAATAATGTTCCAAAAATGACGGTTTCTTTATATCTATCTTATTTACAGCAAGGATCTTGGGTTTGCGGATTGGACGAATAAGTCCGAATATCTTATTTTCTTCAAAATCCCTATCTTTAGAATGATCAATAAGATATATGACTACATCGACATTATTTTTTAAAGATTTTTCAGTTAGGGGGTTTATTTTTTTTGATACAGGATCTTCTATTTTACCAAACATACCGGGTGTATCTACAAAAATTATTTGTCCTCTTTCGTCTTCGTATACTGCGTGAATAGGAAATCTGGTAGTTTGCGGTTTTGGAGATGTAATAGACACCTTATGTCCTAAAATATTATTCAACAATGTGGATTTCCCACTATTTGGTCTTCCGACTATAACGGCGTATCCTGATTTCATATATGCTTGACAAATAGTCCTTCTTCTTTTAGGATATTGATATTATGAATAAGTGGTGGCATAAATTTTATTCTGAAAACAAGACGATGATTTGGGCAGCTATAGTTGCTATTATACTCTCCTTAGGTATCCTTTGGAAGGTCAAAGATGAGGTGACAAGATTTACTTTAATAATGCCGGTTTTCGCCGGTTTTATTTTATTTTCCATTCTTATTACCTCGGATGAAGAGTTGGAGGATAAGACAGACGAAGATGCAGATGAAAAAAAGTTGACCAAGAGCCGTAAAAAAAAATAATCCACGGTTGAATTTTCACCCCTTTAAGATCTATACATACATACTTTGATATTCAAATAAAAATGTTAAAATGTCATATACGGAAAAAAAATTCGCAATAAGTATTATTCTTACTCCGTCGGTAACGGTGCAGTCTAATCAGAATGATTAAGATGATTTTACTAATAATCGTTTTTTTACTTGCAATGCCAGCTAAAGTAATGGCTGTATGTCCCGTGTGTACTATAGCCATAGGAGCAGGGGTAGGTTTATCCAGATATTTTGGTATAGATGATACGGTTACCGGAATCTGGATTGGTGGGTTGATTTTATCATCGGGTCTTTGGTTTTCAAATTGGTTAAAACATAAAAATATATTTGTGAAGAATCAAACGATCTTATCAGTTATTGGATTCTATTTACTTACTCTAGTGCCATTATATATGAGCAACGTTCTTGGTCATTATCTTAATACTTTATGGGGTGTAGATAAATTGATTTTAGGTATCGCGACCGGTTCTGCAATGTTTTTAGCAAGTATAGGACTAGACAAATATTTAAGAATTAAAAAACAGGGTAAGGTTTTATTCTATTACCAACGGGTTATTCTTCCCGTATTTCTCCTTATTATTTCGAGTTTGATATTTTATTTTATTACAAAATAATTATTTTTTTGAAACGAACTATGAATACTAAAAATGACGTTCAAAAATATATAGAGAAAGTTAAGAAAATGGAAAAGGGAGAGAAACTGGATTTATCGTCAGATGAGGATTTATCAATAGGAATAATGAATTTAATAAGCATAGAAGAGCACTTATTTTTTAGTGGTAACAAAACCGGAAAAAAGACATATTTCAAGTTATTAAATGAGATCCGGGAAGTACGAAAAGATTTATTAAAACGAATAATAAAAGATTATGAAGGTGAAGTATGGTGTATAAGTAAACATTTGTTGGCAGCTTCGATGAGACTCATGGAAGTGGGTACTAAAATGCAGACAAAAGGTGACATAAAAGGCGCTGAGGATTTATTTAAAAAATCCTATAATTTATATAGTTTATTCTGGGGGTTAAATCTAGGTATAGTAGATAAAGATCAAATTGAAATAAATAAAAGCGATGATATTACACTGATAAGTGAGGAAGAAAAACCGCAAAAAAAGGGTTCTATTGGAATCTTTGATAAACTGGGACAGATTGTAAAATCAGTCATTGATTGCTGTAAAGAGTAATAAAATGTTAATCTCTCTTAAGGATACTGGTCTCAGCCAGTAATTCCTCGCAGCTTGCTGCGTAATAATATAAACTATGGTAGATGAGTTTATACATACACAAAAGTCA
>Ga0210024_1002792_pt1 | contig 14769 bp, 16 predicted proteins | sample CryGeymeta201525_FD_183988 | JGI IMG/M metagenome (GOLD analysis project Ga0210024, IMG submission 183988) | Groundwater microbial communities from Crystal Geyser aquifers in Utah, USA - Crystal Geyser metaG 2015-25 (SPAdes) (version 2) | ecosystem: Environmental > Aquatic > Deep subsurface >... | reverse complement strand
TGACGGCGAGGATGTCGCCGAACAGATAGCTCATCAGGTCGATGCGCACGCCCTGCAGGAACGACGCCGCCACCAGCCCCAGCGCCAGCGCCGAATGCGCCGCCACCCCCAGCAGGGTGTCGGCCGCATACGCTTTGCCCGAGGCGAACGAGATCAGCCCGGCCATCGCCAGCGCCGCCGCCAGCACGCCGCCGAACACCGGCGCCTGCAACGCCAGCGCCAGCGCCACGCCCAGGATCGCGGCGTGCGCGGTGGCGTCGCCGAAATAGGCCATCCGCCGCCACACCACGAAACAGCCCAGCGGCCCCGCCGCCGCCGCCGCGCCGACGCCCGCCAGCCCCGCGCGCACCAGGAAATCGCCCAGCAGCGTCACGGCGTCTCCTCCAGCGCGGGCGCCGCGCAGCCGCTATCGTGCGCGTGGTCGTGGACGTGGCGATACAGCGCCAGCGTCCCCTCCGTCCCCAGCCCGAACAGCGCGCGATAGGCGGGCGCGGCGGAGACGACGGTGGGCGTCCCCTCGCAGCAGACATGGCCGTTCAGGCACACCACCCGGTCCGAGGCGCTCATCACCACATGCAGATCGTGGCTGACCATCAGCACCGCGCAGCCGGTGTCGCGCCGCACCGCCTCGATCAGCTTGTAGAACGCGGCGGCGCCAGGCTGGTCCAGCCCCTGCGTCGGCTCGTCCAGCGCCAGAAGATCGGGTTTGCGCAGCAAGGCGTGCGCCAGCATCGCGCGCTGGAGCTGTCCGCCGGAGAGCGCCGCCAGCTGCCGCCCGCCAAGCCCGCCGATCCCCGCCTGCGCCAGCGCCGCCGCCCGCGCCGCGCGGTCGCCGCCCGCCAGCCGCAGAAACCGATCCACCGTCATCGGCATCGTGCGGTCGATCGCGAGGCGCTGGGGCGCATAGCCGATCCGCAGGCCCCGCATCCGCGTCACCGCGCCCCGGTCGGGCGCCAGCGCGCCGATCAGCACCCGCAGGAGCGTGGTCTTGCCCGAGCCGTTCGGCCCGACCACGGTCACGATCTCGCCGCGCGCGATGGTGAAGCGCACGTCGCGCAGCACCGGCGCGCCGCCCAGCGTCACGCCCAGCCCTTGCGCGGCCAGCAGCGTCTCGCTCACCCGATCTTCTCCTTGCAGCGGCGGCAACGGCCCTCGGCCTCGACCACCGCGCTGTCGATGGCGAAGCCCAGCCGGCGCGCCGAGGCGCCAAGTCCCTCCGCCGCCGCGTCGCCCGCGATCTCGGCCACCGCGCCGCAGTCGCGGCAGATCATGAAGGCGGCGGCGTGCGGGCCGCCGGGCAGGGCGCAGGCGACATAGGCGTTCAGTTTCTCGATCCGGTGCGCGAAGCCATGCGCCACCAGGAAATCCAGCGCGCGATAGGCGACCGGCGGCTGCGGCGCGGCCAGCCCCTCCGCCGCCAGCCGCTTGAGCACGTCATAGGCGCCCATCGCCGCGTGCGCCTCCAGCAAGATCTCCAGCACCCGCGCGCGCATCGGCGTCAGCCGCAACCCTTTGGCCGCGCAGGCGGCCTCCGCCGCCGCCAGCGCCTGCGCCCGGCACTGCGCATGGTCATGGCGCGCGAAGGCCACCCCGTCGGAGCGGGCCGGCGCGGACTGTTCGGCGTCGGGCGATTTTTCCGTCATCGACTCTTGCTGTTACAAGATAACATATCTAGAAACCTCCGCTCAGCGATACAACCTGCGCGCAACGCCGGCAAGGCGCGCGCTCAGCGGAGGGATCAGGGATGCGGTTGAAGGCGGCGGCGACGGCGATGGCGCTGATCGGAACGGCGGCGGCTGCGGCGCCACAGGTGGCGACCGACATCGCCCCGGTGCAGGCGCTGGCGGCGCGGGTGATGCAGGGGGTCGGCGATCCGTCGCTGATCGTGCCGCCGGGCGCCTCGCCGCACGGCTATGCGCTGCGTCCCTCGGAGGCTGCGGCGCTGGAGCGGGCGGACATCGTGTTCTGGGTCGGCGCGGCGCTGACGCCGTGGCTGGCGGGCGCCATCGACGCGCTGGCGGGGGGCGCCGTGGCGGTCGAGTTGCGCGACGCGCCGGGGGTGACGCTGTTGCCGCTGCGCGAGGGCGCCGACTTCGCGCCGCATGAGCATGGCGGCGAGGACGATCACGACCATGCGGCGGAGGCTGCGGCGCACGACAACGACCACGCGGCGGCGGCGGCGCGCGGGAGAGATCACGACCACGGCCACGCGGGCTTCGACGAACACCTCTGGCTCGACCCGGAAAACGCCAGGGCGTGGCTGAGCGCGATGGCCGCCGCGCTCTCGACCGCCGATCCCGCCAACGCCGCGACCTATTTCGCCAACGCCGACGCGGGCCGGGCGGAGCTCGACGCGCTGTCCGCCGAGATCGCCGCGACGCTGGCGCCGGTTCAGGGCCGCCCGTTCGTGGTGTTTCACGACGCCTATCAGTATTTCGAAAACCGCTTCGCGGTTCCGGCGGCGGGCGCGGTGACGCTGAGCGACGCGGCCCCGCCCAGCGCGGCACGGGTGGCGGAGGTGCGCGCGGTGGTCGAGCGTCTCGGCGCGTCCTGCGTCTTCGCCCAGCCGCAGTTCTCGGCGGGCGTGGCGGACGCGATCGCGGAGGGCACAGGCGCCCGCGTCGGCGTGCTCGACCCGCTGGGCGTGACCCTGCCGCTGGGGCCTGCGCTCTATGGCGACATGCTGCGCGGGCTGGCGGGCGCGCTTGCCGACTGTCTGGCGCCGAAGGCGTGAGGGGCGGTCATGGCTCAGGAAGATCCGCGCCTGCCGGTCGCCGTGCTGCAACTGGCGGTGGGCGCGCTGGCGCTGGCCGTCGGTCTTTCGGGGCTCGCCGGGGCGCTGCGGCTGTAGAACTCTAGCGCGGCAGCCGCATCCGCGCGCTGAGCCCGCCCAGCGCCGCGCTTTCGCCCAGGGTGAGCGCGCCGCCGTGGCTGCGCGCGACCTCCGCCGCGATCGACAGCCCGAGGCCGACGCCGCCGCCGCGATCCTGGTTGCGCGCCGTGTCGAGCCGGGCGAACGGGCGCAGCGCCGCCTCGCGCTCGCCGGGCGGAATGCCGGGGCCGTCGTCCTCGACGGCGAACTCGACCATGCGCGCGCCCAGCCGGACGGTGAGGCGCGTCTCGTCGCCATAGGTCGCCGCGTTGTCCAGAAGGTTTTGCAGCGCGCGCCGCACCGCGCCCGCGCGCAGCGGCGCCAGCGGCGCCTCCGGCGTCTCGATCACGACTGACACGGTCACGCGGGCGCCCTGCCTGCGCGCGCTGGCGGCGACGTCCTCGGCCAGCGCGGCGGGGTCGGTCGGCGCGGCCTCCTCGCCCGCCTCGCCGCGCGCAAAGGCGAGAAAGCCCTCCAGCATGGTCTCCATCTCGGCGACGTCGCGCCGCAACTCCGCCGCCTCGGGCGCGTCCTCCATCATCGCCAGCGCCAGCTTCATGCGGGTGAGCGGGCTGCGCAGGTCGTGGCTTACGCCCGAGAGCATCTGGGTGCGGCTCTCGATCTGGCGCTCGATGCGGGCGCGCATCGCCAGAAAGGCGGCGCCCGCGCGGCGCACCTCCTCCGCGCCGCTGGGGTGGAACGCCACGCTGCGGCCCTTGCCGAACCCGTCCGCCGCCGCCGCGAGCTGGCGGATCGGGCGCACCTGATTGCGCAGGAAAACGGCGGCGATCGACACCAGCAGCACGGTCGAGGCCGCCATCCAGACGAAGATCTGGTGTGGATTGGCGGTCGTCAGGCGCCGCCGGTCCACGCCCGCGCGCAGCACGCCCTTGTCGGTCTGCACCTGCGCGGTGATCATCCGGCTGTCGCTGACCAGATCCAGCGCCAGCGGGCGGCGGACATTCGCCTTCAGCGTCTCCTCCACCGCACCGCCGGTCACGTCATAGAAGGCGCGCAGCACCTCCGGCCCGACCTGCGCGCCCGGCGCCAGCGCAAGGCGGATGTCGAGCGGCCCGGAGAGCCGCTCAAGACCCTGCGCCGCCGCCTGCGCGTCCGCCGCCTGCTCGACCACGCCCACGACATAGTTGATCTCGTTGGCGATGGCGGAGGTCATCTGCTGGGTGACGCCGCTGTAATGGCGCTGGATCACGCCGACCGCGACGATCGCCTGCACCAGCACCACCGGCGCCGCGAGGATCAGCAGGGTCCGCCCGAACAGGCTTTTGGGCAGGTGTCTCTTGAAGATCATGGCGTTCTCCGCGATGCTTGCACAAGTATGGCCGCGCGGCGCGGGGGGCAAGCAAGGGGCGCGATGGCTGACGATCCGTTCGACCGCGATCCCGCCGTCATGCACGGCGTCGCTGAGGTGGTTGCGCCCGGCGTGCGCCGCGTGGTCGCCCCGAACCCCTCGCCGATGACCTTCACCGGCACCGCAAGCTATCTGGTGGGGCTTGAGCGGATCGCGGTGATCGATCCCGGCCCGGACGATGCGCGCCACCTTGCGGCGCTGCGTCTGGCGGCGGGGGCGGGGCGGATCGTCGCGATCCTCGTCACCCACACCCACCGCGACCACAGCGAGGGCGCGGCGGCGCTGGCCGCCGCCACCGGCGCGCCGACCTACGGCTTCGGGCCGCATGGCGCGGGGCGCTCGCCCCAGATGGCGGCGCGCGCCGAGACGGCGGCGGGGGGCGCGCTGGCGGGCGGGGAGGGCGCCGACCGCAGCTTCGCGCCGACGCATCGCCTCGGCGACGGCGCGGCGGTGGAGAGCGACGAATGGCGGCTGGGCGCGCTGCACACGCCAGGCCATCTTTCCAACCATCTGTGCTTCGCCCTTGAGGGCTCCGGCGTCCTGTTCACCGGCGACACCGTGATGGGCTGGGCGACGGCGATGATCTCACCGCCCGACGGCGACATGGCGGCGTTCATGGCCTCGCTGGCGCGGCTGGCGGACCGGGACGACCGGCTCTATCTGCCGGGACACGGGCGGCCGGTGCGCGATCCGGCGGCCATGGTGGCGTGGCAGATCGCGCATCGCCGGGCGCGGGAGGGACAGATCCTCGACGCGCTGACGCAGGGCGCCGCCGATCCGGGGGCGCTGGCGCGCGCGCTCTACGCCGATGTCGATCCGCGCCTCTGGCCCGCCGCCGCGCGCAGCGTGCTGGCGCATCTGCTGGCGCTGGAGGCGGGCGGACGGGTGACGGCGGAGGGGCCGGCGGGGCCGCAGACGCGCTTCCGGCTGACCGGATGAGACGGCGGCGCAGCGGGGTCGCTGCCGCCGAAATCGCCGGGCCGACCTCGCGCCGGGGCCGTTAGCGCCACCCCGCGCCAGCCGACCGGGACGGCGGCGCCGAGGACCGGGCGGCGACTTCGGCGGCGTCCGCCGCCGTCATGACGAAGCTCTACAACGCAAGCGCCGCGCCGCTCTCGGGCCGCGCGTCGAGCGCCGCCAGCAGCGCGTCGGCGACGACAGGGCAGGGCGTCAGCGCGGCGCGGTCCTCGCCGGGGTAGAAGCGGGCGCGCAAGGCGGTGGGCATCGGCGGCGGCAGCGCGCGCAGCACACGCAGCGGCGTGCGCGCCGTCTCGCGCGCCCAGGCCAGCCACCAGACCCGCGCGGCGGCCTTGCTGGCGGCGTAGGCCCCGAAAAACGCCTCGTCGGCGCGGTCGTCATCCATCAGCACCGCCTGCGACGCCGCGCTTGCGCGCAGCAGCGGGTCGAGCACGCGGATCAGCCGCTGCGTCGCGCGCGCGTTCACCGCGAAGCTGCGGTCAACGTCCTTCGCGTCGGCGTGGGCGGCGGGGGCGCACGGCGCGGCGTGGGCGGCGCAGTGCAGCCAGCGGTCGAGCCTGCCCCACCGCGCGTTCAGCGCCGCGCCCAGCCGCGCCAGCCCCTCGTCGTCGGTGATGTCGAGCGGCGCGAGCGTCGCCGCGCCGCCCGCTTTCCTGATGGCGTCGTCAAGCTCCTCCAGCGCGCCCACGGTGCGCGCCAGCGCGATGACATGCGCCCCGCGCGCGGCCTCGGCCAGCGCCAGCGCATGGCCTAGGCCGCGCGCGGCGCCGGTGACGAGGGTGACGGTGTGCTTGCTGTCCATGGCGCGTCATTACTGTGGCGGCCGACGCTGGGAAAGAGGGGCGGGACAAAAGCGCGCGGCGGTCCTGCGCGCCCCGGCGGCGGCGGGCGGGCGCGGCGCCTGCGGCATCTGGACAGGGGTCGCTTGGCCGCCGCGCCGACCGGGTTAGTTGACCCCCCGACGGCGCGCGGGTAGACACGGAAGCGCCGGATTTGCTGCGGCGCGGCGAAGCCGATGGCGGAGAGAGAGGGCTTGCCCATGGACGATCTGCTCCGGGAATATCTGCCGGTCATCGTGTTCTTCGGTCTCGCGCTGGCGCTGGGGCTGGTTTTCATCATCGCCGCGCTGGTGATCGCCGTGCGGCGGCCCGACCCCGAGAAGGTTTCGGCCTACGAATGCGGCTTCAACGCCTTCGACGACGCGCGAATGAAGTTCGAGGTGCGGTTCTACCTCGTGTCGATCCTGTTCATCATCTTCGATCTGGAGGTGGCGTTCCTGTTTCCCTGGGCGGCGTCGTTCGGCGATCAGGGCTGGGTCGGCTACTGGTCGATGATGGCGTTCCTCGCCGTGCTGACGGTCGGCTTCGTCTATGAGTGGAAGAAGGGAGCTCTGGAATGGGAGTGAGCACCGGCGCGCTTCAGGCGGGAATCGACCGCGACGCCCAGACGCAACTTCTGTCCAGCGAACTGGCGGACAAGGGTTTTCTGCTCACCACCGCCGACGATCTGATCAACTGGGCGCGCACCGGATCGCTGTTCTGGATGACCTTCGGTCTGGCGTGCTGCGCGGTGGAGATGATGCAGACCTCGATGCCGCGCTACGACGCCGAGCGATTCGGCATCGCGCCGCGCGCCTCTCCCCGCCAGTCCGACGTGATGATCGTGGCCGGCACGCTGACCAACAAGATGGCCCCGGCGCTGCGCAAGGTCTATGACCAGATGCCCGAGCCGCGCTATGTGATCTCGATGGGGTCGTGCGCCAACGGCGGCGGCTATTACCATTACAGCTATTCTGTGGTGCGCGGCTGCGACCGGATCGTGCCGGTGGACATCTATGTGCCCGGCTGTCCGCCGACGGCGGAGGCGCTGCTCTACGGGCTGCTGCAACTGCAACGCAAGATGCGCCGCACGGGGACGATCACGCGATGAGCGAGGAGCTGATCGAGCTGGGAGACTACATCGAGCGCTCGACGCCCGATGCGGTGTTCGGCGCCGAGGTGGTGCGCGGCGAGCTGGTGGTGCGCTGCACGCCCGACGGCGTGGTGGACCTGATGAAGCTGTTGCGCGACGCCAGCGCCTGCCAGTTCACCACGCTGATCGACATCTGCGGCGTGGACTGGCCGACGCGGGAAAAGCGCTTTGACGTGGTCTATCACCTGCTGTCGATGCGCCAGAACCGCCGGGTTCGCGTCAAGACCGAGGTGCGCGAGGACGCGCTTGTGCCCAGCATCGTCGATGTGTTTCCGGCGGCGGCGTGGTATGAGCGCGAGGTCTGGGACATGTATGGCGTCATGTTCTCCGGCCACCCCGACCTGCGCCGCCTGCTCACCGACTACGGCTTTCGCGGCCACCCGCTGCGCAAGGATTTTCCGACCACCGGTTATGTCGAGGTGCGCTACGACGAATCCGCCAAGCGCGTGGTCTATGAGCCGGTGAAGCTGGTGCAGGAATACCGCCAGTTCGACTTCATGAGCCCGTGGGAAGGCGCAGACTATGTGCTGCCCGGCGACGAAAAGAAGGATTCCGCGGCGTGATGGGCGGGGCGCAGATGCAGGGCTTCGGCTTTGGAGGGTTCGTGATGCTGGCGATCGTGATCGCGGCGCAGGTGATCCCGTTCTGGCGCATCCTGCCGCGCGCCGGGCTGCCGTCGTGGCTGGCGCTGCTGACGGTCTTTCCGCTGATCACGCTGGTGCTGCTGTGGGTGATGGCGTTCAAGCGCTGGCCGGGCGACGGCGCGGAGAGGGAGGCGTGAGCATGGATGGCGACGCGCTGCCGGTTGCCGGCCGCATCCGCAACTTCAATATCAACTTCGGCCCGCAACACCCTGCCGCGCATGGTGTTCTGCGGCTGGTGCTTGAGCTTGACGGCGAGATCGTCGAGCGTTGCGATCCCCATGTCGGCTTGCTGCATCGCGGCACCGAGAAGTTGATGGAGAGCCGCACCTACCTGCAGAACCTGCCGTATTTCGACCGGCTCGACTATGTGGCGCCGATGAATCAGGAGCACGCGTGGTGCCTGGCCATCGAGAAGCTGACCGATACGCCGGTGCCGCATCGCGGCCAGTTGATCCGGGTGCTGTTCTGCGAGATCGGCCGCATTCTCAGCCATCTGCTCAACGTCACCACGCAGGCGATGGACGTGGGCGCGCTCACCCCGCCGCTGTGGGGCTTCGAGGAGCGCGAAAAGCTGATGGTGTTCTATGAGCGCGCCTGCGGGGCGCGGCTCCACGCCGCCTATTTCCGCCCCGGCGGCGTGCATGTGGACCTGCCCGACGCGCTGCTCGACGACATCGAGGCGTGGTGCGATCCGTTCCTTGAGGTCTGCGACGATCTCGAGGGGCTGCTGACCGACAACCGCATCTTCAAGCAGCGCAACGTCGATATCGGCGTGGTCAGCCAGGATGAAGCGCAGGCGCTGGGCTTCAGCGGCGTGATGGTGCGCGGCTCGGGGCTGGCGTGGGATCTGCGCCGCGCGCAGCCCTATGAGTGCTACAGCGATTTCGACTTCCAGATCCCCGTCGGCAGGAACGGCGATTGCTACGACCGCTATCTGATCCGCATGGAGGAGATGCGCGAGAGCGTGAAGATCATGCGGCAAGCCATTGCAAAACTGCGCAAATGCAAAGGCGAGGACGTGATGACCCGCGCCAAGGTCGGCCCGCCCAAGCGCGGCGACATGAAGACCTCGATGGAGGCGCTGATCCATCACTTCAAGCTCTACACCGAGGGGTTTCACGTGCCTGCGGGTGAGGTCTATGCCGCCGTCGAGGCGCCGAAGGGCGAGTTCGGCGTCTATCTGGTGTCGGACGGGACCAACAAACCCTACCGCGCCAAGATCCGTGCGCCGGGCTTTTCGCATCTGGCGGCGATGGACCACATCTGCACGGGCCATCAGCTGGCCGACGTCTCCGCGATCATCGGGTCGCTGGACATCGTGTTCGGGGAGATCGATCGTTGAGCCAGCGCCGCCTCCACCCCGATCAGCCCGACAGCTTCGCCTTCACGCCCGAAAACCTCGCGTGGGCTGAGAAGCAGATCGCCAAATATCCCGAGGGCCGGCAAGCCAGCGCCGTGATCCCGCTGCTGTGGCGCGCACAGGAGCAGGAGGGCTGGGTCACCCGGCCCGCCATCGAGACCGTCGCGCAGATGCTGGGCATGGCGCAGATCCGCGTGCTGGAGGTCGCGACCTTCTATTTCATGTTCCACCTGGCGCCGGTTGGCTCGGTCGCGCATGTCCAGATCTGCGGCACCACCACCTGCATGATCTGTGGCGCGGAGGATCTGCTGGCGGTGTGCATGGCGCGCATCGCGCCGAAGCCGCATCAGCTGAGCGCCGACGGCAAGTTCAGCTGGGAGGAGGTCGAGTGTCTTGGCGCCTGCGCCAACGCGCCGATGGCGCAGATCGGCAAGGACTATTACGAAGACCTGACGGCGGCGCGGCTTGAGGCGATCCTCGACTGCTTCGCGCGCGGCGATGTGCCCCGTCCCGGCCCGCAGAACGGCCGCTTCGCCAGCGAACCGGCCTCGGGGCTGACGGCGCTGAAGGGCCTGAGCGGCGAGGCGGAGAACGGCGCGATCACGCTGGCGCGCGCGCAGGGCGACACCATCGCGCGCATCACCGGCGCGCAGGTTCCCGCCGCGCTGATCGACCTGCGCGAAGGCGCGGCGCGCGCGGTGGCGGCGGTCGCTGCGCGCCCGGCGTCGCTGCCGATGGCGCGCGAGGGCGGGCCGGATAACTTGAAGCTGATCAAAGGTGTCGGGCCGAAACTTGAAGCGATGCTTCATGAAATGGGGTTCTTCCATTTCGATCAGATCGCCGCCTGGACGGCGCGTGAACTGGCTTGGGTGGACGACCATCTCGAGGGCTTCAAGGGCCGCGCCAGCCGCGACGAATGGGTTGAGCAGGCGCGGATTCTGGCGACGGGCGGCGCGACCGAGTTCTCCGGGCGCGCGGAGCGCGGCGACGTGCCGACGAGTCAGGGGTAAGCGATGCTCGACGACAAGGACCGCATCTTCACCAACCTCTACGGCATGGCCGACCGCAGCCTTGCGGGCGCGCGCAGCCGGGGACATTGGGACGGCACGGCGGGGATCCTCGCGCAGGGGCGCGACTGGATCGTGGAGCAGATCAAGGCCAGCGGCCTGCGCGGGCGCGGCGGCGCCGGGTTCCCGACCGGGCTGAAATGGTCTTTCATGCCCAAGGAGAGCGACGGGCGGCCCAGCTATCTGGTGGTGAACGCCGACGAGAGCGAGCCGGGCACCTGCAAGGATCGCGAGATCATGCGGCATGAGCCGCACAGCCTGATCGAGGGCTGCCTGATCGCGGGCGTCGGCATGGGCGCCTGCGCGGCCTATATCTATATCCGCGGCGAATACATCCGTGAGCGCGAGGCGCTGCAGATCGCCATCGACGAGGCCTATGACGCGGGCCTGATCGGCAAGAACGCCTGCGGCTCGGGCCATGATTTCGACGTGATCCTGCACCACGGCGCGGGCGCCTATATCTGCGGCGAGGAAACCGCGCTGCTGGAAAGCCTTGAGGGCAAGAAGGGGATGCCGCGCCTCAAGCCGCCGTTCCCCGCCAACACCGGGCTCTACGGCTGTCCCTCCACGGTGAACAACGTCGAGTCGATCGCGGTGGCGCCGACCATCCTGCGCCGGGGCGCGACATGGTTCGCGGGTTTCGGGCGGCCCAATAATTCCGGCACCAAGATTTTCGCGATCTCCGGCCACGTCAACAACCCCTGCGTGGTCGAGGAGGCGATGTCGATCCCGCTCAAGGACCTGCTGGAGCGCCATTGCGGCGGCGTGCGCGGCGGCTGGAAGAACCTCAAGGCGGTGATCCCCGGCGGCTCCTCGGTGCCGATGCTGCCCGCCGAGATCTGCGGCGACGCGATCATGGACTTCGACTGGCTGCGCGAGCAGAAATCCGGCCTCGGCACGGCGGCGGTGATCGTGATGGACCAGAGCACTGACGTGATCAAGGCGATCGCGCGGCTGGCGAAGTTCTACAAGCACGAAAGCTGCGGCCAGTGCACGCCGTGCCGCGAGGGCACCGGCTGGATGATGCGCGTCATGGACCGGCTGGTGACGGGCGAGGCCGAGATCGAGGAGATCGACCTGCTGGAGGGCGTGACGCGGCAGGTGGAGGGCCACACCATCTGCGCGCTGGGCGACGCTGCGGCATGGCCGATACAGGGCCTGATCCGGCATTTCCGCGGCGAGATCGAGGACCGCATCAAGGCGCGCAAGCTGGGCAGGCTTGGCGCTATGGCGGCGGAGTAGGGCGGTGACCGACGGCGGCCAGAACCTTGTGCTGCGCCTGTTGCGCGAAATCCGCGCGGAGCTTGGCGACACCAAGGCGTCGGTCCAGACCGTGGGTGTGCGGATGACCAAGCTGGAGCGCAAGATGGACGATGTGAACGAGAGCGTCGGCTACGCGCTCGGCCTCTCGGCCCATGCCAACATCGCCTATGAGACCACCGGCCAGCGGCTTGACCGGCTCAACGACACTGTCGCCGACCTCAAGGCCCGGCTTGAAAAGCTGGAGGAAAAAGCATGATCGACCTGCGTCCCATCGTCATCGACGGCGTGACCATCGAGGTCGATCCCAACCTCACGCTGTTGCAGGCCTGCGAAGTTGCGGGCGTCGAGATTCCGCGCTTCTGCTATCACGAGCGGCTCAGCATCGCGGGCAACTGCCGCATGTGTCTGGTGGAGGTGGTCGGCGGCCCGCCAAAACCCGCCGCCTCCTGCGCCATGCAGGTCAGGGACATGCGCCCGGGCCGCAACGGCGAGCCGCCGGAGATCAAGACCAAGTCGCCGATGGTCAAGAAGGCGCGCGAGGGGGTGATGGAGTTCCTGCTCATCAACCACCCGCTCGACTGCCCGATCTGCGATCAGGGCGGCGAGTGCGACCTGCAGGATCAGGCGATGGCCTATGGCGTGGATTTCTCCCGCTATCGCGAGCCAAAGCGCGCGGCGGAGGACCTGCAGCTCGGCCCGCTGGTCGGCACCCACATGACGCGCTGCATCTCCTGCACCCGCTGTGTGCGCTTCATCACCGAGGTCGCGGGCGTGGCGGAGCTGGGCCAGACCGGGCGCGGCGAGGACAGCGAGATCACCAGCTATCTCGGCAAGATCCTCGAATCCGAGATGCAGGGCAATATCGTCGATCTGTGCCCGGTCGGCGCGCTTACCAACAAGCCCTACGCCTTCACCGCCCGGCCGTGGGAGCTGCGCAAGGTCGAGAGCATCGACGTTATGGACGCGCTGGGCAGCAACATCCGCGTCGATGCGCGCGGGCGCGAAGTGATGCGCATCCTGCCGCGCAACCATGACGACATCAACGAGGAGTGGATCGGCGACAAGACCCGCCAGATCATCGACGGCCTCAAGCGCCAGCGGCTCGACCGCCCCTATGTGCGCGAGAACGGCAAGCTGCGCGCGGCGAGCTGGGCGGAGGCGTTCGCCGCCTGCGCCGCCGCGATCAAGGGCGCCAGGCTGGCGGCGCTGGCGGGCGATCTGGCGCCGGTCGAGGCGATGTTCGCGCTGAAGCAGATGACCGAAAGTCTTGGCGGCACTGTGGAATGTCGCACCGATGGCGCCGCGCTGCCGATCGGCGAGCGCGCGGGCTATGTCGGCACGGCGCGTATCGCGGACATTGATACGGCGCCCGCGATCCTGCTGGTGGGAACCAACCCGCGCCGCGAGGCGCCGGTGCTGAACGCGCGGCTGCGCAAGGCATGGGCGAACGGGGCGGAGATCTCGGTGATCGGCGAGGCGATGGACCTCACCTATCCGAACACCCGCCTCGGCGCAGGCGGCGACGCGCTGCGCAAGGCGCTGGCGGACGGCATGCAGGCGCTGGTGATCGTGGGGCAGGGCGCGCTGACCGGGCCGGACGGCGCGGCGGTGCTCGACGCCTGCCGCGTGATCGGCGCCGAGGCGGGGATGCTGGCGCTCCACACGGCGGCGTCGCGCCCGGGCGCCATGGACATCGGCTTTGCCACCGAAGGCGGCATGGCGACGGCGCTGAACGGCGCCGGGGTGATCTATGCGCTGGGCGTGGACGAAATCGACATTCCCGAAGGGCCGTTCGTGATCTATCAGGGCAGCCACGGTGACCGGGGCGCGCACCGCGCCGACGTGGTGCTGCCCGGCGCGGCGTGGACCGAGCAGCAGGGCCTGTTCGTCAACACCGAAGGCCGCGCGCAGATGGCGTTCCGCGCCGGCTTTCCGCCGGGCGAGGCGCGCGAGGACTGGGCGATCCTGCGCGCGCTGTCGGAGCGTGTCGGCGCGAAGCTGCCCTACGACAGCCTTGCGCAACTGCGCGCGGCGCTGTTCGAGGCGCACCCGCATCTGGCGCGCATCGACGAGATCGCGGCGGTGGAGGCCGCGCGGCCTGCGCCGCCCGCGCCCGGCGCCCTCAGCGACCGCGCCTACGCCTCGGCGGTGCGCGACTATTACCTGACCAACCCCATCGCGCGCGCCAGCGCGGTGATGGCGGAGATGTCCCGGCTCGCGGCGGCGCGCGCCGGGGCGGATGCGATGGCGGCGGAGTGAGCGCATGACCTTCTGGGACGGCAACCTCGGCCAGTTCACCATCATCCTGGCGCAATGCCTGGCGGTGACCGTCAGCCTGCTGCTGAGCCTCGCGTTCCTGCTCTACATGGACCGCAAGGTGTGGGCGGCGGTGCAGCTGCGGCGCGGGCCGAACGTGGTGGGGCCGTTCGGCCTGTTGCAGAGCTTCGCGGATTTCCTGAAATTCGTGGTCAAGGAGGTCGTCATCCCGGCGGGCGCCGACAAGACGGTGTATCTGCTGGCGCCGCTGATCAGTTTCGTGCTGGCGACCATCGCCTGGGTGGTGATCCCGTTCGCCGAGGGCTGGGTGGTCTCCGATCTCAACGTCGGCATCCTGTATATCTTCGCGATCAGCTCCCTCGGCGTCTATGGCGTGATCATGGGCGGCTGGGCGTCGAACTCGAAATATCCGTTTCTCGGCGGGCTGCGCTCGGCGGCGCAGATGGTGAGCTATGAGGTCTCGCTGGGGCTGATCATCGTCGGCGTGCTGATCTCGACCGGTTCGCTGAACCTGTCGGACATCGTGCGCGCGCAGGATGGCGGCTATGGCCTGTTCTCATGGTACTGGCTGCCGCACCTGCCGATGGTGGTGCTGTTCTTCGTCAGCGCGCTGGCCGAGACCAACCGCCCGCCCTTCGACCTTCCCGAAGCGGAATCCGAACTGGTCGCCGGCTATCAGGTGGAATACAGCTCGACACCCTACCTGCTGTTCATGATCGGCGAATACATGGCGATCGTGATGATGTGCGCGCTGATCACCACGCTTTTCTTCGGCGGCTGGCTGTCGCCGATACCGGGCCTGCCGGACGGGGTGATGTGGTTCAGCATCAAGGTGGTGTTTTTCTTCTTCCTGTTCTCGATGGTGAAGGCGATCGTGCCGCGCTATCGCTATGACCAGTTGATGCGGCTGGGCTGGAAGGTGTTCCTGCCGATGTCGCTGGGCTGGGTGGTGATCGTGGCGACGCTGG
>Ga0210024_1002791_pt1 | contig 14772 bp, 15 predicted proteins | sample CryGeymeta201525_FD_183988 | JGI IMG/M metagenome (GOLD analysis project Ga0210024, IMG submission 183988) | Groundwater microbial communities from Crystal Geyser aquifers in Utah, USA - Crystal Geyser metaG 2015-25 (SPAdes) (version 2) | ecosystem: Environmental > Aquatic > Deep subsurface >... | reverse complement strand
CTGCACTGCCTGTCTCGCGCGTGTTCACGCCCCAAAACCGCATGCGCATAACCCGGTCGCTGTGCCGGGTTTGGCCTCAGGTAGTGGTTTGTCGAGAGACCACATCGCTTTGAATTGCACCCTTCAGACGGAGCCTTGGACGTAAGTCTTTTTAACCGAGATTGTTCGTTAGGGTTTGAGATGATGGCGAGCAGGTTTGCGAGGTAGTTTGGGTGGCTGTGAGGCGTTCATAGCTTGGCTATGAACACCGAACAGACGCACAAAATGACCGCAAAGCTGCCGCTAGCGCTCAAACAGGTGCGCAGCACCGCCTAATGGATAATTCTGGTTTAAGAGTCATTGCCTCACGTTGAACCCGGCACGACGACTGGGCGATTGAAAGGGTTGCCCGTTCTCCTGCCAGTCCACAAGCGACCTCGCCGAATCAGCCACCGCGCCACCGTTTGAACCTAACCTCCCCAAATTGGAATCAAACGACGACCAAAGTCAGACACCGCACCTGATGAACTGCGCCCGATAGTGCTCCAGCTCGTCGATCGACTCATGCACGTCGGCCAGCGCGGTGTGGCGCTGTTTCTTCTTGAAGCTTTTTTGTACCTCAGGCGCCCAGCGCTTGGCCAGTTCCTTGAAGGTGCTCACGTCCACATTGCGGTAATGGAAGTACGCTTCCAGCCTGGGCATGTACCTGGCCAGAAAACGCCGGTCCTGGCCAATGGTGTTGCCGCACATCGGCACCACACCCTTGGGCACGTACTGGCGCAAAAAGGCCAGCAACTGCTCTTGCGCGTCGTCTTCGGTCAGGGTAGATGCCTTGACCTTGTCGATCAGACCGCTCTTGCCGTGCGTGCCCTTGTTCCATTTGTCCATACCGTCGAGCAACGCATCGCTCTGGTGCAGCACCAGCACCGGACCCTCGGTGCGACATTCGAGTTGTGGGCCGGTGACGATGACGGCGATCTCGATGATGCGGTCGACCTCGGGGTTGAGGCCGGTCATCTCGCAGTCAAGCCAGACCAGGTTCTGGTCTGACTTGGGCAAGGTGGGCGCAGGGCTTGTGGGGGCGTTGGTGGCGGGCATGGGGCAAATTGTCGCTGATCGCCTAAACTTCGCCGCCATGTCCACAACCCCTGCCCTTTTCGACCCCGCTTTGCTTTTGACCCTGGTTTTTGCTGCGGCGCTGTTGCTCAGCCTGATCGCCAAATTCTGGCTCAACGGCCGCCAGGTGCGTCATGTGGCGCAACACCGCGCCCAGGTGCCTGCCGCGTTTGCCCAGACCATCACGCTGGCAGCGCACCAAAAGGCCGCAGACTACACACTGGCCAAGGGTCGGCTGGCCACGCAAGAGATGATTCTGGGCAGTGCCGTGCTGGTGTGCTGGACGCTGCTGGGCGGGCTGTCGCTGTTGAACCAGGCTCTGATGCAGTGGCTTGGCGCGGGCATGGTTCAGCAACTGGCGATGCTGGCGGCTTTTGTGCTGATCAGCGGCATCGTCGACCTGCCGCTGTCGCTGTACCAGACCTTTGTGCTCGAAGAACGCTTCGGCTTCAACAAGATGACTTTCAAGCTCTGGCTGGCAGATTTGCTCAAGTCAACGCTGATGGGCGCGGCCATTGGCCTGCCAATTGCCGCGCTGATTTTGTGGCTGATGGGTGCCACCGGCCACTTATGGTGGCTGTGGGCGTGGTTGTTCTGGATGGGTTTCAACCTGTTGCTGCTGGTGATCTACCCAACCTTGATTGCGCCGCTGTTCAACAAGTTCACACCGCTGCAAGACGAGTCGCTCAAGGCGCGCGTCACTGCGCTGATGCAACGCTGCGGCTTTTCGGCCAAAGGCTTGTTTGTGATGGATGGCAGCAAGCGCAGCGCCCACGCCAACGCGTATTTCACCGGTTTTGGTGCCGCCAAGCGGGTGGTGTTTTATGACACGCTGCTGGCCAAACTGAGCCCGGCCGAGGTCGACGCGGTGCTGGCACATGAGCTGGGCCACTTCAAACACAAGCACGTCATCCAACGCATCGTGGCGATGTTTGCCCTGAGCCTGGCCGGCTTTGCACTGCTGGGCTGGCTGGCCCAGCAAAGCTGGTTTTATACCGGGCTGGGCGTGCTGCCGAACGCCTTTGGCCCCAACGACGCGCTGGCGCTGCTGCTGTTCATGCTGGCGCTGCCGGTGTTCACGTTTTTCATTTCGCCACTGTTTGCCCAACTGTCGCGCAAGCACGAGTTTGAGGCCGACGCGTATGCGGTCAAGCAAACCAGCGGACAGGATCTGTCAACGGCTCTACTCAAGCTGTACGAAGACAACGCGTCCACCCTGACGCCCGACCCGGTTTATGTGTCTGTTTACTATTCGCACCCCGGCGCGTCAGAGCGGCTCGCGCGCATGCAAGGCGCTGCCTGAAGTCTCTTTTATATGAAAAAAGACCCTCCAGCCCATAAACATCAAGCGCTAACAGCTCCACAAGTCATAGCAAACCTGGCGCGATTGACGGGCTGGAAACTCAGTGGCAACGGGCCCGATCTGGTGATTGAAAAAACCTACCGCTTTGCCGATTACCCACAAACCATGGCTTTTGCCAATGCGGTGGCCTGGCTGGCGCAAGCCAACAACCATCACCCGGTGCTGCAGGTGCACTACGGGCACTGCGTGGTGCAATTCCAGACCCATGATGTCGGTGGGCTGAGCCTGGCCGATTTTGACAATGCAGCTGCGGTGGATGCCTTGCCACAAGCGGGCGCTGCGGCCAGCGCATGACCCAACCCATGCGTCTGCCCGGGCTGATTGTGGCCAACTACGGGCGGCACTTTTTGGTGGAAAGCGACAACGGCGAGCGGCGCATCTGCCACTCCCGCGGCAAGAAAAGCCAGGGTGTGGTCGGCGACCGGGTGCTATGGCTGGCCTCTGAAGACGAAGGCACCATCGAGCACATCGAACCCCGGCGCAACCTGTTTTACCGCCGGGACAAGGTGCGCACCAAGTCGTTCGCCGCCAACCTGGACCAGGTGCTGATTCTGCTTGCCGCCGAGCCCGAGTTTTCTGCCAGCCAGCTCTCCCGCGCGCTGATCGCCGCCGAAGAGCAGCACATCACGCCGATCATCGCGCTCAACAAGAGTGACCTGGCCAAGCCGTTTGCCCGCGCCTGGACCTGGCTGCAGCCTTACCGCGACATGGGCTACGACGTGTTGCCGTTGGCGCTGGCACACAACACCGAAGCTGACCGGGCCGGGCTGCTACAACGCCTGAACGACAAGACCACGCTGGTGCTGGGCCCGTCAGGTGCGGGCAAAAGCACGCTGATCAACTGCCTGATTCCGGGCGCGCTGGCGCAAACCGGCGTGCTGTCGCAGGCGCTCAACTCTGGCAAGCACACCACCACCAGCACCACCTGGTACTGGGTCGATGACGCCAAAACCACGGCGCTGCTGGACTCACCGGGTTTTCAGGAGTTTGGCCTGAACCATATCGACCCGGCGCAGCTGGCGGCCTATATGCCCGACCTCATGCCCCATGTGGCGCAATGCAAGTTTTACAACTGCAGCCATCTGCACGAGCCAGGCTGTGGCGTGATGGCATCGGTCAAATCAGGCTCTGGCCCAGACGCAATAAGCGCCAACCGCTACAAAATTTATTGTGAGCTGTACGCCGAACTCAAGCAGGTGCGCCGCTACTGAGCTTCAGGCGCAGTGATGGGTCGGAGCTGACGTCAGCAACTCGCCCAGTGCTTGAACCAATCGGTCACACTGCGCCGGGGTGCCGATGCTGATGCGCAGGTACTGGTCGATACGCGGCTGCTTGAAGTGCCGCACCAGCACGCCTTTGGCGCGCAGGCCAGCGGCCAGGTCAGCGCCGTTGTGCATGGGGTGGCGCGCAAACACAAAATTGGCTTGTGACGGCAGCACGACAAAACCCAGGTCTTCGAGCGCCAGCACCAGGCCTTCGCGGCTGCCCGTTACCGCCTGACGCGTCTGCTCAAAGTAAGCCCCATCTGCAAACGCCGCCACCGCACCGGCGATGGCCAGCCGGTCCAGCGGATACGAATTGAAACTGTCTTTGACGCGTTCCAGCGCGTCGATCAAAGGCCGCTGGCCGCAGGCGTAGCCCACGCGCAAACCAGCCAGCGAGCGCGACTTGGACAAGGTATGCACCACCAGCAAGTTGGGGTAGCGCGCGATCAGCGGCACAGCACTTGTCGCGCCAAAGTCCACATACGCCTCGTCAACCAGAACCACCCGGTTGGGGTGAAGCTGCAGCAAGGCTTCAATGTCGGCCAGCGGCAAACCGATACCGGTCGGTGCGTTCGGATTGGCGATAACAACACCTGCCACCTGATCGGCTGGCGCACAAGCGTAATCGGCGACGTTCAGGCGCAAGTCATCGGTCAACGGCACCGTGCGCGCGGCGATACCGTACAAGCCGCAATAGACCTTGTAAAAACTGTAGCTGATGTCGGGCATCAACAGCGGACAGTCCTGCTGGAAGAACGCAAAAAACGCGTGCGCCAGCACCTCATCAGAGCCATTGCCGACAAAGACCTGCGGCGCTGTCAGGCCAAGGTGTGCGGCAACTGCCCCGCGCAGGGCGCTGGCTTGCGGGTCGGGATAGAGCTGCAGGCCTTGTTGCGCTGCCTGGGTGATCGCGGCGACGACCTGCGGCGACGGCGGGTACGGGTTTTCGTTGGTGTTGAGTTTGACCAGATTGCTGATCTTGGGCTGCTCACCGGGAACATACGGCGTAAGACGCGCCACAACGGGGCTGAAAAATTGCGAAGTCATCTAAATTTACTATCAATAAAGAAGCTGCCTGCGCAGTCTACACAAGGGCTAGAGGTTAAAAATATGTCAAAATATCAGCCCAGCAAGCGCGCCAGGGTCAGCAAGGCCAGCAACACCACCCACATGACGACGGTGCGCCACACCAGGCCGACCACCACCGCCAGATGCGGCAAATCTGGCGCCGGGCGCTCCATCTGTGCATCGTCTTGCGAGGTCGGCGAGTCCGGCTGCTGCGCGGCATCCGGGCCAGACAGGCGAACGTTGACCGCACCTGCGGTGGCCACCAGCACGATGCCATCATTGCCAACGTGTTCGCGCTGCACGTAGCGCCGCCAGCTGTCCACCGCTTCTTCAAAGTTGCCCATGACCGCAAAGCTGAGGGCGGTAACGCGCGCCGGGATCCAGTCGATGCGCTCCCACGCCAAGCCCGAACTGGTTTGCAAAGCCGCACTGACAGGCTGGTGGTGCAATTGGCTTTGGTGACGCCAGTACCGCACGACAAACTCGCTCAAGCGGTACAGCACTGCCCCCATCGGACCCAGGCCAAACGCAGCCAACACTGAAAACCAGGCCAGCACACCAAAGACGTGCCGGTGCGCTGCCAGCACCGAGGCCTCGATCACCTGGCCGACAACTTCGCTGCGCGGTGCATCCTTGACGTCGTGCTGTTGCCAGTCAGCAAGCAACCGCCGCGCCAGCGCGTCGTCGCCACCGGCCAACGCGTCCCGGATTTGGGTGAAGTGAAAGCTGAACTGCCTGAAACCCAACGCGGCGTAAAGCACCAGCGCGCTCCACAACAAAGCCGCGAGCCAGCCGACGAACACCTCCAGCAGCCAATAAATCGCCAGTGCGACCAACGCGGGTGCCAGCGCCGCCGCCGACCAGGCCAGCCAGCCGTGCAGGGGCTTGCCCGCATCCAGACTGCGCGTACACCAACGCACCCAGCCGCGCATCGCGGCGTGGATCGGGTTGCCGCGCTGCAAGGGCTTGACCTGCTCCAGCAGCAGCGCAAAAAGAACCGAGATAAAGCTCATGCAATGATCATAGCGGCTACGCCACGTCAAGCCATCAGGAAACGGTAAAAGTTGCGCAACATGCCGGCGGTGGCGCCCCAGATGAAACGCTCTTGCACCCCGTCGTGGTAGGGCATCGACAACCAATGGCGCAACACGCCCTGCCACATGACTTCATGGTGGCGATGGTTGGCCGGGTTCATCAGATACGCCAGCGGCACCTCAAACACATCCGATACCTCGTGCGGGTTGATGTTGATGGCAAAGCCGGGGCGCACCAGTGCCACCACGGGGGTCACCAGAAATACCGAGCCGGTGGTGTACAACGGCAGTTCGCCCAGCACCTCGGTATCGGCTGCGGCGAGGCCGACTTCTTCCAGCGCCTCACGTTGTGCGGCGGCGGCGGCGTTGGCGTCACAGACGTCACATTTGCCGCCCGGGAACGCAATTTGCCCGGCGTGCGTCGACAGATGCGCAGTGCGCTGAGTCAATAACACGGTGGGTTGCGCGTGCATGATGATCGGAATCAGCACCGCCGCCGCCATTGGCGAGCGGTCCAGAAACTGCTTTTCGGCTACTAACTCGGGCGTCCACCGCGGAGGCATTGCAAAACGCCGCCGCAGGGCCTGTGGCGTGAGCGCGTTCGGGGCCACCGCAGGCAAATCCGTATCGACCCGCAACACGGGTACCAGATGAGGGTTGGCAGAAGGCGGTTTAGCAGCAGACATGGTGGGGATTACAACCGAAACACAGCCACAGCCCCATTCAGACGTAAAAAAACCGCCCCTGAAAAAGCGGGCGGTTTTTGCAAAGAACAACCGGATTTATTGAACCGCTGCCACTTTGCGCGCAGGCAGCTTTTCCTTGATACGGGCCGACTTGCCGCTGCGCTCGCGCAGGTAGTAGAGCTTGGCGCGGCGCACGTCACCGCGGCGCTTGACTTCGATGCTGGCGATCAGCGGGCTGTAGGTCTGAAACGTGCGTTCGACACCTTCACCGCTGGAGATCTTGCGCACGGTAAAACCACTGTTGAGGCCACGATTGCGCTTGGCAATCACCACGCCTTCGTAGGCTTGCAGGCGCTTGCGGGTGCCTTCAACCACGTTCAGGCTGACCACCACGGTGTCGCCAGGGCCGAAATCAGGGATGGTTTTGTTCAGGCGAGCAATTTCTTCTTGCTCAAGGGTTTGAATCAGATTCATGGGAGTCCTTGTAAGATCTTGCAGGCACCAGCGCCCGAATTGACGCAGGCCAGAGAAAAATTCTCAGGCGGTCCAGCAGAGGATCGGAAAGCCGCGGATTATAGCGTGGCCAGAAACGCCTCATCGGTTGGGCTCAAGGCCCGGGCCTGGCGCGCGCGCGCAATCAGGTCCGGGCGCAGACGCTGCGTCAAGGCCAAACGCTGATCACGGCGCCAGCGCGCAATGTGCACATGGTGGCCAGACAACAGCACCTCGGGCACGGCCTGGCCCTGCCAATGCTCTGGCCGGGTGAAGTGCGGGCAGTCCAGCAAACCGTCGAGCGCCGGATTGAAGCTGTCTTGCACATGGCTTTGCGCGTCACCGAGCACCCCGGGCTGCAGGCGCGCAACTGCATCGAGCAGCGCCATTGCAGCGATCTCGCCGCCAGAGAGCACAAAGTCACCCAGGCTGATCTGCTCGGTGACGTGGGTGTCAATGAAACGCTGGTCGATGCCTTCGTAGCGGCCACAAATCAGCACCGCACCGTCGCTTTGCGCCCAACGTGCAACCTGCGCGTGATCGAGTCGCTGCCCCATCGGCGAAAAAAGAACCACCGGCACACCGGGCTGGCGTTGGTGCTGGATGCTGTGCAGGCATTGCGACAGCGGCTCGGCCATCATCACCATGCCGGGCCCGCCACCGAAAGGTCGGTCGTCGACGCGCCGGTAGTTGCCGTCGGCAAAATCGCGCGGGTTATTCAGGTGGACGTCAACCTGACCCGACGCAAAAGCGCGGCGCGTGATGCCGGTCGTCAAAAACGGCGCAAACAGCTCGGGAAAAAGTGTGACAAGGTCAAAGCGCATGGCCTACGACCGACTCAATAGTCAGCTTGCCAGTCCACCAGCACACGTTTGGCAACCAAGTCGACATCATCGACGTAGGCCGCCACAAACGGAATCATGCGTTCCTGCAACTTGCCGTCGACCAGGTAGTCGATGACCAACACGGTTTGCGGCCCCGTGCTCAGCAGGTCGCGCACCTGACCGAGTGCCTCGCCCTGCCGGTTGACGACCGACAAGCCGATCAGGTCAACCCAGTAATACGTGTCTTTTTCGGGCGTCGGAAAACTCGACCGGGCGACAAAAATGCGTGCGCCACGCAAGTCGTCGGCGCTATCGCGGTCGTCAAGATCGTGGGCGCAGGCGACCACGCTGTCTGAATGCGTCTTGGCCTCCTTGATCTTGATTCTGGCAACGCCATCAAAGGTTTTCGCACCCTTTTCGCTGGGCAGCAAAAACCAGCGTTTGGATGAAAAAAGCGCCTCGGGATCGGCGCTGTAGGGCTGGACTCTGAACCAGCCTTTGATACCCCAGGCATCAGAAATGCGCCCGACTTCGATGGCATCTGCCGGCAATTCGGCAGGCTCCAGGCCGGGCAGCATGGTCACACTTCAGGCAGCGACTTTGACCGCCTTGGCGGCTTGTCCAACCAGGCGCTCCACCGTGGGCGAAGCCTGCGCGCCAACGCTCTTCCAGTAAGTCAGGCGGTCTTGCGCGATACGGATGCTTTCTTCGTTGGCGGTCGCGATCGGGTTGTAAAAACCGATCCGCTCAATGAAGCGGCCGTCACGGCGGGTGCGCTTGTCAGCCACCACAATATTGAAAAACGGGCGTGCTTTGGCACCGCCACGGGCGAGTCGGATGACGACCATGATTTATCCTTTGGGAAGTGACATCTTCATGTCACGAAAAAATTGAGCACAATGCCTGACGTTTGAGACACGCGACATAGCCACCCGGCCAGCGACACATCAAGCAACCGGCAATTATACCGAGTAGTTAACCATGCCCATCATTCGCCCCAGCCAAGACCAAGATATCGACCAAATCACCGCCATTTACGCGCATCATGTGCGCCACGGTACCGGCACCTTTGAAATCGACCCACCCACTGCCGCCGACATGGCACAACGCCGCGCCGATGTGCTCACCAAGCAGTTGCCTTATCTGGTGGCCGTCAATGGTGCGACGGTGCTCGGCTTTGCTTACTGCAACTGGTTCAAGCCACGCCCGGCCTATCGCTACAGCGCTGAGGACTCGATCTATCTGGCGCCTGAGGCGGTCGGCCAAGGGCTGGGTCGCGCCCTGCTGGCAGAACTCTGCACGCAGGCCGAACGCGCGGGTGTGCGCAAGCTGATTGCCGTCATTGGCGACTCCGCCAACCATGGTTCAATCGGCGTGCACCGATGCGTTGGCTTTGCACCGGTGGGAACATTGAAGTCTTGCGGCTGGAAGTTTGACCGCTGGCTCGATGTGGTGCTGATGGACAAAACGCTGGGTACAGCCGACCGCAACCCACCCTGCTAAAAAATCGCCAGACTGGCCCAATAAGCCACTGCTGCAACGAAAGCACTCGCGGGGATGGTCAAAATCCAGGCCCAGATGATGTTGCCCGCCACACCCCAACGTACAGCGCTGGCCCGACGTGTGGAGCCGACGCCCACAATGGCACCGGTGATGGTATGGGTAGTCGATACCGGAATACCCAAAGCTGTCGCCAAAAACAAGGTGATGGCACCGCCGGTTTCAGCGCAAAAACCACCGATGGGCTTGAGTTTGGTGATTTTTTGCCCCATGGTTTTGACAATACGCCAACCACCGAGCATGGTGCCAATGCCAATTGCCGAATAGCACACCACAATCACCCAGATCGGCGGGGCAGAGTCGCCGGCATTGGCATAGCCGGTGGCGATCAGCAGCATCCAGACGATGCCGATGGTTTTTTGTGCATCATTGCCACCGTGTCCCAGGCTGTATGCGCCCGCAGAAACCAGCTGCAGGCGGCGAAACCATTTGTCAATTTTTTGCGGGCGAAACCCCTTCAACGTCCAGGACATCAGCACCATCATGAGTGAGCCCAGAACGAAGCCCAGTAAGGGTGACACAAAAATGAATATCACGGTTTTCATAATGCCTGCCACCAGCAACGAGGCCACACCCGACTTCGCTATCGCCGCGCCGGCAATGCCGCCAATCAGCGCGTGCGATGAACTGCTGGGAATGCCGAAGTACCAGGTAATGAAGTTCCAGGTAATGGCCCCAATCAACGCACCAAAGACCACATGCGTGTCAACCACGCCAGGCAACACGATGCCTTTGCCCACCGTAGTGGCCACGCTCAGGTGGAAAATGAAAATGGCAATCACGTTGAAGAAGGCGGCAAAAACGACGGCCTGCCCGGGCTTGAGAACACCGGTGGAAACCACGGTAGCGATGGAATTGGCGGCGTCATGAAACCCGTTCATGAAATCGAAAACAATCGCCATCAGCACCAGGACAACGACGACCCACAGTGCAGCGTGAACGGTTTGCATAAAACTCTTCGCAGCTGATCAGGAGTTCTCGAGGATGACACCCTCGATCAGGTTGGCCACGTCTTCACATTTGTCGGTGATGGTTTCGAGCAATTCATAGATCGCCTTGAGCTTGATCACCTCGCGCACATCGGGCTCCTCGCGGAACAGTTTGCTCATGGCAGCGCGCATGACGCGGTCGGCATCGCTCTCAAGTTTGTCGATTTCATCGCAGGTCTTGAGCGCCGCCTCGGCCGTGGCCGCATCAGCCACTTTGCTCAGCAAGTGCACCGCGTCACGCACACGCTCACAACATTTCACGCTCAGATCGGTCAGCCGCGTGATTTCATCGGTCATGTGGTGCACGTCGTAAAGCGCCATTGTTTCAGCCGAATCCTGAATCAAGTCGGCGACGTCATCCATGGTGTTGATCAGGCTGTGAATCTGTTCACGGTCAATTGGCGTAATAAAGGTTTTGTGTAGCGCCTTGTTGACTTCATGCGTGACCCGATCAGCGGCACCTTCAGACTGGTTGACTTTGGTGTGAAATTTTTCACGGGCGGCAAGATCGTTGTAGTTCACCACCAGGCTGGAGAACGAATGCGCGGCTGCGACGATGTGTTCGGCGTGTTGGTCAAACAGGGTGAAAAAGTTGGTATCGCGCGGTAATAGTTTGCCAAAAAACACGTCAGGCTCCTGATGGAATGCGCCACCTGACATCCCAGGCGACTGCGCAGGGAGTTTAGCCGCGCTGCGTCATCAAACCGAAATCATTCAGACATCGAACTGACAAAAAAGCCCTGCAGTCTGCACTGCAGGGCCAATTTTCGGAACAACTATTAGCCTAGATCAAACTGGTCAAGCAGTTGCCGTCGCCTTGACCGACGCCGCAGCGTCGGTGTAGTCCTTGACCTTGTCAAAATTGAGGTACTTGTAAATCTGGCTACTGGCCGCGGTCAGGACGCCCATGTCGGCCATGTACTCCTCTTTGGTCGGAATGCGACCCAGCTTGGAGCAAATGGCCGCCAGTTCGGCGCTGCCCAGATAAACAAAGCTGTTTTTGCCCAAACGGTTGGGGAAGTTGCGTGTCGACGTCGAAAACACCGTTGCGCCTTCTTTAACCTGCGCCTGGTTGCCCATGCACAAGCTGCAACCTGGCATTTCCATGCGTGCACCAGCGGAACCAAGCACACCGTAGTGGCCTTCCTCGCTGAGTTGCTTGGCGTCCATCTTGGTCGGCGGCGCCATCCACAGCTTGACAGGGATGTCGCGCTTGTTCTCCAACAGCTTGGAAGCGGCGCGGAAGTGACCAATGTTGGTCATGCAAGAGCCGATAAACACCTCGTCAATCTTGGACCCCGCCACATCGGAGAGAGTTTTAACATCGTCCGGGTCGTTCGGGCAGGCCACAATCGGTTCATGGATATCAGCCAGGTCGATCTCGATCACGCTGGCGTACTCGGCATCAGCATCGGCTTTGAGTAGCTGCGGATTGGCCAGCCATGCTTCCATCGCCTTGATCCGGCGGTTGATGGTGCGCACGTCCTGGTAACCATTGGCAATCATCCATTTCAGCATGACGATGTTGCTGTTGAGGTACTCAATGATCGGCTCTTTGTTCAGGTGCACCGTGCAACCGGCGGCACTGCGCTCGGCCGAGGCATCGCTGAGTTCAAACGCTTGCTCTACTTTTAGATCAGGTAGCCCTTCAATTTCAACAATGCGGCCAGAAAACACGTTCTTCTTGCCTTGCTTGGCCACGGTCAGCTCACCGGACTTGATGGCATACAGTGGAATGGCATTAACCAGGTCACGCAGTGTGATGCCAGGCTGCATCTTGCCTTTGAAGCGCACCAGCACGCTCTCGGGCATGTCCAGCGGCATGACGCCGGTGGCAGCACCGAAGGCTACCAGACCAGAGCCGGCTGGGAAGCTGATGCCGATCGGGAACCGCGTATGGCTGTCACCCCCCGTGCCGACGGTGTCGGGCAACAACATGCGATTGAGCCAGCTATGGATGATGCCGTCACCAGGGCGAAGCGGAATACCGCCGCGGTTGCTCATGAACTCGGGCAACTCGTGGTGCATCTTCACGTCGATGGGTTTCGGATACGCGGCGGTGTGGCAGAACGACTGCATCACCAGGTCGGCGCTGAAGCCCAGGCAGGCCAGGTCTTTCAACTCATCGCGGGTCATCGGGCCGGTGGTGTCCTGAGAGCCCACCGAGGTCATCTTCGGTTCGCAATAAGTGCCTGGCAAAACGCCTTGGCCTTCGGGCAAACCGCAGGCCCGGCCGACGATCTTCTGCGCCAGGGTGAAGCCCTTGCCGTGACCCTTGGGGTTTTGCGGCAAACGAAACAGTGTCGAGGCTGGCAGGCCCAATGCTTCACGCGCTTTTGCGGTCAAGCCACGGCCAATGATCAGGGGAATGCGGCCACCGGCACGCACTTCGTCAAGCAACACCTCGCTCTTGAGCTTGAACTCGGCGATGACTTTGCCGTCTTTGAGTGCCTTGCCGTCGTAGGGACGCAGCTCAATGGTGTCACCCATGCCCATTTGACTGACATCGAGCTCTATCGGCAGCGCGCCCGCGTCTTCCATGGTGTTGTAAAAAATAGGCGCAATCTTGCTGCCCAGACAGACCCCACCAAAGCGCTTGTTCGGCACAAAAGGAATGTCCTCACCGGTAAACCACAAGACGCTGTTAGTGGCAGATTTGCGGCTGGAGCCTGTACCAACCACATCGCCCACGTAGGCCACCAGGTTGCCACGCGCGCGAAGGTCTTCGATGAATTTCACCGGCCCGCGTTTGCCGTCCTCTTCGGGGCTGATGCCGTCGCGCTTGTTCTTTAGCATCGCCAAGGCGTGCAGTGGAATATCGGGACGACTCCAGGCATCCGGTGCCGGGCTGAGGTCGTCTGTGTTGGTCTCGCCGGTCACCTTGAAAACAGTCAGCTTGATACTTTGGGGGACTTCAGGGCGGCTGGTGAACCACTCGGCGTCAGCCCAGCTCTGCAGTACCGCCTTGGCAAAGGTGTTGCCCTTGTCGGCTTTTTCCTTGACATCATGGAATTGATCAAACATCAACAAGGTTTTTTTCAACCCAGCGGCGGCCACTGGCGCCACGACAGCGTCGTCCAGCAGGTCAATCAAGGGGGACAAGTTGTAGCCGCCAAGCATGGTGCCGAGCAGCTCAGTGGCCTTTTCTCGGCTGATAAGTGCACATTTTTCAGTACCATGGGCCACAGCTGCCAAGTAACTGGCCTTGACTTTGGCGGCATCGTCCACGCCGGCGGGAATGCGGTGCGTGATCAATTCCAGCAAGAAGGTTTCCTCACCTTTTGGCGGACTTTTCAGCAATTCAATTAACGACGCTGTCTGCTGCGCGGTGAGCGGCAAGGCGGGAATACCCAAGGCGGCGCGCTCGGCAACATGGGCTCGGTAGGCTGTCAACATCATCAAACTCCTTCAATGGTCAAAGAATGGGCTCACAAACGAATTAGAAACGAAAAACTGTATTCCAGGATTACAGCGCCAACGAGCGCCACCTCAAACAGCATGGGCAAAACAGCATCAGGATCAATGTTCAAAATACCTTTGTGCCGGATCTTTCGGCGCAATTTGCCCGGTGTGGTGTGCACGCTCCAGGACTTGCCAGTAATAGCGGTAGCTGGCCCGATCGTGCAACTGACCATCGACGGAAATCGGCGCCCAGTTTGCTGCTTGCGCCTGGCCAACGATCTGACTGGCCAGATCGACCTCGGTTCTGTCGGGCGCAAACGCACTCAAGATCGGTCTGATTTGATCCGGATGGATGCTCCACATGCGGGTAAACCCAAGTTGGCGACTGGCCCGCCGTGCGGCAGCCTTAACGGCGGCGCTGTCCTTGAATTCAGTGACCACGCAATGTGACGGGGTTTTGCCAAACGCATGGCAGGCACTGGCAATCTCAAGTTTGGCGCGCAAGACCAGGGGATGGCTGAACTGATCCAGATCCCCCGCAACACCATCCCCACCCACGCGCATGGCCGTGGCCGGGAGGGCGCCCCCATGCGCAGAGACAAAGTCCATCAAACCAAAACTGATGGACTCGACACGCGCATGCGCCGCAATACCAGCCACATTGAGTAAGGCCAGCGGCGACTCAGCCAGGACATGAATTGGCAACAGCGTCGCCCGGCCGCTTGATTGCAAGGCGACGTCAATGGCCTTTGCGGCCTGGTCAATCTCTGCCACAGACTCGATCTTCGGCACCATGATGTGCGACAAATGCTTGCCCGCACCGCCGACCACGACCGCCACATCCTGCGCAAAAGCCGGATGATCCACAGGATGAACACGAACCGCTACGCGACGTGCAGATTGATGACCCATTGCCGGTTGACTTGCAAAGACGTCATTGACCAGCGCCGTCACCATCTCGGCCTGGCGACGCTCGCCACCTACCGGCGCACCG
>Ga0210024_1002790_pt1 | contig 14772 bp, 10 predicted proteins | sample CryGeymeta201525_FD_183988 | JGI IMG/M metagenome (GOLD analysis project Ga0210024, IMG submission 183988) | Groundwater microbial communities from Crystal Geyser aquifers in Utah, USA - Crystal Geyser metaG 2015-25 (SPAdes) (version 2) | ecosystem: Environmental > Aquatic > Deep subsurface >... | reverse complement strand
TCGAGTGCCTCGCCCACAATCTCCTGCTGCTCTTCGAGACACAAATTGGTCGGAGCGAAGGCCTGTGCGACGAAAGGGAATCCGAAAAGGAGGAGGGCAGAACCAAGGGACCGGCTGGAATCGTCCGGGCCCTCGGCAACTTCATCAACACCGCGGTCCAGAGAGCCACCCAGAGGACCCAGCGCTTCATCCGGTGGGTGCGCGTCTGGATTTACAGGCAAGCTCCCTGGGCCGATTCCATCGCCAGGCTCAGACAAGTCTGGGCAGGAAAAACAACGTAGTTTTCCACACCGATCCCGGCGCGACATGCATCCCGGCAAAGTCTGCGTCACCTTTCAGCTTGCCTGCTCCAGTCAACCTCCCGTTGCCCGGTGCATAGTTCGCGATTTGCAGTTCGCCTTGCAGGTCGGTGGTCCCGGATGCGGATTGCGAGAACATGGTTCCATTCTGAAAATACATCGTTCCGCCCTCCGGTCGGATGACACCGCGATTCTCGAGCGTCGCGACCGAAACAGTGCCGTCGCCGCGGATCGTGTTCGATTCATTGACCAGCGTTCCGGCACCGCTGACCGAGTGGGAACCACCCCGCAGTGCGATATCACCATCTCCCGTGAGTGTCGCCACCTCGGACTCCCCGACATGATATCCACCACCGTTTTCCGTCGATACCGTACCGAGCACGCCGTTGTTCTCGATCATCCCGGAAAGCCCCATCGAGGCGAATTGTCCCGCTAGAATTTCACCAGTGACGGTGACGTTCCTCAATCGGCCTTGGTCGGAGGAGCCGCCGGTGTAGTAGAATCTCGAACCTTCCTCGCCGTGGAGCGTCCCGCCGTCGATGACCGACAGCGCGTCGATCCCGAGGGAACCGTCCGATGCCACCTCGACCCGGCCACCGTCCCCATTGATCGTCGTGGACTGTAGAAGCATGAATCCCGCCTCCGGCCGGATCGCGCCCCGGTTCTCCAAGATGGCGATCGAGATCGTTCCATCCCCGCGGATCGTGTTCGATTCATTGACCAGCGTTCCGGCACCGCTGACCGAGTGGGAACCACCCCGCAGTGCGATATCACCATCTCCCGTGAGTGTCGCCACCTCGGATTCCGCGACGTGGTACCCGCCACCGTTTTCCGTCGATACCGTACCGAGCACGCCGTTGTTCTCGATCGTCCCGGACAGCCCCATCGAGGCGAATTGTCCCGCCGAAATCTCGCCGCTGACGGTGACGTTCCTCAATCGGCCTTGGTCGGAGGAGCCGCCGGCGTAGTAGAATCTCGAACCTTCCTCGCCGTGGAGCGTCCCGCCGTCGATGACCGACAGCGCGTCGATACTTAGTGAGCTGTTTCTAAGCAAACGAATGGTTCCGTCCGTATTTGTAGTGGAGGTATTTGAGATATAGAGCGACGAGCCTCCCTCTACCTCGACGATGCCATTCTGATTATCGAAAATCTGGATGGACGAGGTCGATCCGCCGGACGGAAATCGAATCATACCGCGATTCTTCAGCGAGATAAGCGTAGGCAGACTGTCCGTAACTGTGAACGTCTTTCCCGCCGCGACATTGAGGCTGCCGATGGTCCCGCGCCAGACGCCGGCGGCCTGGGTGTGGTCCGAATTGATATTCACCACCGACCGGTCGGTGAAACTCCATGATCCCGCGATCTGGCCGCCATTGAAGTTCAGAATCGCGTTCCAGCCTGGTTGGGTGTCGGGAATTGAATTGTGCGGGTTGGCTTCAACCGTGCCGATTTGTGCATTGGTTGTGAACAAGCCGCCTGTGGCGAGCGAGAGTTCGGTGTTCGCTCCTGATCGCATGTCCAGGCCGGGAGATGTGAAATGCGAGCTGAGAACGGCTGGACCGACCGGCTTGATCACGCGGGGAAGTATGATCGGTGTCAAGATATCGTCACGGTAAGGCCCGATGAATGTTTCTCGGTCTGGATCGGGGAATGGTCCAAAAGAACCGGCAAGAATCGCTGCCGGGGAGTTCATCGGATTATCCAGCCAATTGGCTTCCGAAAAAAAATCTCCGCTTCCGATCCAAAAATTACAGTAAATTCCAAGTTGCCATTGCGCGCTGCCAGGATCATCGAACCACGCGGAATCAATGTAAATCCTTTCGTAAACACCGCCGGCTTCCGAAGGCATTACAGATGCAGCACAAAAGACAGACGCAAGAGCAGATAGATTGAAGTTTTTCACTTTATTCGTTGGTTCGGGTATTCCGCTATTGAAGCTGATCGCGAGTAGTGGGGGACTTGTTCATCTCTCCAACCGAAAGAATTCCTTCTCCCGCGGTGCGATCAGCACCTCATTGGTCCCGCCGTTCATTACCGGATCCGGTCCCGGACTCCAAGCGCGGAGGTCGGGCGAGTTCATCAGTGACCAAGCCGGGTCGTTTTCCCAGGACAGGAGAAGGTTGGCGTCCGCGACCGGGCGCAGGAAGAGGGTCGGCGGCGGGCTTTCATCAAAAACAACCGCTCCGCCGGTGAAGCCATCGACGGTGAGGGTGAACGAACCGCTGCGATTCACTCCGTCTTCGCTCGCGACGACGAAGTAGTTGCCACCGCTGATGGCAACGAATTCACCGGTCACCGCCGATGAGCCAGTCCCGCTGAAAACGAGGTTGCCATCGGCCGAATATACTTCGAGGCGCGGATCGAAAGAACTATCCGACGAGGTTTCCGACATATTGAGAGTGATGGCGTCTCCGGCAGCGGCGCGGAAGGCGTATAGCTCGAAGTTTCCGGGTCCGATGCCGCCATTGAGAGAAACTCCCGCCGTAAGCTCTCGTCCTGCCGTTTCAAAGGGTGTGCCACTAATGGCGAGCGAAACTTCGTAGGAGTTTTCGACATTGTTCCCGTTGTCGCTGATGATGGCGGAGTAGGTGCCAGAGACGCTAGGCACAAAGGACAATTCCACGCCCGGATCTCCTGACATTCTCGCCACCGTGGTGCCTGTAGGATCGAAGATTTCAAGTTCCGGTTCGAAAAAGCTCACCGGGGAAATCTCGCCGAATCCAAAACGGACGGTCTTCCCGATTTCGGCGTCGAACGTCCAGATATCAAAATCGCCGTAGTTGAGGAGACCAGATGACGTGGCTCCATTTGCCAACGGGCCGCTATCGGCGGTGGCGGTGACCGCGCGGCCGGCGACTGCGAGTGTCAGCCGGTAGGAATTCTGCACATCGGTCTCAGAATCATAAACCAGCGCCCGGTATTCACCGGACTCGGTGGCGGTGAATACGACAGACGCACCCACCGAGGATACTCCCGAGCCAACCATGGCGCCGGATGGCGCGTAAACCTCCAGCACGGGATCGAAGAAGCTGGCAGGCGATATTTCACCAAAGCCAACGCGTACGGCTTCACCCGCATCCGCTTCGAAGCGCCACATGTCAAAATCACCGTAGTCGAGTGAGCCGCCGACATTTCCGCCATTCGGCACCGGGCTGTCGTCCACCTCCCCTTCGAAATCTCGGGAAGGGATGGCCAGTGTGACGCGATAGGAATTCTCCCTGTCGTTAAAAGAATCGCTGAATATCGCGGTATAAACGCCGCTGGTGGCGGCGGTGAAAAACACGGCTGCGCCTGTGTCATCGGTGTCGGTCGCCACGCGGTTTCCGGCGGGATCGAAGATCTCGAGAAGCGGATCGAAGAAGCTGGCGGGATTGATTTCCCCGAAGCCAAAGCGGACCGTCTCACCCACATCCACTTCGAAGGTAGCGAGGTCAAAGTCTCCGTAGTTGGTGAAACCGGATCGATCCTCGCCGTTGCCCAAGGAAAAAGCCGCAGCGTCAGCCACTGAAACGGCGCCGCCCACCGCCAGAGACACGCGATAGGAGTTTTCCACATCATTGCCGACATCGCTGAGGACCGCGGTGTAGGTTCCCGTGCGCCCGGCGGTGAACGCGACCGATGCACCGTTGCCTCCCGTGGCGGAGCCGACTCTCGCTCCCGAGGGATCGAAGATCTCGACCAGTGGATCGAAGAAGCTTGCGAGATTCACCTCGCCCATGCCGAATCGGACCGCCTAGCCGACGGTCGCTTGGAAGGTCCGGACATCAAAGTCGCCGAAATTGATCGTGCCTCCCAATTCTTCACCATTGGAGATCGTTCCGTTGTCCGTGGAGGGGGCGAGGGTGGGATCGAGATTCGCCAATGAAATCCGGTAGCTGTTCGCCCGGTCGGCATTCACTTCCGTGAGAATCGCCCGATAGATCCCGGTAGAAGAGGGTGTGAAAGCGACCGCCGCGCCCACGCTATCGATGTCGGAGCCGATAAGTTCTCCATTCGGTGCGAAGACTTCCAAGCGCGGATCGAAGAAGCTGACGGGATTCGTCTCTCCAAATCCGATCCGGACCGGACGACCTTTGGTGGCGGAAAAGGTCCACGAATCGATGTCGCCAAGATCCAGGGAGCCCCCGATGTCCTGACCGTTTGAGATTTCGCCACTATCGCCGCCGGTGGCGGAGGGTCCGCTGCCGAGGAAAAGCTGAACCTGCCATGCGCCGGTGTTGTTATTTCCGGTTTCGCTTAGGCGGATGCGATAGGTTCCCGAGCTAGCCGCCTAGTGGAACACCAGTCCACCCGAAGTGGTCGCTACCGAGCCGACGACTTCGCCGCCCGGCGCCAGCAATTCGCCGGATATGCTGACTGAGGAGCTGTCAGCCAGCGAGCGGATGCCCATCCGAATGTGCTGGCCGGTTTGGACGGCGAAGGTGAGTTCGTCAGTTTCGCCGATCACGGAAATCGTGCCCGAGTCAGTTTCGCCGGATGAGATCGCTAGGACCGAAGAAGCGGTTAGGCACAAGAAAACCAAGGTGTGGAGAAGGGGACGCATAGAGGGGAAGTATTTGTATTGAGTAACTTTACAGAGATAAACCAACGAAATACATTGGCAGACGGCAAGATTTTTCGGGTGACGCTTAACGAGTCACCGCGGATTCGTGGAAACAGGGGTTCTCAAGAGGATCCTTTGATTGCCACGGTTGCGCTCTCTCAAAAGAAAGCAGCTTTCGCTTAACCTCCATCGTGCCGTGGTTTCGATATTCAAACATTGGCTTGGCGGAATTGATCAAACTCCGAAAAGGTCAGGCAGAGTGGGTTCAGATTCTTCCTCCGGCTTCTCCCGCAAGGCGAAGCGGGCGATGGCGGGAAGCGGGAGGAGGGTCTCGGGCTGTTCGCCGGGTTGGGCGAGGCCGAGGGCGTAGAGGTGGGCCATGACGTCACGCGCCAGAAGCCGATCTTGACCAAGCTCGACGACGTCTTTCCGCCAGTGCTTTTTGTGGACCGAAATCAACCGGGCGGTTTCGACGATGAGCTCGACTTCGGAAACGGCTCCCGTTTCTCCGCGGCGGAGTCTTTCCGCAAGCCAAGTGGCGAGCAGCAGTGTGAGATGCCCGTCGGTGCCTTCTTCGGGCAGACTGAAATCGGAAATCTCGGCACTGCGATCCACCATCGCGATGCCCTCGGCGCGGACCTCGGGAATCATGCCCGTCGCCCGTTCGATCTCGCGCATGATGAAGGGCCGCTGCTTGTCGAGATAGGCCGACTCATCTGCGGCGAGTTGATCATGATACAAGACGGGGTCGTCTAACAGACGGCCAAACAGTGAGAAGCGAATTTCGCGATTGCGCCCATCATCCGAATCATCCTTTGCCGCGCCACGCCAGATCGCCGTGAGACGGGTCTCAAAGTCGTCGCTTTTCACCAACGAAGGCGGTTGGCGGGCGGCCATCAGGCGGGTGAGCACCGGTCGATGAATCTGATAGAGCACGTCGGTATCATCGCGTGAAATATACCCATCTTCACTGCCATCAATCCGCGCCAGCACGCCCCAGTCGAGCAGCAGCCGCAGCGCATGGACGAGGTCGCGCCGGACTTCGCGACGGTCAAGATCCAGCGGCACGCCGCACTCAGCGAAATGCGGATCGGCCTGGGCGGCGGCGAGTCGCTCGGCGATGTTCTTCAGCGTCAGCTGCCGACCTTCCCTTACGAGTATCCCGAGGATGAGACAAAGAAAGACATAGCCGCGCCGCGCCAGCGGAGTGCGCGTCTTCGGATCGACCGCCGGGCGGGTGGCATCGGCAAGGTGGGAGGGCCTTTTCACCAATCGACAGGCATCGGCATCGACCGATAACTCCCATCCGGGATGATGAGAAAACCATAACTGCAACCATTCCTGGTGACGCCGGATCAGCGTGATCACCGGACTGGAACCGACATGCAGCGGTCGGGCAAGCAGCGCACGAACCGCTTGGCCGCGCTCGGCCCAGATGCCGTCATCAATATTCGTCTCCAGCGCCCGCAAGGCAGCGCGACGCCGTGCCGTCGTGCGTGTGAGTGAAACCGTCGGTCGTGTGCTCATGCGGGTTTCCGGTTGGATTGGAGGGTGACTTCGAAGTTCGGTCCACGCAGAACGCCATGGCGGGTCACAAGTTCAGCTTCAGCATCGTCGTCCGGCCACTTGAGCACGATCGACAGCGAGCCGTCGGACGAACTCGTCTCAACCGCCCAATCCCGTCGCTGGCTGGCGCTGATCAGAGTGACCGCCCGACCTAACAAATCCAGCAGCAGCTCGAAGGCGGCAGGTTCGAGCTCCTCGAAATCGGAGAGGCGCAGTGGTCCGCGATCCGCCAGCGCGGCATGGGCGCGGGCGAGCTGTGCGTTTTCCTCCTCGGCCAGGCGGCGGAGGGCTTCGCGCTCTTGGGAGAGATCCACCATCTTCGGCGCACGGCCACCGCGCTGCTGACGCCCGGTATTCCGATGTTTGGGATCCAGCCACATCGGGATGGCATCCAGCCAACTCGTGCTCGGCGACTCATCCGCCTGCTCGCGTTGTTCGAGAGTCTCGTCGTTGATCCGCAAATGCCGCGACGGAGCGAGCGCGAAGACCGCCCGCCACAGCCGATGGGCCTGTGCATCGTCCGGCACCTCCGCAAACCACTGCGCCAGCTCACGCCAGTCCTGCGACCGGTCGCTGCCGCTTTGTCGTCGGTCGTGCAGATTCTGCAAGGCGAGTAGCAACGCCGGAATCGCCTCGCGGGCTCGGGCACGAAGCATTTCCGCCTGAGAGCCGCCACTCGCCGCGCCAACAAACCACCGTCTCAGACCATTCCAGCGTCCCTCCCGTCGCGTGATCTCGGCGCCAAGCAGCTCGGGGTCATCGGGATCGAGCGCATCCGCGCGGGCGCTGCGACTGATCGCCTCGAAATGCCGCCGGACCTCCGCCCGCTCAAGCGCGTCGATCTTTTCCACGATCCCCGGCGTCGCGGCGACGAGTTCACGCACGAAGCGCTGGAGGTAATCAATCAGCCGCTCCTTGTAATCGACAAAATCTGCGGCAGTCAGGCCGTGCAGCTCGATCGTGTTCTGGAGAAACTGCATGAACTGCTGCGCCTGCACGGTGAATTCCTCGAAGCGCGCATGAAGATGACTGAACTCCTGATAAAGCCGTGCCGGATCATGCCGCTCACCTGTTAGATGGCGTCTGATCACTTCCAGGTAGTCATCGATGTCCCGCAGCGCCACGATCTGCAACTCGCCCGGCTGGCCCAGCGCATCATCGAAAATCGCCAGCGCCCGCTGCGCTGCTTCGCCCCGCGCCGACAGCTGATAGAGCCAGCGAGTCTTATAAAAGTCTTCCACCGTCGTGGCATCGAAGCGGTCCGAACTGCGATCGAGGTTCCCCCATTCCACCAACTGATCGAGCAAGGGTGCCAGCGTTTCTTCCTCACAGCCCGCCGCTCGCGCGACCTCAGCCGGGCGCAGATGAATCACAAAATTCTCCCGCGCCGTCGCGAAGGCCCGCAGCACGCTGCGGTAGGCGTCAGCCTTCGCCGCACTGAGATGCGTGAAAACGGTGTATTGAGATCCATCCATCGGCTGTGACCAGAATTTGAGGGAATGCGCCCGGAATGTCGAAGCCAGAGACTGGTCCGATCAAGCCTTCCGTCTCCCTCACGGGTCTCCACACAACCTGATGGGCAGTGGGAAGCAAGCGTCATCAAAGGTGAACGCCCAGCACCTTCCAAACCGTTCCCTGCCCTGCGAAAGAAACCTGAGAAATCCCCGAGAACCATGAATAACCCTGTCGAAAACGACCAGAATTGCCGACAAATCGGGAAGACAAGGGGAAAAATTCGCGTAAAGTCCGCTACTCCATGGCACGCTTTCTTTCCATGCTCCTATTCGCCGCCGCGCCGACTTCGCCGGGCCAAACCGTCGATTTCAATCGCGACGTCCGCCCGCTTTTGACGAAGAACTGTACGACCTGCCACGGTGGTGTGAAGATGGCAGGCGAGGTCTCATTTCTCTACCGCGACGATGTCCTTGGGCAAGGGGAATCCGGCAAGACGGTGGTCGTTCCCGGGGACCCGGATGCTTCGGAGATGATCCGCCGCCTGCTGACCACCGATCCGGATGACCGGATGCCGCCGCCGGACCACCACCCGAAACCACTGCCGAAGGAAGACGTCGATACCCTCATCCGCTGGGTCGAACAGGGTGCCGAATGGGGCGATCACTGGTCGTTTCAGAAACCGGAGAAAGTCACGCCACCCGCAGTTGAGGACAAGGCATGGCCAAGCCAAGAACTCGACCGTTTCATTCTCAAGCGTCTCGAAGACGAAGGCATCCAGCCAGCCGCCGAGGCCGATCCTACCGAATGGCTCCGACGTGCCTCCCTCGACCTCACCGGCCTGCCGCCGACGCTTGATGAGTTCCAGACCTTCCAGCAAGCCGCTGCCGTCGATCGTCAAGTGGCTATGGAACAAGCCGTTGACCGGATGCTTGCCTCGCCCGCCTACGGCGAAAAGTGGGCCGCCATGTGGCTCGACCTCGCCCGCTACTCGGACACCTTCGGATTTGAAAAGGACCCGCATCGCGATATCTGGCCATGGCGGGACTGGGTGATTGATGCCTTCAACGCCGACATGCCTTACGACACGTTTACGATCAAACAACTCGCCGGAGACCTGATCGAGAATCCCGAGCCCGACGACTTGATCGCGAGTGCTTTCCATCGGAACACCCAGAACAACACGGAAGGCGGCACCGACGACGAGGAGTGGCGAATGTCCGCAGTGATCGACCGCGTCAACACCACCTGGACGACATGGAATGCCACCACCTTCGGCTGCGTGCAATGCCACGCCCACCCCTACGATCCCATCCCCCACGACGACTACTATCGCTTCCAAGCTTTCTTCAACAACTCGGAGGACGTCGATATCAACGGCGATTCCCCTCGCACCAAAGTCGCTAGGAATTTGGACCAACAGGCCGAGACCGTCCGGCTCGAAAAGGAGATTCTGAAGCAGAGACGCGCGATCAACTGGGCCGTGCGCGACATCGCCAAAAACGTGGAGCAATGGAAGGTCGCGGCATTTAGTAAAGCCGTAGTCGAGCCATCCACGGGCACCCTTTCTCAGCAGCAGGATGACGGCATGGTCGTCACCGCTGGCACCACGCCGACGAGAAGCATCTTTGTTCTCGAGACGGATGCCGAGCCGCTCTCGCTGATCCGGGTAGAGATTTTCCCCGCCCAGGATGATCCCGCCGCATGGCATGGTCGCGGCCAGGTGATCTCCGGTTTCGAGGCAAGCTACCTCAGTCCCAGCGGCGAGCGCCGACCGATCGCCTTGCGCGAGGTCGCGGCGGACTTCCTGGCCGGTCCCTTTGATCCGAACGATTCCCTGAAAGGTGGCGCTGCGGGCTTTGGCGATTACCCGATGACAAAAAGCCCGCGGACCGCTTGGTTCATCGCCGAACAAGCGGTCACACCGGATGAGGGCGAAAAGCTTGAACTCAAGATCCGCCATGGTGCCACTTGCAACGAGAGCCAGAATACCGTGCTGCAACGATTCCGCATCTCGCTGAGCCATGACGACGTGCTCACCCGTCACATCGCGAGTCCCGAGCACCGCGAAGAATGGAGCAAGCTGCAACGACTAGAATCGCAGTACAACGCGATTCCCGGCATGACTATTCCGTTCATGCGGGATCGCGAGGAAGCCGCCACGCGGGAAACCCGGGTCTTCATCCGCGGCAACCGCATGACGCTCGACAAGCTGGTGCAGCCCGGCATTCCCGAAGTCTTCGGCGGCCCGAAGGAATCCAAGAACCGTCTGGACATGGCCCAGTGGCTCGTCAGCAAGGACAATCCGCTGGCCGCCCGCACCCTGGCCAATCGCCTTTGGGACCAGATCTTCGGCATCGGCATCGTCGAGACCCTTGGTGATTTCGGCAGCTCGGGCGCACTGCCTTTCCATCCCGAACTTCTCGACTTCCTCGCACTGAGGCTGCAAGACAATCACCAGTGGCACCTCAAGCCTTTCCTCAAGGAGCTGGTTCTTTCATCCACCTACCGGCAATCCAATAAGGCAACGGCTTCGATGATCGAAAAAGATCCACGCAACCGCCTGCTCGCACGCGGTCCGCGCAATCGATTAACGGCGGAAATGGTGCGAGATCAGGCGCTGCTCGTCTCGGGCCTGCTATCCACCAAAATGGGTGGCCCACCCGTTTACCCACCGCAGCCCGAAGGGATTTGGAATTCGGTTTACAGCGGAGCAAAGTGGGACACCTCTCAGGGAGAGGACCGTCACCGGCGGGCCATCTACACTTACAACAAACGCACCGCCGGATACCCCGCCTTCCTCACCTTCGATGGATCGGCGCGCGACGTCTGCCTTCCCCAGCGCGTCGCCACCAACACTCCCCTCCAGGCACTCGTCACCCTCAACGATCCGGCCCATATCGAATTCGCCCAGGCCTTCGCCAAACGCATGAACGAAGCCGGCGAAGACCTTCGAATCCAGCTCGCCCATGGCTACCGATTGATCACCCTGAACGAGGCCCCGCCAGAAGTCATCGAAGTCCTTGCATCACTCCACACCGATGCGAAAGCGGACTACGAGCAGAACCCGAGCGAGTCCGCCAAGCTCGCCACAAGCCCGGGCGAGGCCGCCCTCGTCCTCGTCGCCAACACCCTTCTCAACTCCGATCTTGCCCTCAACCGGTGATGAATATTTTCCAACAATTCCAGCACGGCCGCATCCAGCATCTGACTCGCCGCCACTTCCTCGGCCAGTCGGCCCTCTCACTGGGTGGCCTGTGGATGAGCACGCAGTCGGGATTCGGAAGCGCCTTGAAGAAGGATCCCGCCGCACCACTCGCCCCCGATATCCCTCACTTTGCCCCGAAGGCAAAACGCGTGATCTACCTCCACATGGCCGGCGCGCCGAGCCAGCTCGAGTTGTTCGACTACAAACCGGAACTGACCAAATACGACGGCAAGGACTGCCCTCAGGAGTTTCTCGAAGGCAAGCAGTTCGCTTTCATTCAGGGCGTGCCAAAGATGTTGGGCTCGCAGTATCCTTTCCATCAGGCAGGAAAAAGCGGCCAATGGATTTCCGACCGCCTGCCTCATTTTGAGGAAGTCATCGATGAAGTCTGCTTCATCAAATCGATGTGGTCCGACCAGTTCAACCACGGCCCCGCCCAGTTGCTTCTTCACACCGGCAGCGCCATCCCGGGCAATCCATCAGCCGGTGCCTGGTCGACCTACGGGCTCGGTTCCGAAAACCAGAATTTGCCCGGCTTCATCGTTCTCACCTCCGGCGGAAAAAACCCGGACGCCGGTAAATCCGTGTGGGGCTCCGGCTTTCTGCCAAGCGTCTATCAGGGCGTCCAGTGCCGCTCACAAGGCGACCCCGTGCTCTATCTCGGCAACCCCGACGGCGTTTCCCAAAAGCTCCGCCGCCGCACCCTCGATGCCCTCAATCAGCTCAACCAAACCGTCGCCACCGACCTCGGCGACCCGGAAACCGCCACCCGCATCGCCCAGTATGAGATGGCCTTCCGGATGCAAATCCACGCCTCCGATGCCTTCGATATCTCCGAGGAAAACGAAGCCGTCCACAAAGCCTACGCCACCCAGCCCGGCAGAGAGTCCTTTGCCAACAACTGCCTGCTCGCACGACGCCTTGCCGAGCGCGGCGTCCGCTACATCCAGCTCTTCGACTGGGGTTGGGACTCCCACGGCACCGGCCCGGACACCGACCTGCGCAAGGGCTTCGCCGACAAATGCCAGCAGATCGACCAACCCATCGCCGCCCTCCTCAAGGACCTCAAGCAACGCGGCCTGTTAGAGGAAACCCTCGTCATCTGGTCCGGAGAATTCGGCCGCACGCCGATGCGTGAAAATCGCGGAGGCGTCGAAATGGCGGCCGTCGGCCGCGACCACAGCCCCTCCGCCTACACCATTTGGATGGCAGGCGGCGGAGTGAAGCCCGGCTTCAGCTACGGTGAAACCGACCCGATCGGCTACGAAGCCGTGGCCGACAAGGTCAGCGCCCACGACTTCCATGCCACCCTGATGGCGTTGCTAGGCTACGATCACAAGCGCTTCACCCACCCCTTCCAAGGCCTCGAACAACGCCTCAGCAACGTCACCAAACCTTCGCGTGTCGTGAGTGATGTGATCGCCTAGAGCCGCAGATCTCGTGTTCACGACAGGGCGCTCAAGCTGATCTTCCACTCGATATCATGGTCGGTGTCCTCATCGAGTGGATGCGTTTGGTAATTCTCGATTTCTACAAACGAAACTATGTCTACGAAAGCTGTGTCCAAATGTCCATATGTCTAAATGGGAGCTCGCATAATCCTTGAAACTGCTTAAGACTCCTGACCCCGGTGACGAGCATCCTTGGGCGTGATTGAAACGGGGATTCCCCGTGACGATTGGGAATAAGCGGGCGATGTTCCCCACCCACTGGAATCGCTTATTTCGATTTCGGATTCCAGAAGGGACCGTTTCCACCGCGCCCCGTGTTGTCGATCTGTCTCATGTCGCCCTTGGTGAGTTCTCCCACGTGGCCGTCGAAGTAAACGACGATGGCTTTGTCGCCATGCCGGTAGGCGATGGCACCATTGCTGGTCTTGCCTTCTATTCCTTTCCAGCTGAAGCGGGCACTGTAAGCGAGGCGGACGTCGGTGGCAGAGGCGAATGCCATCGATTGCGCCGGCCGGGCCACATTCGCCATCGTGTGGAACGCTTCCGCATCCGGTTTGCCGACCACATTGGGCAGGCCGGTGTTGTTCATGCCGAAGGAGCCGGCCATGCTCTTGTGGAAATTGTCCACCTTGGCGCGCACCACCTTGGGATCGAGCATGGAGAGCGGCACGGTTCTGGACGGAGCCCCTTGCGCGTTGTAAACCTCACCGCGGAAGTATTTGAGAAATTCCGGAGACTGATACCACCAGCCCGCGCGATTGCCATTCTTGTCCATGACTTGATAAGAAACGTACCTGCCGGAATGGTCCGAAGCATAGCTGGCGTTGGCGACTTGAAGCTGTGACAGGCTGCGGACCGTTGAGGCTTTGTCCGCGATGGCCCTCATTCTCTTCATTCCCACCATCGCCAAGGAGGCGAGAACGACGATGATGACGATGACAACGAGCAGTTCTGTGAGCGAAAACCCCCGCGGAAAGCGCGGAAGAGGAACGGGGACAGGTGATGGTTTCATGAGTGGGAGAATGATGAAATCCCTTTTGATAAATGACGAAATGGTAGCCCATCAAGGAAGCTCCGCCCATCTCACAAGCGGGGGATTTTTCACTCACCCGTCAAAGAGTGAGTGACGGCTGGCATCAATCCATCGCGACACGAAGACGCAGGAAAGCCCTGGGCGGCTCGCCCGGCAAGGCATAGGAGATGATGTCCGGATCGTTGACGTAGGAAACGCCGCCGACTTCCGCCCAGGGATCGGTCTGGCCGAGGTCGGTGGATGTTTCGATGGCGTAGCTGAGGCCGCTGGTGCCGGGGCGCTTGGCAAAAGCCAGCGTGTGACCGGTAAAGTCGCCGACCTTGGGGTCGGGCACCGTGGGATCATGGCCGGCGAGCGCGAATTCCAGCAGATTGGCGACCTTGTCCTTGTCGAAGTCGTCGCTGGGTCCCCGCTGGTCGATGGGGATGGATCCCTTGGCGAAGACACCTGAAATCCACGAATCAAAACCGAAGGAGGCCTCGGCAGTGAGGTAGCCGGCGGCGTCCAAAGCGAAGTGGTTGAAGCCGTCCGCCGAGATGAGCGTGAGTTGGGAGGGGTCCAAGCCGGCGCTGTCGGTGCCGAAACGCAACGAGGTACCAGGGACGAAGTTTCCTGTCAGATCGAGCGTACCGGTCCAGTCCACGGCACTGCTGTCGGCGAAGGCCATGGAGGCACCGGCACCCAGATGAATGATCGCCGCACCGCTGATGTCGAGACGGCCCGCAGTCTCGGCGGCGGAACCGCTGTCGAGTGCGGCGTTGGCGATGACGACCGCGCTTCCGTCTGGCAGGACGCCCGCGGCTCCCAAGGTGAGCGTACCGGCCTCGATGGAGGTCGGCCCGATGTAGGTGTTGGCGAGGGTCAGCACGGTGTTTCCGGTTCCGACCTGTGCAAAGCCGCCGTCGCCGGTGATGGGTGCCGCGAACGGACTCGTGCCTTGGGTCACGGTGTTGGAGCGGTTCACCGCGAGGGTGGCCCCGGCTTCCACGATGATCTCGGACGAGTTGCTCGAAACTCCACCCGTGGTGCCGCCATCGCCGATCATCAAGGTGCCGCCACTCACGATGGTATTGCCCCAGTGGCTGTTCTGTGCCGTGAAGGCGAGTGTGCCGGGGCCGGTTTTGTGGAATCGATTGTTGGTGTTCACGCTAGTGCCCCCGGCGACGATGCCGCTCATTTTCGCATCGATCACGGCCGCGCCGTCATTGACCTGAATGATG
>Ga0210024_1002788_pt1 | contig 14776 bp, 14 predicted proteins | sample CryGeymeta201525_FD_183988 | JGI IMG/M metagenome (GOLD analysis project Ga0210024, IMG submission 183988) | Groundwater microbial communities from Crystal Geyser aquifers in Utah, USA - Crystal Geyser metaG 2015-25 (SPAdes) (version 2) | ecosystem: Environmental > Aquatic > Deep subsurface >... | reverse complement strand
TCCATTCTCCCGCTAGCGCCTCATCGTGAAACCCCGCAATGGCACGCAGGCCCATCGGGCCGGAAACGCGCGCGATGTCTTTCCATTTTTCGTAGCGTTTCAGGACTTCGATGGGCACGGCCCCCGAGAGCTGTTTGTCGATCCGGCGATGTTCCTGGATTTCCCACATGGCGGATTATGCCTATACCATAAATAGTATGTCAAGGCGTGGGCTAAACGAATTCCTGCGGTAATGCTTTGACTGCTACAGCACTGCCCCACAACGACGACATGATGCGCGTCGCCTGTTCTGCATCGCCGCTGGTGTGGAAGAATTCAGCCGGGTGATTGGAGATTTTTCCCTCACTCCCGCCCGCTCCCGGGGGGAGAGGGAGTAGGCGCGGCAACTCCGTCTCCACGCGCCGCTTCAGTTCGCGCGCGACCGCCGCGCCGGTATCGACCAGGGTGATCTTTTCGCCCACCACTTCGCGGATCAGCGGCGCAAGGAAAGGATAATGGGTACACCCGAGGATGAGTGTATCTGCGCCCGCCGCCAGCAGCGGCGCGGTGTAACGCTCGACCAGCCGCCGCGCCTCCGGACTGTGCAGGTCGCCGCGTTCAACGACTTCAACCAGGCCGGGGCAACCCTGGGTGACGATCTTCACGTCGCCCGCATGCTTGTCCAGCAAGGCGGCGAAGCGCGCGCTTTCCAATGTGCCAACCGTGGCCAGCACGCCCACCACCCCGCTGCGGGTGGCCGCAGCGGCGGGCTTGACCGCGGGCTCCATGGCGATGATCGGGAGCTTGTTGTATTTGATCCGTAGCGCGTGCGCGGCGGCGGCGGTGGCGGTGTTGCAGGCGATGACGATGGCCTCGGCGCCCTGGCCGATGAGGAAGCGGGTCAGCGCCAGCGCGCGCGCTTCGATGTAGGCGGGCGATTTGTCGCCGTAGGGCACATGGCCGGAATCGGCGACGTAAATCAGCTTAGCATCGGGCAATGCGGCGCGGATGTGTTGCAGCACCGAGAGGCCGCCCACGCCGGAATCGAACACGCCGATGGTTATGAAGCCGTTTGCCACCTTTTCCTCCGCCATCGATTGCCGTGCAGGCTGGAATTTATAGGTCGGGTTTTAACCCGACGCTGTTTGGCCGTTCCTCAAAAATCGCCGCAAGCCACTCATTTTGTCGGGTTAAAACCCGTCCCACATGCCTGCGCCGGAATGACAGCACTACTCCACCATCTGGTCGCGCAGGAATTCTTCATACGTGCCGTGGTAGTCGTTCACGCCCCTGGCCGAGATTTCGATGATGCGCGTCGCCAATGACGAAACGAATTCGCGGTCGTGTGATACGAAGATTAGCGTGCCTTTGAACAGGTCGAGCGCGGTGTTGAGCGACTCGATCGCTTCCATGTCCATGTGGTTGGTCGGCTCGTCCATCAGCAGCACGTTGGGTTTTGCCAGCATGAGTTTGCCGAACAGCATGCGGCCTTTCTCGCCGCCCGACAGCACTTTGACCTTTTTCTTCACGTCGTCGCCGGAGAACAGCAAGCGCCCCAGCGTGCCGCGCACCACCTGATCGTCGTCATGCGGGCCGCGCCAGTCGGTCATCCAGGTCATCATGTCCTTGTCTTCGGCAAAGTCGGCCGCGTGGTCCTGCGCGTAATAACCCAGCTTGGCCTTTTCCGCCCATTTGATCGTGCCAGTGTCCGGCAACAGGTCGCCCGCCAGGATGCGCAGCAGCGTGGTTTTGCCGATGCCGTTGGGGCCGATGATGGCGACCTTCTCGCCCGCGTCGATGCGGAAGTTGACGTTGGAGAACAGCATCTTGTCGAAGCCCTTGGCCATCTTCTGCACTTCCACCGCGACCCGGTGCAGTTTCTCGCGCTCGTCGTATTCGAAGCGGATGAACGGGTACTGGCGGCTGGACGGCTTGATGTCTTCCACCTTGATCTTGTCGATCTGGCGCGCGCGCGAGGTGGCCTGTTTGGCCTTGGAGGCGTTGGCGGAGAAACGCGCCACGAAAGCCTTCAGCTCGGCGATCTTTTCCTTGGCCTTGGCGTTGTCCGCCGATTGTTGTTCGCGCGCCTGCGTCGAAGCCAGCATGTAATCGTTGTAATTGCCCGGATAGATGGTGATCTTGCCGAAATCCAGATCGGCCATATGGGTGCACACGCTGTTCAGGAAGTGGCGGTCGTGCGAGATGATCACCATGGTCGAATTGCGCGCGTTGAGGATGTCTTCCAGCCAGCGGATGGTGTTGATGTCCAGGTTGTTGGTCGGCTCGTCCAGCAGCAGGATATCCGGGTTGGAGAACAATGCCTGCGCCAGCAGCACGCGCAGCTTGAAGCCGGGTGCCACTGCGCTCATCTTTCCCTGATGTAGTTCGATCGCGATGCCCACGCCCATCAGCAACTCGCCCGCGCGCGCTTCGGCGGTGTAACCGTCGTATTCGGCGAAGGTCGCCTCCAGATCGGCGGCGCGCATGTAATCTTCCTCGCTCGCGTCCGGGTTGGCGTAGATCGCGTCGCGCGCGCTCATTGCTTCCCACATCTCGGCATGCCCCATCATCACCACATCCAGCACGCGCATGTCTTCAAAGGCGAACTGGTCCTGGCGCAATTTGCCCAGTCGCTCGCCGCGGTCCAGCATGACTTCGCCCGACGATTGCTCCAGATCGCCGCCGAGGATTTTCATAAACGTGGTTTTGCCGCAGCCGTTGGCCCCGATCAGACCGTAGCGGTTGCCGTCGCCAAATTTGACAGAGACGTTCTCGAACAGGGGCTTGGCGCCAAACTGGATGGTGATGTTTGCGGTTGATAACATGGGACTGCCTTATTTTCGAAGGCGCGCATTCTACCACTGACCGCGCCAACGCTCGCCGACAGGATGGCCGAGGTTGCACCGTGTAGGCGGATGTCACAGAATGCGGGTAGTTTTGAGATAGAAGGGCGGGTCTGGCTTTGTGGGATCTGCATCATTTTAGAACCCGGCACTTTATGGCTACGCCTGGTCATGCGGCAGCCTGCATTCATAAAACCGGGGAGTATGTAAAGTGAAATACGTTGAGGTGATCGCCGACTCAGGAAGCCCGGACTCCGTGTCGGCTATTGCGGAGAAATTCAAGGTGCGCGACTTTCGGCGTGGCGCTATAGTCACGGAATGCGGGCAGGATCGAATTCAAGTTTTGGGATAGAGGGGCGGGTTTGGCTTTGTGGGCGCGCATTATTGCCAGGCCTCGGCAAGTTGAAAAAGGCGGGTAAATCGAGTCTGATCCCGTTGCTCTTTCTCTAATGTGGATTTTCAAATTTAGGAGAAGACGATGCAGAAATACATGATTGGCAAGTCCATGCGATTTTTCTTTCTCCTTGCCGGATCCCTTATTTGGGCGGGTATATGGCTCACAGGGTTTTCAGTTACACACTGGCTTCTGTATATCCCGGCCGTATTTTTTTACTTTGCCGCTATTACTGGAATTTGTCCGGGGATAATCATCTCTCGCCTAATCTTTGGAGAGAAAGAAAAGGCTTGAGGAAAAATAGCGGCGGGTCGGGTCTGACGAAGCGGCATGCTTTCAGTCATATCTCCCACATCATGTCCCGTCCATTCCGGATAAAAGAGATTAAGGCGTCGGCATCAATTTTCGTCATGCATTAAACTGCGCCTTTCTGCAATCCGTTTCCCGCGCCTGCATGAATAACGAAACCCACCGCATCACCCCTTTGATCAAACACGCCGATGAGGGCCCCTCTGCGCCCGAGCAAATCAAGCTGAAGCGGCATCTCGCCGATAAGCTCCAGCAATTGGGCGCATTGGCGGGCGCTTCTTCCTTGCAGCGCGCGCGGCTGAAACTGGACATCGCCGAGATCCTGAACGCGCTGGAACGCAAGAAGGAAGCGTGGGACATCGCGCGCGAGGCTTTCGTCGCGGCCATGCAACAGGAATCCTGGCAGGATGCGGTGGAAGCGTGCGACGTGCTCTATCAGGCGGAACAGGCTGATTCCATCGCGGTGCTTGGCATGGGCATCTGGCTGGCCGTGACCTTCCCGGTCGATCCGGAAGTGACGACTGCCCTGCTGATCCATCTCATCGACGAGACGCCCAATAATGCGGATGGTGCCGCCGTGGCGGCGATCACCGCGCGTTATGTGGTGGACCTGCGCGCCAGCGACGAGGAGCACGAGAATCTGGGCTTCCTGGTGAACAATCTGATCGCCATGGTGGCGCAGCGCCACAGCAACGTGCAGGATCAGGGCGCGCTCGACCGTTGGCTGGACCGCCTGCAACTGCGCGACCCGCGGGTCTTCCTGCCGCGCCTTGCGCAAGTAGTGGATGCGATTGTCGGCGACCGATGGTGGTTCGACCGCGACGTGCTGCGCCGCAGATTGCCCGGGTAGTGGCGCGGGTGATTCACTTTTATCAGTCTCGAATCGGCTAGAATGCACGCATCATTTGTCGCAGGCACATCATGGTTCCCCATCTCACCACCGCCCTCAAAGGCCCGTTGCTCGATCTGGAGCGGCGCTTTCTGACCGAACAGCCCTCTATCGAGCGCTGGTTCCGTACCCAATGGCTGGAACATACTGTGCCGTTCTATGCTTCGGTCGATCTGCGCAACGCCGGCTTTAAGCTGGCACCGGTGGACACCAATCTGTTTCCCGGCGGCTTCAACAATCTGAATCCCGATTTTCTGCCGCTGTGTATCCATGCGGCACAGAGCGCGATCGAAAAGATCTGTCCGGAGGCGCGCGGGGTGTTGCTGATTCCGGAGAACCACACGCGCAACCAGTTCTATTTGCAAAACGTGATGATGCTGGCGCGGGTGCTGCGCCAGTCCGGGCTCAACGTGCATATCGGCAGTCTGCTGCCGGAAATCACCCAAGCGACCGATATTCAACTGAACGATGGCAGCACGCTGACGCTGGAACCCATCACGCGTGAGGGCAATCGGCTGCGCATCGGCGATTTCGACCCCTGCGTGGTATTGCTCAACAATGATCTGTCCGCCGGCGTGCCGGACCTCCTGCGCGATCTGGAGCAGAACGTGTTGCCGCCGCTGCAGGGCGGCTGGACCACGCGGCGCAAGTCGAAACACTTCGCCGCCTACGATCACGTGGCGCAGGATTTTGCCGGGCTGCTGGATATCGACCCCTGGTTGATCAACCCGTATTTCGATGTGTGCGACAAGGTGGATTTCCATGCGCGCACCGGTGAGGACTGTCTCGCTGCCAAGGTGGACATGGGGTTGGAAAAGATTCGCGCCAAGTATGCCGAATACGGCGTGAAGGACGACCCGTTCGTGATCGTGAAGGCCGATGCCGGCACTTACGGCATGGGCATCATGACGGTGAAGGACGCGGGCGAAGTGCGCGATCTCAACCGAAAACAGCGCAACAAGATGGCAGTGGTGAAGGAGGGCCTGCAAGTCTCGGATGTGCTGATCCAGGAAGGGGTCTATACCTTCGAGCAGATCAACGAGGCGGTGGCCGAGCCGGTGGTGTACATGGTCGATCACTTCGTGGTCGGCGGTTTTTATCGCGTGCACACCGGGCGCGGCACGGACGAGAATCTGAACGCGCCGGGCATGCATTTCGTGCCGCTGGCATTCGAGGCGAGTTGTACCCTGCCCAACCCGGCCCGCGCCCCGGACGATACGCCGAACCGTTTTTACGCCTACGGCGTGGTGGCGCGGCTGGCGTTGCTGGCGGCTTCGATCGAACTGGAAGCGTTGACGGCGTGAGTAGATTTTCGCTTCTCCGGATTCCATCATTTCTGCAAAGGCCCAGGGATGGTCGGGTTTCAATCCGACTCCGCGATGTCGGGTTGAAACCCGACCTACACAATCGACCGGGGATGGGATTTCTTCTGGCCACCGCACTTCTCCTTGCGGGCTGCAGCAAAGCGCCGTTCTACCAAGAGCAGGCTTACGTCTTCGGCACCATCGTCGAGGTCAGCATCTACGGTGAAACAGAGGACAAGGCAAAGCAGGGCGCTGCGGCGGTGATGCACGAATTTCAGCGCCTGCATGATCTGCTGCATGCGTGGAAGCCTTCGGCTTTGAGCGAGCTTAATACGGCCATCGCGCAGGGCAGAAACACGAAAGCCACACCGGAATTGGCGGCAATGCTGCAGGACGCGGCGCAGCTTTCGGCGCAGTCCGGCGGCCTGTTCAATCCGGCCATCGGCGGCCTGATCCAGACCTGGGGTTTTCAGGCGGACGAGTTCAAGGCGGTATTGCCGGAGGAGAAAAAGATCACCGCGCTGGTCAGGGCAAACCCGCAGATGAGCGACCTGGTCTTTGCTGCGTGCGCTCCGTCCACCCCGGAAAAAACCTGCATCACCAGCCGCAACCGCACGGTGAAACTCGATCTCGGTGGTTACGCCAAAGGCGATGCGCTGGACCGCGCGGCGGACATTCTGAAACAGCAAGGCATCCGCAATGCGCTGATCAACATCGGCGGCAACGTGCTGGCACTGGGCGCACATGGCGACCGTCCGTGGCGGGTCGGCATTCAGCATCCGCGCAAACCCGGCCCGCTGGCGACGCTGGCGCTGCGCGACGGCGAAGCAATCGGCACCTCGGGCGATTACCAGCGCTATTTCGAGCTGGCCGGCAAACGCTATTGCCATCTGATCGACCCGCGCAGCGGCTGGCCGGTGCAGGGGGTGCAGGCGGTGACCATCCTGACGCGCGGCGCGCGTGCCGGCCTGTTGTCGGACACGGCATCCAAGCCCTTGTTCATTTCCGGCGCGGAAGGTTGGCGCGCGGCCGCGCGGCAAATGCGGATCGACGATGCGCTGCTGGTTGATGCCGACGGCAAAGTCCATCTCACCGGGCCGATGCAGAAACGGCTAGAATTCGGCGACGATAAAACGACATGGGACATCGAGCATTGAAACCGGACGATCCATTGCAGCAAAATATCCGCCGCACGGCAGGCTTGCATGCGCTGAATAAGATCCGCGCACTGGTCGAGGCCGATCTGGCGGATGAATCGTACAAGGCGCGTGCGTTGCGCTGGCTGCGGCGCTACGGCTGGCTGGTGGTGCCGCTGCTTGCGCTGCTGGCTGCGTATTTATTGGGAGTGCGGTGATGGCGGGGATTTTGGTGGTGGCACACAACGATCTGGGCAACAGCCTGGTCGATTGTGTCAAGCATGTGCTGGGCGCGGTACCGAACAATGTGCGCGTGTTGTCGGTGCGCGCGCACGACGATCCGCAGCAGAAATTGGCGGAAGGGCACGCGCTGGTGCGGCAACTGGACAAGGGCAACGGGGTGCTCATCCTGGCCGATATCTACGGTGCCACGCCGAGCAATGTCGCACGCCAACTCTGCCGCGCCGAGCACATCATGGGCGTGGCCGGAGTGAACCTGCCGATGCTGTTGCGCGTGGTGTGCCATCCCAGCAAGAGCATGCCCGAACTGGCGCAGATCGCCCTGGAAGGCGGGCGCGAGTGCATCGTGCCAATGAACCCCGAAGAACAGGAACAGAGCCATGCGGCAAAATGACGCGCAAATCATCAACAAACTCGGCTTGCATGCCCGCGCCTCGGCCAAACTGAGCCAACTCGCCACCCAATATCCCTGCGAAGTCTGGCTGTCGCGCAACGGCAAGCGCGTCAATGCAAAAAGCATCATGGGTGTGATGATGCTGGCTGCCGCCAAAGGATCGACCATCGCCGTCGAGACGGTGGGCGAGCGCGAGGAGGAAGCCATGACCGCCATCCTCGCACTGATTGGCGACTATTTCGGAGAAGGTGAATGATGCACGACATCTCCTTGCACCTGATACCTCACGCGGAGACGCGGAGGTCGCGGAGAAATCTACCAAGCGATCCACGCGTTTCCGCCCCTGCGCGTGAAATGCCTTACCTATCGCGTTCACCGAGTCAGCCATGAGCTTTACCCTCCACGGCTTGCCCGTCTCCAGCGGCATCGCCATCGGGCGGGCGCATCTGGTTTCGCACACCTCGCTCGAGGTTGCGCATTATGTGCTGTCAAAAGCCCGGGTGCCGGAAGAGGTCGCGCGCCTGCAAACTGCTTTGCAAACCACCCGCGACGAATTGCGCACCCTGCGCGCCAACCGCCCGCAACAGGCGGCGGCCGAGTTCGATGCTTTTCTCGACTTGCATTTGATGATCCTCGGCGATGAGCACATCAGTCATGCCGCGCTGGAGATGGTGAAAAACGAACAGTGCAATGCCGAATGGGCGCTGAAAACGCAGATGGACGCCCTGGTGACCCAGTTCGAGGCGTTCGATGATGCCTATCTGCGCGAGCGCAAGACCGATGTGATCCAGGTGGTCGAGCGCATCCTCAAAGTGCTGGGCGGTCATCCCGGCCACGTGCCGCCCGAGCCGCAGCACGAGGGCGAAATGGTGCTGGTGGCGCACGACGTCAGTCCGGCCGATCTGATCCAGCTCAAGCCGCACCAATTCTGCGCGATTCTTACCGATCTGGGCGGCGCGACTTCGCACACCGCCATCGTCGCGCGCGGCCTGAACACACCGTGCGTGGTCGGCCTGCATCACGCGCGCGAACTGATCAAGGATCGCGACATGCTCATCGTCGATGGCGAGCAGGGCGTGGTCATCGTCGATCCGGACAAGAGCCTGCTGGCGGAATACAAACTGCGCCAGAGCGAATTGGCGCTGGAACGGCAGAAACTGAAGCGGCTGAAGACCGCGCGCGCCACCACTCTGGATGGCACACGCATCGAATTGCAGGCCAACATTGAAATGCCGACCGACGTCGCGCAGGTGCTGGACAATGGCGCCGCCGGCGTCGGCCTGTTCCGCAGCGAATTCCTGTTCCTCAACCGTGACGATCTGCCGGGCGAGGAAGAACAGTTCGAGGCTTATCGCACCGTGCTGGAAGGCTTGAAGGATATGCCGGTCACCATCCGCACCTACGACCTCGGCGCGGACAAGCAGCTCAAGGGCGAAACCCGTGTCGCCAGCAACCCGGCGCTTGGTTTGCGCGCCATCCGCCTGTGCCTGGCCGAACCGCAGTTGTTCCGCACCCAGTTGCGCGCGCTGCTGCGCGCCTCGGTGTACGGCAATCTGAAGATTCTGGTGCCGATGTTGTCCGGCGCGTCCGAGATCATCCAGACCCTGCAACTGATCGAGTTGGTAAAACAGGAATTGGCGGCGGAAAACGTACCGTACAAAGCCGATGTGCCGGTCGGCGGCATGATCGAGATCCCCGCTGCTGCGCTGGCGCTCGGCGTGTTCATCAAGAAACTCGATTTTCTTTCCATCGGCACCAACGACCTGATCCAGTACACGCTGGCGATCGACCGCACCGACGAGGAAGTCTCGCACCTGTACGACCCGCTTCACCCGGCCGTGCTGGAGTTGCTGGCACAAGTCATCGGCGCGGCCAACAAAGCCGGCGTGCCGATCTCGGTGTGCGGCGAAATGGCGGGCGAACTGGCCTATACGCGCCTGCTGCTCGGCTTCGGCCTGCGCCAGTTCTCGATGAACCCGACCCAGTTGCTCGCCACCAAACAGCGCGTGCTAACCAGCAACCTCGCAGAGATTACCCCGCTCGCGCAAAAGATCCTGCGCGCAGACGATCCGCTCAAGATACGCGAGCTGCTGGACAAACTGAACGCCACCTGAACCTTACTCAGCAGTCAGAAATTAAAGCTACAAAAATGGAAGCTGAAATGTGGGAGCAACTGTCTTTTAAATTTTGGCCATTTTCCATTCCGTTTTGTCGCGCAGCATGGCATTGATTCGGATCAGCAGGACACGCATGCAGGCCACGAGAGCCACTTTGGCGCACTTGCCGCGCTGTCGCAAGTCCTGGTAGCGCGCCTTGAAGTCTGGTTGCGAACGGATGGCGCTCCAGGCAGCCATGTAGAGCACGCGACGGATACGAGGTCTGCCGCCATGGATACGACGCTTACCGGTATGGGCTCCGCTATCGCTGTTGTAGGGAGCAAGACCGACGAGCGCGGCGACCTGACGGCGATCCAGCGTACCCAGTTCCGGCACATAAGCGAGGAGGCTCGCAGTCGTGACCGGTCCGATGCCTGGGACAGCAAGCAGGCGCTGGCTGCTCTCCAGATCGACAGCGGCGAGCGCCGCCGTAATTTCGCGGTCGCAACGGGTGATCTCGCGCTGGGTCGCGACAAGACTGCGTTGCAGGCTATGGCGAACGAAAGGTGAAGCGGCCTGCTGCACGCGGCGGCGTTCATCATCGCGCCACTGGATGAGCTGCTCGCGGCGCTGGACGAGATCGCGCAACGCCTGCTGCTTGGGCGAGACGACGGGCGTGGAGCCGACATCCAGCACCTCGGCCAGATGGGCGAGGACGGCGGCATCGATGGGATCGCTCTTGGCCAAACGCCCCATCGCGGTGGCGAAGGCGCGCGCCCGGTGTGGCGAGACGCGCACGGCAGGCAACCCGGCATCCAGCAGGGCAACGAGGAGGGCGCGTTCGTACCCACCAGTGGCTTCGAGCACGATGCGTGAGACAGACAACCCTTTGAGGGATTGCAGTAGATCGCGATGCCCTTGGGCATCATTGGTAAAAGAGAGGGACGATCCCGCCGGGCGCACAGCGACGGCGAGGGTGGCTTTGGAAACATCGATTCCGACAAAGGAAGACATGATGGCACCTCCTGTAATAGACTCTGACATGAGAGCGCTCCCGTTAGCCCATGCTTGTGAGAATTCGAGCTCTGGCTCGATCAACTGTTCGGGCTTGACGAGAGTCCGGTGTGCGGCAGCCCTTGCTCCCACACGTGCTCTAGGCACAGCCAGACTTCGGCTTGCCGCACACCGCTCTCACCTGCAAAATACGCCAAACTCAAGACACAAGCCAGATTCATCGGGCGATGGGTTTGGCTGGCTTCCTGTGGGAGCCCGATTCATCGGGCGATGGGTTTGGCTGCGATCCCTATCGCGCAATAAATTGCGCTCCCACAAAACCAGTTCCCACGGCTGCAATTGTGGGAGCCCGATTCATCGGGCGATGGGTCTGGCTGCAACCCTATCGCGCAATAAATTGCGCTCCCACAAAATCAGCTCCACAAAATCAGCTCCACAAAATCAGTTTCCACCAAACCAGTTCCCACAAAACCAGTTCCCACCAAACCAGTTGCCACATCATTCATCATTGCGCCAGCCTGATCCTCACACTGAAATATCACAGCCACTGCGCGTTCCAATATGGGTAGTTGCCGATTTTGTCGCATAAGCCAGCGCGCAGGGGATTGGCGACAAGATAGCGCGCCACACCAACAATATCTTCCTCCGCGCGCAGCGCATGGTCATGGAAGCCGCGTTGCCAGACAGGCCTGCCGAGCAAGCGGGTGACTCTGGCCTTGTAACGCCGCACAATTTCAGACAAGGGCGCACCGGCCTTTAATTGGATGAGCCAGTGGATATGGTCAGGCATCACAACGAAAGCCAGCGTATCGGCGTGGCAGGCGATGGTTGCATCGTAGAAGCATCTGGCGGCAAGGCGAGCCTCTTCGTGCTGCGCAAATATTCCGGCGCGCGATGCAGCAACCATCGTAACGAGATAAACATGGTGGGGCAGAGAAACCCTGCCAATGCGAAGGCGATTACTTTGCGGGCTGGTGGATTGGGGCATGGAAAAATTGTATGCCTGCCGATTGGGTTGCGGGAGCTCTTCTTTGAGTATGGCAACCCAATTTTAATTGAGGGAGCCCGATTTATCGGGCGATGGGTCTGGTTGGCTTCCTGTGGGAGCCCGATTTATCGGGCGATGGGTCTGGCGGCAACCCTATCGCGCAATAAATTGCGCTCCCACAAAACCAGTCCCCACAAAACCAGTTCCCACAAAACCCGGTTCCCACCGCAGAGAATTCGATCTTCCTGTGGCAATCCGGATTTGATTGTGGGAGCCCGATTCATCGGGCGATGGGTCTGGTTGCATCCCTTATCGCGCAATAAATTGCGCTCCCACAAAACCAGTTCCCACAAAACCAGTTCCCACAAAACCAGTTCCCACAAAACCAGTTCCCACAAAACCAGCTCCCACAAAACCAGTTCCCACAAAACCCGGTTCCCGCATCATTGCACTCCCACTTCGGGCTTGGGCAGCGATTTCAGTTCGAAGCGCACTTCGCCGGGGCGGTTGCCGATCAGTTGCAGTTGCCAGCCTTGCTGTTGTGCCCAGCGCGCGGCCTGGTAGAGGCCGACGCCGAGGCCGTCTTCGGAGGGGACGATGGTGTGCAGCAGGGTGTGCGCCTGGTGCGCGGGGATGGAGCTGCCGCTGTCGGTGACGCCGAAGGTCTGCGCGTCGGTGTCGAGAGTGACCGCGATGCGGAGGCCCGCTTCGCGCAGTCGTTTGTTGTCGGCGTTTTCAATGAGGTTGTCGGCGACGCAGTCGAACAGTTCGGCCGGGATGTTTGCCACACTCGCGCCCCGCATCTGCCACTCGATCTCGCGGTGGCTGTAGCGTTCGCGCAGCCGCTGCCACCAGTCCGGCAGCGGCATCTGCACTTCTTCCGCCGCGCTTTGCGGCGCCTTGAGTTTGCCGAGCAGGGTTTCGATGCGCTGGGTGAGTTGCGGCAGTTGCCGTTGCAAGATGGGCTGCGCCTTGGCCGGTTCGTGCCGGGCGATGGAGGTGAGCGCGAACAATGATTGCAGCATGTTCTTGAGGTCGTGCGTGAGACGCGCGCCGGTTTCGTAGATGACTTGCTGGCGGGCGATCTCGGCGAGGCGTTGTTCGCGCCGCTTGGCCTGGTAGAAATAGCCCATCACATGCACCAGCAAGCGTATATGCAGCAGGACGCTGGGCGCAACGGCGGAACGCATGAACAGGGTGATGGACAGATCCTGGTCGGCGAGTTCGACACGGTGCGGGGTGGAGATGCCCAGGGTGCCGTGCCCTTCTTCCGCCACCCAGGCCAAGCCGGCGACCCAAGGCATCTCGGCCAGGTGGGCGCTGGCGCTTTGCAGGAACTCGTGCGGCGATTGCTGTTGCTGAGCGTCGTTGGCAAGCTGTTGCAGCCACGTCTCCAGCGGCGTGCCGATCGACAGCACATAGCGCGAAAATAGGTTCTGAAAGCCGCCAAATCCGGATTGCGGCCGCCACAATGCGCCGAGGATGAACAACGCTGCGGCCATGAAAGCCAGCGTGCCGAGCAGGGCGGAAAGATAATTGACGTGTTGCAGCGTCATGAATGCCAGGCTACCCAGCACCAATACCACTACCAGCATGAACAACAGAACGACATAGATGAAATCAACCACTTGCGCAGCCTGGGCCTGCTCGCGCCGTGCCGGTAGCAGCGCCATCAGCAGGAGCAACAGGGGCAGACCATAATTCATCAGGTTGCTGGTGACCTCGCGCAACTCAGGCATCTCGAACAGGTTCGGAGTGAGATAGAGCAGCAATACAGCCAACAAATAAGACAACATCAGCAAGTGATAGATGCGCAGCCAGCGCGTATAGAACGTGACCGCGCGCGCCCCAACTAGCGCGAACAGCCCGGCGACCCAGAAAGCCAGCAGCCAGCCATTCAGCCAGATCAGCGCCAGCAGGCTAACCGACAGAATCGCCAGCGCCCGCGCACTGCCCAGGTTGGCTTCGCTGCGCCACAAGGGTTGCCAGAGCAGGAAAAAACCGAGGTGGATGAACAGCAGCGGGCGCGCCAGCGGATGTTCCAGCCCCAGCCACAATGCGCCATGCAAAGTAAGCAACAGGGCGAGCGATAGCCAGCGGCTGGCATAGCGTCCAGACAACAATCCGAGTGTCAACATTTCGTCACCATCCGTCGAACGTCCGTCAAATTCACTTTGGTATGGCCCAATCCCGCCCGTCGCGCGCCAGCCCGTTATTTATCAATTGCTTGACAAAACAATGAGTTTCGTCGTTTCATGCCGCCGCACCAGAACTGGCACGCCGTTTGCTGTAGTCAAGGCACGGAGTGGAAGATTGCAGACGCAACATCGCAACCACCACTACTAATAATTATCAACTGGAGGAAACACCATGAAGCAAAACCAATCCGGCTTTACTTTAATCGAAATCGCCATCGTACTGGTGATTATCGGCCTGCTGCTCGGCGGCGTGCTGAAAGGCCAGGAGCTAATTAACAGCGCGAAGGTGAAGAACCTCGCCACCGATTTCCGCAATATCCCTGTATTCATCTACGGCTATCAGGATAAATTCAAAGCACTGCCCGGCGATGATGCGCTGGTCACCAGCCATTTGACCGGCGCTGACGACTGCGCCCCCGCAGCCGCAGGGTTGTGCGCGACAGGTAACGGCATCCTTGACGGCAGCTGGAATGCCACGGCCATCACCAACGAAAGCTATGTTTTCTGGCAACACGTCAGGCTAGCCGGTTTGACTGCTGGCTCGACCACCACTGGAGCGGCCGATTATTTGCCTGTCAATGCGGTGGGCGGGACCATCGGTATTCAAAGCGGTACCAACGATGTGACCAAGACCCCCGTCAAGGACTTGTCGGCAACTCCAGTCGCAATCCGCGGCACCTACATCATTTGCTCGCCCAATATCCTCGGCAAATTTGCCAAACAGCTGGACATCCAGTTGGATGATGGCAACACTGCCACCGGCTCAATGATGTCCACTCCGACGATTGGTTATGCTATCGGCCAATCCGCAACCGCTACCAATGCGATTGATGAAGCGGCAATTTACACCGTCTGCCTGGGCGTGTAAGCAACGACTGTCGGGTTACACCCGCAAGGGGTAGGTCGTGGTTGTAAGGGGCTAAAGCCCCGACAACACACGCACAAACCCGGCCCACAAAAAGCCCGCTGTTCGCAGCGGGTTTTTTGTTGTC
>Ga0210024_1002778_pt1 | contig 14819 bp, 13 predicted proteins | sample CryGeymeta201525_FD_183988 | JGI IMG/M metagenome (GOLD analysis project Ga0210024, IMG submission 183988) | Groundwater microbial communities from Crystal Geyser aquifers in Utah, USA - Crystal Geyser metaG 2015-25 (SPAdes) (version 2) | ecosystem: Environmental > Aquatic > Deep subsurface >... | reverse complement strand
TGGCAGCCCCAGTTTGTCAGCCAGGTTTTTACCGCCATCCTTGCCAAAAATGTAGTATTTGTTTTCGGGCAGTTCGGCAGGTGTGAACCACGCCATATTTTCTACCAAACCTAGCACCGGAACATCGATTGATTTGCTCTGAAACATGCTTGTTCCGCGGATAACGTCAGCCAGCGCGACATCCTGCGGGGTGGTTACAATCACTGCCCCGGTTACCGGAACCGACTGAACCAAAGTTAAATGAATGTCGCTGGTGCCGGGTGGCAAGTCGATTAACAGGTAATCCAATTCGCCCCAGTTACCTTCTGATATCAACTGTTTCAGGGCGTTTGAAGCCATCGGGCCACGCCAGATAATGGCGCTTTCTGTATCGACAAAAAAGCCAACTGAAAGAAATTTTACCCCGAATTTTTCGAGGGGTTCAATCATTTCGCGGTCACCGATTTTTACGCCTGCGGGGCGATCGCCTTCAGCGCCAAACATTTTGGGAATTGAAGGCCCAAAAATATCGGCATCTAATAAACCCACTTTTTTGCCGGTGTTGGCAAGCGCTACCGCCAGATTAACAGCAACTGTTGATTTACCAACGCCACCTTTTCCGGAAGCTATTGCCACAATATTTTTGACATTGGGCAAAACCGGACGTTCCATGTCGTGAATAAATTTTACGGCAATTTTATCTTCAATCTCAACTTCTTCGCCAACATAAGTTTTTATGGCTTCCTCGCAGGCCAAAACCAAAGGCTCAATATTCGGGTCGTCGCTTTTCTGAAAAACAAGTGAAAAACTCACCCGGTTTCCGGCAATGCGGATTTCCTGAGGCATTTCGAGAGCTACAATATCTTCTTCGCTTCCGGGGTATTTCACAGTTCTGAGAGCATCGGTAACATTTTTTGGGACGATTAATTTGCGTGGAATATCTGACATGTTATTTTGATTATATGTTTAAATGGCTACAAAAATAATAAATATTAAATACTTTTTAGTATGGAATTGCTGAAAGTATTAGTCATAGTATTACTTCGAGTCATGCTATGACTAATGCCCCACTGTTAAAGTTCTTTCGCCGGATCCCAAAAACGCTCCTGAAAGTTGATAATCTGTTCGTCTTCGTCGAAAAGCAATCCTTCGTTTTCAAGGAGTTCGCGCATGGTGTTTGGCGAATCGAAATGGTGTTTGCCGGTAAGTAGTCCGTTGCGGTTTACAACGCGGTGGGCGGGGATAAATCTGGGACTGTGGTGCGAGGCATTCATTGCCCAGCCTACCATTCGCGCTGCTCCCGGAGAACCAAGGTATGCCGCAATGGCGCCATAAGAAGTCACCCTTCCCTGTGGGATGAATTTAACTACTTCGTAAACCTGGTTGAAAAAATCGGACATTTGAATTAACAGACTGTAAGATTATTAGATACAAGTATCAAGACAAAAAAAAGTCTTTTAAGGAAATTTTTTATAGGTTGATTCATCACGTTTTCCAAAAAAATGAAACCACACAGTTTCTTCCTCAAGTGAAATCCCTATTCGATAATCCCCAAATCGAATGCGATAAAATCCCGGATGACCAACAATAGGTTTTAAGTTGGGGATTTCATTAAGCGTTTTACATTCAATTACTTTTTTAATAATATTGCTTACCCGTTTCAACAAAATTTTATCCCTAAAAAGAGATGTCTGTTTATCGAAGGATTTGGAGAACTCAACGTCCATTTATTCAATATTAAAGCGGTCCAGAATTTTTTGTTTGTTGGCTTTGCCTGTCTTTTGTGATTTCTTAATCTCTAACGCCAACCATTCGTCTTCGCTAATTCCTTTCGATATTTTTACAGATTTATACTTTTTTGAAATGCTTTTTGCAACTTCAAGCAGTCCGGCTCCTGCCTGAGTTCCATCATCAATTATGATAGTGTATTTCATTTTTATTAAGATTGTTTATTTGCAAATATATGCAATTCAATGTATATCTTTTGCACTTCTCCCAAAACTCCGGTATTCATCTTTTTCAATCTCAATTTCGGGTTCGGAAAATTCATTATTATTTAGTTTGAAAGCGATGTATTTGATGGTTATTCCGCGGCTCAGCCACTGTTTTTCGTAAAAGGTTTTAATCTGAAGGGTTTCGTTCAGAATTTCCGATTCGTACAAATTCTCGGTTTCGGCTAAAATTTCAAACTCATTTAAGTGAACCAGCGCACTTGTGTAAGTAAACTGAAAATTGCTGTCGGTTTTCAAATGAATTATTCCATCTTTTTTTAGGAATGGTCGGTACAGATTAAGAAAAGATGCAGATGTCAGGCGTTTCCGGGTTTTTTTCATTTGCGGGTCGGGAAAGGTTAGCCAGATTTGGGCAACTTCTTCCGCTCCAAAAAACCGGTTGATTATTTCGATGTTGGTGCGCAGGAATGCCACATTTTTCAGATTCTTTTCGAGCGCGAGTTTAGCTCCAACAAACATCCTGGCTCCTTTAATGTCGACTCCAACGTAGTTAAAAATCGGATTTTTTTCGGCCAGTTCAACTGTGTATTCGCCTTTTCCGCAGCCCAATTCAAGAATTATGGATTTATCGTTTTTAAAAAACCCGGAGGCCCATTTCCCTTTCAGGTAAAAATTTTCGTGCTGTAATATTTTGTACGGCGCCTGAACCACATTTTCAAAGCGCTCCATTTCACTGAATTTGACTAACTTATTTTTACCCACTTTTTTTAAAATTTTTCTACCCGAACTCCCATATCGGTAATTCCGTTGAGCAGTTTTCCCCTCATCCCGTGTTGAATTTGTATTTCGTAAATACCAGAAACCGGGAAATAAACATTTGGTCTGTAAAGTACTTCGTTTGTTTTAATTCCGCCAAATCCCGTTCCCAGCCATTTTCCCCTGGTGTCGGCCAGTGTAACTTCAAAAGTATCTTTTACCGCAACTGTGTCGCCCGGTTGTTTTATTTCGATAAAAAGCCAAAGATTGCTGTATTTGTATTCGATATCGTTTCTGACATTTACAAAAAGGTTGTGATTCATCAAAGCATCAGTCACCGGAACCTGGAACAACAAAAGCGAGTCGCGGTTCCATTCGCCTTTCGGAATGGTTTTGTACTGATTAAAAACCGAATCGTTATTGCACGCCAGCAACGAAATCATACAAAAGCAACCGGTTAAAAATTGAAAACCCAACTTTTTCATCGGGCGTTTGGATTTCGGTTTGGGTTTCGCTGAAAGTTTCGTTTCTTTTTCCGTTTTACATTTTTGGGTTTGTCGAAACGCGTTAATTCTTCCTGCCCTACAACATTATGAAACGTATCTAACTCTTTCACCACAACTGTATCATCTTTAAGCAAAAGCCTTTCCGGTTTTTCACCTTTTTTATTTAACTGTTGAATTTCGGCAACCCGTTGTACCGGAACCGTAATTTGGTTTGAAGGTGTATTTCCCTGCTGCATATACAAATAAGTGCCGCTGAAAATATCGGCTTTCAGGAAAAAGTATGTTCCGTTTTCGGTTTCGAGTGGGTAGTGGGTGGGTGGAAAATTCTTTTGAGCATCGATGTAAGAAGCCAGTTCGAAATTGAGGCAGCATTTTAATTTTCCGCACTGGCCGGCCAGTTTTTGCGGATTAAGCGAAATTTCCTGGTAACGTGCGGCGTTGGTTGATACCGAAATAAAATTGTTTAACCAGGTTGAGCAGCAGATTTCCCGTCCGCAGGGACCGATTCCGCCAATACGGCCAGCTTCCTGGCGTGCTCCAATCTGTTTCATTTCGACCCTGATGTGGAAATTCTCAGCCAGAACTTTTATCAACTGCCTGAAATCGACACGGTCGTCGGCGATGTAATAGAAAATGGCTTTTGTGCGGTCGCCCTGGTATTCAACATCGCCAATTTTCATGTTCAGTCTTAAATCGACAGTCATTTGTCGCGAACGAATCATGGTCTGATGCTCCAGTGAAATGGCTTCTTTCCATTTATCGATGTCGTTTGGTTTGGCAATGCGGTAAACCTTTCTGAATTCGCCATTGATAAGGGTTGGTTTGTGTTTTTTCATTTGTTCTTCAACCAGCGGCCCTATTAGCGAAACAATGCCGATATCGTGTCCCGGGCTGCTTTCAACTGCAACCAAATCGCCAACCAGCAAATTCAGTTGATTTACATTTTCGTAATAATCTTTGCGTGTGTTTTTAAATCGAACTTCAACAATATTATTCAAATCGTTCGGGAGTTTTATATCGCTCAGCCAGTCGGTTACATGCAGTTTTGCGCAACACCCCGCTTTGGTTCTGCAAACACCTCTTTCAATGGTATCAATATCTTGTTCGTACATAATTTGCTTTTTTGGAATGTTGTATTTTAATCCGAAAAAACCGGCATAAAATTCATCATATATGCAAAAGTAAATAATAATACCAATTTGAAAATGATATGGTTGTATTTTAAAGTAATTCTAAGAAAAGAAGAATTCTTCACCTTTTTATCAGCCGTACCATACGAAGTGCAGTATCGAGAAAAATGATGCGTGGATTACCGTTCCACGAAATGTGTTTTATTCCGAGTTCGAATTCGTTAAAAAAGGCCACAATATTCCGTTCGTTAATAAAGGGCGCAAATTGTTTGCCCCACTCTTTTTCCTGCCGGTTGAGGTAAACCATTTTGCTGCGATTCATGTTCAACATAAAATATTCGCGAATGAGACGCAGGGAAAAAGCAAAAAAGGCTTTTTGTTTGTCGCGGCCAATTTTAGCCATTTCCTCAGCCCACTGAATTTGCGCAACTACCTCGCGTTTGTAAGCCTGTCGCATCAATTCCTGAAACTTCTGAAAGTAGAATTGACTCTCTTCTCCGGGATTTATATATGCTTTTGCTTTAATGAAATTTCCGTTGGCCAAATGAACGGCATCGGTCACCAAATCAGGGTCAACATTTTCCATTCCGAGCAAAGTAGTTCTGATTGATTTATTGTCAATAAAAGGAAAGTTAACAGGTTGCGCTCTTGAACGGATGGTCCCGATTACGGCTTCCTCGTCTTCAGTGATTAAAATGAAAAGTGTTTTGCTGGGCGGTTCTTCAATGATTTTCAGTAATTTATTTGAACAGGCTGTGTGCATTTTCTCGGGCAGCCAGATTATCATTGCTTTGTATTCCGATTCAAAAGATTTCAAATTGAGTTTTTTGTAAATCGAATCGCTTTCTTTCTCATAAATTAACCCTTGCGCATTGTCCGATTCGATAAAGGCAAGCCATTCACTTAAATCGAAATAGGGATCAGCCAACACTTTCTCGCGCCATTTGCCAATAAAATCGTCGCTTACCGGATATTTAATTTTTTCGGGTTTGAAGATTGGGAAAACAAAATGTAAATCGGGGTGGGCAAGTTTGTTGTATTTGTGACACGAGGGGCAAACTCCGCACGAATCGGTGTCGGAGCGGTTTTTACACGAAATGTATTGCGCGTAGGCAATGGCCATCGCCAGTTTTCCGGTTCCCTCGGGCCCCGAAAAAAGTTGTGCATGACTCACCCGTTCCTCTTGAACCGATTGAATCAGCCGCTTTTTTAATTCCACCTGTCCAATTACATCTTTAAAAAACATGGCTCAAAAATAGTTTTTATAACCGATTCCGGCGAGTCATCGGATTAAAAAGTTTACTGAAGTCGAGGTTAAAAAAATCAAAAAGCAAAAAGCAAAGAACAAACTTCAAATAAATTCAAAATAAGAAAATTTAAAATCCAAAGTTTGAAATTTAAGGGTTGAGTCTGCTCCGAAAAGTCATTTGACCCCCTAACCCCCAAAGGGGGACTTCCTAATTCAATGAATTTCAGATGTTCTCCGCCAATTGGCGGATTAGGAGTTAAACAGATGAAAATCATTGAATTTCTGACTTTTCGGAATGGTCTCAGTTTTGAAATTTGATGATTTGAATTTTGGTATTTATTTGTAATTTGTCTTTTGGCGCTTTTCAAGTTTATCCAAACATTAATTCTTTTTAAGCCAAATTTAAGTCAGGTTTGCAACAGAATTTATTTTTTATCTTTGGTTGATTTTCTGAAAACCAAATAAATAGAATAATATGCAAACAATTCACAATTACAATTTTAAAGGAAAAAAGGCATTAATCCGCGTGGATTTTAATGTGCCACTGAATGAAAATTTTGAGATTACCGATGACACACGTATTGTTGCGGCAATTCCAACCATTAAAAAAATTATGGCCAATGGTGGTTCTCCAATAATCATGTCTCACTTTGGCCGCCCCAAAGACGGCCCGAACGATAAATACTCAATGCGCCACCTGGTTGGCCATTTAAGTGATTTACTTGGTGTTGAGGTAAAACTTGCCCCCGACTGCATTGGAGACGAAGTACAAGCCATGGCCAAAGCATTAAAACCCGGTGAAGTGTTGATGCTCGAAAACCTTCGTTTCCACAAAGGCGAAGAAAAAGGCGACGAGGCATTTGCCGGCGAACTGGCAAAATTGGGAGACTGCTGGGTAAACGATGCATTTGGAACTGCTCACCGCGCACACGCTTCAACAGCAGTTATTGCAAAATTCTTCCCGAACGATAAAATGTTTGGTTATCTTGTTGAAAGCGAAGTGGAAAGCCTCGACAAAGTGGTGAAAAAACCGGTTCGCCCGATGACAGCCATCATGGGTGGAGCTAAAGTTTCTTCTAAAATCACCATCATCGAAAACATGCTCAGCAAAGTTGACAACCTGATTCTGGGCGGTGGTATGACTTTTACTTTTATAAAAGCCAACGGTGGGAAAATTGGTAACTCGCTGGTGGAAGACGATTTTCTGGAAATGGCACTGAACATTCAGAGAATTGCCAAGGAAAAAGGCGTTAACCTTGTATTGGCAACCGATGTGGTGGCTGCCGATGCTTTCAGCGAAGATGCCAACACACAGGTGGTTCCGGCCAATGCCATTCCCGACGGATGGATGGGTTTGGATGCCGGCCCTGAAAGTATTGCAAAATTCAAGGAAGTGATTGAAAACTCGGGAACCATTCTCTGGAACGGTCCGGTGGGTGTTTTCGAAATGGAAAAATTTGCCGTGGGTACAAAAGCTGTGGGTAACGCCATTGTAACTGCTACCAAAAAAGGCGCTTTCTCGCTGGTAGGCGGTGGCGACTCGGTTGCAGCCGTTAACAAATTTGGCATTGCCGACGGTGTTTCATACATCTCAACCGCTGGTGGCGCCATGCTCGAAACGCTGGAAGGTAAAGTACTTCCGGGCATTGCTGCGGTAAGGGGAGAATAGGAAGCCAGGCCCCCTCTTCCCGATAGCTATCGGGACCCCAAGAGGGGAGACTTCAAAAAAGAAATAGAAAAGATTATTATAAAACCCGGGGTTGAGAGCTCCGGGTTTTTATTTGTTTGTTTATTTTGTCACTACCAGTTTTTCCTGTAAAATTTTGTTTTTGTATTTTACGCGAACAATGTAAACACCTTCTTTCCAGCCTGCGGTTTGTATTTTGGCATTTTTACCCTTGAGTTTTTCGTTTTTCAATTTCTGATTTTGCATATTGTCGAAAACTTCCATTTTCCATTCTGCATTTTCATCAAAATATTCGTTTTCGGATACAGCAATTATGGAAACAGTTGCTTCTGAAACTGCAGGATTTGGGGTAATCAAAAGCGAATATTGAGAACAATAATTCTCATAATCAAAATATTGCGATATATATAATGGATTCATACAACAATCATTTGCATCAACTGAAATGAAATTTGCAGGATCGTCATTGGTGTTTATCGAAATAAAACCACCTTGTTGTGCGTTAATTGTCCAGGTTGAAGGAACATTCCAAAAATGATCAATAGTATAACACCCACTTACCTGGTTTTCAACATAAAACTCATAATCGGTATACGGACAAGCTTCGAGATCGCCAAATTGGCCTGTTGAAACAGGCACTCCATCAGACCGGGAAACATGGAGAAGAAAGTCTCCGCCCCCTGCCCAAATAGTCTTCGAAACCGTTCTTGCAACACCATCAACCGTGAAAGAAGCAGTTATTGTACCGCTTGCCGAAATTGACTGTGATTCTGCCCTCACTGTAACCGATGTACCTGTGTTTCCGTTTGGATAGGCTACATTTGTTCTTCCCCAGGTAATGGTGGTATTTTCAGGAGGATCTACAATTGTGTATGTAGTACCGGAGTAACAAATTACATCAAATCCAGATAACGTTGGCGAAGGGATACCCTATTATAAAAACCAACACTATTGACCATACTCCCTGACGAAGCAGTCCACTGTCGGAGGACATATGGTTCTTGTAATAAAATTAAAGCGCGCTCGGCATTTAACCGGCCATAACCATATGTTGTTGTAAAATTTTGACCATTCATTCCTGCCACTTTATCTGCACTTAATTGCAAAATATGCTCTATGTCGTCATTGGCCAAATTAGAATTGTATCCTTTTAACAATGATGCAACGCCTGAAACAAAAGGAGCAGCGACTGAAGTTCCGTCTTCATCATTATATGAGGAGTTAATTGTGGACCAAATATCAACACCTGGCGCACAAAGATCAATATGACTGCCTCGGCTTGAAAATTCTGCAATGAGTTCGTTCGAACTATTAGTGGTTGCCCCAACAGCAATAACATTACTAAAACCGGCAGGGTAAGCCACTGCATTTGGGTCATCATCATAGAAATTACCCATGCAAACTACAGAAGTTCTATTAGCTTTATAGGCATACGCAAAGGCAAGTCTTACTGTGGTAGAATATCTGTCTGGATCATTTTCATCACCAAGGGTTCAACTACTATTAAGCACTTTTACATTTGGGCTATAATTTATAGCATCTAAAATTGCCTGGTACGCATCATCATCACCTCCTATGTCAACTCTTTGAGGATGAATATGGGCATCTCAGTCAACACCAGCAATGCCTTGTCCGTTATTGGTTTCTGCCGCTGCAATTCCTGCAGCGTGTGTTCCATGTCCATCCCAGCCATAACCTGTGTCTCCGCCTGAAATTTTAGCATCGCAGGTATTGTCAATGAATAATATACTCAAAAAACAAATTAAATAGTTACCTTTGTCAAAAAAGACAATGGAAACAGATGACATTATAATATATCCTTCATCAAATCGTCTCTATATTAACGCCGATGGAGGGGGTAGTAATGGCTAGGGAAATCACCTATGGAAATCTGAATTACAACAATTTAGCAACGATAGTGGATTAAGTATACATGTAAGCCATTTTCCACCAGGAACAAGTAAGTGGAATAAAATAGAACATCGCCTATTTGCAGATATTTCAAAGAATTGGAGGGCAAAACCACTAACATCGTTGTTGGTAATAATTAACCTTATTGGAGCAACTGCAACAACAACAGGATTGACAGTTAAGGCAAAACTTGATGAAAAAATATACTTAACAGGTATTAAAGTAACAGAACAAGAAAAGGGAAAACTAAATATAGTAAGGAATAATTTCCATGGTGAATGGAATTATGTGATTGCTCCTAATTTGTAACATTTATTTATTGACAATTCCTTAGGCTCTCTTGAATCTCATTTAAACACTCAATAATTTCAGCCGTTTTGGACTTTTCAATTGTGTTATCATTCTCAATTGTTTCTCTAATTTTTTCAATAGCTTGATTTACTTCACCTATGTTTTGGGTGATTGCCACAGTTGAAGATTGGTTTACAATATTTGAATTTGGGCTATTTACAATTGATATACTGTAATTATTGGTAATGATTGAATGTCCTGAATATGAATATGAATTTTCTTCACAATATTCAATACCATAACTTGTAAGTTCTCCCGAACAATCCTGAAGAGATATACTTGCTTTAATAAATCCATCGTCTTTAAGACGGGTAGCGATTTTATTTAGTTCCGAAAGAGAGATTCAATAGGAATATTCAATGACTGACAAATCAAACCAATTGAATGATAATTACCATCATTTTTGTATTTGTATAACTCTTTAAGATAAGGTCAAGTTTCTCTGATTGCTTCATAATGTATGATCTAATTTTCAAAAAGCCCGAATTGCCCTTGCATAATATAATTCTCTGCCTTTAAATTGTTGCCCCCCAGAAATATTAGGTCCATAAAATTGATATGCAAACGCATAACTTGCACCATCTTCAGTTGAACTCCAAAAATACTCAGTTCCAAAATTACCAATTCCCTTAACATATAAATTATGGTAAATCAAAATCAATTCATTTTTTGATGGTAAATACCAGTCATCAAAACCATTTAACCCACTTTGCAGCTAACCAGAACGTAAATGTTGCTGTTCAATAAATTGGCAGTCGTCGAGTTCAGATTTGTGTACTACGGATTTTCGTTTTACAAAGGGTGCATATTTATATTTTAAAGCATCATAAATTTGTCTCACAGGTTGGTTTGGCTCTGAGCAGCGGCGTATCATAATAACTTGGTCGTGTACGTTTTGGGCCAAAGTTGTAACAGCTTTTTGGGTGTTCATGATGCGGACAATCTCGCGCCACCCGCTGTGAATGCCTTTTTTCTTTAACTGGTGCCTCACTGTGTTTACTATCCAGTAGGCCAGCAACCCCAGGTGCAGGTGTGCCATTGTGCTCTGGTCGTTTTGATGGTAAATGGGGCGCAGGCCAAGGTCGGTTTTCAGTACCCTGAAAGTGGCTTCGACCTCGCGGATGGTATTGTAAAATTGCCATACGGTTTGCTCTGAAATGGCATCGATACAAGTGCGCAGAAAGTAAACGCCACTTCGGGCATTGATGTCAACACCCTCTTTTACTGTCCATTTTATGCCCGTTACGGTTCTCTTTATTTCCTGTACCGGTTCTGTCCTCTTCCGTTTCCTTTTGGTACGGACTTCTTCTTTTACCTCCGTTTCAATATCAAAATATCGCCCAATGGAGGGATATTTTTGTTTTACCCGGCCAATACGCTGGTGCACTTTATCTTCTTGTTTCACTCCTCCTTTTTTTGTCAGGCTATCGGCTATTTTCTGTAGTTCGGCTTCAAAGCGTGAGCGGAACTGCTCATTCATCGAACGTTCTTTCAACTCTTTAGCGTGGCTTTCCACTTTGAGGTAATAATCTGTATTACGGCCCGATGTTACATGACAAAGGTCTATTTTCTGTTTCTTATTGTCAGTAACCGTAACCGTTGTTGCCCCGGCCTGAACATGATAATCTTTCAAGCTCGAACGGGTCACACACAGATAATTGTAGCCCTTTTCCTTTATCATCTTTAAATTGTCATCGGTGGCAATCCCTGCATCAATGACTACAAGCGCTTTTTTGGCTGACACGGAGGTCTTGATTCGCAGTTTGTCGATCATCCCCTCCAAAGTTTTTGAATCGGACATATTCCCTTCCAAAATTGACGAGTATTTGATAAACCCTTCAGGATTGACCACCAGGGCCAGAACAACCAGTTTTACATCGTTGCGTTTTTCCTTGTTCCGCCCATATTTGGCCAGGTTACTCCCCTGTTTGCGGCCTTCAAAATAAGTGTTGGTAAGGTCGTAAAGCATTATTTTATCCTCAATATCAAACAGCTCGTTGGTCCGCACCGACAGGTGTTGCTCGAGTGCTTCTTTTTCGGAATACAGTTTTTTAGAGATGGCATACAGCCGGTCTTTGGTCACCCGTTCGATGTCATAACTGGTAACCTCGCACACCGATGAGTTTTCTTTTATCCATCGCGTAGTTTCAAGCTCCGATGCAGGGTAAACTGCCCGGCTGATAATATGGGTCAGGGCCAGTTTTATATCATCCTGTTCCCAGCCCTGCTGTTCTAAAAACAATGCTATTTGCAACTGCCCGGTTGCCTGGTACGACATCCATTCGGCGCCAATCTCCCGAACATCCTTGTTGCGGATACTGTTGATGTCTATTGCCTGTATATCTTTGCCGTTTCCAGATGGTTTCTGTCCCTGTTTTCCAACAAGCACATCGATACGATTTTCGGCAACCATGCGGCTATAAAACTTATCAGCATAGTGGATTACCGTTGTGTCATCAGTTACCGGAAGCTCAAATAAGGACTGGCCGTGATTGTTAACTTTTGCAGTAAGTATTTTTTGAATAAGGTTGAGTTGGCCGGCGGTCAGTTCGTCCAGATAGCCCGCATTCAAAATGGTACGGTGGCAAACCCTGTCATCGAAATTGCGATAACTCTCCACTAATCGGTAGTAACCCGAATAGATTCCTGTGGCCGGATTGGTGCGCATTGATACCTTGAAATACATGGCCGCAATTTAATGCGCAATACACTGATAACCAATACCCCCCTGAGGACTACAAATGAAATCTAAAACACACATGCACTGAATATCAGGCAGTTTAAAAAACGAAAACAGGGAAATGACCACTTTTAGCCTGAAAAAACTTTATTTTAAGCCGATTTTTCCCTCATTTTGTTGAAAAGGCTGCAAGTTGGGTTAAATTGCACGCACCATGCGATTCAACTGTTGAGGGAGTTTTGAAAGACGGACAGATTGTTTCGTTTAAAGTAACGCCCGAATCGAGGCGAAGTGATTGGGAAATCATGCTGAAATAAATTTTAAAAACTGATTGCTGATGAAAAGGATATTTCTGGTATTTCTGCTAATCTGTCTGGTTATGAAATCTGAAGCGCAAACCATTTATGTTTCCACTTTGGGGAATGATGCCAATCCTGGTACGAATGAAAAACCGGTTTCAACGTTTGTAAAGGCTCAGCAGTTGGCTAAAAAACTGCCGGAAGGAGCTTCGGTAAAGGTGCTTTTTGCCCGGGGTGTTTATTATTTACCTGAAACCATCAGTTTTAGTGAGGCTGATACTAAAGCTTCTGTACTTTATCAGGCTGAAGAAGAAGGCTCGGCAATTATTTCTGGTGGCACTTTGCTTAAGTTGGAATGGAAACATGGAGAGAAAGGCATTTTTGTTGCTCATATTGAAGAAAATCCGTTTATCGACCAGTTGTATATCAACGGCAAACGTCAACGGATGGCGCGTTTCCCCAATGCGGTTGCTGGTAAAAATGTATTCGATACCTGGGATTTAAGTCATCAGGCAAAACCTGATTCTGCTAATTCACCCTTGTCTCAGGAAAGGATTAGGCGATGGAAGAATCCGGAAGGTGGCTACATTCATGCCATGCATTCGGCTTTGTGGGGCGACATGCACTGGATAATCAAAGGAAAAAATGCTGATGGAACATTGATTTATGAAGGCGGCTGGCAAAATAACCGTCCTTCGGAAATGCACCCGGTTTACAGCATGGTCGAAAATATTTTTGAAGAATTGGATGCACCCGGTGAATGGTTTTTCAGCAGGAAAGAACAGAAGCTGTATTACAAACCTGAACATGGTGTTGATTTGAAAACTGCAACGGTTGAAATTGTCAGGCTCAGTCATTTAATTGAGTTTAATGGCTCGAAGGAAAATCCGGTCAGAAATATTCACCTGAAAGGATTTGTTTTCCGGCATGCTGCCCGCACATTTATGGAGAATAAGGAACCATTATTGCGCTCCGACTGGACTGTTTACCGCGGCGCTGCAATTGTTTTTTCGGGTGTTGAAGATTGCAGTGTGGTCGATTGTGAATTCGACCAGGTAGGCGGAAATACGATTCTGGTCAATAATTACAACCGGAGAATTAGCATAAAAGGGTGTTACATTCACCACAGTGGTGCAAACGGAATTGCCTTTGTTGGCGACCCGGAAGCCTTGCGCAGTCCGATTTTCAGGTATGGCCCGCAGGATTTTTCGGCGATGGACAGGACTCCCGGACCAAAAAGCAACAACTATCCGTCGGACTGCCTTGTTGAAGATTGTCTGATTACAATGACCGGACGCGATGAAAAGCAAACTGCACCGGTTCACATTTCCATGTCGCACAAAATCAGGGTGAATTATTGTTCCATTTACGATGTGCCGCGTGCCGGAATCAACATTAACGAAGGAACTTTTGGTGGCCATGTTATTGAAAATTGTGATGTTTTCAATACGGTACTTGAAACCGGCGACCACGGCAGTTTTAATTCCTGGGGACGCGACCGTTTCTGGACGCCTGACATCAATCAAACAGTGCCGGAAGTCGCGCAAAATCCGGATTTGCCGTTTCTCGATATGCTCGAACCAAATGTCATCCGAAACAACCGCTGGCGCTGCGACCACGGTTGGGATATTGATTTGGACGACGGTTCTTCGTGGTACAAAATCTATAATAACCTTTTACTCAATGGTGGCCTGAAAATGCGCGAAGGGTACAACCGGCAGGCAACCAATAATGTGATTGTTAACAACAGTCTGCACCCGCATGTGTGGTATCCCAACAGTGGCGATGTCTTTAAAAATAACATTGTTTTTACAGCTTATCGTCCGGCAGTAATGAATCGTGGTATTGCAGCCGATGGAAAATGGGGAAAAGAGTTGGATTTCAATTTCTTTGCGGCAACGGCTGTTGAAATGAACAAGTTCGCCCAAAATGGCTGCGATGAAAATTCTTCTTTTGGCGACCCGCTTTTTGTGAATCCTTCGATTGGCGATTTCAGGGTAAAAGAAGGTTCTCCGGCACTAAAAACGGGATTTTTAAATTTTACGATGAATGAGTTTGGGGTGATAAAACCTGCTTTGAAAGCTATTGCAAAAACACCGGTTATTCCGGCAATCCTGATAAAAAATGATGAGGGAAAATCTCGTGGGAATAATCTGTCAATCGAATGGTTAGGTGCAAAATTAGGTGAACCTAAAGGTGATGAATTATCAGCTTTTGGAGCAGCATTTGCCGACGGCGGCGTTGCTATTTTGCAGTTGGATGAAAGTTCAATCCTCAAAAAATATGGTATGAAAGCAGGTGACCTGATTCAAAAAATCA
>Ga0210024_1002776_pt1 | contig 14824 bp, 18 predicted proteins | sample CryGeymeta201525_FD_183988 | JGI IMG/M metagenome (GOLD analysis project Ga0210024, IMG submission 183988) | Groundwater microbial communities from Crystal Geyser aquifers in Utah, USA - Crystal Geyser metaG 2015-25 (SPAdes) (version 2) | ecosystem: Environmental > Aquatic > Deep subsurface >... | reverse complement strand
ACCTCGACGCCCACCTCGCGCGCATGATCGCCAAGGCGCAGGAGAACGGCGAGCCGCTGTGCCTGATGGCGTTCGACCTCGACAGCTTCAAGGCGATCAATGACACCTACGGCCACGGCGCGGGCGATCTGATCCTGAAGGATTTCGCGCGCCGCCTCACCGAGAACACCCGCGCCGTCGATCTGGTGGCGCGCATCGGCGGTGAGGAATTCGTGGTGGCGATGCCCACCGCCGGGCTGACCGACGCCATCGAGGCCGCCGAGCGGGTGCGCGCCGCCGTCGAGACGCCGGGATTTCTGGTCGGCGACTTCCTGATCGACGTGACCGTGAGCGTCGGCGTCTCGGAGTTGCGCCGGGGCGGCGACGACGCGCGCGCGCTGCTGGAGCGCGCCGACGCGGCGCTTTATGTCGCCAAGGCCGAAGGGCGCAACCGCGTCAGCCTCGCCGCCGCCTGAAGCCGCCGCATCGAACCCGCGCCGCGCGCTCAGCGCCTGCGCCGCTCCAGCGACCGCTCAAGCTCGCGCATCACCCGCGCCCGCGCGTCGGGCGACAGCCGCCCGGCGAGCGTCACCAGCGCCGCGTGACGCTCCCGCGCAAGCGCGTCCTGCGCCGCGCGCAGATCGGCGAGCGCCGCCTCCAGCCGCGCAGTCTCAAGCGGCGCGCCCTCGGCCGCCGCGCGCACCGCGCGCCACGCCTCGGCGACGCGCGCGCGCGCGGCCTCGAAGGCGGGGGCGCGGGCGTCGAGCACGGCGCGGACCTGGGCGCGCAGGGCGCGCCGCACGTCCTCATCACCGCGCTCATCAGCGCGTTCATCTCTGCGCGCGGCGCGGTCGCCAACGCCCTCGCCGCGCAGAAACGCCCGCGCGCCCTCCCCCATGTGCGCGCGCGCGACCATGCCGACGCCGAGCCCCACGAGCAGCAGGTTCAGCGTCACCGACGCCGCCAGCGCCCATGTCAGCCAGCGCCCGCGCCGGGGCGCGGCGGACGCTGCGTCATCCGGCCCGGTCATGTCGCCTCTCCGAACAGCGCGGCCAGCGCGTCCGGCGCCGCCAGCAGATCCTCCGAAACCAGCGCCGCGCTCTCCTCCCGAGGCGGCGCCAGCGCGGCGTCGAGCGCGCCGGACAGACCGATCGCCAGCCCAGACAATGCCGCCGCCGCCATCATCGCCGCCACCGGCCAGCGCGCGGGCCGACGCGCGCCGCCCCGCGCCGCAGCCCTTGCGGCGGCGGCGTCCACGGCGCCCTGCGCGCAGGCCGCCAGCAGCGCCGCCGACGGCGCCGGTCCCGGCGCGTCGGCCAGCGCCGCCAGCGCGGCGTCGAGCGCCGCAGCCTCAGCCAGCGCCGCCGCCGCCTCGGGCGCGCGCGCCGCCAGTTGCGCGGCGGCGGCGCGTTCGGCCTCAGGCCAGCGCGCGATGTCGCCGCCCCAGATCTCCGCAAGGCTGCGGAACCGCCCGATGCTCATCGCCTGCGCCCGACTGGTCACGCCGCATCCTCCCTGTGCGCCGATAGCGCCGCCGCCAGCGCGCGGCGCCCGCGCGCCAGCAGGCTTTCGACCGCCTCCACGCTCACCCCCAGCGCCTGCGCGATCTCGGGGTTCGACCGCTCCTCGAAATGGCGCAGGATCACCGCCGCGCGCTGCCGGTCCGGCAAGGCGGCGAGCGCCGCGCTCAGCGCCGTCGCCCGATCCGCCGCCGCCAGCCGCTCCAGCGCGCCGGGCTGCGGATCGGCGGGTTCCGCCGCCTCGTCAAGCGCCACGCCGCGCCGCCTGCGCAGCCGGTCGAGGCAGAGGTTGGCCGCGACCCGGTGCAGCCACGCCCCGACCGGCGCCGGGCCGACCGCCAATTCCGCCGCAGAGTCTGTCGCCGAGTCTGTCGCCGAGCGCCACAGCCGCAAGAACGCCTCCTGGGTCACATCCTCCGCCTCCGCCGGATCGTTGAGCATCCGCCGCGCCAGCGCCAGCAGACGCGGCGCGCGCCGCGCGGTCAGCAGCCGGGCGGCGGCGGCCTCGCCCCGAGCGGCGCGGGCGAGCAGGGCGGCGTCCAGCCCGTCGATGTCGCTGTCCGCCGCCACCCCGCCCTCTCTGTTTCGCCGATGCCGCGTGCGGCGGCGCCGACGCGGTCGCGCCCTTCCTCAGCGCCTGTCGTCAGCTTCGGTCGTCGTCCATCCAGTAGCGCATCCAGCCGCCGCCGTCATGGTCGCGGCGCCGTCCGTCGCGGTCGCCGCGCCGTTCCTGCATCGCGGCCTGCGCCTCGGCGCGGGTGATGGCGCCGTCGCCGTCGGCGTCGAGCCGCGAGAACATGCGGTCGGCTCGGTCGGCGCGGCGCGGCCCCATCTCATCGGCGCTCAGCGCGCCGTCGCCGTCGGCGTCGCGCAGGCTGAGCATCCGCGCCGCGCGCGCGTCGGCCTGCGCCCGCATCATGGCGGCGATCTCGTCCACCGTCACCTTGCCGTCGCCGTTCGCATCCGCCTCGGCGAAGCGCGCGGCGGGCGCGGCGTCGATCTCGGCGCGGCTGATCGCGCCGTCGCCGTCGGCGTCGAGCCGCTCGAACATCTGCTCAAGCTGCGCGCCCTGCATCGGCCCATGCGCGCCGCGCGGCGCGTCGGCCAGCGCGATCTGGGCGCCGCCCAGCAGCAGCGCCGCGCTCAGGGTAAGAGGAATCGTTTTCATGGCGGTCTCTCCTGTCATCCGGCGCAGACGGCGGCCAGCGGCGGCTCGCCATTGACGGCGCTCTGCGCCCTGCCAACACCCCCTCAACGCGCAGGCGGCGCGATTCCGTCGCGGGGCGCGGCGGAAAATTCCCTCCAGCGACACGACGCCACGCGGCGCCCTCCGGCGATCGGGCGTATAGCGCCGGGCATGACCCAATACGCCCATCGCGCCGTCGGCGCCGCCATGCTCAACGGCTTGCGCCGTCGCTGCCCCAACTGCGGGCAGGGCGCGCTGTTCACCGGCTATCTCACCGTGCGGCCGATCTGCCCGCATTGCGGCGAGGATCTGCACCACCACCGCGCCGACGACGCCCCCGCCTGGGCGACGATGCTGGTGGTGGGGCATCTCATGGTGCCGCTGATCCTGTTCGTGCGCGGCGCGGAGGGCGTGCCGACCTGGGCGCACATGACGCTGTGGCCGCTGGTGGCGCTGGCGCTGTGCCTGCTGCTGCTGCCGCGCATCAAGGGCGCCATCGTCGGCTATCAATGGGCGGCGCGCCTGCATGGTTTTGGCGGCGCGACAGACTGAACCGCCGCAAGGGGCTGGACAGCGGCGCGCGGCGTCGTCAGCTTCCGCCCATGAACACGCTCTCCCCCGCCACGCCGCGTGACGCGGCCAGTCTGATTCTCGTGCGCCGCGACGGCCCGGCGCCGCGCGTGCTGATGGGCCAGCGCGGCGCGGGCGCGCGGTTCATGCCGTCGAAATTCGTGTTTCCCGGCGGCGCGCTCGACCCCGGCGACGCCGCCGCCCTGCCCGGCCCGGCGCTGAGCGCCGCCTGCGCGCGCCGCCTTGCGCTGCGCCTTGCGGGAGAACCCGGCGCCGGGGCGCCGGAAGGCCTTGGCGCGGCGCTGGCGCGCGCGGCGGTGCGGGAGACCTTCGAGGAGGCCGGCCTCGCGCTGGGCGCGCCCGGCTTCTGCGACCCGGACGCGGCGCCGCCGTGCTGGCGCGGCTTTCTCGGGCGCGGCCTGCTGCCCGCGCTCGACCGGCTGCGCTTCGTCTTTCGCGCCGTCACGCCGCCGACGCGGCCCGTGCGCTTTGACGCGCGGTTCTTTCTGGCGGAGGCCGACGCGGCGCGCGGCGACCTCGACGACTTCGCCGCCGCCGAGGACGAGCTGGCGCATCTGTCGTGGCTGACGCTGCCGCAGGCGCGGGCGCTGGACCTGCCGTTCATCACCGTGGTGGTGCTGGCGGAGGTCGAGGCGCGGCTGGAGGGCGGCGACCGGGACCGCCCGGTTCCGTTCTTTCGCCACGCCGACGACGGCTCCTACATCGACGCCCTGGCATGAGCGCGCCGCTGCCGCCGTGTTTTGCATGAGCGCGCCGCTGCCGCCGCTGGGCGGCGCGCCCGCGCCGCCGCCCGCCGCGTATCGCGGCCTGATCGGCGCCATCGCCTGCATCGCGCTGTTCGGCGTGGCGCAAGGCATGACGCACCCGCTGTTCGCGATCCGGCTGGAGCAGGGCGGCTGGTCCTCGGGCATGATCGGGCTGAGCGGCGCGATGGTGGCGCTGTCGGCGCTGACGCTGGCGCCGTTCATGCCGCGCGTGATCCGCGCCGTCGGGCTGGCGGGGTTTCTGGCGGGCGGCGCTGTGCTGTCGTCGCTCACGCTGCTGCTGTTTCCGCTGACCGAAAGCTACTGGGTGTGGCTGCTGCTGCGCTATGTGCAAGGCGCCGCCTCCACCGCGCTGTTCGTGGGCGCCGAGACCTGGGTGGTGGCCGATTCGGCGGAAGGTTCGCGCGGGCGGGTGGTGGGGCTCTACGCCACCATCCTGTCGCTGGGCTTTGCGGCGGGGCCGATGATCCTGACCGGGGTGGGGTTCGAGGGCGCGACGCCGTTCGTCGCCTGCGCGGCGCTGTCGCTCTTGTGTCTGGCGCCGCTGGCCACCGCCTGGGGCGCGGCGCCGGCCAGCCACCCCGACGACGTGGCGACCATCGCGCCGCTGCGCTTTTTCCGCACCGACCCGACCGTGATGGGCGCGGTGATGCTGTTCGGCGCGGTCGAGTTCGGCGTGATGGCGCTGCTGCCGGTCTGGGGCGTCAAGACCGGGCTGGACCGCGACGCCGCGACCTTCCTGATCTCGGTGCTGGTGCTGGGCAACGTGGCGCTGCAAATCCCGCTCGGCGCGCTGGCCGACCGCTGGAACCGGCGCTGGATGATGATCGGCTGCGGGCTGACCTGCGTGCTCGCCGCCGCCGCGCTGCCGCTGCTGGCGCAGACGCAGTGGCCGCTGTGGGCGGCGCTGTTCGTCTGGGGCGGGCTGGTGGCCGGGCTCTACACCATCGCGCTGGTCGAGCTTGGCGCGCGCTATCGCGGCGCGACGCTGGTCTCGGCCAACGCCGCGGTGGTGTCGGCTTACGGCGTCGGCGCGCTGATCGGGCCGCTGACGGTGGGCGCGGCGATGGACGCGGTTGAGCCGCATGGCCTGTCGCTGGCGCTGGCGGGGCTGGCGGCGGTCTATCTGGCGGTGGCGCTGGCGCGGGCGCGCGTGGCGCGGTCTTGACAGCGCGGGCGCGATGGGGGACTAAGCGCGCCTGTTTGACGCTGCGCCCAGGTTGCGGGCCGCGCGTGCTTTGGGGGCCTTGCCCCACCACTGAGAGCGGGGCTTCGCCCCTTTGGAGAGCGCCATGGCGAAGCCGACCACCATCAAGATCCGCCTGAATTCCAGCGCGGGCACGGGTTTCTTCTATGTGACCAAGAAGAACTCCCGCACCATGACCGACAAGATGTCGGTGCGCAAATACGACCCCGTCGTGCGCAAGCATGTCGAGTTCAAGGAAGGCAAGATCAAGTAACCTTTCGGCGCCCGGCGCCATACCGCCGCATTGACAGCCGACAAGCCAAAAACGACCCTCCATCCGTGGAAAATGGAGGGGTTTGATGAGATTGAGAACACTGACGCGAAGCTTTGTCGCGTGCTTGGTTGCGTTGTTCATCACGGGGTGCGTAAACGAAAGCTACGTCGCCGGACCGATTTACGAGCTTCCGGGCGGGGCAGAGGCCACTTTCGCCGCCGCGACCAGCGAAATCAGCGGCGACGCAGCCAACGAGATCAGGCGGGCGCGCCGCGTGGCGATTTTCCCCGCACTCGACGGAACCGACGAGGCTACCGTCGCCGAGGCCCGCGCGGCGACGAATGTCGGCGTGATTTCGGCGAAGCGAACCATCGACTGGGCGCAAAGCGAAGGCGTCGCCAACATCTATTCACGGGAGGGTCCGACCGACCCGGCGATGCTTCGACGGTTCGCCAGCGATCTCCGCGCCGACCTCGCTGTGGACACCCGCATCACCAGCAACCCGGCGCTGATCTCGGCGGTGGTCGGCGCGCCGCTGGTGATGGGTCTTGAGACGGTTTTCGTGTCAGCCCGCTCTGGAGATATTCTCTGGAAGGAGGAACAGGAACTGCGTCTCAAGCTCGGGCGCGGCGAGACGAAGCCCGAGCATATCAACATCGCGATCATCAGGGGCGTCGTTGACGGATACAATCAAATCAAGGGTCGGTAATTGTTCAAAATAAAAGGCCGGAGGATTGCCCTCCGGCCTTTCCCTATCCGCGATCTGGAACGATCACTCGCGCGCGGCGCCCATGAACTGAAGCAGGAACATGAACATGTTCAGGAAGTTCAGATACAGGCTCAGCGCGCCGCCGATGGCCGAGGCCGAAAGCTGCTGGCCGGTGGCGCCCATGCCCGCCATCTGGACATACTCGCTCTTGAGGCGCTGGGTGTCATAGGCGGTCAGGCCGGCGAAGATCAGCAGGCCGAGCACCGACACCGCGAACTGCAGCGCGCTCGATTCGAAGAGGAACATGTTCAGCAGCGAGGCGACGATCAGCCCGATCACGCCCATCATCAGGAACGTGCCCATGCCGCTCAGGTTGCGCTTGGTGGTGTAGCCGTAGAGGCTGAGGCTGAGGAAGGCGATCGCGGTCACGAAGAAGGTCTGCGCGATCGAGATGCCGGTGAAGCGCACGAAGATCGTGGCCAGCGACAGCCCCATCAGCGCGGCGAACGCCCAGAACACGCCCTGCGCGGCGCCGGTGCTCATGCGGTTGAGGCGGGCGGCGAAAATAAACACCACCGCCAGCGGCGCGAACATGATCACATAGACCATCGGCGAGCTGTAGAGCGTGCCGAGCAGCCCCATCGGGATGATCGCCGTGGTTCCCGTGGTCATCGCGGACAGCAGATCCTGCCCGAAGATGTAGGCGACAACGCCGGTGACGAGCATCGCGATGCCCATCAGGCCGTAGATGGAGTTCATGTGGGCGCGCAAGCCCGCATCGATCTGCTGGGCGTAGGCGCTGTCGCGGCGAACCGCGGTGTCAAACTGAGCCATGCGTCCTCTCTGTCAGTTTCCATTTCCCGCGAGGGACGCACCGATTCAGGCCGGTGCTTTCACCCTGCTCGCAGGTCTCGGTGTTGAATATCGGTGAGAACAGCGTCGCTTTCAACCGCCGCAAGGCCAAAACCGGCGCCAAATCCGATGGCGATGCGCCGATTTGCGTCCGCGCCCTCACGCCTGCGGCTTCACTCCCGCGCGCGCAGCACCCGCGCGGGCCGCGTGGCCAGCGGGCGCCAGGCGAAGGCGAGCCCCGCCAGCAGGCTGGCCAGCGCGCCGCCCGCCACCACCGCCAGCGCAGAGACCGCGCCAAAGCTGAAATCGGCCTCCATCACGAAGCGGATCACGCCCCAGGCCGCCAGCGCGCCAAAGCCGATGGCCACCAGCCCCGCCGCCGCCCCGGTCAGCGCGGCGCGCAGCGCGAAGCTGGCGAGGATGTCGGCCCGCGCGGCGCCCAGCGTCTTGAGCACCGCCGCCTCGTAGGTGCGCTTGCGCTCGCCCGCCGCCGCCGCGCCGATCAGCACCACCAGCCCGGTGATCAGCGTCACCGCCGCCCCCCAGCGCGCGGCGGCGGCGATCTGGCCCAGACTGTCGGAGACGCGCGCGATCGCCTCGCGCACGCCGATGGCGGTGACGTTGGCGAACTGCCCGCCCACGGCGCGCAGCAGCGGCCCCTCGGCCTCGGGCGCAGCGTAAACCGTGGCGATATGGGTGTGCGGCGCGCCCGCAAACGCGCCGGGGTCGAGGATCATCAGGAAGTTGATTCCCATGTCGCGGAACTCGACCACGCGCAGGTTGGCGATGGTGGCGGTGATCTCGCGGCCCAGCACGTTCACCGTGATCGTGTCGCCCAGGTCCAGCCCCAGCTCGCGCGCGTGGCTGGCCGAAAAGCTCACCAGCGGCGGCCCGGCGTAGTCCTGCGGCCACCAGGCGCCCTTGACGATCTCGGCGCCCTCCGGCGCTGCGGCGGCATAGCTCACGCCCCGGTCGCCGCGCAGGATCCACGCCGCGTCGGGGTCGATCGTCGCCTCAGCCGCCGGAACGCCGTCCAGCCGGGTGATGACGCCGCGCAGCATCGGCGCGGTCTCGATGGCGCCGACGCCCTCGGTCGCCTGTGCGATCTCAAGGAATCCGTCGCGCTGGTCGTTCTGGATGTCGATGAAAAAGAACGCCGGGCTGCGGGTCGGCAGCTCCTGCGCGACCAGCGTGCGCATGTTGCCGTCCACCTGGCCGATGGCGGCGAGCACCGTCAGCCCCAGCCCCAGCGACAGCATCGCACCCGCCGTCTCGCCGCCCGGCCCCCCCACCGAGGCCAGCGCCAGCCGCAGCGCGGGCCGTCCGCGCATCACCCGCGCCCGCGCCAGCCGCGCGCAGAGCCGCCGCACGCCCAGCGCCACCAGCCACAGCGTGAGCAGCGCCGCCGCCGCCCCGGCGATGAACCATGCCGCAAACAGCGCCGCGCCCGACAACGCCACCGCCGCGCCGATCAGCGCCAGCGCCAGCGCGCCGATCACCACGCCGTCGCGCCAGCGCGGCCAGCCGCTGAGCGGATCGGCCACATCGCGAAACAGCGCCGCCGCGCGCACCTCGCGCGCCCGCGCCAGCGGCCACAGCGCGAACACCATCGCGGTCAGCAGACCATAGGTCGCAGCCTCCAGCATCGGGCGGGCGTAGATGTCGAACAGCGCGGGCACCGGCAGGCTGGCGGCGAACAGCGGCCCGATCAGCGCCGGGCCGACGCCGCCCAGCAGCAGCCCCAGCGCCACGCCGACGCACGCCAGCGCGCCGATCTGGATCAGATAGACCGCGAAGATCTCAGCCCCCGTCGCGCCCAGCGTCTTGAGCGTGGCGATGGTGGCGGTCTTCTCATCCAGATAGCTGCGCACCGCCGCCGACACGCCGACCCCGCCCACCGCCAGCGCGGCCAGCCCAACCAGCACAAGGAACGATCCGATGCGCTGGATGAACCGCTCCACCCCCGGCGCCGGCTCGGTGCGGTCGCGCCAGCGGATGCCCGCCTCGGGGAAGTCGCGCGCCAGCCGCGCGCGCAGCGCAGGCAGGTTCGCCGACTGCGGCAGGGTCAGCCGCACGTCGGTCTCGTAGAGCGAGCCGGCGCTCAGCAGTTGCGAGCCCGCCAGCGCCTCGGTCAGCACCAGCGTGCGCGGCCCCAAGCCCAGCCCGGCGCCGGTCGCATCCGGCGCGCGCACCAGCGCCGCGCGCATCTCATAGGTCTGCGCGCCCAGCTTCACCGGGTCGCCGACGCCGACGCCCAGCCGCGCGATCACCAGCGGATCGGCGACCACGCCCCAGCGCCCGTCGCGCAAGCCCAGCGCCTCGGCCAGCGGGATGGCTGGGTCGAGCGTCACGGCGCCGACCAGCGGATAGGCGCCGTCCACGGCGCGCACCTGGGTCAAGGCGCGCTCGGTCTGCCCCGTTGCGGGGCTGTCGGCGACCATCATCGAGCGGAAATCCACCGTCTCCGACACCGCGTCGGCGCGCGCGTCGATCCAGGCGCGCTCGGCCTCGGTCGGCCCGCGATAGGTGAAGCGCAGCTCGGCGTCGCCGCCGAGGATCGCGCGCCCTTCGCGCGACAGCCCTTCGGAGATCGCCAGCCGCACCGACCCCACCGCCGCCACCGCCGCCACGCCCAGCGCCAGACACATCAGGAACACGCGAAAGCCCCTGATCCCGCCGCGCAGCTCCCGCGCCGCGAAGCGGGCCGCCATGCCCAGCCGGATCATTCGGCCGCCGCCTTCACCCCATCCGCCGCCAGCGTGCGCCCGTCGCGCATCGTCACCACCCGGTCGCAGCGGCGCGCAAGCTCGGGCGCGTGGGTCACCATCACCAGCGTCGCGCCGTGACGGTCGCGCAGGCCGAACAGCAGGTCGGCGATCTCGGCGCCGGTGGTCTCGTCGAGGTTGCCGGTCGGCTCGTCGGCCAGCAGGATCTGCGGGCGGGGCGCCACGGCGCGGGCCAGCGCCACGCGCTGCTGCTCGCCGCCCGAAAGCTGCGCCGGGTAGTGGTCGAGCCGCTTGCCCAGACCCACCGCCGCAAGCTCCGCCTCGGCGCGGTCAAAGGCGTCGCGCGCGCCCGCCAGCTCCAGCGGCGCGGCGACGTTCTCCAGCGCGGTCATGGTCGGGATCAGGTGGAAGGACTGGAACACCACCCCCATATGATCGCGACGGAACCGGGCGAGCGCGTCCTCGCCCATCGTCGTCAGATCGCGGCCAAGGGCCTTGACCACCCCGCCCGTGGCGCGCTCCAGTCCGCCCATGATCATGAGGAGCGAGGACTTGCCCGAACCGCTCGGCCCCACCACCCCCACCGTCTCGCCCGGCGCCACCGTCAGGTCGGCGCCGCGCAGGATCTCCACGGCGCCCGCGCGACTGGAGAGCGTCAGGCGCACGTCGGCAAGCTCGATCACAGGCTGGGGCATGAACCTCGTCCGGGTTTGGGGCGTCGCCTGTCGATATGGCGCGCGGGCGGCGGCGCGCAACCTTGCGCTGGCGCTCGCGCTGCTCGCAACCCCGCTCGCCGCGCAGGAGATCCGCATCGTCGCGCTGGGCGACAGCCTGACCCATGGCTACGGCCTGCCGCCTGCGGAGGGCTTCGTTCCCCAGCTTCAGGCGTGGCTGCGCGCCAACGGCGAACCGGAGGCGACGGTGATCAACGCGGGCGTCTCCGGCGACACCACCGCCGGGGGTCTGGCGCGGCTGGAGTGGTCGCTGGCCGACGGCGCCGACGCGCTGATCGTGGCGCTGGGCGGGAACGACTTTCTGCGCGGGCTGGATCCTGCGACCTCGCGCGCCAACCTCGACGCGATCCTGACGCAGGCGGGCGCGCGCGACCTGCCGGTGCTGCTGTCGGGAATGCGGGCGCCGGGCAACTATGGGCCGGACTTCAAACAGGCGTTCGACGCCATGTATCCGGAACTCGCCGAGAAACACGGCGCGCTCTACGACCCGTTCTTTCTGGAGGGCGTCACCGAGGACCGCGCGCTCTGGCAGGGCGACGGCATCCACCCCAACGCCGACGGCGTGGCGGTGATCGCGGCGCGGATCGGGCCGCTGGCGCTGGATCTGATCAAGCGGGCGCGATGATCCGGCTGTTCGCCGCATTGTCGCCGCCGGACCCGATCCGCGACCGGCTGGAGATGCTCAGTCAGGGCCTGCCGGGGCGGTTGGTCCCGCGCGCGAACCTCCATGTGACGCTGGCGTTCTATGGCGGGATGGACGAGGCGCAGGCGGCGGATCTGCACGCCGCGCTGCTGGCGCTGCGCAGCCCCGCCTTCGAGTTCTGGCTCGACGGCGCGGGCGCCTTCGGCGGGACGCGGCCCCGGCTGATCTACGCCGCCGTGCGCCCCGATCCGGCGCTGAACGCGCTGCATGAAAAGGCGGCTCAGGCGGGCCGCGACGCCGGGCTGGCGATGGAGGCGGCGCGCTATGTCCCCCACGTCACCCTGTCGCGCCTGCGCGCGGGCGAGATCAGCGATCGCGCCTGCGCGAAGCTTCTGGCGGGCCGGGCGGCGTTTCTGGCCGGGCCGGTGGCGGCGTCATGGTTCGGTCTCTATCGCTCGGACCCCGGCCACGGCGGGCCGGTCTATACGCTGTTGCAGCGCTATCCCCTGCGCTGAAGCCCCCTCCGCCCTGCCGGGGATGAGGCGGCGGCGCTATCGCCCTTCTGGCGCGTCCCAGAATGGCCGCGCCGCCTCCCGCGCCGCGTCGCCCTCGCTGATCCCCATGTCGCGCAGCATGTGCGGATCGAGCGTCGCCAGCGCCCGCCGCTCCCGCGCCAGCGCCCGCCACAGCGCCGCGCGCCGCAGCAGGGCGCGAAGCGGCAACGTCGCGGGCCGCCGGAGCATGGACAGGCTGAACGCGCGCATGGCGACCTCGATCTGCATTTCTGATGTTTTCCCTATGAAACATCACCGCTGAAGATTGATATGCCGGGCGCATGTCCATACATCAAACGAATAGGTTTGATCCGAACCATCACGAAAGGCGAACGATGTCCCGCGCCCTCGATCTCGACGCCCTGCGCAGTTTCGTCACCATCGCCGAGGTCGGCGGCGTGACCCGCGCCGCCGGGCGGTTGAACCTGACGCAATCCGCCGTCTCGATGCAGGTCAAGCGGCTGGAGACCGCGCTCGGCCAGCCGCTGCTCGACCGCGCCAGCCGCGGCGTGACGCTCACCACCCATGGCGAGCAACTGCTCTCCTAAGCGCGCCGGATGCTGGCGCTCAACGACGAGGTCATGGCGCGCATGACCGGCGAGGAATGGGAGGGCGAACTGGTGTTGGGCGTGCCGCATGACGCGGTCTATCCCCACATTCCCGGCGTGCTGAGCCAGTTCGCGCGCAGTCATCCGCGCGTGCGGGTGTCGCTGATCTCGTCGGTCACCGAACCGCTCAAGGCCCAGTTCACGCGCGGTGAGGCCGATCTGATCCTGACCACCGAGAACGGCGTGGACCCCGGCGGCGAGACGCTGATCGACAGCCCGATGGTCTGGGTCGGCGCCCATGACGGCCAGGCGTGGCGCAACCGCCCGGTGCCGCTGGCGTTCGAGTATCGCTGCATGTTCCGCGGCATCGCCCAGCGCGCGCTGGAGGCTGCGGGCATCGACTGGGTGATGGCGGTGGAGGCCGACAGCACCCGCACCATCGAAGCCAGCGTCTCCGCCGACCTCGGCGTGATCGCCCTGCTCGACAGCGCGGTGCCGCCCTACATGGCGCGCATCGCGCATGACGGCGCGCTGCCGCCGCTGCCCAGCGTGTCGATCAACCTCTATGAGGCGCAGGGCCCGAAAGCGGCGCTGACCGCACGGCTGGCCGACGCGGTGCGCAAGGCCTATCGCGGGCGCGGGGCGGCGCGCGACGCCGCTTGAGCCGCGTTGACGCAACCGCAATCAATCCCCGCTGTCGGCGGCCAACCATGAGCTGTTTCATAAGGGGTTCCGCGATGTCTGCGCATGTCCGCCGGGAAGAAGACGACCTCATCCGACTTTGACAACCTGCTGGCGACCTGCGCGACATCCCGCCGCCCGCGCTCGGCCCGCCGACGCCGACCGTCCGCATCGACCCGCCGCTGCCGACCGCGCCGCGCCCCGCTCAGCCGATCTGAACCACCACCTTCCCCGCCGCCTTGCGTTCGCGCAACAGCGCCAGCGCCGCGCCCGCCTGCTCAAGCGGCAGCACGTTGGACACATGCGGCGCGATGCGCCCCTCCGCCCACCACGCCAGCAGCTGCGCGAAACTGTCGCGCAGCACCTGCGGGCGGGCCTTCCAGTAGGCGCCCCAGTAAAGCCCGATCACGGTGAGGTTCTTCACCAGCAGGATGTTGGCCGGGATCTGCGGAACCTGGCCGCTGGCGAAGCCGATCGGCAGCAGCCGGGCCTCGAAATTGGCCGCGCGCAGCGCCGCCTCCCACAACGCGCCGCCGACCGGATCATAGACCACGTCCGCGCCGCCCAGCGCGCGCACCGCGTCGCGCAAGGTCTCGGCATCCGCCTCCAGCACATGCGCGGCGCCTTTCGTGCGCGCCGCCTCGGCCTTCTCCGCGCCGCGCGCGACCGCGATCACCTTGGCGCCCATCAGCGCGCCGATCTCCACCGCCGTCAGCCCCACGCCGCCACCCGCGCCCAGCACCAGCAGCCGCTCGCCCGCCATGAGCCGCGCACGGTGCGCCAGGGCGACGTGGCTGGTGCCGTAGGCCACCTGAAGCGCGGCGGCGGTCACGTCGTCCATGGCGTCGGGCAGCGCGACACAGGTCGCCGCCGGGGCGCAGACCTGCTCGGCGAGACCGCCCGATCCGCACAGCGCCGCGACGCGCTGGCCGACGCGCAGGCCCTCCGCCCCCGACCCCAGCGCCAGAACCTCGCCGCACACCTCCAGCCCCGGCGCGAACGGCAACGCGGGCTTTTCCTGATAGCGCCCCGCCACCATCAGCGTATCGGCGAAGTTCACCCCGCAGGCGCGCGCCCGCAGCAGAACCTCGCCGGGGCCGGGCGCGGGCGGCGCGACTTCGTCCAGCCGCAAAGCTCCGCCGATCTCGTGCAGCCGCATCGCCCGCATGGTCGCCCTCCCCGCTCAGCCGCCGCGATCCTGCCCCCTGCGGCGCGATGCGCCAAGCCCCGCCCTTGCGCGCACCCGCCGCGATGCGGCAAACCCGCCGCGAACCCGCCCCCGGAGACCGCCATGACCCAGATCACCCCGATTCGCCGCGCGCTGTTGTCGCTGTCCGACAAGAGCGGGCTTGTCCCCTTCGCGCAGGCGCTGGCGGCGCGGGGGGTGGAGCTGGTCTCGACCGGAGGCACCGCGCAGGCGTTGCGCGACGCGGGGCTCACGGTGCGCGACGTGGCGGAGCTGACCGGCTTCCCCGAGATGATGGACGGGCGGGTGAAGACGCTGCACCCCGGCGTCCACGGCGCCCTGCTGGCGGTGCGCGCCGACGCCGCGCATGTGGCGGCGATGGACGCGCACGGCATCGCGCCGATCGACCTTTTGGCGGTGTCGCTCTACCCGTTCGAGGCGACCGTGGCGCGCGGCGCTTCGCCCGACGACTGCATCGAGAACATCGACATCGGCGGCCCGGCGATGATCCGCGCCGCCGCCAAGAACCACGCCGACGTGGCGGTGGTGGTGGACCCCGAGGACTACGCCGCCGTGCTGGCCGAGCTTGAGGCGCATGGCGGGACCACGCTGGCGCTGCGGCGGCGGCTGGCGGCGGAGGCCTACGCCCGCACCGCCGCCTATGACGCCGCCGTGAGCCGCTGGATGGCGG
>Ga0210024_1002773_pt1 | contig 14835 bp, 16 predicted proteins | sample CryGeymeta201525_FD_183988 | JGI IMG/M metagenome (GOLD analysis project Ga0210024, IMG submission 183988) | Groundwater microbial communities from Crystal Geyser aquifers in Utah, USA - Crystal Geyser metaG 2015-25 (SPAdes) (version 2) | ecosystem: Environmental > Aquatic > Deep subsurface >... | reverse complement strand
GATCTGGCGCGCTTTGAGCCGGTCCGGTTTTATCTGACGGCCAAGGCTCGATTAAAAAAGGAATATAATTTACGTTGAAATAAGCTTTGGTGCCTTTAACAACTCCCTTTTTGCAATCGTCAAAAGTCGTCGGGCCGTCCGGGTGGCCCCAATAAACGCGCGGCGCCTCAATCGCCGTGCCGCTGCCGCCGCCTTTGCTTAAACTTAAATTATTACAGCGCAAATTTACCTGTTTCCAGGTCCAGTTCGGCGACATGGGCAAGGGACAATTTACGTCGTTATATAAATTAGATTCAGAAATTTTAAAAATCGCGTCGCCGTAAAAACTGATTGAGCCGAAATTGTTGACCAGCGAGCTATGGGTAATATTAATTTCTTTCAATTTTAACGGCAGCGACTCGCCGTAGCTGGTTACCGAAATGAAAGAGGTGGGCTGCATATACTGCCATTTTCTGCCCAGACCGCTGTCCGCCCCGCCAGCATAATGGATTTCCACGTAATCCATAGTAACGCGGTTGCCTTCGCCTCCGATTAAAAAATAGCTCCAATCGCCCATGGCCGGCGAAGTGGCGCTATCGTCGCCATTGGTGTCGCCGCCGGCGCGGTCGTCTTTTATGGAGGTGAAGATTATCGGCTGATCGGCGCTGCCCTGGGCGATGATGTTTCCGGAAGCCGCAATATAGCCGCCCCGATTAAATTTAATGATCGTTCCCGGTTTTATAATTAACCTATCCCAATGATTAATTTCGAAATAACTGCTGATTACTCTTACCTGGCTGTTATCCCAAATTATGTCCGCGGCTTTAGCCGTTTCGCCTAAAACAAAAAACCATGCCAAAAACAAAATCGGCAGGCTAAATTTACCCCATGAAATAGCGCTCCGCGCTAATTTTGCCTTTGGCAAAATTATTTCACGGGGTGAAAAAATCCTCCTCTTCATAAAATATAATTAAAAAATAATATTGCTTAATTATAGCATAATTTATTGCTGGCGCAAACGAAATTTATTTTTTTGCTGTTTAAAGCCTTTTACCTTACCACCGTACCCTTAAACTTTTTCCCGGCCAGGCAATTTTTTAAATTGGCAATATTCTTGCCGTTCATAATTACAACCTCCAGCCCTAATTCCTGCGCCTTTTTGGCCGCGATCGGGTCAAACGGCGCGTTAAGGCTGGGCGACCAAATGTTTCCCACCAATTTCCTGAACTCCGGCCAGCTCATTTTCGGCATAATTTTCGCGTCATGATGCTTATTCGGGTCTTTATCATAGACATAATCAATATTGGATAAATTGATGATAGTGCTGACGTCATATTCCTGCGCTATTATGGTAGCGACATAATCGGTTGACCAGCCCGGCTTCCAGCCCGAAGCCACCATAATTTTTTTCTCGCTGAACAGGCGATAGGTGGGATTCTTAATTATTTCCGGATTGGCCTGGTCGCGAAAAACAGTCCGGAGCAAATGGGCGTTAAGCCTGGTAGCGTGAATGCCCAGCCAATCCAAGTCGTCGCGCTCAATTTTTACCACTCGTGAAGCCGCTTCAACATAGCTGCGGGCGGTGCGCCCGCCGCCGGCGATTAAAAAAAATTTATGGCCTTGTTTTATTTTTTCCAAAATCAAAGCGCGAAATTCCTGCAAAAAATGCCAATCCACGCCATCGGGCGGAACGATTAACGAGCCGCCGATGGAAATCACGTAAGTTTTTTTGTGGGGCATAATATTAGTTCCCTCTCCTTGCTAAGGAGAGGGTTAGGGTGAGGTCTAAAAATTACCTCTGCTTTATACTTTATCATTTTAAATAAAATTTGTAAAAAAGCCCCGGACTAAATTTCCCGGAGCGCGAACCGAAAAAATCATGACAGCCAAAGCTCATCGGCTCTTCTTATCAGCGTTCTTACCAATAATGAGCTTGGCTCCGCGGCCAGATGACCGGCCGGGCAGTCAACCTTGCCGCCGCAGACCAGGCAGACGCCCTGATCCAGGGCGGCGGCGCTCCGCGAATCATCGGAGTAGTCGGTTGGCTTGTAACAACCAGTCGGGCAATTGAGTATTTCTCCGCAGTCTCCGCATATGCCTGCTGCGACCGACCTTATTCTTTTATCTCCTTCTTCGCATAAAATGCAATTTTCGGCCATTTGCCACCTCCTTGTCTGTTTTTTTACTTCTGCCACGAAACGGTTTTTTCTTATAATCCTTCTCCTCCTTATCTTTGATTTGCGGCTTGCATCTTGAGCCCGCTGTCAGATTTCTCATTTTTACCTCCTCCTTTTTATTTATTTTTTTACGGTGCATTTGGTGCAGGCGGAGAGACTCGCCCCGAGATAAACTCGGGGTTGCTCGCTCCGCTCGCAAAACTCAAAGTGCCGAGGAGAGGACTCGAACCTCCACGGATTACTCCACCAGCTCCTAAGGCTGGCGTGTCTACCAGTTTCACCACCTCGGCAGAATATAGCGCGCTTGCCCCGCGTTCATCGCGGGGTATGCCAATTCCGCCACGCCTGCGTCTATGGTTTATTCTTATTAATAATATCTTTTTTGTCAATCAGCGCGCTATTGCTTTAAACCATTTTTCATGCTATGATTGCCTTAAATATGAAATTTGATTATGAAAAAAATTATCCAATTATAAAGAAGCTGGCGGAAAAGCATGGCTTGGTTTTAGTTGCGCTTTTCGGTTCCGTGGCCAAGGGCAAAACTCATAAACAAAGCGACGTGGATCTGGCGATTTTAGCCGAACGCCGGCTTAGGCCCATGGAACTTGCCAAAATGCAATTTGATTTTTCGCAAAATTTGGGCGTAAAAAATTTAGAACTGGCCGACATGAAATCAGCTTCCCCGCTGTTGCTTAAACAAGTCGCCCAAAATGCCAAACTGCTTTACGAAAAAGAGCCATCGGCTTTCGCGCGTTTTAAAATCTACGGCTATAAAAGCTATATGGAAGCCAAAAGCCTTTTATCTTTAAGAAAACTCCAGCTTGATAAATTTCTAAGCTAATAAATATGATTGATCGGGAACTGGTAAAAAATAAATTAGCCGATTTGGAAAGCTATTATAAGGAGCTATCTTCGCTTTTGACTGACAAAACCGAAGCCATAATAAATGACAATCTTAAACTGCGCTCAACCGAGCGATTGTTTCAGCTGATAGTTGACACCGCCATTGATATTAACACTCACCTGATAGCCGAATCAGACGCTATGGTGCCGGATGATTATCAAAGCACTTTTATCACTTTGGCTGAAAATAAATTTCTGCCCATGAATTTCGCCGCCCAGATCGCGCCATCGGTTGGATTAAGAAATTTAATCGTGCATAAATACGGGCTGGTAGATATAAAAAAAATGGTTGAAGATATCAAAAAAAACGTCAACCAATATTTACAATACATGAAGTATATTAATGGAACCATCTAATAGAAAAAGGCGCTAGCTTCATTTAAACCGCGAGTATTTATGTCCGCGGTTTTTTATGTTATCATTATAGTATAATTAATTAACTATAAATTTATGGCTGACGAACAAACTACAAAAACCTCGCTTGACCCGGACATTGAAAAGAACAAAACCGTGGCGGCTTTGTCTTACGTCTGGATTCTGTTTTTAATCCCGCTACTCGGGAAAAAACACTCCAAATTCTGCCAATTTCACGCCAAACAAGGCCTGGTGCTGTTTCTTTTAAGCTTTATTGCCTGGTTCCCGCTGGTGGGCTGGCTGGTCGGCTTGGCCATTATCGTCGTCTCGATTATGGGCATTTTGAAATGCCAGGAAGGAGTCTGGTGGAAAATCCCCTACATCTACGATTTGAGCAAAAAAATTAATCTGTAAAAACCGGCTGTCATTGCGAGGAGTCTTAAATTTATCCCCCTTACAAAGGGGGATTAAGGGGGTTAGAATTTCTTAACCTCCCCTACCCCTCCTTTGGAAGGAGGGTTTTCCGCTCGTAATAACAATATAATCTATGTCCGAAAAAAAATTCATCAAATTCTTTAAAGACACCACCATTAAAGACGTGCCATTAGTGGGCGGTAAAAACGCTTCCCTGGGCGAAATGTATCAGCATCTGTCCGGCAAAGGCATAAAAGTTCCCAACGGCTTCGCCACCACGGCTCAAGCCTATGATTATCTTTTGAAACAAACCAATCTCAAGGAGGGCATAAAAAATATTCTTAAAGGCCTGAATACTCATGACGTTACCGACTTGGCCAAGCGCGGCGCGGCCGTGCGGGCGCTGATTATCTCGACGGAATTTCCTTCCGATTTAAGCCAAACGATTTTAAGCGCCTACCGCCAGCTGTCCGCTTCATATAAAACCGCTAACCTCCACGTGGCCGTCAGGTCCAGCGCCACGGCCGAAGATCTGCCGGACGCTTCTTTCGCCGGCCAGCAAGAAACTTTTTTAAACATTTCCGGCGAGACTGAACTGCTGCTGGCCGTTAAAAAATGCATTGCTTCGCTTTTTACCAACCGCGCCATTTCTTACCGCGTTGATAAAGGCTTTGACCATTTTAAAATCGCCTTATCCGTCGGCGTGCAAAAAATGATCCGTTCCGATTTAGCGGCTTCTGGCGTTACTTTTACTATTGATACTGAATCTGGTTTTAGTAATGTAGTCTTGGTTAGTTCAATCTATGGCTTAGGTGAAAATATCGTTCAGGGCAAAGTTGACCCGGACGAATTTTATGTTTTTAAACCAACTAAAACCATTATCTCCCGCTCCCTGTCACAAAAAAAAATTAAAATGGTCTATAACAAAGCCGGCGCCGCCCGGCCGGTTAAAGACGTGGCCGTGCCGGCTGCCGACCAATGCCGCCAGTCAATCACCGATAAGCAGGTTTTACAACTGGCCGACTGGGCCATGAAAATTGAAAAGCATTACGGCCGCGCCATGGATATAGAATGGGCGCTGGACGGCCAAGAAAATCAGCTGTATATCATCCAGGCCCGGCCGGAAACCATCCATAGCGTGCGCGATTACAGCGTGATTGAAGAATATATTTTACAAAAAAAAGGCAAAATTATTTCCACCGGCCGGAGCGTGGGCAACCGCATCGGCGCCGGCGCGGCTAATCGCATCATGGACATAAAAGGTATCGCCCAATTCAAACCCGGCCAAGTTTTAGTTACTGACATGACTGACCCGGACTGGGAGCCGATTATGAAAATCGCTTCGGCCATCGTCACGGACAAAGGCGGCCGTACCTGCCACGCGGCCATCGTTTCGCGCGAGCTGGGCATTCCCTGTGTCGTGGGCACGGGCGACGTTTCCCGCAAAGTTAAAACCGGGCAATTGGTAACGGTAAGCTGCGCCGAAGGCGACGCCGGCTTCGTCTATGAAGGCGAACTGCCGTTTAAAATAAATAAAACCAGCATTAAAAATCTGGCTAAGCCAAAAACTAAAATCATGCTCAATATCGGCTCGCCGGACATCGCCTTTTTGTCGTCTTTCATCCCGAACGACGGCGTGGGCCTGGCGCGCGAAGAATTCATTATTAACGACCAGATTAAAATTCATCCGTTGGCTTTAATAAATTACCCCAAATTGAAAGATAAAAAAATAAAAAAACAAATCAACGAGCTTACCGCCGGCTATAAAGATAAAAAACAATATTACATTAATAAACTGGCCGAAGGCATAGCCATAATCGCGGCCGCTTTTTATCCCAAAGACGTGATTATCAGGTTCTCTGATTTTAAAACCAATGAGTACGCCAACTTAATCGGCGGCGCCGAGTTTGAACCGATTGAAGGTAATCCCATGATCGGCTGGCGCGGCGCCTCAAGATATTACACGCCATTATTTAAACCGGCCTTTGAGCTTGAGTGCATTGCCATAAAAAAAGTGCGCAATCAGATGAAACTCACCAACTTAAAGGCCATGGTGCCATTCTGCCGCACGATTAAAGAGGCCGAGCAAGTGATTAAAATTATCGCGGCTAACGGCTTGAAACAGGGCGTTAACGGCTTTGAATTATATTGCATGGTGGAAATTCCGGCCAATGTTATTTTGGCCGAAGACTTCGCAAAACTCTACGATGGCTTTTCCATCGGCTCAAACGACCTGACGCAGTTAACCCTAGGCGTTGACCGCGACAGCGCTTTAGTCAGCCAAGTTTATGATGAAAATAACGCGGCTATAAAAAAATTAATTAGGCAAGTCATTGAAGTCTCTAAAAAAACCGGCACTAAAATCGGCATCTGCGGCCAGGCGCCGTCCGACTTTCCCGAGTTCGCCCAATTTTTAGTAAAGTGCGGCATAGATAGTATTTCCTTAAATCCTGATACGGTTATAAAAACAACTTTGGCTATTTTGGAAACCGAAAAAAAATTAAAGTCTCGTAACTTATAACTTGTAACCCATAACTCTAAGTACAAAAAGCGGATTTTCCCGCTTTTTTCAAAACATGTTCAAGTCCACGAACATAATTGACAGGATAGTTAAAATGTGATATTTTAAAAAATACTATTTGCCCTTTAAAAACTACTTATTACCCCAAAATTGCTGTTATCTCGCCCCCTTTAACAAAGGGGGTTGGGGGATTTTATCCATTTAGTATTAACCGCAGTTTCGGGGTAATAAAAAATAAACCGTCAAAAGGAAAGGAGAAAGGGCCATGTTTCAGATTTATTTTTGCATCGGTATTATTGTTGTTTCCTTAGCCCTTTCCATCGGGCTGGTTAGCGGCATATATTTCAAATCGCAGGAAATTTACACGGACCGAGAGATTTATCAACTTGCCGGAATTATCACAACGGCCTTGATAATCTTAACGTGTATAATTATCTATATCCTCAATAAAAAGAAAATTATGACAATTGAGGATATAAAGGGTCTGGTAAAAAATAAAAAAGAAGGGAAAAATGAATAAGAAAAAAATTGTCGCTGTTATGGCAACGGTATTATCTGTTATAGTTGGCGTCGTCGTAATAGTTAGCGTTGTCGCCTTAAGCTGGTGGCAATGGACAATCGTTTTCGCCGTCGGTCTGGCCGTTGTGTTTTTATGGCTACACCTTACGGCGGAAATTTAAAAAAGGAGGAAAAATAAAATAATGAAAAATGAAAAAAGGACATCGATTTACGGTGCGATTACCGGCATCATCGCGGTAATTGCGGTTATTGGAATTATGAATTACTATGCCAGCGGCTGGGATAAAGCCGTGGGCATAGAAAGTTCTTTTTTTGCGACCTTTTTCAGTTTCTTGGCCGCCATCGTCATCCTCTTCGCCGCGTTTTGCGTCGGTGTGGCCCTGTCTAACCGGCCGCGGCGGCGGCAAAACCGGGTTGTTATCCTGGACAACCACTGGTATACCCGTCTGGGCATTTTGCTAAGAAGGAGGCGGCCATGAAAACGATTAATTGCCCCAACTGCGGGACGCCCAACCTCGTCCCTGAACCTTCAATTAAATCCGGCGGCTGGGACAATATCATTTGTTCCGGCTGCAATGGAGTGTTCCAAGTCTCGCCATTCGGGGTGACTTTATTCCCTAATGCCACCGACCAATACGGTCAACCGCGTCAACTGCGATGCTGACCTTAACCGAGGAGCTATTTCCACAAAGCTCCTCTTTTTTATTTGACTAAACCGTTTTAAAAAGAGAAAATAAAAGCATCCCTGTCATTGCGAGGAGCGCAGCGACGAAGCAATCTCGGGTTCATCGCGATTAACCAGGGATTGCTTCGCTCCTTTCGGTCGCTCGCAATGACAAAAATTATTTTATGTTCAACTTCCTCCACGCTTTCCACCCCTCTCCCATTCTCGCCTCAATCGGCCCAATTAATATTTATTGGTACGGCTTTTTTATTATGCTGGCAGTATTAGCCGCGCTAACGGTTGCCATTTATCTGGCCAAACTTCACAGTATAAAAAAAGAAGCAATTATTGATCTGGCTTTTTGGCTGATTGTCGGCGGCCTGATTGGCGCGCGAATTTACGATGTCTTTTTGGAACTGCCTTATTTTCTGGCCAACCCCTTAAATATTTTTAAAATCTGGCAAGGCGGCCTGGCCATTCATGGCGCGATTATCGGCGGCCTGATTGCTCTTTGGCTATACGCGAAAAAATATCAGCATAATTTTTGGCAGCTGGCCGCCATTATCGCAACCTCGTTGCCATTAGCGCAAGCCATCGGCCGCTGGGGCAATTATTTTAACCAAGAACTATTCGGCTATCCCACCAACCTTACCTGGGGCATTCCCATAGATTTAGCGCATCGGCCCTGGCAATATTTAAATTACGAATATTTTCACCCGACCTTCTTATATGAATCGCTAGGCAATCTGATTATTTTTATAATTTTATTCACTTTGCATATTAAAAAAGTTACGACCCGCCTGCCGGACGGGCAGGGTTACGAGTTACGAGTTACGAGTTACTTATTGCTTTATTCTCTGCTTCGTTTCGCCACCGAATTTATTCGCCTAGACGCCACACCCGCCTTTTTAGGCCTGCGTCTTCCACAGCTAGTCAGCCTGATTATTTTCTTTTTATGTTTAATTTACTTAGCGCTGAAATTCGGCCAAAAGGTTAATGAAAAATCAGGTCTTGAAAAATAAATTTAACCATGCTAATATTATTAAGTCTCAAACGAACAAAACTAACTAATTAATAAACTGACCAACTTATTTATGCCAAATACCGCTTCAGCTAGAAAGGAACTGCGCAAAGCTATCGTACGCCAGGCGCGCAACGCCAAAGTTATGAGCAATTTAAAAGACTTGATTAAGCAAAGCCGCCGGGCAATCGCGGCCAAAGACATTAAAGCCAAAGAATTGGTGGCTAAAACCTTAACGGCTTTGGACAAAGCGGCCAAGCAAGGCCTGATTAAAAACAACACGCGCGACCGGAACAAATCCAGGCTGCATCAGAAATTTAATCAAGCGTTTAAATAAAACAAAAAACTGTAATTTATTATATAATAATATTACAGTTTTTTGTTTTATATTTAGATGGTGGCAATCAGCATATTAAGCCCGGCCAGAAAATCGCCCCGGCCCGACTTAACCTGATAATCAATCTCCGCCAAGCGGCTTAACATATTTTTTAAAATCGGCAGAGTAAAATTACGCGCCTGCGCCAGGCCTTTCTGCGCCACATAAGGATGTAATTTTAGCTGGGAGGCAATCTGGCGCTGGCTCAAGCCGGCTTCAGTCGCCTGTTTAATTTGTAGCAGGGCCCTGAATTGCCAAACGAACATGTTTAATAAACGCCCTTCGTCCAGCCCCGCTTCAAGCTGCTCGCTTAAAAGCTTGGCGGCCAAAGCTTTGTTCCTGACGCTTAAAGCGTCGGTTAAAGCGAAAATGTTTTCGCTGAAATTTCCTTGAACTAAATTTCGCACATCTTCAACCTCAATGTCGGCTTCGGCGCCGGTCAATTTACTCGCCTCGCTTTCAACGAGTCGAAGCGGGTTGGCCGCTTTGTAACTAATCAGCTTATCCAGCTCATTGCTAATCTGCCAGCCGTCCACGCCCACCAAACCGACCAACAGTTCGGCGGCCTTGGCGCTGATTTTGCCGCCGCGTGCCGCCGCCTGCTTCTTCGCCCAGTCGGCCGATTCAGTATTGCTTAACCGATTAAAACCAGAAGTGTATTTTTGCTTGGTTAAAAATTTAAAAAACTCCGCCGGCTTTTTGTTAAGCGGCTTATCCTGGCCATCGCCGCCGATGAACATCGGCGCCATGACATTTTTAATTTTTTTCAGCTTCAGCCCCGACTCCCAGAAAATAATTATATTGTCGCTGGTCTCGCGCTTTTTAAAATAATCTAAAAGTTTTTCCAAAATCGCCTGGTCCTTGTTTAAGAAAACGTCTTCAACGACAATCAGGCGTTTTTTGGAAAGCAGGGACGACGGGCTCACCGCGGCGGCGATTTCCGAAAAAGCGGCCTTAGCGCCGGCCAAAACCTTAAGGCCGCTCCCTAATTTGTCAACTTCGCGCCGGTATTTGTCTTTTAACTCGTTTAATTTTAAGCGGCTGCGGAAATTATCTTCGCCGTAAAGAAAAATTAGCATAATGGTTGTAAATCTCCCTAATTTTTGCTAAAATAATAATAGAACAATAACTATTAAATATCAATCAGTCCCTTTATGCAGACAACCCAGTGCCCGGCCTGCGGGAGCGACGTCGTCATTGAAGAAGGCTCGCTGGAAAAAGATTTGGTCAGCTGCTTAAATTGCGGCGCTGAACTGGAAATCATTTCCCTTCAGCCGCTGCAGCTTAAGCCTTTGGCCGAGGAAACGGCAGATTTACTTCAGCCTTAAACAAATCGCCCCTTTCTTTATAATTTTTAAACATGCCGAAACTGGCGCAAGCCGTGGACAAAAGCACAATGTCGCCGGGCGCGGCTTTAGCTTTGGCGAACTTAACCGCCTCTTTAATATTATCTGCCAATTTCATGCTGTCAGCTTTAAACCCGACTTTAAGCAATTCTTTTTTTATTCTGGGCGTGGAGTCGCCATTAAGCAAAACCACATATTTCACGTGTTTTTTTACTTCTTTAGCTAATCCGGAAAAGTCCGACCTCTTGTCAGCTCCGCCTAAAAGTAAAATTATCGGCTTTTTTGTCATTTCGACCGCAGGGAGAAATCCCTTATACTTTTTATTTCCGCCTTTAAGCGATTTCTCGCTAACGCTCGAAATGACAGCCGACTGGCTAAAAGATTTTAAGGCAATTATGGTTGACTCCGGCGTGGTGGCAAAACTGTCATCGTAATACTTTACGCCATTATATTCGCGCGCCAATTCCAGCCGATGCTCCAAGCCATTAAAACCGGCCACGGCTTTTTTTATAACTTCATTTTTCACTCCCGCGATTTTCGCCACTGCCGCCGCAGCCGCGATATTTTCCTTATTATGCTCGCCCACCAATTTTGACGGCAAATTTGATTTTTTGAAATAAATAATTTTACTCCTAGTTTGGAATTTGGAATTTGGAATTTGTTTGGAAATTGGAAATTGGTCATTGGAAATTAAAAAGTCACTTTCTTTTTGCCACCTAAAAATATTTGCTTTTGCCTTAAAATAATCAGCCATTGATTTGTGGTAGTTCGGATTATTCGGATCGGCCGGCTTAAGATGCTCGGGATATAAATTTGCAATCACCGCTATCTGCGGACTGACGGTCAGATCTTCTAACTGGAAAGACGACAGCTCCAGCGCCACCCAGTCATTTTTTTTAATTTTATCCAAAAATTCAAACGGCGCCGTGCCGATATTGCCGCCCAGCCAAACCCGTTTGCCGGCGGTTTTTAAAATTTCATAAATCAAGCTGGCGGTCGTGCCCTTGCCCTTGGTGCCGGTCACGCCAATAATATTTTTGCTCGGACAAAGCTCAAAAAACAATTTCATCGGACTGGTTAACGCCCCCTTTATCAAAGGGGGTAGGGGGGATTTTAGGGGGATTATCGGCCACCCAGGCGCTCTAAACAAAACATCAAACTTATCCAAATTTTTATTATAATCTTTACCCAACTGCCACCTTATGTCATTGCGAGAAGCGAAGCGACGAAGCAATCTCTGGTTATTTTCACCTAACTGCTTCTTCCCCCTTTTATCGCAAATCGTCATTTCGCATTTTACTTTATGCTTCAATAAATACCTAACCAAGGCTATATTCTCAATTCCTAAGCCAAGAATCGCAATTTTTTTATTTTGTAAATCTTTCAATTCCATACTTTTCACTTCTCAATTATTATTTTCTCCATCTCCCCCCAATTATCGCCCGCGCTGGCGTCCACATCAATCGGCACTTTTAATTTAATCACATTCTCCATAATATCTTTAATTTTTTCGGCCGCCTCTGCCGCTAAATCATTTTTCACTTCAAATACCAGCTCATCATGCACCTGGAGTAGCATTTTCAGTCCACCGGCGCCATATTTTTCAGCTATCAGCTTTTGAATGCCAATCATGGCGATTTTAATTATATCCGCGGCCGTGCCTTGAAGCGGCGTGTTGATGGCCATGCGCTCGGCCGCTTTCCTGACCTGCGTGACCGACGAATTTATCTCCGGCAGATACCGCTTGCGCCCGAACATAGTTTCGGCGTAGCCGCGGCCTCGCGCCGACTCAATTGAATTTTCCACGAACCTTTTTATGCCCGGATAAGTGACAAAATATTTATCAATGAATTCTTTGGCTCGCGCGTAAGGGATATCGGCGCCGGCCGACAGGCCATGCGGGCCTTGGCCGTAGAGAATGCCAAAGTTCACGGCCTTGGCTTCGCGCCGCATTTCCGGCGTTACTTCTTCGGGTCTGACCTGGTTAATTTCCGCGGCTGTGGCCGTATGGATGTCCTCGTGGTTCTTAAAAGCCGCAATCATTTTTTTGTCGCCCGACATATGCGCGGCCAATCTTAATTCAATCTGCGAATAATCCAAGCTTAATAATTTATATCCCCCTTCTGCCACAAAAGCCTGCCTGATGCGTCTGCCCAACTCGGTTCTGGCCGGAATGTTCTGCAAATTAGGCTCGGTGGACGACAGCCGGCCCGTGGCCGTAACGGTTTGATTAAAGCTAGTATGCAGCCGCCCGGTTTTTTTATTTACCAGCTCCGGCAAGGCGTCAATATAAGTATTGGCCAGTTTGGTCAGTTCGCGATATTCCTGAATCGACTCAATAATCGGATGCTGGCCTTTTAGCTTGGCTAATTCATCCGCGCCGGTGGAAAAACCGGTTTTGGTTTTGGCGATGCCTAAAACAGGAATTTCCAATTTTTCAAATAATACTTCTCTTAATTGCTGGGTGGAATTTATGTTGAAACCAGAGCCGGCCGATTCATGGATCTTTTTTTCCAGCCGACCGATTCTTTTATTCACTTCCTTGCCCATGACTTCCAGACGCTTTTTATCTATCTTAATGCCATTTTCTTCCATCTCCGCCAAAACCGATACCAAGGGCATTTCAATTTCCGAAAATAATTTTTCCAGCTTTTGCTTTTTTAGCTCAGGCAGGAGTTTTTTTACTAATCTCATGGTAAAATCCGCGTCTTCGCAGGAATAAACATATAGCTTTTCCAAGGGAACTTGCGCGAAGGTCATTTTGTCCTTGCCTTTGCCCATTAAATCAACTTTGGTGATTTTACTATGGTTAAATTCACTGAAAGTTACGGCGTCCAGGTTGTGCTGGCGGCTGCCCGGATTTAACACGTAAGACGCCACCATGGAATCGGCCGCCACGCCTCTAACCTCTATCCCCTGGCTGACCATAACTTCAACGTCAAATTTGATGTTATGCCCGTATTTTTTTATTTTTTCATCTTCCATTATGGGCTTCAACTTTCCCAACCAAACATTTTCAACTTCTCGAGATTCTTTATAATCAAATAAATTACTTTTGACTTTTATCCGCCAGCTGGCGGATTGACATTTGACATTAACGTAATATGCTTCTCCGGCTTTCCAACTAAAGCTTACGCCCAATAAATCGGCCGACACCGGGTCAAAGTTGGCGGTTTCCGTGTCAAAAGCGAACTCTTTTTGCGCTTTCAGCTTTTTAAAAAATTTATCAAAACTTTTATCGCTATCGACCAGTTGATAATTAAACATTTCCAAATCTCTTTTAAATTTATCCTCCGGCTCATAATCTTCCCGTTTTTCCAGGCGTTTTTTTTCCGCCTCGGACAAGCCGGCCAGGCGCGGTAAAAGCGACCTAAATTCCAGCTCGTTAAATAGCTTAGCTAATTTTTCCTGGTCAAAATTTCCAAAGCGCGCCCGTTCCAAATCAAGCTCAATCTTAGCGTCAAGTTTTATGGTCGCCAGATCCCGACTCATGTAGGCATTGTCTTTGTATTGCGCTAGCAATTCGCGTACTCGGTCTTTTATTTTTGACGATTTAATATTTTTGTAAACTCCGTCTAAAGTTTTAAAAGCTTGCAACAATTCCACTGCGGTTTTTTCGCCGACGCCTTTAACTCCGGGAATATTGTCCGACGGGTCGCCGCGCAAAGCCTTAAAATCAATCATTTGCCCCGGCTTAAGGCCATATCTTTCCCTAACCGCGGTTTCGTCATAAATCATGGAGTCGGTCAGCCCCCGCTTCATGGTAAAAACTTTAGTATGGTCGTTTACCAGCTGAAGCGTATCCATATCGCCAGTAACGATGATTTTTTCCACCCGGCCGTCAACGCTTGCGGCCAGAGTGCCAATTAAATCGTCGGCCTCGTAGCCGGGGAGTTCAAAAATTGGAATATTAAATCCGGCCGCGATTTCTTTGACGCGTGGAATTTGCGCGTATAATTCATCCGGCGCTTTAACGCGCGTCGCTTTATAGTCGGCGAATCGCTCATGGCGAAAAGTCTTTTCTTTTCTATCCAAAGTTAAAGCCACGTACTCGGGCTTAAATTCCCGCAACGCTTTAAGCAAGACGGCCGTAAAACCGTAGACCGCGTTAACCATTTCCCCGCTTTTAGTGGTTAGGGGCGGCAAAGCGTGAAAACTCCGGTGTACGAGCGCGTTGCCGTCAATAATCATGAACTTGGCTTTTTTGCCGTCTTTAGTCATGTGGTGTTTATTGAAAAAAGTCAGAACTCATTTTGAACAAAATCCCAAATGATTGCTCCCGCCTGCGGCGAGGTTATCAGACATAGGATGAACCTTTTTTATAAAAAAGGTTCAAAACAAAATTTTATGGCCGAAAGGCAAAGGGCAAAAAAGGCTTCGTCGTGAGCTCAGCCGAACGGAAAGGGGGTGGGGGAAAGGAAATTTTTGCCCGTAGCCTTTCGGCCTAACACCGCCCGCAGGGCGGCTAAAAACGCTTGTTTGCCTGCCGTCAGGCAGGCCTTCCTCCCCGCTCCGCGGGGTCTTTTTGGGGCAAATACTATTTTTCGTATCCCGGTTACGG
>Ga0210024_1002772_pt1 | contig 14836 bp, 7 predicted proteins | sample CryGeymeta201525_FD_183988 | JGI IMG/M metagenome (GOLD analysis project Ga0210024, IMG submission 183988) | Groundwater microbial communities from Crystal Geyser aquifers in Utah, USA - Crystal Geyser metaG 2015-25 (SPAdes) (version 2) | ecosystem: Environmental > Aquatic > Deep subsurface >... | reverse complement strand
AAATGAAAAAATTCGGATGACTGTGAACTATTATGGATTTATAAATGGTCCCGCCAGCAGGAATCGAACCTGCATCTAGCACTTAGGAGGCACTCGTTCTATCCATTGAACTATGGCGAGGATTGACGCGATTGTAAATTGGTCTACTATCAGCCCTGTACTGAACACTTGTGAGACTGATGCTCTGCGCAGGGATGATGCCCTCGCGGACTGTGACAGCAAAACTGCAAATTCACATCAATGATTCTGTGCAGTGCGTTGGATGTGCGTGGCCATGAAAATTCGACCAGGAATATTGCAGGCATCGATGGCGCCGCGGATCCGCAACGACAGTTGCAGGCGTTCCGCTCAAGTTGATCGGCCGGGTTTCAGCACTCCACAATATTCACCGCCAACCCGCCACGCGCGGTTTCCTTGTATTTGGTTTTCATGTCGGCACCGGTTTCGCGCATGGTTTTGATGACCTTGTCGAGGGACACCACGTGGTGGCCGTCGCCCTGTAGCGCCATGCGCGCGGCGTTGATGGCCTTAACCGCGCCCATGGCGTTGCGCTCAATGCACGGCACCTGCACCAGGCCGCCGACCGGGTCGCAGGTCAGGCCCAGGTTGTGCTCCATGCCGATCTCGGCCGCGTTCTCGATCTGCGCCGGTGTGCCGCCCAGCACTGCGGCCAGCCCGGCGGCGGCCATGGAGCAGGCCACACCGACTTCACCCTGGCAGCCGACCTCGGCCCCGCTGATTGAGGCGTTGAGTTTGTAGAGCATGCCAATGGCCGCTGCGCTCATCAAAAAAGTGGCCACGGTGGCCGCGTCCAGGCCTTGTTCGGTGCGGTCCCCGGTGTGCAGCACAAAGCGGTCGCAGTAGTGCAGCACCGCCGGAATCACCCCCGCCGCGCCATTGGTGGGCGCAGTCACGACCCGGCCACCAGCGGCGTTTTCTTCGTTCACCGCAAAGGCGTAGACGTTGACCCAGTCCAGCACGCTCAAGGGGTCGGCCAGGGTGCGTTCGGCACGCTCGCGCAACTGCGTCGCCAGCACCGGCGCACGGCGCTGTACCTTGTAAGGGCCGGGCAGCGTGCCGGGGTGGCTTAAGCCGCGCTGCACGCAGTCGCGCATCACCTGCCAGATGGCGTTCAGCCCGGCGGTGATGTCCGCGTTGCTGCGCCAGGTGCGTTCGTTGGCCCACATGACTTGGCTGATCGTCATGCCGCTTTGCTTGCAAATAGAGAGCAACTCAGCACCAGAGGTAAAGGGGTAGGGTACTTTTTGATATTCAGTCAGCAGGGCTTCATGGTTAGCTCCAGCGGTGACGACAAAGCCGCCGCCCACGCTCAAATACTTGGCTTGCTTGAGCAGCTCACCCTGTGCATCAAAGGCGCTGAACTTCATGCCGTTGGGATGCTCGGCCAGGGCCTCGCGCCGGTACAGCAGCAGGTCGTCTTTTTCGCGAAATGCAATGGTGTGGATGCCCAGCAGCGCCAATGCACAGCTGGTGCGCACCTGATGGACAAGCACCGGGATGCCATCCACATCCACCGTGTCGGGCGCATGGCCCATCAGACCCAGCAGCACTGCCACGTCCGAGCCGTGGCCTTTGCCGGTGGCCCCGAGCGAGCCGTACAGCTCGCAAGTGACGTGGGTGGTGGCAGGCAGCAGATTGGCGTGCTGCAAGGCCAGCACAAACAGGCGCGCGGCGCGCATCGGCCCGACGGTGTGCGAGCTGCTCGGTCCGATGCCGATTTTGAAGAGGTCAAAGACGCTGATGGCCATAGCTGCATGGTAGCCGTGAAAGAGTGCAATTGAAAGTTCTGTTCTCGTGCTGGATACAGCTTCAGGTGCAAGGTGGGCTTGACTCGCGATCCATGGCACTCAACTCTTTACGTTGTCGTAAATCATGACCTCACCACAGCGTAACCTGCTCACAGCAAGCGACGACGAACGGCGGCCGCTTTTGCATACTCTTGAGCATGTTGCGCGCAGTCGTTTGCAACTTGATGAGCTTGTACGGGCAGAAATTGGCCATGGCATGACGTTTGGCCAACCCTGGTAATTACTGCCGAAGCTGCTCTACTTTTGATACACCCGTACATAGTCCACAAGCAACTGGTCAGAGACAAAGGTGGCAGGGACGGCACCGCCTAAATCACCGCCCAGGGCCAGGTTGAGGATCAGGTACTGCGGGTTGTCAAACGGCCAAGTGTTATTGTCAAAAAGTGCAGGTTTGGGGTAGGTGAAATAGGTGACGCCATCCACGCCAATGGCCACCTTGCCCTCGTCCCATATCAGTTGATAGCTATGAAAAGTAGTGCAAGCGTCGCCGACTGATCTGCTGGAACCCTGTCCGACGCCAAGGGAGCCATTAATGTAGTTGTAAGCTCGGTTGTGGATGGTGCCCAGCACCACCGTTTTGTCTGCTGTGCTGCCGCCGCGCTGTTCCATCAGGTCGATCTCGCCATCTTCAGGCCACCTGCCGCCAGTACCCAGCATCCAGATGGCCGGCCAGGTGCCCAAACTGCACGGCAACTTGGCTCGCACTTCAAAAAACCCGTAAGTCCAGCTGGTCTTGCCGCGGGTAACCATGCGGGCAGAGGTGTAGCTTTGGCCGCCGTAATCTGCGGCGGCGATCAGCTTCTCTTTGCGTGCCGTGATGATCAGGTTGCCGCCTGATACTTTGGCGTTTTCCGGGCGATTGCTGGCGTAGTACTGCAGCTCGTTGTTGAACCAGCCAAGTCGGTTCCGATCAGTGTCGTAACCCCATTTGCCTGCATCGGGCAAGCCATCCAAGCTGAACTCATCGGACCAAACCAAGCGGGTGAAGCCTGCCAACGTCGCCGCTGCAGGGGGGGTAGGTGCGGTCGGCGTTGCTGGCAAAGACGCGATAGGCGTAACCGGGGCTGAAGCCACTGGCGTCGGGCTGGGTAAAAGCGCGGCTGGATCGCCCGATGGCGCTGCGTCGCCCGCCCCCCCACCACAACCCACCACGGTAAAAGCGAGCAGCAGGTTGGCAATGGTGACCCGTTGCATCACATGCGTCCGAGGGTGCCTGGGGCAACAGTTAGGCTTTTACCATCGCTGAATGTGACATGGATGGGCGCTTGGCCGGCGTTGTAGACCAAGTAGGTTTTACGACCGTCCGCCCGCTTGAACACGCCGTAGAGCGTGGTGTCGGCCGTGACGGTGAAGTCAGGTAAGCCCATGGATTGCAAACTTTGCATCCAGTGCAAGGTGTGGGTGCGGGTGTCGCCAGATTCAATACTTCCATACCGATCCCATTGGGCCAGCGCCGTCGCAGGGTCGGCCAACGCCAGGTACTTGGCGAACACGTCTTGCCAGACATCTTGCGGTGGTGGATTGGGTGGGAACTTGCCGATGGCGTTATAGCTTTCGGTCTCGGGCTTCAGTATGTCGACATTGCGTTTGACGTAAGCCGGGTCGCGCCCTAGGTAGGTGGAGAAGGTAGTGACCGGCAGCAAGTTGATGCCTTTGGTCTGTCGCGGCTCGTCAGTCCACCAGGTTTTGTGCGCGTAGCGGCCACCAAACACCCAACTGGCCTCGACGTTTTTGTATTCGGGCGGGAACACCAGATGGTGGACATCGAACCAGTAGTGGCTGACGGCGTCAATCTCGGTGGTGTACAGGTAAATGCCGAGGTCGCGCAGTTCGCGGTTACCTGTGACTTCGCCCCACAGAATGATGCTGGCCCAGGCGTTGATGGCTTCAGAAGTGGATTCCTGCCCATTGCCAAAGTCGTATAGCCCAACGCCGGAAGCCATCGAAAAGCCGGAATAGGGGTCAAATGGGCGCAGGAACGGAAAGTCTGTACGCCCGCGTTGCGCGGTGGCGATGTCGGCCACCAGCAGGTTTACCATGCTGCCCCAGTTGTCTTTGGCCCCCCAGGTCGGGTCGCGCATGGTGAGCTCTGCGGCGGCGCGGATCCAATAGCCGTAATGGAAATGATGGTCGTTCATCTCTGCGGCAGCAAAGAACTCGTCCGGGTAGGTGACCACCGTCCCCAGCTCCTTGTTATAGTGAAAATAGCTGCGACCCGTGCCGCCAAACCACCATTCCATGCGCTCTTTGACCAGCGCCAACAGCTGGTCGCGCGCGTCGGTGTTGCCCTGCTGCTCGGCCACCGCGGCGAGTTGAGTCGTGCGTGTCAAGCCCTTGCCCTGCCAGTAAGCGCTGACGCGCCAGTTGTCTATATTCTCCCGAATGGGTATGAGTGTGCGACGCTTGCGCAGATCAATCTTCAGAAGGTCGTTGATTTCAGAAGCTCCTGATCCCTCATTAAGGCCTGGCCAATGCGGTAACACACCGTGGTAGGTGCGCTCAATCTTGAACTGGTTCGCTGCAAGAAGTCGAATCTTGCCACGGATGCTGTCGTAGGCGGGCCCCAGCTTGTCAGCAACTGATGCATTGTTGAACCATTGGTGCGGGTACAGCCCCAGCAGCGGCCCGTGGTCAGCACCCTCCATCACACGGGTTTTGGTGGTAAAGATGGTCTCGACCTTGCTGGTGACGGCGTCAAAGTGCCAATCAACTTTGGTGTCTTGCAGGAAAGCATAAGCGTGGCGGGACAACAGTTGCAGAGTCGCCGCACCGTCATCCGGCAACGCTGCGGCCGAAAGGTAAGCTTTACCCGCAGGAAGGTGGCCGATCCATTCGGTGGGCGAGACCTGTTCCCAACGCACGCCTGTGGGACCGAACAGGGCGTACGATTTGCCGCCAATGTGCAAGGCAAGTACGCGTGCATCGGCATCGTTGGCAAATCGCTCGCCAGCCGAAGGCAGCTTGATGCGCACATCGCCGCGCGACAGCGTGATATGGGCGTAGGGACTGCCGTGGGCCGTGGTGACCCGCATCTGGTCGGCACCACGGTCCATGGCGATGTCAACAGCCCAGTCTGAAGCACCTGCCAACTTTGCCGGTCCAGGCTCGAAAGCCACCGGCGAGATCACCAGCGGATCGCGGTGGGGGTAATGGATTTCGTTTTCGCGAAATTCAGTCGGTACCACCTGTTTGCTGGGCAGGGCAACCTCCAGCCCGGCCGACGTGGTTCTGACCGTGAGCGGGTGCGCAAACAGCGCCTCGGGCTTGGGATTGAAGACCAGCGTCGAATACCATTGGTTGGTGGGCGCGGCGCGTTTGAGCATCGCATCGGTGCGGTACGGTGCTGTTGGCGGTGCCTTGTCACCGCTCTTGGGCGACAGGTGGTAGGTGCCGCTGCCGAGTTTGACGGGTTGGGCGCTTGACAGCAGCGCAATGCTCAAACCAAGCAAAAGCCCTGTACTCCATTTTTTCAAGACATTCATAGCTGTACCTTTTCAAAACCAGAAGGGAAGCCGCATCATAATGAAAGCGCTTTCAAAATACAGCCACGGGCTTACCCGGAAAGGGTAAACCCTGACTAACTGCAAGTCTGCATTTTTAATGTCCACGACCTAGGGAAAATACCGAGTTTCATTCAACAAAAAAAGAACGAAGATTGCGACGCTTTGAAAGCGCTTTCACGTTAACCAGACCAATCACCATCATGAAATCCATTTTCAGCTTTACAAATCAGGCTTCAATGCACCGTCGCGTTAACCAGTCTGAGTTGCAGCAGCTGCCCTTGCGGCGAGGTTTGTTGGCCATTGTTTTGGCCAGCACATCGGGTCTGGGTCAAGCCGTTGAATTCGGACCAGACAACATGTTCAGCTTTTCTGGTTTTGCGCTGGCCTCTTTTGGGGTGCAAGACAAGCGTTGCTTGAATTGTCAGTGGGCAGGGCCGACTGAAGGCAAACAAAAAATTTGGGCGGACACGATATTGCCGGGCCGACCGATCGAAAACGTGAGCACACAGGTATTGATTGTGCAACCTTACCTGGGCGCCAAATTCAAGCTTGGCCAGGGCTTCAAGTTTGAGACTCTGCTGAGCCAGCGCTGGCGCGATGGCTTTGTGGACGGGAAACGCCCTTACGACGACCGCACTGGCAGCAAAGTGGATATACCCGGTTTCTGGTACGAAAAGAACGTCACCCTCAGCCATGAAGACTATGGCCGACTCATGATTGGCCATACAGTAACGCGCTCGTGGGCAGAAGCGGACTATCCTTTTGGTAGCAACCTCGGGTTGGCCGAGGCTTGGTCTTCCAGCGGTGCGGGGTATGGTTTGCTGACCAACGCCATCAGGTACCAGTCGCGGCTGTTTGACGTTTCCGAGGGCGACCTGGTTTTGGAGGGCACTTATGACCGGGGGGAGACGAATTTCAAAAAAAACAAACCCTCGTTTTTTGAGTTTTTCGGTAAGTATTGGCGTGGCCCACTGGAGCTCTCGCTGGTTGTGCAAGACACAAAAAACGGCGGTCCTGGCTCCTGGGGGCATAACCCTTTTACAGGCCTGACAGCATCGTCTTTAGACGATCCGTTGTTGAGCAAGTCCAAGCAGGGCATCACGATGGTCATGGGGCGTTATTGGGCGACGACCCAACTTGAACTGTCGGCTGGCGTCCGTCGCAATTGGTGGAGTGGTGCGAATGCGGTTCAGAACCCGAACACGCTGCAGTGGAACAACATGTTCAATGTCGATTGGAACGGCATACGCAACGGCGTCGCAAACCCGGGTTATCCGGCCAGTTCGTATGACGTGATCCTTGGTGCACGCTATCGTGTCGGCAAATGGACCCCGTCCATCGGCATGCTGCATTTCGGTACAGCCAAGACCGATAACCCTAGTAACCGGGGACAAGACAACTCGGCTCTGCTCGCTGTGCTTGGCTTGCAATATGCCTTTGATAAAGGTGATTTTGGCAGAGAGAGAAATATTGACTTTTCTCTCGGCACTGTGCACTACGCCAACCGGGGTTTGTCGCCAATATCCATGCCAAGCAACGATGCGTTCACCGCAGTGGACTCCCGCATCGCCAAAAATGGCCACTGGTTCAACGTTCAAATTACGTACGGTTTTTAATACAACTGAGCTAAAGGACAATTCATGAATGCCGTCATTTTTGGTTCAATTCGCCGAGCCGTTCCTGTCATCAAAGCAGCCACGGCTGCGATTTTGGTGTTTGCCTTGACTGCCTGTGGCGGCGGTGGCACCACGCCAGTGACGGATGTCACAACCACTGCTGGCGGTTTACGCCCGCTTAGCGTTGACTTCATATCCCGCAAGGCGGTCAACTATTCACCTTTCAGGACATCCCTGAGGAATGAAGACCGTGCTAGTGAGGTCATCACCGATGCACAAGTTCTGGAAGACCTGACGCTCATACAAAACGCGGGCTTTGGAATGGTTCGGGTCTTTAATAGCGACGAAAAAGTGGCGCAGCGCGTCTTGCGTGTGATTCAGGACAATGGCCTCGATCTCAAGGTCTACCTGGGCATGTGGATGGCGGGTAACAGTGACGTCAGCAACCAGAATGAAATCGCATTTGGGGTTGCATTGGCCAACAGTTTCCCTAACATTGTCGCAGCAGTCAGCGTAGGCAACGAGTCTTTGGTGAGTTGGAGTGACCACAAAATTCAGCCGACCGAGCTGGCCCGCAATATTGCCACCGTTCGCCGCCAGATTGCGCAACCCGTGACGACCGATGACAACTGGTTGTTTTACGCTAAAGAGTCTGATCGCGCCGTTTTCGACGTCATTGACTTTGCCGCCGTGCACACCTACTCCATGGTTGACACCCATTTTTTACCAGACAAATGGGACTGGAAACAATTGAGTGTCACCGACCTTCAGCAACGCGCCGCCGCCATGATGGATGCCGCCATGGTCGCCACCAAAGCTGATTACCAGGCCGCGCGCTCTTCTCTGGATGCAAAAGGGTTTAGCGCGATGCCCATCGTGATTGGCGAAACCGGCTGGATGGCGGTCAACCCCTCCAACAGGTGGTACACCTTTTTGGCGCACCCGGTCAATCAAAAGCTGTACCTGGATCGCCTGATGGCATGGGCCGCCGAAGGCAAAGCCGGGGCGGGTCCGAAGAACGTCTTTTACTTTGAGGCGTTTGATGAGCCCTGGAAAGGCGACGACAACGGTTGGGGCTTGTTTAATGTGAAGCGTGAAGCCCGTTGTTCGGCACAAAGCCTCAAACCTGCGGCCACCTGGGTCAAGGAGGCGGGTAGTTGTAACGATGCGGACGCCATTTTCTTTCAGCCGCCCAAATTGAATTCCGCGGTTACGGATGCCAAATTGATCATCCATTCAGAGGCGGTGACAGGTTGGCCCCCCGGGATGCGAGCGGACGCTTTTGATGGTGGTACTTTCGTTTTGGATTACCCGGCCGTCGGCGATTCGGCATCTGGCGATTTGGGCGCTGCGCTGCCCACCAGCAATTTCATTCGACTGAGCAACTTCACGCCAAGAGACTATGGCTGGGGCTTGCTGTGGCAGTCCGTCGATATTCCGGTTGTCAGCTCCAATATGTCTAACTTTGCGGGTGGTTCGGTCAACTTCAGTATCAAGACCAGTTATGCAGGCAAGCTCAGAATTGGCTTGTCAAGCGACACTGAGCTTGGCCGTGTGGTTGAAGCCAATGTGCTGGTCGCTCCGGGTGACAGTTTCGGCTACTGCAGCAACAGTCCCGCTGTATGGTGTGATGTGCGTATTCCGCTGAGTGCGTTCAAAGCGGCCAACCCAGACCTTGATTTGCGTTTTATCCTCACCAGGTTATCTGTAGCGGATATTTACAGCGAGACTGGCAACACTGCACGAACCGGCTTGCCAGAGATCAGACTGGACAATATCTTTTGGGCTCGGTAACTCTGATTGATGCATGTTTATCTCACCGCCAGGGACTGTCTGGATGGATTAAGCAGACGGTCCCGGCTGATAAGCACAGGTGACAAACAATTCTTCGATCAAGTCTGGGTTTGTCCTGAAAAAAAATTCCAGCAAATCGTGGGTTTTGGTGGTGCTTTCACCGAGGCTGCAGCCGTTACCTGGCTCCAGCTCAGTTCGGTTCGTCAAGAAGAAGTTCTGAAGCACTACTTTGACAGCGACCAGGGGCACGGCTACACCTTGTGCAGGGTTCATATGAACAGCTGCGACTTTTCGCTGGGCAACTATGCCCATGTGGAAACACCAGGCGATGTGGATTTGGCTGGGTTCAATATTGAGCGTGACAAGCAGGCGCTGCTGCCCTTCATCAAAGCAGCGCAGCGCGTGGCCAAGCAGCCCATCAAGCTGCTGGTGTCGCCCTGGAGTCCACCTGCCTGGATGAAAAGCAACGGACAGATGAACCACGGTGGGTTTTTGCTGCCCGAATTTCGCCACGCTTGGGCACAGTGTTTTGTACGCTTTATTCAAGCCTACGCGGATGAGGGCGTGCCGGTGTGGGCGGTGTCCGTGCAGAACGAGCCCGCTGCGACCCAGCGCTGGGACTCCTGCATTTATAGTGCTGAAGAAGAGCGCGATTTTGTGCGCGACCACTTGGGGCCAGCATTGGCAGCAGCTGGCTTAGGCCACGTCAAGATCGTGATTTGGGATCACAACCGTGACCAGCTGACCGAACGCGCCAGCGTGGTGTACTCTGACCCTAAGGCTTCCAAGTATGTGTGGGGTGCAGGCTTTCACTGGTACGGTGAGGCGCATTTTGAACAAGTGCAACTCACCCACGACGCCTGGCCAGACAAGCAGTTGTTGTTCACCGAAGGTTGCCAGGAAGGCGGGCCGCACATGGGCTCGTGGGCGTTGGGCGAGCGCTACGCACATAACATCATCAATGACCTGAACCGCTGGACAGTGGGTTGGATCGACTGGAACCTGCTGCTGGATGAAACCGGTGGCCCCAACCATGTGGGCAACCTGTGCAGCGCGCCCATCCTGGCAGACACTACGAATGACGCGCTGATGCACCAAAGCTCATACTACTACCTGGGGCATTTCACGCGATTTATCAAACCCGGTGCCCAGAGGGTGCTGTGCGCTGGCAGCAGGCAAGACCTGGAATGCACTGCGTTTGTCAATCCAGAGGGTTCAGTGGCTGTGGTTGTACTGAACCGAACCGAAAAAGCGATTCCCTTCATGCTGAATTTGGATTGTGAGAGTGCAGCGGCTGAATTACCACCACACGCCATAGCGACCTACATCACAAATGGCGCTTAGTGCTGCGGTTGTTATCGTTTTATGCCAACGCGATGACCACACTTTGTAATTTGCCGTCGCGCAGGTCTTTCGCCAAAGGCTCGGGCAACGAAGATCCGTCGTGTGTGGTTGTGGTGCCATCCAGGTAACTCAGGTCAAATGTCACTGGTGCAGCGGCGCCTGAGCCAAAGGTGTTTTTGCGCTTTGGATTGTTGTAAACAACCCAAGTCTTGCCAAACAGTTTGAAGCCAAAGCTGTTTGCGGCAAAGCCACCGCTGACATCGCTGGTAAACAACCAATCGGCCAGCACGGGCCGCGGTTTAAAGCGCAGCTCGCCCGCATCCACCACAAAGGGCGCGGCACCCAGTCCCATGTGCAGCACCATGCTGATCCACTCTGCAGTGGCACCGCTTAAGCGCGCCACAAAGCCAACGCCGTGCACCTTGGCATCCGGGAAGCGGCTGCTGGCAATGAAAGAGGAATTCTCAAGCGGAGAACGCCCGTAAGTTCTTGGGTCAAGAAAGGCGACCAGTCCTTTTTGCAAGTCAGCAAAAAATTCGGCGTGCAGCCCGCTGCGCAGCGTCTCCAGTAAAAACTTGTAGTGCATGTGCAAAAAGATGGATTCGTTCTCCAGCCAGCCTGGTGCAAAAATTTTGCTGCGTCCAATTTCAAAACTCATGTCATCCAGCGGTGCATTGACTCTGTACATACCCAGCTTGGTGTCATACAGCATAGAGGCACGAACCGCCTCGTAGAGCGCCTTGGCTTCGACCGCGGAGCCGACAGTGCGCAGCGCCTGAACGGTACCTTCCAGGAACGCGCTGACTGGTTTGTGGCGAAACTTGAGAGCGCGCACATGTACAACCGGTATGTCGTCGTTAGCGCCAGGCTCGCAAGGCACGGAAGCCAAAACTTCATGCTCGGCAATTTCGTTGATGTAGTAGCTCACAGGCAGGCCGTGTGCGTCCCTGGCTTTGGCAAGACCACGGCCCAGGGTGGCATGAACTGCATCGAATAAAGCTGAAAGGACGTCGTTGGTGAGTTGCTCTGTGGCGCCTGCAATACCCAGCCGGGTGTGGTGCCTGAAAGACTCCCGGGCGCTGGCGAGCTGGTCCCACGTTGGGTAGAAGCCATGCGGATCGGCGTTGTTCAAGATACGGGTAACAGAGCGAATCAGATCGGCCACTTCGGTCGGGAATTCAATGGGCTGCGCATCATCGTAAGCTGCAAGCCCGCGACGAACGAAGGCGATTGCTCTTTGTAGCGCGTACGCCTCGTGCGTGGACGACCCGAACAAACCTGGCAAACCGTTGAGCGCATCGCACCAACCAGGCTTCTCGGCTTCCATTTCCAGACCAACACCGAAGGGATCAAACAGGGTGGCTTTGACTGCCAGCAAACACACCATCTTTTCAAACAAGGTGCTGCGATAAACAGCGCCGGTACCATGCTGCGTGCGCATCAGCCTTGGCTGCTCGGTGCGTTTGGCAATCAGCTTGGCTTTTTTGGCGTCTTGACCAACCGCATGCAATTGCCTGATCGACCCATCAGTGCGCAACACGTATTTCTTTGCGCGTGGCTGGACCAGATGGTCGCTGTCATAAAAGGTGTATTGCCGTTGCCCAAAGAGCAGGGTCGGGGTCTGGTCGGGAAACAGGGACACGAAGCTGTCGAGTAAGTCGAGGTTGTAGAGCCAGTGATCCACCCAATACCCTTCACCATGGGTGGCGTCTTGAACCTTGTCGGCCAAGCCAATGATCGACTCAAACCAGGGTTGAGATATTTCTGGTGTGCCGTAGGCTTTGACCAGCGACTCCATCAGCGCGCCCGGGCTGAACGCTGTGCTCAGCTTCGCTTGCCATTTGGTGGTTTGTGCCAGGTGCCAGCGGCTGGCCAGTTGCTGCAATGCTTGCTGGGAGAGACAAAACTTCTCTGATTGGATGACAAGGGGGTTGTTGCCGTCGAGTTGGATAAGGTTGAAGAAGGTTTCAATATTGCTGGCGCCTACACCGGCATAGGTGAAGTTTTCGGAGCGTCTGTTCTGGTTGACGTCGCGGAAATTGCCATTACCTTGTGACCAGTAGCTTGGCGCGAGCTCAAACGCGTTGTAGTCGCGCTCCATGTCGCCGTGCTTGCGCGTGAAGGTATGAAACACCTGCGCACCGCTGGCACTGGGCACAACAACGGGTTGCCCACCGCGCAGCGTGTTGTCCAGAAACGCCTGTCGTGTATAGGGGTCCAACGCTGGTGGCCCGGCCAGCAAGGCAAAGCGGTTACCGATGTCCCCAATGAGTTGCGCGTTGACCGCGCGCCGCTCAGCGCTGTAGCCAGGGCTGGCCGCTACATGCTCACGAAAAGTGCGCGCGGATTCCCACGCCGGAACCTGGCCGAAATAAGACGCCCACGATGAGACTTCACCGGGGTGCAAGGTCAAGGCTATCTGTGCAAACGCCGAGCCAGTCAGGGTGTCACGGCGCGATTGATAGGCATTGATGTCTGCGTTTGCCATAAAAGCCAGCGGTGCGCGAAAACTGGTGTCGACGCCAAAGACCAGATCTGGATCGACGATCACGGGCACAGATTGACCCTGGTGCATGGTGAACGCGAAGAACCCGCCCTCAATCCACTGCACTTCAGGCTTGTCCGAGGGTTCCACCTTGAGCTTGAAAAAGGGCAGGTGTTCCGTCACGTGGCGGATTTCTGCAAACGCCTCCATGGTCCGCGACATCGACTTGAGTGGGTTGTCTTGCAGTCCAAAAGGCACGACCTGCGGCAACCCATCCAGCACGTCGGCATGGAGTGGGGTGTTACCCATATTTTCGATCGTCACGCTGCGCACCAGAGCGGGCAAGCTTTCTTGCGGCAGCGTGAAATAGACAACGCGCACACGCAAGCCCAGCGCTTGGTTGGTCTCCTCGATTTCAATCTCGTGCGGCCGAACGATCAACCGCTGCGTGCAATTCACGTCAGCGGTAACCAGAAACGGCTCGTACAGCGTGTGTCGGGTGTCCCTGAGCTGAATGAAAGTTCTAAAACCCAGCAGAGAGGTCAGCGCATAAGCCTTGTTGGCCGGGTAAAACTCAAGCATGGCGCCGTTTTTGTCGCGCACGCCGAAGCTGGATACACATTGCCCCCGATTGGTATAAAAAACCCACAGGGGTTTGCCTGTGGTTCCGGCAATCCCGGGCAAAAAGCTGGAGAAAGGCCGAACGGCGTTGAACCCGTTCACGTGAAAGCCATCGGCTTGCAATGCATAACTTTTAGTCATATTTTGTCGCTGTCATGTCACCGAATTTCGTCTGGACCTACGGTGAATTCAGGCAAATTTGGGTTTACCTTCCTTGTCCCAAAGCCCCCAGTGGGCACCCACATCACCTTCAGCCCCCACCTTCCAGGTTTCATCGAACGAGGTGAAATAGAACAGCTCCACGTCTTCAAGGCGTGCCCATTCCTGCGTCTCAATGAAGTTACGCATGGCATTCACGGGTGAGGGCACAGCCGCATCCACCGTCTGACCCTGGCTTGGCCATCCGGTTTCGGTAATGATGACTCGCTTGTCGCCTGCCGCCTTGTGCACCAGCGTGTACAGGTGCTTGAGATAAGGCTGCGCATGGTTGATGTCCACACCCTCCCAGAACGGGTAGCAGTTGGGTAAAACCACGTCGCAGGCCTGTACCAAAGCGGGCTTGTCGAGGAACTCGTAGTAGGCATCAACGCAACCCACGGCCACAGAGTCTGGCAACGCTGCTCGCACCCGCCGGATATAGCCAAGCAGTTCTTCTTGCGGGAGATCGTTGCGCAACAACACCTCATTTCCGACGGTTGCGATATCGACAAGGCCCTGCTGCGCCAGTTTTAGCAGCGAAGCAATCTCGCGTTCGTTGCGCTCGCGGTCTGGCCCAATCCACGCGCCGGCCATGGTTTTCAGCCTCTGGGCACGGGCCAGCGCTGGAATCAGCTCATGACCTGCTGTACATGAGAACGTCCGGAGCCACTGCGTGTGCGGGGCAATGATGGCAATGCGGCTGCGAATTTGTGCCTCTGACACCAGGTCACCAGCAGTTTGCCCTTCGGCATACGGGCTAAAACACAAGCCATGGACGCCTGCGGCATGGGCCTGGGAAAACAGTGCGGCAATTTGCTGTGTTGACATTCCCGCCAGGCGCGATGGCAGCGCATCTGTCAGATCCTGTTGAAGTCGGTGGAGGTAAGGCCGCCCGCCTGAACCTTGCGATGACGCTGGCATCGCTGGGTGCTTGCGTTCTTCCAGTTGGTTATGTACATCTGTGGCACGCTGCTCGTCGAGATCGTAGTTGCGCATGATCCACATCGCCAGCAGTGTGCCGAAGATGGGCACGCCTGAATAGAACAGGCGCAGGCCGTCGACGGCGCCCGCAGGCTGTGTCGCCGCGCCCGGGGTAAAGGCCACCACTGACATGATGGCGCCACTCAGCAACCCCGCGATGGCGAAGCCGAACTTCACCATCCACCAGTAGATCGCGCCAAAAATGCCTTCACGGCGTTTGCCGGTAGCCAGTTCGTCCAGGTCGCAGACGTCAGCGGTCATTGACATCATCAACGTAAAGAGGCCACCGATGCCAAATGAAAAGAACGGCAGCGCGAACATGAACATCCAGGGTTTGCCGGGGATCATCAAAAACCACAGCAGCACGTAGCCAATGATGGAGATGCCCTGGGACACCATGAACGCATCTCTCTTGCCCATCTTTCGTGACATCCAGGCCACGGTGGGAATCACCGCGAAGGTGGT
>Ga0210024_1002769_pt1 | contig 14841 bp, 11 predicted proteins | sample CryGeymeta201525_FD_183988 | JGI IMG/M metagenome (GOLD analysis project Ga0210024, IMG submission 183988) | Groundwater microbial communities from Crystal Geyser aquifers in Utah, USA - Crystal Geyser metaG 2015-25 (SPAdes) (version 2) | ecosystem: Environmental > Aquatic > Deep subsurface >... | reverse complement strand
ACCTTTCAGGTTCGCTTGTTGGCGAGGCTAAAGGCCTCGCACTACATCTATCAGATGACACGGGGTTAACTGAGCTTTTACTATTTTTTCTTTCTTATTTCTATTCGTGTTAATTCGTGGTTAATGTTTTAAGGTTATATTATTTTTTTATTAGTTTATAGACAGCCTCCAATTTCTTTTGGATTTTTTCCGACGGTTTAAGTTCTAAGGAATGGGCATAAGCGGCTAAAGCATCCAAAAAGAGGCGGCTTTTAGAATAGAGGTCTCCGAGATGTTCATAAATTTCCGGGTCTTTCTCCAGAGCAATCGCTTTCTCCAGGAGAACTCTTGCTTTTTTCATTTTGCCTAACTTAAAATAAATCCAGCCTAAACTGTCTAAATAAGCTCCATTGTCAGGTTCCGACTCCAGCGCTTTCTTTACTAATTTTTCCGCTTCTTCCAGGTTGACTCCGGAGTCAGCATAAAGATAACCCAGATAGTTTAAAAATAAACTATTTTCGGGCTCCAATTTGATTGCTTCTTCTAAATGCTTGATAACTCCTTCTTTCTGTTTTTCTTTATCCAGAATTAGCGCCAGATAAAAATGCGCGGTGGCGCTATTTTCCTGGGCAAAAACTTTTTCCAGGAGCGCTTTGGCCGGACTAAACCTCCCTTCTTCGTAATAAACAAAAGCTAAACTGCAGTAAATCTGCCAATCCTTTATATCCGAATCTATGGCTTTCTCCAGAATCTTTTTGGCTTCTTCCTTTTTATCTGCCTGCAAATAAAGACGCGCCAACTGCTGATAAATAAGAGAGTTTTTTGGCATAAGGTCCAAAACTTTTTCATATTGGTTAATTGCCCCAAGATTATCTTTTTTCTTTTCATAGATAACCGCGAGGGCCAGATAAGCTCTGATTAATCCTGGCTGGAGCTCAATGGCTTTTCTTAACTCTTTTTCGGCCAAAACCAAATCAGTAGCATTTTCAAGAAGAAGCCCATAATTATAGTGAATAAGCGCATTCTCCGGGAAAGCGACCACAATTTTCCGATAAAGAGCAAGTGCTTCGGTAAGATTACCCTGCTGGCTATAAAGGTCGGCAAGCATAAGACGCAAAGAGTCATTTTCGGGGAGAAGACGAATTAATTTTTCATATTCTTTTACGGCTAAATCCATCTTTTTTTCTGCCAAATAAAAAAGGGCTAACCCGTAAAGAGCATCTTTATCTTCCGGTTCTTTCTTTAGGGCAAGGAAGAAGAATTTTTCTGCCTTTTTTAAAGAACCTTCTTTAAGGTAGATAATGCCTAATCTGGCCAGAATTTCTCCTGAGGAAGGGTCGTTGCGCAAAGCTTCTTGATAGGAGGAAATCGCCTCTTTAATTTTTCCGTCATTTTCATAAAGCAAGCCCTGGCAATAAAATTTATGGGCGTTATCCTCGTTCAGATAGGTTTTGTTGATACTGCATCCGGAAATAAGAACAAGCAAACAGAGTAATAACGCTTTACTTTTTTTCATAAAAGTTCTTTTATTCGTTTAAGGCGAATAAGATTTCCCCGCTCTAATTCCTCCAGCTTAAATTTAATATAAGCGATGGTCTCCTTTAAATTGGGAATTAAAATATACTCCAGGGCGTTGACTCTCCTTCTGGTTCTCTCAATCTCAGCGGCAAAGAGTTCGATTTTTCTCTCCAATTCCGCTAAACTAAGAAGTTCTTTTAAGATTTCAGAATATTCATCCAGAACCCTATTTAAGGAAGGGGGGGTAAAAGAGCCAAAAATATGAAAATCGCCTTTCTGGATTAAAGTAAAATGAGGAATCGGAATATTGAGAACCTTTTCCGGAGAGATGGTTGCCTCCAAATTTACTTCAGGTTTGATTAAAACTTCCTCCAGGATTTCTTCCGGCATGGTACTTTGAATTAAAAGAAATCTGGTAGCTGCGTTAACCAGTTTTTCTTCCAAAGATTTTCTATAACCTTTGTTTTCCTCAATTAGTTTTAAAAACCGGTGAAGAATTTCCTCTTGTTTATCCTTGAGCATTTTATACCCTCTTCTGGCAAGAATAAACCTCTTCCCCAGTTTTAAAAGTTCCATCCGCGTAGGATTTACCGCCATTCTCATAGTAAATTAATAGGACGCAGATTAACGCAGATGACAGCACAGCTGTCATTGCGAGCGACTGAAAGGAGCGTGGCAATCCCTCACTTCTGTAAAAAGATGAGATTGCCACGTCGTCCGCCAATATTACTGGGCGGACTCCTCGCAACGACTTCGTCGGATTGCTTCGGCGGAGTTTACACTGAACGCAGTGAATGTGCCTCGCAATGACTTTGTTGTTTTTACTTTTATCCTGATGTTATCGGCGTCCAAAATTGTTTTTAATCAAACTAATCAATTTTTTTTCTTTAATCCGGCAATGATGAGAGATAATTTTATCAACCGGGCCCGAGAGCAAACCCTTTTTAATATTTAATTTTATAACCAATGCAATAATTCTGCAAAAATATTTCGGGGTAATGCCATTTTTTAAGACAAACTTTGCTCCTTTAACTAATCTTTCGCTTGAAGTAATCTTGTCTAAGGAATTTCTAATACCCCGCTCTATGGTATCCGAGAAAGTCCGGCGGATAAGTCTTTGAATCAATTTAGCGCAATATTTTTTTACTTCAATTGGCTTTAGAAATTCTCCGTATTGGTGAAGAATAGCCGGACCTACTTCCTGGTCCAGAAAAGATTTAACTTCCGAAAGGTCCTTGGAATTAATCTGGTAAAAATAGGTAAGTCCTTGCAATGCTCCTAAATGGGACAAAAAGAGATGGGCGCCATTGTGTCCGAATAATTTAAGCTCGGCTCTGGCTTCAAACTCTTTTTCAGGCATTACCTGCCAGGTTTTTCCTTTTAAGCCGGCCTGATGATAGACTTTAGCCGAAACCGGCAATCCGTAGAAATCTTCGGCAATAACTGCTTCTTTAAAACGGGAGCCAACCGATTGGTAACACTTTCCCGTCTTCTCAACCCGACACATCCTCCCCATAATGGTATCGCATAATTTTATCTTCTTGCCTAATCTTCCCCTCCATCTTTTAAAAATTGTTTTGTCATTTTCAGCGGAGAAAACGTACAATTTTTCTTCTCTATCCTTTCCGCTATTTTCTTCAATGAAACTCAGGGTTTCATCGATGCCTTTAGAGCCCACTGCGGTAAAAATAATCTTGATTTTTTTTAATATTTTTTTAACCTGATTTCTTTCTTTAACCCGGGAAAGATTAAAACCACTCACTCCAAAAACCTTAAGAGGAATAATCTTCGTAGAGCAGCAGATATTTACCAAATAATTATTTTCTTTCCGGAGAAATTCAATCAAGTTCTTTTTAATCTCCAAATCGCAAAAGATTAGTTTGTAGTTTCCCGAAAGCATCGGCCCTAAAAATCCCAAAGATAATGCCCCCGCCCCGAATACCAAAATTTCCTCTTTCATCATTTTAACCACGAATTACACGAATTAATCGAATTTTTTATTGTGGGAGACATCTCCTGATGTCGATATAAGATCAAGGTCAGGAGACCTTTTGCTACAAGATTAATGTGAAAGTATCATTACGCATATTGCTACTAAAGGTAGCAGATAGACAAGTAGCACAATTCCCCACATATTCTTTAATTCGTGTAATTCGAGAAATTCGTGGTTGCTTTATTTTAATCTGTTATATCTGCGTCTTATTTCAAGTACTTTTCCAGATATTCTTCCCTGATTCGTTTTAGTTCTGCTTTAGGTAGATTTTTAAGCAGATTCCAGCCCAGCGCGAGGGTATCTTCAATCTTCCTGTTTTCATTCTCCAGTTGAAGAATGAATTCTCTTTCAAATCCCTCGGAAAATTTTAGGTAAAGCCGATCCAGGTCCGATAACGATGCTTCCCCTAAAACAACTGCCAATTCCTTCGCTTCCTTACCTTTGGCATAGGCGGCAAAAAGTTGGCTGGCAAGTTCGGGATGGTCTTCTCTGGTTTTTTCCTTCCCAATCCCTTTATCCCTCAACCGGGAAAGAGAAGGCAGGATATCAACCGGAGGATAAATTCCCTGGTGATGAAGAGCGCGGGAAAGAATGATTTGGCCTTCGGTGATATATCCGGTAAGGTCGGGAATAGGATGGGTCTTATCATCCTCAGGCATAGAGAGAATCGGCATCTGGGTAATGGAACCTTTTTTCCCTTTGATTCGGCCAGCTCTTTCAAAAATGGTAGCCAAATCGGTATAGAGATAACTGGGATAACCCCGCCGGCCCGGAACCTCATTCCTGGCCGCGGAAATCTCCCGCAGCGCTTCCGCATAGTGCGTGATATCCGTTAAAATTACCAGAATATGCATATCCTTCTCAAAAGCAAGGTATTCGGCCGTCGTAAGAGCCAGTCTGGGTGTGGCAATTCGCTCAATCGCCGGGTCATCGGAAAGATTAATAAAGAGAGTACTGCGTTCAATTGCCCCGGTGCTTTTAAAATCCGAGATGAAAAAGTCTGCTTCCTCAAAAGTAATTCCCATTGCGGCAAAGACAATGCCAAATTTCTCTTCTTCTCCTAAAACTTTGCTTTGTCGGGCAATCTGAGCGGCAAGTCTATTATGGGGAAGCCCTGAACCGGAAAAAATGGGAAGTTTCTGGCCTCTTACCAGGGAATTGAGGCCGTCAATCGCGGAAATCCCGGTTTGGATAAACTCGGAAGGATAGTCTCGGGCAACCGGATTAATCGGATTGCCATTGATATTAACTTTTTTTTCGGCAATAATTTGGGGTCCCTGATCAATCGGCCGGCCTAAACCATCAAAAATCCGGCCCAAAAGGTCAGGAGAGACTCCTAATTCCATCCCTTTCCCTTCAAACTTTACCCGAACTTTCGCTAGATTAATCCCCGAAGTCCCTTCAAATAATTGCAAAAGAACTTTATCCTCCTCCACTTCCAAAACCTTCGCTCTCCTTTTCTCGCCGGTAGGGAGAATAATCTCGGCTAATTCCCCGTATTTAATGCCTGAGGTTTCTTCAATAAGCATTAAAGGCCCCCTTACTTCAGCAACCGAATGATATTCTTTCTGTATCATTTCTATTTTTAACCACGATATTCTCACGAATGACTCGAATTTAAAAACGGCTATATTTTTTTTATTAGTCTTTAATTCGTAAAATTCGATAAATTCGTGGTTATATTTTTTACCTCTTTCTTTAATTCCTGCTCTAATTGGTCAAATTTCTCCAGGTTTTCTTCCGGGATATACTTTATTCTCGCAAGTTTTTCCCGGATGGGTAAGGAAAGAATTTCCTTTAGTCCTATCCCCTTATCCAAAAGTTCTCTAAAAAGGTCATAGGAAAGAAGAATAACTTTTAGCATACGGTATTGCTTGGGTAAAGCGGTATAAGCATCTTTTTCGTCAAAGGCGCTCTGATGGAGAAAATCTTCCCGAATTGAGCGGGCAATTTCCAAAAGAAGCCGGTCTTCCTTAGAGATTGTCTCCATTCCTACCAGCCGGACAATTTCCAAAACCTCGGTCTCTCTTTGCAAAATTTTAATGACCATTTCTCTTAATAATGGTGCTTCCTCATCAATTTCTCTTTTCAGATATTCTTCAATATTTCTTAAGTGGAGAGAATAACTGGAAAGCCAATTAATTGCCGGAAAATGCCTCTGATAGGCAAGCTGGTCATCAAGACCCCAGAAAACCTTGACCACTCTTAGGGTCTGCTGAACCACGGGGTCGGTGAGGTCGCCGCCGGGAGGACTAACCGCTCCAATAACCGAGAGATTTCCTTCAACTCTTTTAGTTCCCAGATTAACTACTCTTCCCGCCCGCTCATAAAATGCAGCTATTCTGGTTCCAAGATAGGCCGGGTACCCCTCTTCTCCGGGCATCTCCTCCATCCTTCCGGAAATCTCCCTGAGCGCTTCAGCCCAACGGCTGGTAGAATCAGCCATCAGAGCAACATCATAACCCATATCCCGGTAATATTCCCCAATGGTAATTCCGGTATAGATGCTGGCTTCTCTTGCGGCTACCGGCATATTGGAAGTGTTGGCAATCAGGATGGTGCGCTCGGTTAAAGGTCTTTGAGATTTTGGGTCCTTTAATTTGGGAAATTCCAGGAGAACGTCAGCCATCTCATTCCCTCTTTCTCCGCATCCGACATAGACGATAACCTGGCTATCAGCCCACTTGGCAATCTGGTGCAAAACTACGGTTTTTCCTGAGCCAAAGGGACCGGGAATACAGGCGGTTCCGCCTTTTGCCACCGGAAAAAGACTGTCAATAACTCTCTGCCCGGTAACTAATGGAGCAACCGGAGCTAACCTTTCTTTAAATGGCCTGGGGTTTCTCACCGGCCAGCGGGAAAGCATTTTGATTGATTGGCCATTAATTTTTGCAATTTCCTCCTCAATAGTAAAAGAACCTTCTTTAATTGATTCTATCTTGCCGTTTATTCCTGCCGGAACTAAAATTTTATGTTCAATCAAAGCGGTCTCTTTCACCTTTCCTATAATATCTCCCTCCCGGACAATTTCGCCTTTCTTTACCAGAGGTTTGAAAGTCCATTTTTTCTCTCGGGGAAGAGAATTAATCGTTAACCCGCGGCCAATATAGTCGCCGGTTTCTTGCTTAATTCTTTCCAACGGTCTTTGAATGCCATCATAGATTGAATCAAGCAAGCCCGGACCCAATTCCACCACTAAAGGCTCATCGGTCAGAAAAACCGGGTCCCCGGGACCCAAGCCTTCCGTTTCCTCATAAACCTGGATATAAGCCCTTTCTCCGGATAGTTTGATAATCTCCCCAATCAACATTTGGTCTCCAACCTTGACCACATCATACATTTTGGCTTCCTGCATTCCGCAAGCCTCTACCAGAGGACCGGAGACCTTAACCAGTTTCCCTTGTTTATTCATTTTAATTCTATCTTAACCACGAAGACACGAAAACTTGAAAGCACGAAAAACTACAAAACAGTTTAACCACAAAGACTCAAAGTCTCAAAGAATAACCAAGAAAAATTTATTTATAATTCTTGGTGAACTTTGTGTCTCTGTGCCTCTGTGGTGAATGCTGTTTTTTAATTCGTATAATTTGAGAAATTCGTGGTTACATTTTATTCTGTTCTTCCCGTAGCGCGGCGGATTGCCGCATCCACTCTTTCCAATTGAGACGTCTTTTTCCCTTTAAGCGAAGGGATGATGACAATTTTTTCGCCTAATCTGTCAAAAAAATCTTTTTTTTCCGCTCTGACCTCTTCGGTAACGAAAACAACGACGAATTCAGATGGCTTAAATCCTCTCAGGTCTTCATCCTTTTTTATCGGATACACCTTTGCTCCCAGAGCAGAAAATGGCAAAATCGTGCTTCTATCCCCGATAAAGGCAATTTTATTAGACATTATATCACAGATTGCACGGATACGTTATCCTGAGGCATTAGCCTGTCATTGCAAGAATGTAGTTGCCTGATTTATCAGGCGTTTTGTCATTGCAACCCCCACTGCTTTCTTGCTTCATCCCCCCTGCTTCGCTTTGCGAAGCAAAGCGGGGGGGAGAACAGCAAGAAGTGGGGGGTGGCAATCTCTCTCATTCCCCTTTCATAAAGGGGTGTCTACGTTAGTAGACAGGGTATTTTGTCATTCCCGAAATTAGTAATCGGGAATCTGTAGGGGCTTGAGTTGCTGTCAGTAGTTTCGGGCAGCTAACTCTCTCCGCATATTGCTACTGAAGTAAGCAGATAGATTAGTAGCGGAATTTATCAAGCCCGTTGTTTCGGAAAATGGGTCCTGTCCCTGTTTTCCTAAATTATAACCGCATCTGTTTCTTAAAAAAGATTTCTTTTTGCGGAGTAAATTCTATGCCCCAAAGATTCTTCAGCGTATTAGCAAAAACATCAATCGGAAATTCATATTTTTTAGAACCACCCGGGAATCCCCTCATTGGCGTGAAACGGTTAAATCTGTCCCTTGCATCGATTGGGCGACCCTGATAAAAAAATCTATATTTGTGTTGTTTGATGAATTCATTCATTGCTCCAATTGTTCTATGGTTCTCTGCTTTTGCAAAAACAATATCCCCGCGGCAAACATCCATTATTTTGTTTATACCTTCCTTGGTTACACCCTCAATGTAAAGTGCTTGCCCCAATCCTTTTTCAAAAAACTCTGGTAACCGTTCCCGAATATCCTTTCGAAAAACATTCTCCACAGAAAAAGAAAATAGCGTTTCAACCTCCACAAAAATGATATATTTCTTGCCATCCATAAAAAATAAATGCGCGTACCATTCAACAAATGGACCAGACTGTTCTGCAATTGCAGACAAATCCGCCTGCTTCAATCCTAATTCTTTTTGTAGTTTTTGGGTTATGTGAATAACAGGCATACAAAACTCCTACATTTCCGTAAATCCATATAATTTATAAACCATCCAGTCAATTTGATGCTTGTTCCACAAAATAAATAGAACTGTCCCCTTTATTTCACAATAACTCGTTCTATTGCTTTTTGAAGAAGATGTTTATCTGGTAAAGATAAACGATATTTTGAAGCAAAAAGTTTGTTGGAAATTCCACCCAAAGCATATTCAACTAATATATGGTCTTTTTGAGCTCCTAAAATAATACCCACCGGTTCATTATCCCCTTCTACCGTTTCTTCTTTTTTAAAATAATTCAAATATAAATTCATCTGTCCTATATCCTGGTGGTTAATCATACCAATTTTGAGATCAATTAGCACAAAACATTTTAGAATTCTGTGATAGAAAACCAGATCAATATAAAAATGTTTATTATTCAAACTAATGCGATACTGTCGTGCCACAAAAGAAAATCCTTTACCCAATTCCAGCAAAAAATTCTGCATATTATCTATAATTTTTTGCTCCAAATGTTTTTCGGAATAATGGTAATTTTCAGGAATTCCGAGAAACTCTAAAATATATGGATCTTTAATAGCATCTTCAGGTTTTTCAATTCGCTGTCCTTTTGAAGCAAGTTTAAGAACTCCTTTTTTATCTTTACTCAATGCTATTCTCTCGAAAAGTGCAGAATTTATTTGTCGTTCCAGTTCACGGGTACTCCAATGACTTACAATACATTCTTTTTCGTAAAATGACCGAGCCAGATTATCTTCTATTGAAAGCAAAAGCACAATATGAGTCCAGGATAAAAATCCAGGCAATGCCTGGATTTTTGGATATTTAAGATAAAATCTCCTAAAATTAAATACATTAGAGCGACTAAATCCTTTGCCATATTTCTTTCTTAAATCTTTTGCCATCATATCCAATAATTTTGACCCATAATCAGCCTTTTCATTATTTTCTTGTTCATATACAACAATGTGACGTCCAATCTCCCAATAGGTTTTAGTCAGAATACTATTAATCTGCTGGTAAGTTTTCCGACGAGCTTCTTGTAGAAGATTCCCTATCGAATCTAAAAGATTTTGATAATTTTTTGTTATACTCCTATTTTTCATTTTTATTATTGCCAAATTTCTAAATATTCTTACTTTTTCTCAGTCATTATTTTTCCCTTTCACCCCCTGCCTCTTTATGTAGTTGCAAAGCTTGCTTTGCTTATGTAGCGGTCGGATTTATCCGACAGTAGTAATTGTAGTTGCTCAATTCATTGAGCGCCTCTGTCATTCCTAAATGTAGTTGCCTGATTCATCAGGCGCCTTGTCATTGCGAAGCCGAAGGCTGTGGCAATCCGACAAAGTCATTGCGAGAAGCGTTAGCGACGTGGCAATCTCTCCTTTCTTGTCATTCCTGAAATTAGTAATCGGGAATTCATAAAAATGTGTCCTGTCCCTATTTATTTTTTTTCTTTTTAACTATATAATATCCGCCTGTTTTAGGACTGCCTTCAAATTTTATTTTTTTCTATCCCGTAATATTTTTATCCAACGTTCTATAGTCTTTCCAGGTTTTTTTAATGTTTCTTCAAAATGGGTAACTCTTTGCCCGGGGTTGCTTTCAATATACTCATATAGTGATTTTACTCCCTCACTTACTCCCTCACCTTTACTTTTCTTGCCAAACAAGAACTTAGCCCCTCACCTCCATCCTCTCCCCTTGGGGAGAGGAAATTAGGTGAGGGGGAACTTTGAAATTCCATACAATAAATTAGCCGAGCTCCAAGGGAGTCCCTTCGGGACAAGCTCGGCAACTACATTTTGTCTATGTAGTGGCAAAGCTTGCTTTGCCAAACTTTGAAATTCCATACAATAAATTAATTCTTGTGTATTCATATTCTTATAACCTAAATTTTTCTCCCTTCTCAAAACCTGTCCTGTTAAATGGTTGCTATCTAATCGGGATCATTTTTTCAGGGGTTGAAATTAAAAAGTTCATTTTTATTAAAATTTTCCACAATTTTTATTTCCTCGTCTGTCAAACCATATAATTTGTAAACCATCTGGTCAATCTGATGTTCGTATTCGTGGACCTTTTCCTACTTGCTTATCGACAGAAAATAGAACTCTCCCCTTTATTTTTCCTAATTTTAGTCGCAAAATCGGTAAAATTATCAAACCAATATTTTCTATAATTATCATCTACTCCGGCTATTCCTCCGTGAGCGGGCTTTAGTAGTAATTTCGTTTTTATATTAAATCCGTTAAAAGGATAGATTTTACTTTCTTTCGTTTTCTTTGTTTCAAATATTTTTGAATAATAATCTATTTTTTTATTTATATCTGCATAAACAGTCCCGTGCGGATCAACAAATAAAATCAAATAATCATTGCCTTTCTGCATCCAAAAAATAAAATCAGGATGATAATTATCTATTCTATTTTCTTTTTGATTATAATAGGGAATAAATACTTCATCTAAGGTTTGGTCAAGTTTTGAAAACATCCACCAATTAAATTGCTTAAAGACATTATCTTTTCTTTGTAGATATTCCTCCAGTTGTTCAATAAATCTAACCTCACTTTCAACATTAATAATATGGTTTAAATAATCTACTTTCTCGTCTTCGGATACAATCAGCGGAATATAATAATGGTTTTGAATATATTTGATTTTTAATTTTTTACCTTTATATTCAAAATTCTGACTCTCTTTTATTGTTTGGGCTTGTTTTAGCATGTCATCAAAAGAAAGTTGTTTCGAGTCAAAAGCTTTTTTAAGTTTTCTCTCTTTTTCTGGTAATTCTTTTACTTCTTTAATTTTGTTTATGATTTGGCCAAATTTTTCCCCATCGGTAAATCTAACCTTTTTGAAATGCACAATTTCATTTTCCAATTTTTTAAATGTATCCAACTTTTTACTCCTGACACTGAAATAATTCAATATTCTATCTACTAATAAATCTGGCTCACCGATTGATCTTGTTTCAGAAAGATCAAACATTCTCTCCTTTTCTCCATCTTTGAGACTAACCTTTACAGTATCCAAAATTTTGGGCTCGCACTCGTATTTTGCTAAAGTAATTTTTTCACCCAAATAGTTAAACATTGAACTCGCCAAACCAAAATCATCTTTGCTAATTCCGTATTGCTGCGGCTCTTTTTCTTCAGCGAATATTTTTTCTGACTCCTTATAAACAGGAATAAGCAATAAGTGTTTTTCAACTTCCTCATTCACAATAAATGCTTGCCCTAAATCTTTATCCCGTTTTTCTTCTTTTAGCGCTTTGATTATTTCTTTTAAATTCTCAGCATTTGTCCCAAGAACAAATAAACTTTCAACTGGTAAAATATTTTGCCTCACTTTGTCGAATAATTCCTTCTTTATCTCTTTAGAGTTAAGTAAATTCAAAATTCTTTTTCTTTTATTTTTTTGCGGTTCTATTCGAACGCCTCGCCCAACGGACTGTAAAACAAACTTTTTTGCATCGCTTCCAATGCCTATATTTACAAATAAAATCAAATTTGGTCTGGGAGAATCCCATCCTTCATAAAAAGCGCGCGAGCCCATAAGAATATTTATCTCTGAATCATCGCGATTAATTTTTTTAAACATGCTTTCATTCTCAAAGCTTTCAATAATTTCATAACCCTCAAGTTTTTCTTTTAACCACCCTGAAATATCGCCGATTTTTATTAAAGCAAAGGGTTTTTCCGATGTTTGCAGTTTAAAAATAATCTCTTTTTTATTTCCCGGAATTTTTAAAACTTCAACATTGCCTGGATGTTTTGAATTAAAAATAGATTGTAAAATATCCTTGTATTCAATTTTTGAAAGCAAATTCTTATTAATTACAACCGGTATATTCTCAAAAACATATGGAGGATTATTTGCAAACTCTATTGCTAATTCATCTTTGGCTTTTTTGAATAAATCCGTTCTTATTTCGTTTTTTGCCACCTTTTCAAGTTCAGAAAAGAAAAGTTTCAGATCAGCTTCCTTTGTATCTACGGAATTAACAAGAGTCAAAAGTAACGGGTGATGATAAAGTGTATGATCTTTTTTCCTTATTTTTTCAAAATATTTATTTATATATGTTTGAAGAATCAGTGTTTTTAAGACAATTTTTTGTTTTTCTATGCGAGAAAAATCATCCTTGCCCCTAAAAGCGGTTACTTCCTGGTTAGATACATAAATATGCTTACCGTATCCTTCTTCTATGAATTTGGAGAGATTAAAATTAAAAGCGCAGGTTGTATAATCCCGAGGGTCGGTAAAAGTTGCGGAAAAGTTAAAAAGAAATCCATTTCGGGAAAGTATTGAATAAAACATTTGCCTTTTGCTATCTTCTTTGTCACCTTTATGCGCCTCATCCAAAAGAATATACCATTTACCGGTATTATCGTAATTTCTAAAATTAACAATTTTTTCTTTTTGAATATCGGAAATTAAGTCAGAGCGGTAATAAAAGACAGTTATCTCATTTTTACCAAAAGGCAGGGCATTTTCTCTCTTTACGCTTTCATATTCTTTTAAGCTTTTTAGATTGATTTTTGCGTCATAACTAAAGCTATTGAATTCCTCAACATGCTCTTTAAACTGCTCTAAAAGATCGTCTCTATGGGCTAAAAACAAAATGTCGTTTTTTGGTATCTCTTTTCCTTGGATGAGTTTTCCTAAAAACCTGATAAGTTTTACGATAATCAGCGTTTTTCCTGAGCCGGTCGCCATCCAGAAACTCATCCGGTTAAGAAAGTGGGCAAAAGAAATTTTATCACCTGAAACCGGATAATCTTTGTCGTATTCTAAAAGATATTTTGCGGTCTTTTTGCCTTCTCTCTTTTTCAAATCGTAGTCAAAGTTTTCCGTAAAATCGTTTGCTTGATAGTGCTCAAACAAACTTTGTTTATCTGCTTTCTTGTCTTTGAAGTAGAGCCACAGGACTTTCAGCGCGTTTTGAAGTCCCTGCTTTTGAAAATCAAAAAGCGTCTTGTCTTTTGAAAACCGCGCAAAATCAAATCCCTGCCACTTTACCGGCAAGTTTTCAAAAGAAATATCATTTATAATATTTGAAAGATAAAGAGGAATTTTTTTCTCTTGTTTAGCCATAATCAAATTGTATTACACTACAAACTATTTAACCTTCTAATCTTTTTTGGTTTTCTGGTTTCTTTAAATAATTTTCTTTGGATACAATTGATTTTTTTAATCTTTTTTCAAGCCGTTTTCTAGCGCCTCCCGCAATATTGCCACCGGCTTTAGCGTCTTTTTGGAGTTTAACTACTCCCTTTGAATCTTCTGTCCGATGAATTTCCGTAGTGGCGCGCTCTCCCAACATAGTAAAAATCAGTTCCAGGTCATTCATGTGGTCCCGCAAGTTTTGTCTTTCTAACCTCTTCAATTTTTTATACTCACTTGGAGTTATCCCAAAAGTCGCTTTTGAGATTTCCGCGGTTAAAATTTCATAGTCTCTCTGTTCTTGCGCTCCTCTTTTCTGCCACTCATCAGTCAATTCATCGCGGATGGCGATTCCCCGCATCCTTTTTTCAATCCAGTCATCGGAATAACCTTTCAGTTTATACAGAATCCTCGTTCTTTTGGTGGCAAGTTCGGGATTCTCAATCTCTTGCACTCGTTCATAACCGACTTTTGCCAGCCAGCGTTTGAAGGGCTCTGCTTTGGGTGATGGGATTGACTGAATAATGCGGAAAATCCCTTCTGTATTAGCGCAATCGGTTTCATATTTTTTCCCATCGGACGACTCTAATTTCAGTTGTCTACAAATTGTAGACAACTCAATTCCATCCTGACTTTTTACACGTGTTTTCATGGTATTCCAGTAAACTCTAGGTTTTACGCTATCTGTAAGAGCTTCAATTACATCAATTACCGAAAAATACCATTTATTTTCATGAATTAGTCGCCTAATCTTTTTGCCTCTAAAAATAGCTATTTTATTTTCCATAGCAGTACCTCCAATTTTAACTCGTGACAAAATGTCACCACTTCACTTCCTTCTTCACACAATCTTTGCATAATTTTATTCCCACCAAATTAAGGGCTTAATGAATTTATAATCTAAATCTTTAGTATTGATTTTTGTTCCGTCTTCAAACTCTACTTCTGCATCGCTTACTTTTTTAATCCATTTGCCGGTAAGGTTAGACAATGTCTCGGCAATGTCAATATTTGGATAAAGTCTATTCAAATCCACCTTGACTTTTTCTCTCTTGTAGTCAATTTCCAACGCTTTAAGCATTTTTTCGTCTTTCATAAAGACATATTCTTGATATGGAGTTTTTGAGGGCGAATTAAACAAATCACTTTCTTCGTATTTGCAGTTCGCCAGCGATTCCTCGTATTGTTCAAGTTCGTAATACTTGAAAAATCCACCACCTTGATATTCTTTGATTTCTTTTGAAATCCCTGACTTATCGTAGCCTAAAACCTGTTTCATCCTTGGCAAAACTCTAGTATAGAAATGTTCGCC
>Ga0210024_1002767_pt1 | contig 14844 bp, 18 predicted proteins | sample CryGeymeta201525_FD_183988 | JGI IMG/M metagenome (GOLD analysis project Ga0210024, IMG submission 183988) | Groundwater microbial communities from Crystal Geyser aquifers in Utah, USA - Crystal Geyser metaG 2015-25 (SPAdes) (version 2) | ecosystem: Environmental > Aquatic > Deep subsurface >... | reverse complement strand
CGGAGCGAAAGTTGGCGGTCACGCTGGCGGTGGTCTTCGATCACCTGGTGGGGCTTGCGGCGATGTCTTTGGTGTTTTTCGTGCTGACGGCTGGGCATTTTGATGCGCTTGCGAGTCAGAGTGTGGAGACCAAGGTGATTATGAAATTCGCATGGATGTTTTTTGGCGGAGGACTTGCGATGATTGCTTTCATGTTCCTGGCCGCTTACCCGCCGATTCATGATCGGATCCATGCGCGTGGTCGGCATTGGAAAATCGCCTTCATGCGGCAGGTTCCGGTGCTGGTCGATTTGTATCGGAAGGAATGGAAGTATGCGCTGATTGCCTTGATCTCGGCGGTGGTGATGCTCCCGGTTTATTATGGAAGTTTCTGGTTTGGGGCGAAGGCGGCGGGCTCATCGGTTTCGGCCGGGCCTGTTTTGATCTCGATGCCGGTGGTCGATATGATGGCGGCGATGCCGCTTTCCGTCGCGGGAGTGGGGGTGAGGGAAAAGGTCTTCGAAACCCTGATGAGTGACCTCACCGGCATGGATCCGGGGACGGCGGTGGCAGCCTCCTTGATTGGCTTTTGTTGCACCTTGGTGTGGGCGCTGTTGGGAGGCTTGCTTTTCCTGCGGCCGAGTGATCGGGTTTCGGTCAAAGTGATCGAGGAAGTGACCGCAGATGACGATGGCAACCACTGAGCAAGGCCTGGGTGTCAGTCTGGCATCATCGTTTTTTGGGCATTATGCCCACTGTGGATTCCTGTGCGAACTGGAGAAGGCAGGCGTGATTCCGGGCAAGGTTGCAGGCGCGTCGGCGGGGGCCTTGGCGGGCGGGATGTGGGCGGCTGGCCTGCGAGGCGATCGGCTTTTGGAGGAAATCCTTTCCTTTGGGTTTCGGCGTTCGTTTTTTGATTTTTCAGCGATCTGGCGGTTGCCCGGGGTGCTGAGCTGGTCGTACTCGCCGGGGATTCTGGCGGGGACGCGGATGGAGCGTCGCCTGACACGCTTGTTCGGCGACATGAGGATTGAGGAAATCGACGATCCCAAGCTTGAACTGGCGGTGGCCAATGTTTGTCGCAGTGTCGGGGAGCTTCGGACGGAGGGGAGCTTGGTCGATTTTATGATTGCGAGCTTTTCGATGCCGCTCGTTTTTTGTCCTCGGACGATTGAGGGCGAACGCTTTCTTGATGGCGGGATTTCCAATGAGACGCCCTACGCTCACTGGCTGGATGATCCGGAGATCGATCAAATCGTGGTGCACAAGATCCGCATGGATGACTTGAGCGTGGGGAAGGGTTTTATGAATCCGGGGAAAGTCATTTCAGCGATTCATGCGATTCCGAATGCGGAGTTGGAGCAGTATCGCCGACGTCATGCGGAGGCTTCCGGCAAGGACGTGATCGTGCTGGAAACGGTGCAGTCGAATCCGGGTCTCGTACAAAGTCGGAGCAAGGGTCTGGCTTTGTTTGAGGCTGGGGCGGCGACGGCGAGGAAGTGGTTGGCGAACCGTTAGCGGGAGAAGTCGCCGATTCAAGTCGGCGGTCCAGGCCTTAGGGCTTTCGGGTTTTCAATCGGCACCAGGCTTTGACTCCGCCGAAAATGATCAAGGCGGCAAGGAGCGCTGCTCCGGTGTAGGCCCACCAAGGGATGGGGATTTTGACGAGGAACTGGTTGTTGATCGGCTTGGAAAGGGCTTCACCGAGAGTGTATTCCCAGATGAGGGTGCGGCCATTGTCGGCGGTTCCGGTCGCGTTGTGGGTCTTGGGTTGGTTGGGGAGATGGATGGTATAATTCAGGTTTCTCTGGCGGCGTTGGCTTCCGGTGATGGCCAGGGAAGCGAGGCCGAGCGCCTTTTGGAGATCGATCCGGCGGTCGAAGCTCACGGCGAGTCCTTCAAGTTTGACATCGAATTGACCACCGAAGCCAAGAGCGGATTCGGGCAGGGCCTTGATGATTTCGTTCTCCTGCATGCCGATGAGCGAGATCATCGAGTCGGTGGATGCTTTCAGAATGATGGTGGTATCTCCTGCGTTCGAGGTGATTGTGAGTTCTTCGAGATGAAGATCGGGTTCGGAATCGACGAGCTCTTGAATCTTCTCCCCAAGTCCCGACTCGCCTCCGATGAGTCCGAGCGCGCCTGCGGGGACGACATACTCCATTTCGGCGCGGCCGGATCCATCGGCCTTAATCCAGATTTCCTCACGGACGTCGAAGCAGGAGTTGAGGAGCGAGCAAGCGAGGGTGCAGAGCAAGAAAAGGAGGGGTCTCATGAGTCGGGCGGAGGCTGAGGGGCTTCGTGCATTATTTCAAGAAGGGGGGTTGCGGGGAATGGGGGCTGAGTCGAGGATGCGGGAACATGGAGCGCGTGATCGAGCCGGAACTTATGGACAGCCTGGACCCTGATGATCCGATGGCGATAAGAAGTCGTCGGGATTTGAGGTTGATCAACTTCATCATGGGCAATGAACGGTGGATTCGTGCTCAGGTGGCGGGTCATCGTGATGCGGCGGCGAAGGGCATCGTCGAAATCGGGGCTGGTGGCGGTGAGTTGCTCGGGAGTCTGGTGAAACATGGCCCCGCGACTGGCTATGATCTGGTGCCGAAACCCGTGCACCTTGACGATCGTGTTTCGTGGAAGCAGGGCGACCTGTGGGATCGTGAGGCTGAGCTTCGTGGAGGGATTCTTGTGGCCAATCTCTTTTTGCACCATTTGCAGGCGGACGAGTTGGTTCGCCTTGGTAAGATCGCAAAGCGATTTGAAGTGCTGGCATTTGTCGAGCCCCTCCGGACGAGAGATGCGCTGTGGATGGGTGAGCGGCTTTTGCCGATTGTGGGAGAGGCGACGAAGCATGATATGCTGGTGAGCATTCGGGCGGGTTTTGTCGCGGGTGAGTTGCCGGAGTTGCTGGGTTTGGGAGAGGATTGGAAAGTTTCTGAACGAAGCACGTGGCGCGGTGGTCATCGCGTGCTAGCTTCGCGCGCTTGAACAAAGGAATCACCATCGCAGGCGGAGGACTTGCTGGGCTTTCGCTGGCCGTGGGGCTGCGGAAGCGCGGGGTTCCTGTCGTGTTGCATGAGGCCGCTCGCTATCCTCGGCATCGGGTTTGTGGTGAGTTCATTTCCGGGGTGAAGCGCTCGACCTTGGAAGCTTTGGGGGTTTCTGGGGATCTGGCGGATGCGCAGCGGAACGTGCGGGCGATGTGGTTTCGAAAGGGTGATGAGTTGCTGGACGCGAAGATGCCGGAGGCGGCGCTCGGGATTTCTCGATACCTCTTGGACGAACGTTTGCGTGATCGTTTGATCGCGGAAGGTGGTGCTGTGGAAGAAGGTTCACGATGTGTTAGGGAGTCGCGTGAGGGCTTGGTCTGGGCGGCGGGGAGGTTACCGAGAAAAGGGGGCTGGATTGGTTTGAAATGCCATCTCCTGGATTTTCCGATGCGCGCGGAACTGGAGATGCATCTTGGATCGAATGGCTACGCGGGGCTCGCGCCGATCGAGGATGGGCGGGTGAACGTCTGTGGCTTGTTCAAGCTGGATCGAGCGAGGAAAGGTGAGGGGAGTGGTTTGTTGTTGGATTATCTGAGGCATGGTGGGAATGGAGAGCTTGCGGATCGGATCGAGCGTGCTTGTGTCGATGAATCATCGTTTCTCGGGGTTTCGGCTTTCGAGCTCGGCTGGCAGGGTGGCGATGAATCCCTTTGCACGGTGGGCGATGCGGAGGGAATGATTCCCCCCTTCACGGGAAACGGAATGAGCATGGCTTTCGAATCGGCGGAGTTGGCATTGGAGCCGTTGCTGCTGTGGTCGCAGGGTGAGCTTGCCTGGGAGGTGGCTGTTAGGAGAATCCACGAGGCGGCGAGGCGGAAATTCCGTCGGCGTGTGGCCAGTGCGATGGCGCTTCACAAGGTGCTGCTGGATGCCCGTGGGCAGCGCTTGATTGCCGCGATTTCAAAAACCGGCTTACTTCCTTTTCGTCCCCTGTTATCTCTCGTTCGCTGAATCATGTTTCTTGAATCCATTGCCACCGCCCTGCCGCCTCATCGATATTCTCAACCGGATTGTCTGGAGGCGCTGCGGGCGACGCCGACCATGGACGAGTTGAAGCCGCGTTCGAAAGCCTTGCTCGGGAAGGTGCTTTCGAATGGGGTTTCGGGGATTCAGTCGCGGCATTTCTGTGTCCCGGAAATTGCGCCGGTGGTGACGCGGACGGCGCAGGAGTTAAGTGAGTTCTTCGAGCGGGAGGCTCCGGTTCTGGCGGGTGATGCACTGGAGAAGGCCTTGGAGAAGGCGGGCGTGGAGGCGGCGGATTTGGATGCGCTCTTTATTTGCACCTGCACGGGTTATCTTTGTCCGGGAATTACCAGTCATGTGGCGGAGAAGCTCGGGCTGCGGTCGACGGCGTATTTGCAGGATTTGGTCGGGCTCGGATGTGGTGCGGCGATTCCGATGCTGCGCAGCGCTGAAGGGTTTCTTGCGGGAAATCCTGGGGCGAAGGTCGCGACGGTGGCGGTGGAGGTGTGCTCGGCGGCTTTTTATGCGGATGATGATCCGGGGGTGCTGATCTCGCTTTGTCTCTTTGGCGATGGGGCGGCTGCGGCGGTTTGGAGTGATGAAGGAGGCTCCGGGAAGTGGCAGACGGGGCATTTCACGACCGTCCATCGGCCGGAGCAGCGGGAGAAGATCCGCTTTGTGAATGCAGGCGGGAAGCTGAAGAACCAGCTTGATAAGGCGGTGCCGGGATTGGTGGCGGAGGCGGTTTCGGAGCTTTATGCGCAGAGGCAGAGCGACCCGGATCGGGTGCTGGCGCACTCGGGTGGGCGGGATGTGATTGATGCTTTGGAAGCGGTGCTGCCCTTCACTCTAACAGAGACGCGTGAGGTGCTCGGAGAGTGTGGGAATATGAGCAGTCCTTCGGTGATGTTTGCCTTGGAGAAGGCGGTGGCATCGGCCAATGAGGACAAGCGCTGGTGGCTGACGGCGTTTGGGGCAGGCTTTGCTGCGCACGCTTGTGAGATGTGGAGGTAGCAGCGGGACGCTCCTACCTCGGACTGGAGCGAGACGCTCCAGCCACGTTTCAGGTCGCTGGCGCGATGCGTTGGAGGAGGCGGCCGAGGACGAAGGCGGCAAGGGGAACGATGAGCGTGGCGAGGAGGAGTGGTTGCTGCCCGATGCCAAGATCAGGAGCGCCGAGGCTGGCGGCGATGGGGGCGGCGGCGATGAAGTCGATCAGAGGGATGCCGGCGAGGAGGGCGGACACGAAGCGGGGGACGGGCTTGCGGAATTTGGTGAGACAGAGGGCAAGCCAAATGGCAAAGGGGATCAGGCCGAGGATCGACGGAACCGGGTAGTAGATCATCCACCACGACGACATCGCAGCGAGCGGGAGGAAGAGCATGGCGCGGGAAAGCAGAACCATGCCGTGCGGTGGGTCCTCGGTGGATTCGTAGCGGGCGGCTAGGGAAAGGCCGGCGATGTAGATGAACAGGCCGAGGGCGTGGGTGACGAGGAAAATACTACTTCTGAAAATGACGGTCTGATCGATCAGTGAGTAAGCTGAATAGATAACATATGCGCCTGAATGATCTGGGGGCTCTGGTGGAGGGAAGCTGCCGATAAAGCCTATAGTATAGAGCCCGGCGCGGCAAAACCCCATCGGGATGACGGCCCAGCGTGTGCGCTTGTGGAGCCAGGTGTAGATGAGGATGAAACCAAGGATCGCGAGTGCGGCATAGAAGACGGGATAGCTCATGCTGGCTGCCGAGAGGATGCCGTTTAGCGCGAGAAAGATAGCGGCGACGAGATAGGTGAAGGGGCTGAAAAGTCCTGAGGGAAGGGCGCGCTCGGGGCGGTTCTGTTTGTCCCATTTTTGATCGAACCAATCGTTGGCGAGGTTTCCGGCGAAGTAGAGACTGAGGCCGATGAAGATCAGCTTTGTTAGATCGGCAGTGGGATCGGCGTGCCCGCCCCAATAGAACCAACCAAGCATGTAGCCGAGCCAGACGTTGCTAACGACGCTGGGGGCGTTGGCGATGCGTAGGGTGGCGAGGAGGGCGCGGAAGCTGGTCATGGCTGATTCAATGCTTGGCGATGAGGCTGGAAGCCTCAGCCACGGTCCAATACCCAGCGGTATTCGGCGGCGATTTGTTCTTCGACGGGGCGCTGCATGGCTGTCGGGAGGACGCCCCAGGTGTAGGTTTCTATTTCAAAATGGGAGCAGATGCCAGGATCGGCGGCGCAGAGTCTGAGGACGTCTTCGACCTGGCCGCGGGTGGAATGGAGGGGCGGTTCGGGGAGCTGATCGAGCGGGATGTGAAAATGGATTCGCCACTGCTCGGCATCGCTTCCATAGGTGTGGACGGCGAGTCCGTCCGGGAGGTCGGCATGGCGGGTGATGCGGCCGTTGGGATGAAGCTCCATCACCTGGTGAAGATAAGTCGGTTCGTCGAAGGCGCTGATGGCTCCGATGGCACCTTCTTCGCTTGGATCGAGCGCGATGGCGGCAGAGAGGTGGATCTTGGAAATGCGAATGCCCTCGTTTCGCATCACCGCGAGTGAACTACGGGCATCTTCGTACTCAAGCGCGAGGTGGCAGCAGTCGTAGTTGATACCGATGCGGCGTTTGACCTGTTCGTGGTCATCGGCGTCGGCGAGGAGGCGATCGTAAAAGCGCAAGGTCTCCTCGGTGTTTTCGAAGTGCCCGAGAGGTTCGGGCTCGAGCCCGAGGTGGAGGTCCCTTTCGGAGACGCTGCTCAGGGCATCGAGGAAAGCGGCGAGTTCGATCAGGTTTTCGCGGATGATTTCTTCGTCGGCTCGGAATGCCTTGAATGATCCGGGAAGGGTCGAGACGGAGCCTTCGATTCCTTCGGGCACGAGGCTGGAGATGATGGTGAAGAGTTCTTTGGTGTATTCGACGCGAGCGGGGTCGGTCCAATCGGGGCGGTAGACGTTTTCTTTCACTCGGGTGCCGTGGAAATCGCCATAAGGAAAGCCGTTGATGGTGAAGACGTAGGTGTTTTCGGAGTCGAGCCAGTCTTTGAAGCGCTCCAAGTGATCACCGGCGAGGAGTTCACGAGCTGCTTTGGCGGAAAGGCGGAGGCCGATGGCGAATGGACGGTCCATGCCGGCGACGATATCCCGGACTTTGAGGGTGTGCGTGGAGATCGCGGCGAAAGTTTCCTCCCACGACTCGGCGGGGTGAATGTTCGTACAGTAGGCCAAGTGACCGTGGGCAAATCTCATACTCGGAGCATGAAGGATGCGCGGGGCTGCGCAAGACTTGGCGTTCGGAAGCTTGACCGGAGCTGCCGTGCTGCTTTTCTTGTGAATGATATGAGCGAGATGCCACCACCGATTCCTGCGGCCACTGGCCCGGCCGAAAGTTTGAGAGATTTTGTCACGAGAACTGCCGAGCGCGATCGCGGGCACGGTGTCTTCGAGTTGGAGACACCTCGATTCCTGGAGGTGAACCTAAATGGCCGGATGAATATCAAAGTAGGCTCAATGGTGGCCTACGAAGGCCAGATCAAGTTTACTCGTGAGGGCATGCTCGATCAGGGGGTTGGCAACCTTTTGAAAAAGGCGATCTCGGGTGAGGGCATGCGGATCTCCTACGCCGACGGCCAGGGCCAGCTGTATCTCGCGGATACGGGGAAAAAGATCATCGTGCTGAATTTGAAGAACGAGAGTCTGGTGGTGAATGGCAATGACGTGCTGGCTTTCGAACCGACGCTTCCGCACAAGATTACGATGATGAAAAGGTTGGTGGGCTTCGCGGCTGGCGGTTTATTCAACGTCCGGTTTGATGGAAGTGGCCTGCTGGCCATCACCAGCCACTATGAACCCATCACGCTCAAGGTGGAACCCGGTCGCCCCGTAACGACGGATCCGAATGCGACCATTGCATGGAGTGGTAGCTTGAATCCACAACTGAAGACCGATGTCTCGCTGAAGACATTCCTTGGGCGAGGATCCGGTGAGTCGATCCAGATGCACTTCGAAGGGGACGGTTTCGTGGTCGTTCAGCCCTACGAGGAAGTCTATTTCCAGCATACTGGAGGTTGATCGGATTGCGCTCGGAGGCATTTCGGCGATAGTGGAAGCGGATGCCGGAAGGAGTCGCCGAAGAAATCGAAGAGCTTGCCGTTGTCGGACAGTGGTCGTCGCTGGACGAAGCATACGAGCATGCCCTCGTCGTGCTGGCGATGAATCTCGACTGCTTCGTGCGGGAGATCGACGGATTTTTCGCGCTCGAAGTGGAGCCCGAGAGGGAGGTGGCGGTTCGGCATGAACTCAGTGAGTATGTCGCTGAGCAGCAGCATTGGCGGGAGCGGGCGGAGCTATCCGTTGGCGCGGTTGGTATGGAGCTTGGCTTGCTCTGGATATTGTCCTTGGTGGCGATCTTTCTCCTACAGATCAAGGATCCCGGGATATCCGATCGTTTTTGCAATTCGGCGGTCGATGTGGTGGCAGGTGGTGAGTGGTGGCGCACTTTTACGGCGCTCTTTCTTCACGGTGATCTGCCGCATCTGGCGGGCAATGTGTTTATAGGCGGAGTTTTTTGCTATTTCGTCGTCCAGTCGTTTGGGCAGATCAGAGGCTGGGTCCTGATTCTTGCCAGTGGGGTGATCGGGAATGCACTCAATGCGGTGCATCACTATCCCGAGTCCTTTTATTCGCTGGGTGCTTCGACCGCGACCTTTGGAGCGGTGGGTTTGCTGGTAGGGTTGGGGATGGTGCTGGCTTGGAAGTCGCGGGCTTATCGGATGTTCAAGCCGATGATGGTGCCCTTGGCAGTCGGGCTAGTCGTGCTCGGATGGTATGGTGTGGGAGATGGCAATACCGATGTGTTGGCTCACCTATTTGGATGGGTTTCAGGAGTGGTCCTCGGAACAATCGCCGCGAGGGGGATGGAGACGGAGGTCCCTCGTTAAGCAGCACTCCCGCCATTTGGTATGCATGGCCGGCTGCCGGGGTTTGTTTGTGTTGTCTTGTCCCGTCCTCGGAGAGAGGCTGGGTGGCGATGAAGGGGACGATTTGGTGTTTGCACGGGGCGGTGGGGATGGCGGATGACTGGCGGGGATTTTCTGTGCCCGGCTGGGTGGTGAAGCGGGTGGATCTTTGGCGTTTTCTCGACTGCTGTCCGATGTCGATGGAGGCGTTCGGTGCGGCGCTGAATCGGGAGGTGGAGGCGACGCAGGGGCGGAAGGTGTTGCTGGGTTACTCGATGGGGGGGAGGTTGGCGCTGCATGCGCTTTTGGAGGGGGTGTCGTCGGAGCGAGACATGCCGGGCACTGACTGGAGCGAGACGCTCCAGCTACTCTGGGATGCGGCGGTGATCGTTTCGGCGCATCCGGGCTTGGTGGATGAGGAGGAGAAGGTGGCGCGTCGGGCAAGGGATGCGGAGTGGGCGGCGAAGGCTCTGAATGGGGATTGGAAGGCGTTTCTGGAAGAGTGGAATGCGCAGGCGGTGCTGGGATCTCGGGCGGAGCTTGGAGGGGATCGGAGTTTGCTGCAGCAGCGCCGGCAGGCGGTGGCGCGGAGTTTCATGGACTGGACGCTGGGAGGGCAGGAGGCGCTGAGCGAGCGGCTGAAGGAGATCAAATGTCCGCTGCTGTGGTGTGTGGGAGAGAGGGATGCCAAGTTCCGGGCGATTGGGGAGAGGGTTGAAATGCTCAGGGGCAGAAATGCCCCTGCTCCGCTCTGGGTGGCGGAGGGGGCGGGGCATCGTGTGCCTTGGGAGGTGCCTGGGGCATTTGCAAAGAAGGTCGGGGAATTTCTTGAGCGTGAGGTTTCCTAGGACAGACTGTCACCGACATGTGGACCAGCGTTAGAGAATTTGAGGACATCCGCTACGAGACGGCCGATGAGGGGCAGATTGCAAAGATCACCATCAACCGGCCTGAGGTGCGGAATGCTTTCCGTCCGCAGACGGTGAAGGAGATGCTGATCGCTCTTGAGCTGGCGCATGAGGACGCGACGGTGGGCGTCGTCATTTTGACAGGTGAAGGCGATTTGGCTTTCTGCTCGGGTGGCGACCAGAAGGTGCGTGGTCACGCGGGCTACGTCGGCGATGACGGGGTGCCGCGGCTAAACATTCTCGACGTGCAGAAAAAGATCCGCCAGATGCCGAAACCGGTGGTGGCGATGGTGGCGGGCTATGCGATCGGCGGGGGGCACGTGCTGCATGTCGTGTGCGATCTGACGATTGCGGCGGAGAATGCGCGCTTCGGGCAGACGGGGCCGAAGGTGGGGAGTTTTGATGGGGGGTTGGGATCGAGTTATCTGGCGCGAATCGTCGGACAGAAGAAGGCTCGGGAAATTTGGTATCTTTGTCGCCAGTATGATGCGAAGCAGGCGCTGGAGATGGGCCTGGTGAATACGGTGGTGCCGCTTGAGCAGTTGGAGGCGGAGACGCTGCAGTGGTGTCGCGAGATGTTAGAGCATTCACCGCTGGCGCTGCGCTGTTTGAAGTCTTGTCTGAATGCCGATTGTGATGGTCAGATGGGCCTGCTCGATATGGCGGGCAATGCGACGCTTCTTTATTATATGAGTGAGGAAGCGAAAGAGGGGAAGCAGGCCTTCATTGAGAAGAGGAAGCCTGATTTCTCGAAGTTTCCCAGAGTGCCGTGATTCGCGCGTTTCTGTTAGCCACTCGACCGAAGACCCTGCCTGCCGCCGTGGTGCCGGTGTGGGTAGGTTGTGTGTTGGCTTGGAAGCTCTCGGGAAACTGGAGTGCGAAGCTGGCGGTGGCGACTTTGTTAGGCGCGGTGTTCATTCAGATTGCGACGAATTTTTTCAACGATGCGATCGATGCAGCGAAGGGCGCGGATACGGAGAAGCGCCTGGGGCCGAAGCGGGTGACGGCGAGTGGCTTGCTATCGCGCCGGACCGTGATGATGTGCGGTGCGTTTTTTCTGGTGTTGGCCTTTGTCTGTGGTGTGGTGCTTTATCAGGCGGCGGGCTGGCCGATTTTGGCGATCGGGGTGCCTTCGCTTTATCTGGCTTTTGGTTATACGGGGGGTCCGTTGCCGCTGGCATATCGGGGGCTGGGAGAGCTCTTTGTGGTGCTCTTTTTCGGCATCGTGGCGGTTTGTGGGACGGTGTTTATCCAGACGCTTGAGTGGCGTCCGGAAGCGCTGCTGCTGGGATTGCAGGTGGGTTTGCTTTCGGCGGTGCTGATTTCGATCAACAACCTGCGGGATCGTGAGGAGGATTCGACGACGGGCAAACGGACCTTGGCGGTTCGCTGGGGCGGGCGGGCGGCACGGATTTTGATTTGGTTTGAGATCAAGGCGGCGGCGATTCTTGGCTTGGGTTGGATTTATTTTGGTGAGCCATGGCTGGTTTTGGGGACTTTGCCGCTGTGGCTGGCGGGGTTTCGGATCATCTGGGGTGTGCTGACGGAGCCTGAGGGGCCACGGATGAACCGACTTCTGGCGATCGCGGCGGTTCAGCTCGTCGCCTTTGCTGGGATGTTTCATTTGTTTGCAGCGAAGTTCTGAGGTTTGCGTGTTGGGCTCATCCGTGGCAGGGATCGGGCGTGGCAGATGATCTCTGGTTTTGGAAATACAAGCTCACGGCACGGCAGCCGCTGAATGCGAAGAGCATGCGGCGTGATCACGTCGGTGCGTTGGTGAGGATTGGTGAAGGTTTTGCCTGCTTGCATCCGTGGCCGGAGCTGGGGGATCCGACGCTTCAAAAGTGCCTCGATGATCTGGCGGGCGCGCGGCGTTTTGTGCTGGTCCGGCGGGCAGTCCGCTGCGCGCAGGAGGATGCCGATGCGCGCTTCATTGGTGATCCTCTGTTAGAGGAAATTGATGTGCCGGATAGTCATGCGACCTTGCCTTGGCAAGATGCACGGATCGTGGAGAGTGCGGTGAGCAAGGGTTTCAAGCGGGTGAAACTGAAGATGGGCAAGGATCTGAAGGCGGAAACGGCATTCTTTTTGGAACAGGCGGGGCTCCATCCGGGTTTGCGCTGGTGCATCGACTTCAATGAAGTGCTGATCCCGGATGAGGTTGAGGCTTTTCTAACAAGTGTGCCGGAGGATGTGCGGCAGCGGATCGATTTCCTCGAGGATCCCTGTCCGTATTCGCCGACGGCTTGGGCGAGATTGTGGAAGCAATTCCGGATTCCTCTGGCGGTCGATCGCGAGGCGGTGCCTGCCTGCGATGCGGCTCAGATCATGATCGTGAAGCCGGCGGTGGATGAGCCTTGGTTGCTCGCTGAGTCGGCCGGTGGTCGTGGCCAGCAGGTGATCGTCACGAGTTATATGGAGCATCCGCTGGGTCAGGTTTTCGCGGCATGGGAGGCGGCGAAGCTGAATGTGCAGTTTCCGGGGATCGTGGGGCTTTGTGGCTTGCAGACGCATCATCTTTTCACGCCAAGCGATTTCGCCGAAAGGCTGGGTCGATGGTCTCCGACTTTTCAATCGCCTGGAGGCACGGGGCTAGGCTTTGACGATTTGCTTGAGAAGCTGCCATGGAAATCACTTACCTGAGAGATCCGGCGTTTTGGCAGTCTGCCGAGCCGGTGGCACCGGGCACGAACTTTGTGTTGCCGGGTGATCAAGATGGTGAGTTGGACGGCTTGGTGTTTTTCCAGACCTCAGGCTCGACGGGGCAACCTCGCTGGATCGGGCTTTCGCGCGAGGCGTTGCTGCTTTCCGCGGCGGTGGTGAACCGCCATTTGCAGGTCGATCAGGATTCGTGCTGGGGTCTGTCGTTGCCGCTGAACCACGTTGGTGGATTTGGCGTGGTGGCTCGGGCTTTTGAGGCGGGCTGCGAGTTGGCGCGGTATCGTGAGAAGTGGGAGCCAGCTCTTTTTACAGAGTGGGTGAAAAGGGAGCGGGTCAGCCATGTTTCGCTGGTCCCGACACAGGTGCATGATCTGGTCCGCGAGCAATTGCATGCGCCATCGACACTCAGGGTGGCGGTGATTGGTGGGGGTAGGCTTGATGGTGGAATCGGGGGGGCAGCCAGGGCGCTCGGCTGGCCGGTGCTGGCGAGCTATGGGATGACCGAGGCGGGCTCGCAAGTTGCGACTCAGAGCCTTGAACTACTCGATCAGGGGTACCAAAGCGGACCGATCTCTGTTTTGCCGCATTGGCGGGTGAAAATTGGTGATGAGGGAAGAATCGCGGTTCGTGGCAAGGCCCTGTTTGCCGGTGAGTTGATTCGGTCTGATGAGAAATGGGTTTTCTCGAAGAGGGTAGGTGACTGGTATTCGACGAGTGATCTGGGCAAGCTCGAGAGTGGCGACTTGCTTCTAACCGGTCGGGCGGATGCCTTGGTCAAGATTCTTGGTGAATTGGTCGACCCGATGGCCGTCGAGCGCGAGCTCGCAGTGCCTGAATTGGTCGTGGTTGCCGTGCCGGATGCCCGGAAAGGAAAACGCCTGATCGCGGTTTGCGATCAGGCGGTGGTTTCCGGGCTGATTGCGAGCCGGGTAGAGGCCTACAATCGTGAGGTCGAGGGCTTTCGCCGAATCGATGAGGTAGTCTGCGTTGATGCCATTCCCCGCAGTGATCTTGGCAAGGTAAGGCGTCTAGAACTTGCCAATCTTATCCAAGATCACATGGCATGAGTTTTGAATCATGAACTGACGATCCGGTCACGGTGAGCGTGCCCTTGGCAGTGCCTACCAAGGTGTCGATGCCATCAACCACGCCATCGGCACCCGGGTCGTAGAACTCGAGCAGGATATCTCCGCTGGCAGTTTGGGCGACGCCGATGACCGGCCAGGCAAAACCGGACGAGCCTCCGATGAAGGAAGTGAAGGCGGATTTAAGGAAGAAGTTCTAAAGCGATCTCGCCGCCTGAAGACTTTATTCGGATACCTGCCCCGCCTGCACGGCGGTCAGGGCGATGGTGTAGAGGATGTCTTCGACGGAGGCTCCGCGACTGAGGTCGTTGACGGGTTTGCGGAGGCCTTGGAGCATCGGACCCATGGAGACGACGTTGGCGGAGCGCTGGACGGCTTTGTAGGTGGTGTTGCCGGTGTTGAGGTCGGGGAAGATGAAGACGTTGGCGCGACCGGCGACGGTGCTGTTAGGGGCTTTGGTCCTGGCGACTTCGCGGATGCTGGCGGCGTCGTATTGAAGGGGGCCGTCGACGATGAGCGAAGGGTCGCGGCGGCGGACGATATCGGTGGCTTGGGTGACTTTATCGACGTTGCTGCCGGCACCAGAGCCGTGGGTCGAGTAGCTGATCATGGCGACGATGGGTTCGATGCCGAAGGCTTTCGCGGAGTTGGCGCTTTGGATCGCGATGTCGGCGAGGAGTTCGGCATCGGGGTCCGGGTTCACGGCACAGTCGCCGTAAACGAGGACCTGGTCGGGAAGGCACATGAAGAAGACCGAGGAGACGGCGCGGGCGTCGGGGTGGGTTTTGATCAGCTGGAGCGCGGGGCGGATGGTGTTGGCGGTGCTTTGGATGGCCCCGGCAACAAGTCCGTCCACTTCGTCGAGCGCGAGCATGATGGTGCCAAGCACGGTGTTGTCACGCAGGCTTTCGACGGCGTCCTTTTCGGTCATACCCTTGCTGCGGCGGCGTTCTAACAAGGGTTCGAGATAGCGGTCGCGGACTTCGGCGGGGTTAATGATTTCGATGCCGGGATGAAGGGTGAGGCTGTTGATGCGTGCGACTTCGATGATTTGCTGAGGGTCACCGATGAGGAGGCATTTGGCGATGTCTCGCTCGGCGCAGCGAATGGCGGCGTGGATGGTGCGGGGTTCCTCGCCCTCGGGAAGGATGATGCGCTTTAGGTTGCGGCGGGCGATGGTGGTGATGCGGTGACGGAAAGCGGGTGGAGAAAGACGTTTTTCGACCGTCATGGAGCAACGGTTTCTGAGCCATGTGGT
>Ga0210024_1002760_pt1 | contig 14863 bp, 14 predicted proteins | sample CryGeymeta201525_FD_183988 | JGI IMG/M metagenome (GOLD analysis project Ga0210024, IMG submission 183988) | Groundwater microbial communities from Crystal Geyser aquifers in Utah, USA - Crystal Geyser metaG 2015-25 (SPAdes) (version 2) | ecosystem: Environmental > Aquatic > Deep subsurface >... | reverse complement strand
CCTTGCCGGTTTTTACCGGCGCACTCACTTTGAATCGCATCCGCCTGCACCAGCTTGGCAAACAATGCGCTGCGTTTCGCGCGTGTTTTGCTCCCAAAACCGCATGCGCATGACCCAGTCGCCACGCCGAGTTCACACCAACACTGTCTTTCCATACGCGTCGCAGTCGGTTGATTCATCAAGCAAAGGGCGATCAGGCGCGAGGCTTTACAATCCACACCGACGGGCCTTCCCGCATGGTAAAGCGGCCAACCGGGTCAGGTGGGGAACCAAGCAGCCCTAACTGTGGAGCCAGTGCCGGGGTCAAGGCTCGTCAACCCAACACTTGCCAATAGCTATTTTGTTGATAGCTATCAGCCCTTTATCAACAAGGGTTAGAGGCCAAATTAACTTACAAAACGCCCATGCGTTTGGCCGCCTCGGCGAGTTCCGCGCGAAAGTTCGGGTGGGCAATGCCAATGAGCTCTGTCGCGCGCTGCTTGGCTGATTTGCCACGCAACTGCGCCACGCCAAATTCGCTCACCACGTAATTGACGTCGTTTTTGCCGGTGCTCACATGGGTACCTGGCGAGAGCACGGGCACGATGCGCGAAATTGAGTCGTCTTTGGCCGTCGACGGCAACACGATGAACGACTTGCCGCCGTTGGAGAGATTGGCCGCGCGTACAAAGTCGGCCTGGCCGCCCGTGCCCGAATACGGCGAATGTCCCAAACTCTCCGAGCCGCATTGGCCGAGCAAATCAATCTGCAATGTGGCGTTGATCGACATCAGTTTGTCGTTCTGGCCCGCCAGCGTCGGCGTGTTGGTGAACTCAACCGGGTGGATTTCAAGCGCCGGATTGTGGTCCATGAATTTGTAAAGTTTGGCCGAGCCCAGCGCGAACGTCGCCACCATCTTGCCTGGCAGGTAGTTCTTGCGCCGGTTGGTGACGGCACCAGACGCCAGCAGCGTCAAAATGCCGTCGCCGATCATTTCGGTGTGGATACCCAGATCGTGTTTGTGGGTGAGTTGCATCACCACCGCATCGGGTATGCCACCGTAGCCAATCTGCAGGGTTGAACCGTCGTCGATCAAATCAGCGACGTATTTGCCGATTGCCTCTTGCACCGGCCCGATTTTGGGCAAACCCACCTCCAGCACCGGCTCGCTACTTTCAACCAGGCCAGCCACTTGCGAAACATGCACATGACAATTGCCATAAGCAAACGGCACATTGGGATTGACTTCGAGCACCACCGCGCGTGCTTTGGCGACCGCCGCCATGGTGTAGTCGGCGCCGAGGCTGAGCGAGAAATAACCGTGCGCGTCCATCGGTGAGGCCATGCTGAAGACGACGTCGGCGGGCATCTGGCCGCGCCCGATCAGGCTGGGGATTTCGGAAAAATAGTTGGGGATGAAATCGATCCAACCGGCCTGGCCCCCGGCCCGGGTCGCGGCGCCGTAAAACAGAGCAACATGGCGCACATGCTGCACGGTCTCAGGGTCGATGTAGCCGAATTTGCGCACCGCCAGGATCTGCGCCACCTTGACGTCGTGGAAATCGCGGCGCTGCTCGGACAGTGCTGTCAGCAACGTCGGCGGCTCGCCAACGCCAGTGGGCACGATGATCATGTCGCCGTCGTGAACCAGGCGCACAGCGTCGCTGGCAGACATTTTTTTGCTGGCGTAATCTTGCTGAACTGACATACGGGTTTTCCCTTAAAAGGGTTGAATATAACAAGTGTTTCGCTGTTGCCTGCCACGGTGAATGGCACAATTGAAAGCTGGCGTCCGACGATGTCGGCTTACTTCATAAATAATAGCTAGTACGGCTTATTCTACGTGGGCTAGCGATTTATTTTCTGTAGATAATTGAGCACACCCTGGCCTGCCTTACGACCACTGGCCAGACACGCCGTCAGCAGGTAGCCACCGGTGGGCGCCTCCCAATCGAGCATTTCGCCGGCACAAAACGCACCTGGCCAGTTGAGCAGCATCAGCTGGTTGTCCATCGCCTCAAACAACACGCCGCCCGCGGTACTGATAGCCTCGTCGATAGGCCGGGTCGCTTGCAGTGCGATGGGCAGCGCCTTGACGGCCTGTGCCAAGGCTACCGGGTCGTGCAGTTGTTCTTTGGTCAACACCTCGTGCAGCAGTGCGGTCTTGATGCCATCGAGATGCAAGCGGCTCTTGAGGTGGGTCGACAGTGAACGCGAGCCCCGCGGATGCGCAACTTCAGCCAGAACCCATTGCGGCGAGCGATCGGGCAACAAATCCACATTAAAACTGGCTGCACCACGCGCCAAAATGTCCTCGCGCAGCAGGGCTGACGCCGCATAAACCAAGCTACCTTCAACGCCGGTGGCGGTGGCCACAAATTCGCCTTTACGGGCAAAACGCTCGCCCTGCGGCCCCGGCAATGAAATCGCCACCGACTTGAACGGTTGCCCTGCAAACCGTTCGGCAAAATAAGCGCTCCAGCCGCCTTTGACGTCAAAGCCGCAATTGGCCGGTAGCAGCGGCGCAACCGCCACGCCGCGCGCTTGCAGCCAGGGCAGCCAGGCACCGTCAGAGCCCAGTCGGGCCCAACTGCCGCCGCCCAGCGCCAGCACCACGGCGTCGGCGTGCACATGGACTGTACCGCTGGGTGTTTCAAATTCCAACGGGGTGGGGTCTTGCGCGTTCACTGGCCAGCCGACCCAGCGCTGGCGCATGAAGAAGCGCACGCTCTCACCACTGGGCGGATGGCGCAGGCGTTGCAACCAGGCGCGCAGCAAAGGTGCGGCCTTCATATCCATAGGAAATACGCGGCCAGAACTGCCAACAAAAGTTTCTACTCCAAGGCCGCGCGCCCAGGAGCGCACGTCTTCGGCGCCAAAAGCGGCCAGCAGCGGCTCGATCTGGCTGCGCCGCTTGCCGTAGCGTGCAGCAAAAGCGTCGACGTTCTCGGAATGGGTCAGGTTCAAGCCGCTCTTGCCTGCCAGCAAGAACTTGCGCCCGACACTGGGCATGGCATCAAATACCGATACCGATACACCAGCTCGTGACAAGACTTCTGCGGCCATCAATCCGGCCGGGCCACCCCCCACAATCGCAACATGTTTCATAAAATATGTGGCCGCACGATCAAGATGTGCTGGCCGCTGCGACATGGTAACTGGCCGCCGTTGGTAGGTCTTTGCAGTTTCTGTCACAATTTCGCCATCTTTTAACCACCAACAGGAAAATCATGGCCAGTGAACTCATCAAACACGTGTCTGACGCCTCGTTTGAGAGCGACGTTCTGCAATCGGACATCCCCGTTCTGGTGGACTATTGGGCCGAATGGTGTGGCCCTTGCAAAATGATCGCCCCCATTTTGGATGAGGTAGCCACCGGCTACGACGGCAAACTTCAAATTGCCAAGATGAATGTCGATGAGAACCGCGAAATTCCGGCCAAGTTTGGTATCCGCGGCATCCCGACGCTGATGGTCTTCAAAAATGGCCAACTGGCCGCAACCAAGGTTGGCGCCATGAGCAAGGCGCAGTTAACTGCGTTTATTGACCAACAATTGGGTTGATCGCGTACTGCTAGCGGGTGATGTGCACCCGCCCTGCCCCGGAAGGTGATCCGGGGATTTTTCCTGTCATAATTCGCTCGCACGCTGACATCTGACCAAGACGCAGTCAGCGGTTCAGGCAGAGGCTCATGGGTCTTCATCCAGACAAGTCCAGCCGCCAACTCCTCCCCCTTATTGCCCCCTCCAAAGAACGCGTTAACTCATGCACATCAACGAACTCAAGGCACTGCACGTGTCAGAAGTCCTCAAGCAAGCCGAAGATCTTGAGATTGAAAATACCGGGCGCATGCGCAAACAGGAATTGATGTTTGCCATCATCAAAAAACGTGCCCGTGCCGGCGAGCAGATTTTTGCTGACGGTGTGCTGGAAATTTTGCCCGACGGTTTTGGATTCTTGCGTAGCCCAGACACCAGCTACACCGCCAGCACGGACGACATCTACATCAGCCCGAGCCAGGTGCGCCGCTTCAACCTGCACACCGGCGACATGATCGAAGGCGAAGTGCGCACCCCGAAAGACGGCGAACGCTACTTTGCCCTGAACAAGCTGGAAAAAGTCAACGGCGGCGGTCCGGAAGAAAACAAACACAAAGTGATGTTTGAAAACCTGACGCCGTTGTTCCCCAAAGAGCAGATGCGCCTGGAGCGCGACGGCATCAAGAGCGACGAAAACATCACCGGCCGCATCATTGACATCATCGCGCCCATCGGCAAAGGCCAGCGCGCCTTGCTGGTGGCGCCACCCAAGAGCGGCAAAACGGTGATGATGCAACACATGGCGCACGCCATTTCGGCCAACTACCCCGACAGCTACATGATGGTGCTGCTGGTCGATGAACGCCCCGAAGAAGTGACCGAAATGCAGCGCACCGTCAAGGGTGAGGTGATTGCCTCCACCTTCGATGAGCCCGCCGCGCGTCATGTGCATGTAGCCGAGATGGTGATCGAGCGCGCCAAGCGCCTGGTCGAGCTCAAAAAAGACGTGGTGATTCTGCTCGACTCGATCACCCGCCTGGCGCGCGCGTACAACAACGTCGTGCCCTCCAGCGGCAAGGTGCTCACTGGCGGCGTCGATGCCAACGCCTTGCAACGCCCGAAACGCTTTTTGGGTGCTGCGCGCAATGTCGAAGAAGGCGGCTCGCTGACGATCATCGCCACCGCGTTGGTCGACACCGGCAGCCGCATGGACGAAGTGATTTTTGAAGAGTTCAAGGGCACCGGCAACTCTGAAATTCACCTGGACCGCCGCCTGTATGAAAAGCGCGTGTTCCCGTCGATCCAGCTCAACCGCAGCGGCACCCGCCGTGAAGAGTTGTTGTTGCAGCCCGAAATTCTGCAAAAGACGCGCATCCTGCGTCAGTTCCTGTACAACATGGACGAAATCGAAGCGATGGAAATGGTGCTCAAGCAGATGAAGGCGACCAAGACCAACAGCGAGTTCTTCGACATGATGCGTCGGGGTGGCTAGGCCTACCTTATAATGCGCGGTTTTTACGCGACAAGTACGTCTGGCTTTGGATTGCGCAAACGGTTTGCGCAAGGGCTGACGCGGCTAACGCAACTGATGGAGAAGACATGAAAGAAGGCATTCACCCCAATTACCGCGAAATTTGTTTCCTGGACTCGTCCAATGGTTTCAAGTTCGTGACGCGTTCCTGCGCCAACGCCAAGGAAATGATCAAGATGGAAGACGGCCGTGAGTTGCCGCTGTTCAAGCTTGACACGTCCAGCGAATCGCATCCGTTTTACACCGGCACGCAAAAATCTGTCGACAACATGGGGGGTCGCGTTGAGAAGTTCCGCAATCGTTTTGGCAAGACTACTGCCAAGTAAGTTTTATCTGCACTCTCTGCAAGGCAGCCGGGTCATCCCGTGCTGCCTTTTTATTTGAGCGGTGCAACACTCCCTGTTGATTGAATCGGTGAATCAACCTACCCCTGCCATTGTTGCGCAAAACGCGGTGCGACGCCTGCCGCGCTGGGCGTTGTGGCTTTTCAGTCTGGTTTACGTTGTGCCCGGCTTTCTCGGGCGTGGGCCGTGGAAGCGAGAAGACCTGACCGCTTTTGGTTATATGGCTGAATTGGCGCGCAACACTGCGGCCGACTGGTGGAACCCAACGCTGGGTGGCGTCAAACCAGAAATTGACGCGCTGCTACCGTATTGGCTGGGTGCCTGGGCCATTAAGCTGGCGCCATCCTGGGTGTCGCCAGACCTGGCGGTGCGCCTGCCGTACGTCGCTTTGCTGACCATGGCGATGATCGCCACCTGGTATGCCACGTATTACCTGGCACGTAGTCCGTTGGCCCAACCCGTTGCGTTTGCTTTTGGCGGCGAGGCCAAGCCTGCCGATTACGCCTGCGCGGTAGCCGACGGCGGCTTGCTGGCGCTGGTTGCCTGCCTGGGGCTGGCACAGTTGGGACACGAGACCACGCCGGCGTTAGCGCAGCTGTGTTTTGCATCGCTTTTGTTTTACGCCAGTGCGGCCTTGCCAACGCGCTCAATTACACCCGGTCTGAGCGCCGCACTCGGACTGTTTGGCCTGACACTCTCCGGCGCGCCCAGTATGGCGTTTGCGTTGGGCTTCGGTTGTTCAGCGATTTACTTGCTCGAGCGCGCGACTACCGCACATGACGCCGACGCCCGCAAGCGCCGGGCCCTCGGCATTCTGGTCATGACCGTGTTGAGTGCACTGATGGCATCCCAGCTTAACCTGTGGCAGTGGCGAATCGAATTGCCGCAGGCGCTGCCGCAGTGGCGAAGCCTGGGTCGACTTTTTTTATGGTTTACTTGGCCGACGTGGCCTTTAGCTTTGTGGACACTGTGGCGCTGGCGGCACCAATGGCTACAACTGCATTTTGGTGGTCGCCATGTCTGGCTGCCCCTGTGGTTCGTCTTGGTGGCCAGTGCCGCCACCGTGACAACCAGCGCCGCTGATCGCTCACTGCTGCTGGCTCTACCTGCGCTGGCAGCCATGGCAGCGTTTGCGCTACCGACGCTTAAACGCAGTGTGTCGGCGCTAATCGACTGGTTCACCCTTATTTTTTTCAGTGGCTGCGCGCTGATCATCTGGATCGTCTGGATTTCGCTGCAAACCGGCATTCCCGAGCAACCGGCAAAGAATATTGCACGGTTGGCACCTGGCTTTGTTCACAGTTTTTCTGTTGCTCTGTTTGTGATAGCTATTTGTGCAACTCTGACTTGGGCTTGGCTGTTGAAGTGGCGTGTTGGCCGACATCGTTACGCACTCTGGAAAAGTCTGGTTTTGCCTGCTGGCGGAGCCGCCTTGTGTTGGTTGTTGCTGATGACCTTGTGGCTACCACTGCTGGACTACGCGCGCAGCTACGCGCCGATGGTGCGCCAGGCCACGGCCATGCTGCCCGAACAGATTGACTGTATCTCGACCCTGGGCTTGTCTCGTAGCCAGTTTGCAGCGCTCCAGTTTCACAGTGCGCTCACCATCAAACCGTTTGAAAGCGGCGTCAAATGCTCCTGGCTGATTGCTGACGGTGGAAACCCGAACGTGACCGCTGGTTTTATTCCCAACCGACCGTGGCAACTGCACGCCGTCTTCAACCATCCCGCGAATCTGGAAGAAAAATTGTTATTGTTCGAGCGTATCGAAAAAAACTGACTGGGTCAGCGTTTGGCGCGCACTCGCATCGCCGGAAACAACAGACTGAAGCTCGAACCCTGGCCCAGTTTGCTGTCGATCGACAGCGACGCACCATGGCGCTGCGCCACATGCTTGACGATGGCCAGGCCCAAGCCGGTTCCACCGGTCTCACGTGAACGGCTGCGGTCCACCCGGTAAAACCGCTCGGTCAGTCTGGGCAAATGCTCGATTGCGATACCCGGCCCGGTGTCGCGGACTTCAAAAGACAGTTGGCCATCGGCTAGCACGCGCATCACCACGTCAATCTGGCCACCTGGTGGTGTGTAACGCACCGCATTGCTCACCAAGTTGCTCATGGCGCTATGCAGCTCACTGGCAACACCCGCGAGTTCGCCGTCAAACAAGCAGTCAAAATGCAAACACTGTGCGAGTGCATCAGCAGCCATCAACTTGGACAACGCGCCAGCGTCCTGTTCCAGAGCACGCATGATGTCGCGTATCGATAGCCATGTATCCATGGTCGGTGCCGGGCTACCTTCCAGCCGCGACAAAGTCAACAAGTCTTTGACCAGGCTCTGCATGCGCGCCGCTTGTTGCGCCATCAAAGCGAGGTAATCGTCGCGCTCGGCGTTGCTCAGGTCCAGCGTTTGCAGCGTTTCAACAAAGCCAGCCAACACCGTCAGCGGCGTGCGGATCTCATGCGACACATTGGCGACAAAGTCACGCCGCATGGCCTCTGCCTGTTCCAGCGCGGTCACATCACGCGACAGCAGCAACAAACGACCGCCACCATAGGGGTGAATTTGCACCGACAGGCGCACCGGGCGGGACGGCGTGTTGTCGCGCCCTGGCAGTAACACCTCATGACCAAAATCACGAGCAGCAAGATAGGCTGCAAATACCGGGTCGCGCACCAGATTGCCAATAGCCTGTTGCAAGTCGCGTCCGAGATCGAGACCAAAATGCATCGCTGCAGTCTGGTTACACCATTCGACGCCGTGATGCTTGTCCAGCAAAACAACGCCATTGGGTGAGGCTTGCAAAGCCGATAAAAAATCTTGCAGACGGCGTTCGGCTTTTGCCCGCGCCTTGTCTTTTGAGCGGAACAAGCGCTGCGCACTTTCTAGCAGTTCTCCCCATACGCCGTTGTTACTTTGATCAAGGCAAAATTCCTTGGCACGCAAGCAACGCAGCGTTTTGGCCGCGCGCGTGCTGTCGAGCATAAACCAGATGGCTGCACCGAGAAGGCAACCCCACAGGGCGGCGACATGGTTATCGGCCTGGTAACTTAGCAGCCAACCGGCTACTGCACCCAGCACCTGGTAGCCGAAAAAAATGACGACGCGCCAAAACATCAGCTATCGCCGTGCGAGTCAATGCTTTAAGCGATGGCTGTCGCGGCGCTCGCGGTCAACCGATAACCCGCGCCACGCACAGTCTCGATCATGGCCGCAGCCGACTCACCCAGTGCTTCGCGCAGGCGCTTGACATGCACATCGACTGTTCGCTCTTCGATGAAAACATGGTCGCCCCACACCTGATCAAGCAACTGCGAACGACTGTGCACACGTTCTGCATGCGTCATCAGGTAGTGCAAAAGTTTGTACTCGGTTGGACCGAGCTTGACAGGCTGCTCGTTAAAGGTAACGCGGTACGTCGCCGGATCCAAAACGAGCTTGCCCATCATTACGACCGAACTATCCTGTTCGGGTGCGCGTCGACGCAACACGGCGCGGATTCGGGCCAGCAATTCTTTGGTCGAGAAGGGCTTGGCAATGTAATCGTCAGCACCCGCATCCAAACCAGCCACCCGGTCGACCTCATCACCACGCGCGGTCAGCATGATGATCGGCACCGTCTTGCTGCGCGGATGCATACGCCAGCGCTTGGCCAGCGCCAAGCCCGACTCGCCAGGCAACATCCAGTCGAGCAAAATGACATCTGGCAGCGCGGCTTCCAGCTCAGCTTGGGCGGTGACAGCATCCATGGCCCAGATCGGCCGGAAACCGCTGTGACGCAGATTAACCGAGATCAACTCGGCGATGGCCGGTTCATCTTCAACGATCAGGACTGTCGGCAAATGCCTCATTTCACGACCGATTCGATCTGTTCTATCGACGAGTGACGCACATCTGCACCTTTAACGATGTAGATAATCAGCTCAGCAATGTTCTTGGCGTGGTCGCCAATGCGCTCGATGGCCTTGGCCAGAAACAGCAAATCCAGGCTGGGCGATATCGTGCGCGGATCTTCCATCATGTAAGTGATGAGTTTGCGCACAAAACCGTCAAATTCCCGGTCGATCAAATCGTCCTCCTTCAAAATGGCCAACGCAGTTGCCGTGTCTAGGCGGGCGAAGGCATCAAGCGCCTTGCGCAGCTGGCCCGAGGCCATGTCGGAGGCCACCCGAAGCTCCATGGACGGCAACGACCGTGGCGAGCCACTCTGGATGATGGAGCGCACCATGCGGGCGATTTTCTCTGCCTCGTCACCAACCCGCTCCAGATTGGCCGTCGTCTTGGAGATGGCAATCAACAAACGCAAATCGCGGGCGGTGGGTTGGCGCCGGGCAATGATACTGGAGAGTTCGCGGTCGATTTCCACCTCCATGGCGTTGACCTTGGACTCGGTTGCGGTAACGTCATTAGCAGATTCGATGCTGAACTCAGATAAGGCATAAATGGCTTTGTGAATCTGCGATTCAACCAAGCCCCCCATTTGCATCACCCGGGAAGAAACGTCGCCCAGTTCACTGTCAAACTGGGTTGATAAATGCTTGTCGCTCATGTTGTTTCCTTGTCTGGTCGACCCCGATTAACCAAAGCGGCCGGTGATGTAGTCCTCGGTCTCTTGTCGGCTGGGTTTGAAAAATATCTGTTCCGTAGCACCGAACTCAACCAAATCCCCCAGATACATGTAGGCGGTGTAATCACTGCAGCGTGCAGCTTGCTGCATATTATGTGTGACGATGACCACGGTATAGTCCTGTTTAAGTTCAATGATCAATTCCTCGACTTTGGCAGTTGAAATCGGGTCCAGCGCCGAACACGGCTCATCGAGCAAAATCACTTCGGGCTTGATGGCTACACCTCGGGCAATGCACAAGCGCTGCTGCTGACCACCTGACAGGCTGGCACCATTTTGTTTGAGCTTGTCCTTGACTTCGTTCCATAGAGCCGCCTTTTTCAAGGCCCATTCCACCCGGTCTTCCATGTCACTGGTGCTGAGGTTTTCAAACAACTTCACACCGAAAGCAATGTTGTCAAAGATCGACATTGGAAACGGCGTGGGCTTTTGAAAAACCATGCCCACTTTGGCACGAAGCAGCGCCACGTCCTGCTTGCTGGTCAGTAGGTTTTCACCGTCCAGCAACACTTCTCCCTGGGCCCTTTGCTCGGGATACAACTCAAACATTCGGTTAAAAATTCGTAACAGCGTGGACTTGCCACAGCCCGAAGGACCAATGAAAGCGGTCACCTTGTTTTCAGGGATTTCAAGGTTGATACCCTTAAGCGCATGAAACTTGCCATAGAAAAAATCCAGATTTTTGACAGCAATCTTGGTTTGCTCGTCCTTCGCAGCCAACGTCGTCGTGTTCATTGATAGCCTTTGCTCGTGAATGTGAACTTGCGTTCAGAGTTTGTTTCTGGTGAGAACCCGGGCCAGAATATTGAGACCTAGCACCGCCAAGGTCATCAAAAAGACACCCGCCCAAGCCAGATGCTGCCAGTTTTCGTACGGGCTCATGGCAAATTTGAAGATCGTCACTGGCAAGCTGGCCATGGGTTCGCTCAGTGACGAGGTCCAAAACTGGTTGCTGAGCGCCGTAAACAGCAGTGGTGCAGTTTCACCCGCAATCCGAGCCACCGCCAACAAAATACCTGTCACCACACCGGCCTGTGCCGAGCGCATAGTGATGCTCAAAATCACCTTCCATTTTGGCGCACCCAAAGCATAAGCCGCTTCACGCAAGCCCGCGGGCACCAACTGCAGCATATTCTCAGTGGTGCGGATCACGACCGGGATGACGATCAAGGTCAACGACGCGATACCAGCGTAACCCGAAAACGTTTTGAACCGGGTAACCACCACTGCATACACAAACAGGCCAATCACAATGGAAGGGGCAGACAACAAAATGTCGTTAACAAACCGGGTGGTGGCTGCCAGTGCGCTTTTGGGCTCAAACTCTGCCAGATAAATGCCTGCCATGACACCAATCGGTGTGCCCACAAACGTGGCCAGACACACCATCAGGAACGAGCCGTAAATGGCGTTTGCCAAACCCCCTGCGTCATTAGGTGCAGGGGTCATCTCGGTCAATACAGACAGCGTCAAACCAGAAAATCCAAGGCGCACCGTTTCAAACAAAATCCAGAACAGCCAAAACAGCCCAAAGCCCATGGCCAAGAGAGACAGCGACAAGGCCAATTGGTTGATACGTTTACGGCTGGCGTAGCGCTGCTCACGCACTTGTTCCAGAGCCGCCGCACGCAACAAAATTTCACTGGTACTCATGTTTTTGTACCCTCCCCTTTTTTCAGCTGACTCAGCAACAACTTGGACAAGGACAACACCACAAAAGTAATAAAGAACAGCACCAAACCAAGGTACATCAGCGATGCCTGGTGCAAACCTTCCCCCGCCTCTGCAAATTCGTTCGCTAGTGCCGAGGTGATGCTGTTGGCGGCTTGGAACAAACTCAGCGAATCCAATTGATTGAAGTTGCCAATTACAAACGTCACCGCCATGGTTTCACCAATGGCGCGTCCCAAGCCGAGCATGATGCCGCCAATGACACCCGCTTTGGTGTACGGCAACACTACGGTCGACACCACCTCCCAAGTGGTGGCACCCAAACCATAGGCTGACTCTTTGAGCAGCGTGGGGGTGACTTCAAACACATCGCGCATCACCGCAGCGATAAACGGAATAATCATGATGGCCAAAATAATACCGGCCGACAAAATACCAATGCCTACCGGAGGACCAGAAAACAAAGCTTCCAGGTAGGGAACGCCTTTGAACGCCTTTTGTAGAGGTTGCTGAACATAGGTAGCCAAAATGGGGCCAAACACCAGCAAACCCCACATACCATACACAATGGAAGGAACCGCTGCCAACAATTCAATGGCTGTGCCCAGGGGGCGCTTGAGCCAAGCGGGCGACAACTCGGTTAGAAAAATGGCAATACCAAAACTGACCGGTACCGCAATCACCAACGCAATCAGCGAGGTCATCAAGGTGCCGTAAATCATCACTAAACCACCAAACTCTTCTTTCACCGGATCCCAGGTAGCGGTGGTCAAGAAGCCCAGGCCATACTTTTCAATGGCTGGCCAGGCACCCACAGTGAGCGAGGCCAGAATTGCTATCAACAAGCCCAAGGTCAACAGCGCAGCACTTTGGGCCAACCACGCAAAAATACGGTCAGCCCAGGGGCTTGAAGGAGCCTGTTTAACAGAAGAAGCTTGTGACATGACACGTCCAGCAGAGGTTTCAGATGAATTCAACGACATTTCTCTGGATGAAAGTGTAGTGGACATGGCAAAAGTTCTGGTTGGTCAAACAGGCATCAATCAGGCAAATTACTTCAATGAAACCTGTTTGCCTGTGGTGTCTTTAACCTTGCCCCATGATTTTTCAATGATGGCAACCACCGATTCAGGCAGTGCAACATAATCCAGATCACTGGCGGCCTTGCCACCGTTATTGAATGCCCAGTCAAAGAATTTGAAGACTTGGGTGGCGTTGGCGGGCTTGTCTTGCACGTTATGCATCAAGATGAAAGTGGCGGTAGAAATTGGCCAAGTGCCCTTGCCGGGCTGGTCAACGATCAATTGGTAGAAAGATTTGTTCCAGTCAGCACCCGCAGCAGCGGCCTTGAAAGCCGCTTCGCTCGGCTCCACAAAGGCGCCTTCCTTGTTTTTCATCAAGGTGTAGGTCATCTTGTTTTGCTTGACGTAAGAATATTCCACATAGCCAATCGAATTAGGCAGACGGTTCACAAAAGATGCCACACCTTCGTTGCCCTTGCCACCTGCACCTACCGGCCAATTCACAGCTGTGCCTTGACCTACTTTAGCCTTCCACTCAGGGTGAACCGTGCTCAGGTAGTTGGTGAAATTGAACGTGGTGCCCGAACCATCAGCGCGGCGCACCGGAGAAATGTCGGCATCAGGCAAAGCCAGGCTTGGGTTCAGCGCCTTGATGGCTGCGTCGTTCCATTTGGTGATCTTGCCCAAGTAAATATCACCCAACACTTGGCCGTCAAGCTTCATCTGGCCGGGGGCGATGCCATTGATATTGATCACTGGCACGGTACCGCCAATCACGGTTGGAAACTGAAACTGCCCCTTTTTGGTCAGCACCTCGTCGGTTTGCGGCATGTCAGAAGCACCAAAGTCCACAGTCTTGGAGTCGATCTGCTTGATGCCAGCGCCAGAACCTACCGACTGGTAGTTGACCCTCACGCCCGTTGCTTTGTTGTAATCAGCAGCCCATTTGGAATATAAAGGTGCGGGAAAGCTGGCGCCGGCACCAGTAATTTCCTGGGCATTGGCCAGTCCTGCGGTTTGCACCGCGCCCAGGAAAGCCAGGGCCGATGTGGCAAGAATTGTTTTGAGAGCAACTGATTTCATTAGGTGGTCCTTTCGTGATTAAACCTGTTTGTCGAGCCAGAAGCGGCACGATGAGAAAGTAATTTAAGACAACAATGTGTCAATCATGTGACAAAAATTACTTTGTCTCAGTTTTTTAACTGCCAAAAGATGCCGGCAGGTGTGATGCAGAAAAGAAAATTCGTCGCTGCTCAGCGGCAGAAGGTACGCGGTAGTAATGTCCGGCTTAGGAAAAAAGGTCATTCATCGCACACCGCCGCGTACACCATATTGCGAAACAGCATACGGTAATACTCGCGCTGGTTGGGCGCTTGCAGCATGAGGATGCCAAACAGGTCGAGCTTGGGGTCGACAAAAAATGTCGTACCGGCCAAGCCACCCCAAAAATAGGTTCCGACTGAACCGGGCACCGGGGCCACACCCAGGTGATTGCGCACTGCAAACCCCAGCCCAAAACCGTGGCCCGCTGGTAGCAGAACCATGGAGCCCGCACCTGCCACAGGAATGTTGCCCAGGTGATCAGTGGTCATGAAATCCACCGTTTGCGCCCCCAGCAGGCGCACGCCGTTTAACTCCCCCCGATTGAGCATGAATTGCAAGAAGCGCGCGTAGTCTTGCGCGGTAGAGATCAGGCCACCGCCGCCCGAGGCCAGCGCTGCATCAAGTCGCACGTCAATCACCCGCATCTGCACGCCGCCGTCTGGGTCGCGCGCAAAGGGTTCGGCAATGTGACCATGGCATTCTGGCGGCACGGTGAACGCGGTGTGCGACATGCCCAGCGGCTCAAAGATGTGCTCACGCAAAAAGTCTTGCAGGCTCTGGCCGGACACCACTTCAATCACGCGGCCCAGCACGTCGGTGGCGCGGCTGTATTCAAATACGCTGCCCGGTTGGTACATCAGCGGGATGCCGGCAAGCTGTTGGGTGAACTCGGCCAACGTGCGCTCGCGCGAGCCGATGCGCAGTTGGGTGTACTGGCGCTGCACCGGGCTTGCCCCCAGAAATTCATAGGTCATGCCCGCGGTGTGGCGCAGCAGGTCGTGCACGGTGGCGTCGCGGCGCACCGGCTCCAGCGACGGCGCGGTTGA
>Ga0210024_1002756_pt1 | contig 14889 bp, 13 predicted proteins | sample CryGeymeta201525_FD_183988 | JGI IMG/M metagenome (GOLD analysis project Ga0210024, IMG submission 183988) | Groundwater microbial communities from Crystal Geyser aquifers in Utah, USA - Crystal Geyser metaG 2015-25 (SPAdes) (version 2) | ecosystem: Environmental > Aquatic > Deep subsurface >... | reverse complement strand
AGGGCGTCGCCTGATCGGGATTGTCCGGTATCTCCTGCCAGATGACATAGCCGACGCGGTCGATGATCTGGCGCAGGAAATCGGCGGCCAGCGGCCCCTCGATGGATTGCAGCTGCGGCGAGATGTCTGACATGTCCAGCGTCGCCAGCGCCCGCTCGCGCCCGTCGCTCTCCCATTGCGCGACGCCGTTCAGGAAATCGCGCATCACCGCGCGGGGATGGTTGCGCCGGGCGGCGCCATATGCGGCGTACTCCTCAAAGCCGAGCGCCTGCAACGCCGAGCCCAGCGCCGCCTCGATCTCGGCGCGCGGCGGCAGCACCATGCGCCAGTGGTCCGGTTCGACCTCGACGAAACGGATGTCGATGCGCCATTGCGACCCGGCGGGCCCCACACTGAATCGGGCAGCGCCGTTTTCGCCCGCCGCCGGGGCGTCGTTGATGCGAAACGTCATCATGTCGAGCAGGCGGATGAAAAGCTGCCGTCGCTGGCTGCGCCGCCGATTGCTGTCGTCGTCGTCCGCTTCGTAGTGCAGCAGCGGGCCCCAGATCAGCGTGGCGTCGGACTGCCCCTCGGCGGTGGCGTTGGCCGCCGCGATCACGGTGCGCAGCGTTTCGCGCGGGGTGTCGGATCGGCCGAAGGGGGTGGGGCTGGCGCGGTTCTCGTCGAGCCGTTCGCCGTTCCAGTATTCGCCGTTGCCGAACCGCCCGGCGAAGCTGTCGCCGTCGCGCGACAGGGCGAAGGTGAACACGCCCTCGCCGTCCTTCTCGCGCCAGGCGCCGGTCAGGACACGTCCGTCCACCGTCGCCTCGATGCGCCCGTCGCCGGGGGTGTAGCTGCCCGCCACGCGGTTTCCGAGCTGCTCCAGCGTCATCAGCGCCTGACCGTCGCGCCAGAAGCTGCGCCACTCGCCGCTCCAGTTCACCCGCGCCTCCTGCGCGCGCGCCGCCGTCGCGGCGAGCAGGAGAAGAAGGATCACGGAGAAAAGCCTTTTCATGCGTCGCAGCCTTTCCGGCAGTCATCGCTCAAAATCGCCCGCCGCCGACGCGCGTCCGGCGCGCGGGTCTGCGGCGCGCCGCGCGGCGCAGTCTGGGATATGCCGCGCGGCGCGGTCAAGAATCGCGCGCCGGGGTGGCGCGCGTCACGCCTGCGTCAGCGCCCGCCGCAGCGCGGGCGGCAGGCGCGCGGCCCCGCCCGACGCATCGACCAGCGCGAGCGTCACCTCGGCCTCAGCCAGCGTCGTCTCGCCGCGCGCGACGCGCTGCTCCATCACCACCGAGGCGCCGCCCAGCCGCGCGAGGCGCGTCTCCACCGTCAGCAGGTCGTCGAACACGGCGGGGCGGCGATAGTCGATCCCGACCCGCGTCACCACGAAGGCCAGTCCCTGCTCCGCCTTCAGCCGCCCCTGATCGACGCCGCGCGCGCGCAGCGCCTCGGTGCGGCCGCGCTCGATGAATTTCAGGTAGTTGGCGTAATAGACCACCCCGCCGAAGTCGGTGTCCTCGTAATAGACCCGCAGCGTCAGGCGGTGCGGCGCCCCGCCACCTGTCACGCCGCCTGGCACGCCGCCTGTCAAGCCTCTGCGCCGCGCAGCTCCAGCGCCAGCGCGTGGACCGGCCCGGCCAGCTCCTCGGCCAGCACCTTGTTGACCGCGCGCTGGCTGGCGACGCGGGACTGGCCGTCGAAGGCGCGGGCGGTCATGCGCACCCGGAAATGCGTCTCGCCGCCCTCGCGCCAGCCGCCGTGTCCGCGATGCTGTTCGCTCTCGTCCAGCACCTCCAGCGCCTGCGGCTGGAACGCCGCCTGTAGTTTTTCGCGCATCGCCGCCGCAACTTTTCCCATTCGCCCGCTTCCCCTGCTTGGCCTGTGCGCGCGCTGCGCTAGACTGACGCCGACAAGAACACCGGAGAGACTGTCGATGCGCGCCCGCTCGCCCCTTGAGTATGACGTCAGCGTGAGCGCCGACAAGGCGCGGCGCGCGCGGCGGCGCGGCGGGCTGAGCGGCGTGGCCGAGAGCGCCGCGCGGCTGTGCGAGGATCCGCAGTGCGACCGCCCCGGCCTCTACCGCGCGCCGAAAGGCCCTGACGATCTCAACAGCTATCGCTGGTTCTGTCTGGATCATGTGCGCGCCTACAACGCGCGCTGGAACTTTTTCGCCAACCTCGACGAGAACGCCTTCGAGGCGCAGACCGAGGCCGCGCGGCTGTGGGAGCGGCCGACCTGGCGCTTCGGGCGTCAGCCGCAGGCGCCGCTGGGCGCCGAGCCGCATGCCGACGGCAGGGCGTGGGAGCGATTCGGCTTCGCCGACCCGCTCGACGTGCTCGGCCAGAACGCCACGCTCAACCCCGGGGCGCGGCGCGCCGACGCGCCGCAGCGGGTGCGCCTGCCGCAAAACGTGATGAGCGCGCTGGAGGTGCTGGGCGCATCCCCCACGGAGAGCCGCGCCGAGATACGGCGCAAGTATCGCGCCATGGTCAAGCGGCTCCATCCCGACATGAACGGCGGCGACCGCCGCGAGGAAGGGCGGCTGCGCCGCGTGCTGTGGGCGTGGGAGCAGGTTAAGGACTGTCGGCGCTTCAAGGCGTAGGCGGCCCCGCCCGGGCGCCTTGCGTCGCCCGCCGCCCGCCCTATGCTGCGCCGCGACCCGAACATGAGGAACACCGCCATGGCCGACGGCGCCAGCACGCCCGATCAAAGTCCGACCGTCGACCTCGACGTGCGCGAGACCTTCGGCATCGACATCGACATGTCGGTGAAGGGCTTCGCGGCGCCGACCGACCGGGTGCCCGGCTTCGACCCCACCTATCGCTTCGACCGCGACACCACGCTGGCGATCCTCGCCGGGTTCGCGCACAACCGGCGCGTGATGATCCAAGGCTATCACGGCACCGGCAAATCGACGCACATCGAACAGGTGGCCGCAAGGCTCAACTGGCCCTGCGTGCGGGTGAACCTCGACAGCCACATCAGCCGCATCGACCTGATCGGCAAGGACGCCATCCGCCTGCGCGACGGGGTGCAGGTGACCGAGTTTCAGGAGGGCATCCTGCCCTGGGCGCTGCGCAACCCCGCCGCCATCGTGTTCGACGAATACGACGCGGGCCGCCCCGACGTGATGTTCGTGATCCAGCGCGTGCTGGAGACCGACGGCAAGCTGACGCTGCTCGACCAGAACACCGTCATCACGCCGCACCCGTATTTCCGGCTGTTCGCCACCGCCAACACGGTCGGCCTCGGCGACACCACCGGGCTCTACCACGGCACTCAGCAGATCAATCAGGGCCAGATGGACCGCTGGTCGCTGGTGGCGACGCTCAACTACCTGCCGCACGCGGCGGAGGTGGACATCGTGCTGGCCAAGTGCCCCGACTATGCCGCCACGCCGCAGGGCCGCACCACGGTCGGGCGCATGGTGACGGTGGCCGACCTGACGCGCTCGGCTTTCATGAACGGCGATCTGTCCACGGTGATGAGCCCGCGCACCGTGATCGCCTGGGCCGAGAACGCGCGCATCTTCGGCGACGTCGGCTTCGCCTTCCGGCTGAGCTTCCTCAACAAGTGCGACGAGCTGGAGCGCCAGACGGTGGCGGAGTTCTATCAGCGCTGCTTTGGCGAGGAACTGCCGGAAAGCGCGGCGAGCGTGTCGCTGGGATAGGGTGGGAGACTTCGTATGACCAAGCGGCTATCACCGATCTATCTTGAAAGACCTCAGGCCGAGGCGACGCCAAAAACGCTGTCGCGTGATGCCTCAGGGAGAAAAAAAATAGTATTCGGCTGGTATGGAGGAAAATTCAGCCATCTCGAATGGCTCTTGCCACTTTTGCCGGATGCCCATCATTATTGTGAGCCATTTGCCGGATCTGCTGCGGTTCTAATCAACAGAGAGCCGAGTGCAGTTGAAACATATAATGATATTGATGGTGAGGTAGTCAACTTTTTCCGCGTTTTGCGCGACAAGCCTGAGGAGATCGCACGAGCGATCGCACTGACGCCGTTTTCGCGTGAAGAATTCTATCTTGCGCTTAATGGTGGCCGGTCCGGCATTAACGACCTTGAGCGCGCGCGCCGCTTTTATGTGCGCGCGCGCCAGACTCGCACGGGTCTTGCGCAAACGGCGACACTGGGACGCTGGGCCAACTGCAAGAACACTACGCGGTCTGGCATGTCGGGCGTCGTGTCGCGCTGGTTGGGCGGCGTCGAGGCGCTGGCCGGTATTGCGGAAAGGCTTGCCCGTGTTCAGATCGAGAACCGACCCGCGCTCGATATCATCCGACTTTACGACGCTTCCGGCACGTTTTTCTACTGCGACCCACCATACCTGCACACGACGCGCGGCGACGCAAAGGCTTATGGTTTTGAGATGCTGGATGATGAGCATATAGCTCTCGCCGTTGCGCTTGGCCGTGTCGAGGGAAAAGCTGCCGTTTCCGGATATCGGTGTGACCTGATGGACACCCTGTATAAGTCGTGGCGGCGTTACGATGCACCCGGAAAAAGCGCGCATTCTATAAAGAAGATACGTTATGAATGCCTCTGGATGAACTACTGATTCGCCATGGGACGTGTTCTCGATTATAGTGCAGCGCTCAGCGAGCTTGAGAATCAGTTTGGTTTTGCGCAAACTGAAATTAAAGATCCAGATTTTCACGATCATGTTTTAGTGGACACGATGACGCAAGTCTTGATGAAATCTACCACCCAAGCTTTTCGCGAAGCTCTGCTTGGCTGTTGCGTCGCACGGATACTGGACAAGGACATCGACATTCGCCTTCCTTACATGAATCAAGGCGAATATGCCTTCAATGGGCGAACGCTTGACGAGAAGGTAATCAATCCATTTCTTCGCGATAAGGAGATGCCCTGCTCTAAAGGTCCATATCTATCTGCGCTGCGGCGAAATATCAGGCTCATCCCTGAAACTGCTTTAGGCCTTCGCGACAAAAAAGCCTTCGAAGCTATGCTTGAATTTATCGAGCATTTGCGCAGTGCTTCAATTTCGGACGCGCAAGCAATGCTACGCACACTGCTTCGTGGTTTCATATCTCTGCGAAATGCGGCGTCTGTGCCGCTTGTCCACGTCAACCGCTTGAGTCTTGATCAGCACATCGATCTGGCGCGATCCCTGCTTGCGACGCCCAGCGGCGGTCTGTTTCCAGTGTTGCTTTGCGTGGCTGCGCTTCGGGCGTTGGATGGGCGTTTCCAGCTTGGCTGGAGCATCGACTGGCAGGGCATCAATGTTTCGGATGCGGCGAGCGGCGTGGGGGGCGATGTGACCGTCAGGCGCGAAGGGACGGTCCTGTTGTCAATCGAGATCACAGAACGCCCCATCGATGGCGCGCGTGTGCGGGCGACATTTGCGACCAAGATCGCCCCGAGCGCTCAGAACGATTATATCTTCTTGCACGGTGCCGCCCCGCCGACCGAAGATGCGCGCGCGGCGGCCCGCGCGTATTTCGCGCAGGGACATGATATTTCGTTAATTGATCTAACCGCTTGGCTGGTTCCTATGCTTGGCTCTATCGGCCCGGCGGGAAGATCGACGTTCACCCGGAATATTGTGGAGCTGCTTTCTTCAGTGGACATAAAAACCGATATGAAAGTTGCGTGGAATGATCGGGTGAGAAAGGTCATAACCCCATGACCGGCAAGGCCGACAACCCCGCGGAGCCGTTCAAAAAGGCGCTGGCGGAGGCGACGCGGGCGCTGGCGGGCGACGCCGATCTGGGCGTGACCTATTCCGCCGACCCGCCGGGCCTGTCCAACGACACGCTGCGCCTGCCGATGGTGTCGCGCAAGATGACGCGGGCGGAGGTGATGCTGGCGCGCGGCGCCGCCGACGCCGCCGCGCTGCGGCTGCGCTATCACGACGACGCCGCCCACGCCCGCTATGCGCCGCCGGGCGAGATGGCGCGCGCGATCTATGACGCCTGCGAGAAGGCGCGCTGTGAGGCGCTGGGCGCGCGCGCCATGCCGGGCGTCGGCGACAACCTCGACGCCCGGCTTGCCGACGAGGCGAATCGGCGCGGCTTCGAGATGATGCGCTCGGTCGACGATGCGCCGCTGGCCGAGGCCGCCGCCAGCGCCCTGCGCGCGCAGATCTCGGGCCGCGCCACGCCGCCGGGCGCCGCTAATGTGCAGGCGCTGTGGCAGGGGTTTCTCGACGACAAGGCTGCCGACAGCCTGCCCCGGATGGCCGAGGCCGCCGAGGATCAGGCGGCCTTCGCCAGGGCCGCCCGCCGGGTGATCGCCGATCTGGGCTACGCCGACCAGCTGGGCGAAGACCCCGACGCCGAGGACGACGCCGAACCGGAGGAAGGCGAGGACGACGCCGAGGATCAGCCCTCCGAGGAGGGCGGCGAGGACGAGCAGGAGCAGCCCGAGGATCAGGAATACGCCCCCGACGACCAGCGCAGTCAGGAGAGCAGGCAGGCTTCGGCGGATGTTTCGTTCGACGAGATGGACGACGCCGACGACGACGCCGAGGCGGCGCAGGACGACGAGGGCGACATGCCGCCGCCGCCGCCGCCCGCGCCCGACAGCGAGGCCAGCCCCGATTACAAGGTGTTCTCGAAGGCGGCGGACGAGATGGTGACGGCGGAGGCGCTGTGCGACGAGGCCGAGCTCGACCGGCTGCGCGGCTATCTCGACAAGCAGCTTGAGCCGCTGAAGGGCGCGGTGTCGCGGCTGGCCAACAAGCTGCAGCGCCGCCTTCAGGCCCAGCAGAACCGCGCGTGGCGCTTCGATCTCGAGGAAGGCATCCTCGACGCCGGGCGGCTGGCGCGCGTGGTGGTCAGCCCGACCACGCCGCTCAGCTTCAAGGTCGAGAAGGACACCGAATTCCGCGACACCGTGGTGACGCTGCTGCTCGACAACTCCGGCTCGATGCGCGGCCGCCCGATCTCGATCGCCGCGATTTGCGCCGACGTGCTGGCGCGCACGCTGGAGCGCTGTCAGGTCAAGGTCGAGATCCTCGGCTTCACCACGCGGCAGTGGAAGGGCGGCCAGGCGCGCGAGGCGTGGCTGAAAGCGGGCCGCCCCGCCAATCCGGGGCGGCTGAACGACCTGCGCCACATCATCTACAAGGCGGCCGACGCGCCGTGGCGGCGGGCGCGGCGCAACCTTGGGCTGATGATGCGCGAGGGGCTGCTCAAGGAGAACATCGACGGCGAGGCGCTGGAATGGGCGCACAAGCGGCTCCAGAACCGGCCCGAGCAGCGCAAGATCCTGGTGGTGATCTCGGACGGCGCGCCGGTGGATGATTCGACGCTGTCGGTGAACCCCTCGAATTATCTGGAGCGCCACCTGCGCGACGTGATCGCGATGATCGAGCGGCGGCGCGCGGCGGATCTTATCGCCATCGGGATCGGCCACGACGTGACCCGCTATTACAGCCGCGCGGTCACCATCACCGACGTCGAGCAGCTGGCCGGCGCGCTCACCGAACAGCTCGCCGCGCTGTTCGAGGCGACGCCGGGGGACGGGGCGCGGCGGCGGCGGCGCGCGGGCGGCGGGCGCGCCGCGTGAGGCGCATCGCCGATGACAAGATCGTGCGCCAATTTCGTGTCGCGGCGCGATATGTATTTCCCTATCTGTGGAATAGAGCAGATGCCTCGCGCGTTGTGCGCTAAAGTGAAGACGACACGACAGGGAGCTGGCGGATGCGGACGATCGGACTGGCGGGGGTGCTGCTCGGCTGTGCGCTGACCGCGCCTGCGGTCGCGCAGACGGCGTCGCCCGGTCTTGTGCCGACCTTCGACGTGACGGTGCGCGGCGGCGCCGACGCGCCGGTGCGCATCGGCCATTTCACCCCGCGCGTCGCCGCCGCCGAGGCGCTGCGATCCTCCGCCATCGCGGCGGACGAACGGGGCCGGGTGCTGGCTCTGGGCGCGCGCTGGGATGAGGTGGTGGAGCGGGCGCTCGGTTTCGACGCCGGGCTTGGGCTGTCCGGCGCTTTGCTGATGGACGACGCCGCCCGCGCGACCGAGGGCGTCGCCTTCGGTGCGACGGTGAGCGCGCTGGGCGTCGATCTGAGCGGGCGCTACGCCCGGCGCGACGGCGCCGACGACGACACGGTATCGTTCGGCGCGAGGGTGGCCGCAGGCGCATGGACGCTCGGCGGCGCGGTGTCGCTGGGCGTCGAGACCGGCGCAGGCGCAGGCGCGCAACCCGGGGCCAGCGTCGAGGCGTCCTATGCCCTGACGCCTGGCCTTCGCGTCGGCGGCGTGGTGGCGTTCGGCGACGACGCGCAGGCGCCGAACAACGCCGCCGATGCGCGCGACGCGGGCGCCGTGTCGGCGGGCATGTCGATGCGGCTGGACTTCTAACCGCGTCGTCCATGCGCTAAGTCCCGCTGTGACGATGTCGTTTCGGGGGACGCGATGCAGCTTGAGCGGATCAGGGCGCGGATTGCGGCGGCGGCGGTTGCGGCGGGGCGCGATCCGGGCGCCGTCACGCTGATCGCGGTCTCCAAGGTTCAGCCGCTCGCGCGCGTCGAGGCGGTGCTGGACGCCGGCCAGCGCGTGTTCGGCGAGAACCGCGTGCAGGAGGCGGCGGGCAAGTGGCCCGCGCTGACGGCGCGCTATCCCGGCGTCGCGCTGCACCTGATCGGCCCGTTGCAGACCAACAAGGCGCGGCAGGCGGTGGCGCTGTTCGACGCGATCCAGACGCTGGATCGTGCGAAACTGGCGGCGAAGCTGGCCGACGCCATGGCCGCCACGGGCCGCGCGCCGACGCTGTTCGTGCAGGTCAACACCGGGGCGGAGCCGCAAAAGGCGGGCGTGTCTCCCGCCGGGGCCGACGCCTTCATCGCCGCCTGCCGCGCCGAGTACGGCCTGACCGTCGCCGGGCTGATGGCGATACCGCCCGACGGCGAAAACCCGGTTCCGCATTTCGCGCTGCTGCGCGCGATCGCCGAACGCAACGGCGTGGCGGGTCTGTCGATGGGCATGAGCGGCGATTTCGAGGCGGCGATCGCGGAGGGCGCGACCCATGTGCGGGTCGGCTCGGCGCTGTTCGGCGCGCGGACGGACGCGCCGCCCGATCCCGCCCGCGCCGCTTCGGCGGCGCGATGATCCGGGCGGCGGACCCGCTTTCGGTCGGCGATCCCGAGGCGCGCGGGCGCTGGGTGCGGCTGCGCACCCTCATCACTCTGCGCTGGGTCGCGCTGGCGGGGCAGGCGGCGGCGGTGGCGGCGGCGGCGTTCGGCTTCGGCTTTGCGCTGCCGGTGGGGTGGTGCTTTGCGGTCATCGTGGTCCCGGCGCTGGTCAACATGGTGCTGACGCGGCTGCACCCGGCCTCGAAACGGCTCAATGAGCGCGACGCGATGCTGTCGCTGCTGTTCGACATCACCCAGGCCTCGACGCTGCTGGCGCTGACCGGCGGGCTGACCAACCCGTTCGCCGTGCTGCTGCTGGCCCCGGTGACCATCGCGGCGTCGGTGCTGACGCTGCGCTCGACGCTGATCCTCGCGTCGGCGGCGATGGCGGCGACCACGCTGCTGCTGGTGGCGCACCGCCCGCTGATCTTTGCGGATGGCGCCACGCTGCGCCCGCCCGACCTTTATCTGCTGGGCATCTGGGCGGCGATCACCGTCGGCATCGTGTTCACGGCGGTCTATACCCGGCGCATCGGCATGGAGACCGCGCGCATGGCCGATGCGCTGTCGGCGGCGCAGCTGGCGCTGGCGCGTGAGCAGCGGCTGACCGCGATCGGCGCGCTGGCGGCGGCGGCGGCGCATGAACTGGGCACGCCGCTCGCCACCATCAAGCTGATCTCGGGGGAACTGGCGCGCGAGCTGAAGAACCAGCCCGAACACGCCGAGGATCTGGCGCTGCTGCGCGCCCAGGCCGACCGCTGCCGCGAGATCCTGCGCGACCTCAGCGAAGGCGGGCGCAGCGACGCGCACATGGAGCATGCCCCGCTGCTGACGGTGATGGAGGAGGCCGCCGGTCCGCACCGCCTGCGCGGCAAGACCGTGGTGTTCCGCATCAACGGCGCCCCGGCCTCGGAGGCGGGCGAGGCGCAGCCGATGCTGGCGCGCCGCCCCGAGATCATCCAGGGGCTGCGCAATCTGGTGCAGAACGCGGTGGATTTCGCGGCGACGACGATCTGGGTGGATGCGCGCGAGCGCGAATCCACCCTGCGCATCGCGGTTTCCGACGACGGGCCCGGCTTCAAGCCCGAGGTGCTGTCGATGCTGGGCGATCCTTACGTCACCACGCGGGGCCGCAGCCGCAAGCCCGAGCACGACGGCGCCTATCAGGGCATGGGCCTTGGACTGTTCATCGCCAAGACGCTGCTTGAGCGCAGCGGCGCGCGGGTGGTGTTCACCAATGGCGCGGGCGGCGCCGACCCCGGCGGCGCGGTGGTGGCGGCGATCTGGCCGCGCGACGCGGTGATCGCCGAGCGCGCCGAGCGCCGCCCCGCCCTCGGCCCCAATCCGCGCTTTGAACGCAACACCGCGCAGGGCATTTGAGCGCACAATCCAAGATTGTGTTCTGATCCTTGTGCGGGTGCGCCATAGTTTAGCCGCAAATTGCTTTCGACGCGGGGCAGGGGGCGCAGTGGTCAACGTGACGGAGCGACAGCCGCGCGAAGTTGAGGGCCCGCTCCGCGCCGCCGGCGGCGCGGCCGCGCGGGTCGTGTCCGCGCTGCTGGGCTGGATCGGGGCCGGGACGGCGGGCGATCCGCCGCCGGCGCTGGTCGCGATCCGCCTGTCCCGCGATCGGGTCGTCGCCGCCTCCGCCTCGGCGCGCGCGTTGTTTGCGGAGGCCGCGCAGCGGGGGGCGCCGGCGACGCTGCTGCGCGAAAAGCTCGCGCTCAGCGACGCGGTGGCGGCGCAGGCGCTCGACGCGCTCATCGTGCGTGGGGTCGCGTTCCGGCGGCGCGTGCGGCTTGAGGGCGAGGGGGTGTTCGACCTCACCGCCGAGCCGACCGGCGGCGACTGTCTGCTGGTGTTCACCGACATCACCGCGCACGCGGCGGCGCTGACGGCGGCGGAGAGCGAGGCGGCCGCGGCGCGCGCCGAGGCGGCGGCGCTGCGCGCGGCGCTGGACGCGGCGCAGGCGCCGGTCTGGCGGCGCACGGCGGCGGGCGAGACGGTCTGGGCCAGCAGGGCGGCTCAGGGCCAGGAGGGCGGGACGCCGCCGGCGGACGCGGCGATCGTTCCCATTTCCGCTGAGGGCGGCGACGTGCTGGCCGTCGCTGCGAACGCTGCGAACGGTGCGGCCACCGGCGCGCAGGGCGCGGTGCTGAGCCGCTTTGTCGAGACCGTGACCGAGACCTTCGCCCAGTTGCGCACCGGTCTCGCCATCTATGACCGCTCGCGCCGTCTGACGCTGGCCAACCCTGCGGTCGCCGAGCTGTTCGGCGCCGACCCGGCGTGGTTCGCCGCCCGCCCCACCCTGCGCGAGACGCTCGACCGGCTGCGCGAGGCGCGCCAGCTGCCCGAGCAGGCCGATTATCCCGCCTGGCGCGCGCAGCTTTTCACCCTGTTCGACGACGTGTCGAAGGCGTCTTACGAGGAGCGGTGGGAGCTGCCGGACGGGCGCAGCATCCATGTGGTCGGCAAGCCCCATTCGCTGGGCGGCATCGCCTTCATCTTCGAGGATGTGACCGAGGCGATCGCCATGCAGCGCTGGCGCTCGACGGCGGTGGAGGTGCGCCGCGCCACGCTCGACACGCTGGCCGACGGCGTGGTGGTGCTGGGGCCGGACGGCCAGACCCGCATGGCGAACCCGGCCTTCACGGCGTTGTGGCGGCTGGGCGCCCAGTTCGACGACGCGCCGCGCCACGTCTCCGACATCGCCGCCGCCTGCCGCCCGCTGACCGGCGCGGACCCGGTGTGGGAGCGCATCCGCGAAGCGGTCTCGGGCGTCGGCGCGCGGGCGCCGTGGAGCGGGCGGGTCAGCCTGTCCAGCGGGCGCATCCTGATGGCGCGGATCGCGCCGATGCCCGACGGCTCGACGCTGGCGGTGTTCTCCGACATCACCGACAGCGAGCGCATCGCGCATGCGCTGCGCGAGCGGGCCGACACGCTGGAGAGCGCCGCCGACATGCGCAACGCGCTGCTCGACCAGATCTCGCACCGGCTGCGCACGCCGCTGAACGCGATCATCGGGTTTGCGGAACTGCTGCTGGAGAATCGCGTCGGCGCGGTGTCGCAGGCGCAGCGCAGCTATCTGGAGAACATCCGCGAAGCCTCCGACGGGCTGCTGGAGGGGATCGAGAGCCTCGCCGACGTGGTCTCGACCGGCTCGCGCGCCGCCGGTCTGCAGGTCAACGAGGTGTCGCTCATGGCGGTGCTGCGCGGCGCCGCCGGGTTGCTGGAGCGGCGGCTGCGCGAGCGCGACGCGACGATCGACCTCAGCGCCGTGCCCGAGGACGCGACGATGCGCGGCGATCCGGCGCGGATTCGTCAGCTGCTGTTCAACATGCTGGCGCACGCCGCCGCCGTCGCCGCGCCGGGCGAGATGCTGGCGGCAGGGGCGGCGCATCACGACGACCTCACCGAGATCTGGTGCGCCTGCTCCGGCCTCGGCGCGGCGGACGCAGGCTCGCCGAGTCTGACGCTGGCGCGGCGCGCGGCGGAGCTGCATGGCGGCGAGATCGTGGTCAGCGCCGACTCGGCGCGCGTCGTGTGTCGGCTTGCCGACGTGTGATCGGGCCCGGCGCCCGCCGCCGCATTGCGGGGCTTTCGGCGGCGCGCGGCCCGCGCTAGACCGTGGCGCATGGCCGAGCCGGATCCGATCACCCTGCCGCTGCCCGACCCGCGCGCGACCGAGCGCGTCGGCGCCGCGCTGGCGCGCGCGCTGCGCCCCGGCGACAGCGTGCTGCTGCAAGGCCCGCTCGGGGCGGGCAAGACGGCGCTGGCGCGCGCGGTGATCGCGGCGCGGCTTGGGGCTGCGGCGGGCGACATCCCCTCGCCGACCTACACGCTGACGCAGGTCTATGACGATGGCGCAGCCGAGATATGGCATGCCGATCTTTATCGCCTCACCGACCCGGCGCAGGTGTGGGAGCTTGGGCTGACCGAGGCGTTCGACGAGGCGATCTGTCTTGTTGAGTGGCCTGAGCGCCTCGGCCCGCTGGCGCCGCGCCGCGCGCTGCGCGCCGCGCTGGACTTCGACGCGGGCGCGGGAGACGCGGGCGAGAGGGGGGCGGGCGAGGGGCGCACCCTGACGCTCACGCCGCTGGGCGCGGGATGGGAGGCGGCGCTGGACGCCGCCCGCAGCGCGTGAGCGGTCGCGCGACGGCGGCGCGCGCCTTCCTCGCCGCGGCGGGCTGGGGCGGCGCGCAGGTCGCGGCGATGGCGGGCGACGCCTCGCCCCGGCGCTATTGGCGGCTGAGCGGCGGGCCGGGCGGCGCGGGCGCGGTGCTGATGGACGCCGACCCCGCGCAGGGCGAGGAGGTGCGCCCCTTCGCCGCGATGACCGGCTGGCTGCGCGCAGAGGGGTTCAGCGCGCCGGACATCTGCGCGCTCGACGCCGAGGCGGGGTTCGCGCTGCTGGAGGATCTTGGCGACGCGCTGTTCGCGCGGGTCTGCGCGCGCGATCCGGCCCTTGAGGGCGCGCTCTACGCGGCCGCCGTCGAGGCGCTGGCGGCGCTGCACGCGCTGGCGCCGCCGCGACAGGTCTCCGGCTGGGGCTGCGTCCACGCGCCGCCGCCCTATGACGCCGCGATGCTGGCGCGCGAGACGCGGCTGGCGGCGGACTGGTGGGCGCCGTCGGCGGGCGCGACGCTGAGCGCAGACGCGAAGGCGGAGTTCGCGGCGCTGGCGGCGGCGGCCACCGCCGATGCGGCGCAGGACCGGCGCGCGCTGGCGCTGGTGGATTTTCACGCCGAAAACCTGCTGTGGCTGCCCGGTCGCGCGGGCGTGGCGCGGGTGGGGCTGCTCGATTATCAGGACGCGCGCATCGGGTCGCCCGCCTATGATCTGGTCTCGCTGCTGGGCGACGCGCGGCGCGACGTGGGCGTGGCGGCGGCGATGCGCGCCGCCTACGCCGCCACGCAAGGTCCGGGCTTTGACGCGGAGAGCTTTGCGCGCGACGCCGCCGCGTTGTCGGCGCAGCGCTGTCTCAAGATCATGGGCGTGTTCGCGCGGCTGGCGCGGCGCGACGGCAAACCGGGGCATCTGGCGCATCTGCCGCGCGTGTGGCGGGTGTTGTGGGAAGATCTGCGCCACCCGGCGCTGGCGCCGCTGGCGGCCTGGGTGGCGCGCTGGCTGCCCGCGCCGGACGCGGCGGCGCTGGCGCGGGTGCGGAGCCCCGGCGGGTGAGCGCGCCGCAGGCCGCGATGGTGCTGGCGGCGGGTTTCGGCACGCGGATGCGCCCGCTCACCGACCATCGCCCCAAGGCGCTGCTGGAGGTCGCCGGGCGCACGCTGCTCGACCTCGCCATCGACGCCTGCGCGGCGGGCGGGGCGGGCCGCGTGGTGGTGAACGTGCATTATCTGGCCGATCAGGTGCGCGCGCATCTGGCCGGGCGGACGGCGCCCGAGATCGTGATCTCCGATGAAAGCGACGCGATCCTTGAGACCGGCGGCGGGCTGCGCCGCGCGCTGCCGCTGCTGGGGGCGGCGCCGTTCCTCGCGGTGAACGCCGACGCGGTCTGGACCGGCCCGGCACCCGCGCCCGCGCTGGCGCAGGCGTGGGACGGCGCGCGGATGGACGCGCTGCTGCTGCTCGTGCGGCGCGCCGACGCGCTGGCCTATGGACGCGCGGGCGATTTCTCGCTGGGGCCGGACGGGCGGCCCGCGCGGCGCAGCGGCGACAGCGCGCCCTTGGTCTATACCGGCGCGCAGATCGTGGCGCCGCGCGCCTTCGACGACGCGCCAGAGGGAGCGTTCTCGATGAACCTGATCTGGGACCGGCTGCTGGCGCGCGGGCGGCTGTTC
>Ga0210024_1002750_pt1 | contig 14927 bp, 14 predicted proteins | sample CryGeymeta201525_FD_183988 | JGI IMG/M metagenome (GOLD analysis project Ga0210024, IMG submission 183988) | Groundwater microbial communities from Crystal Geyser aquifers in Utah, USA - Crystal Geyser metaG 2015-25 (SPAdes) (version 2) | ecosystem: Environmental > Aquatic > Deep subsurface >... | reverse complement strand
CCGCGCGCGCGGGCTCCAGCAGCGCGAGGAGCGGGGCATAGCCCATCCGCATCCCCCGGCACTGCGCCATGCCCTCGGCTCTGGTCACGATCACCGGGACGGGGCGCCAGCGGTCGTCGGGGTCGGGCGCCATGGTCAGCACCGCCTGCACGGCGCCGGTCTCAAGCAGACGCTCCGCCAGCCGCGTCGCGATCCCGGTCCATTGCGCGCCCTCGCGCGGCGGCTTCAGCCGGGCGCGGACCATGCGGCGGAACGGGCCGAAGTGCAGCTCGTCAGGCTTCGCGGGGTCGCGCGCGCGGCCGTGAACCCGCGCCTCCATCGCCGGATAGTCGGGCGCGATGAACTGGCAGGCGGTCGCGCAGACCCTGGGGTTCGCCATCCGCGACACGCCGCAGTCGGTGCACAGCCGCCTTGGCGCGGCGTCGGGGCGCAAGCGGGGGGCTAGGACCGGCGGGGGATCGGCGTCGAGCATGGCGGCTTTCCTCTCTGCCCCTCCAGCTTCGCGCGCCGCGCGGCCCGCGTCGAGCGCGCCTTTGGTCGCTGCGCGGGGGGCGGCGGCCCCGTTGCCGCCGGCGCGCATTCTGTGCCACGGTCGCGCCGCCGTGTTCAGCCTCGGGGAAAGCCATGGACCGCCGCGCCTTCGTAACCGCCGCCGCCGCCGCGCCGACGGCGCTCGCCGCTCCCGCGCTGGCGCAGGCGCCGATCAAGGCGACCCTGGCCGGCGCGTTTCCGCGCGGGATGCCGGGCGTGGGCGTCAGCGCCGAGCGGCTGGCGAAGCGGCTGACCGAACTTTCGGACGGGCGGCTTGAGGTCAGCTATTTCGGCGGCGGCGAACTTGTGCCGCCGTTCGGCGTGTTCGACGCGGTGTCGAGCGGCGCGGTCCAGTTCGGCCACACCGCGCCCTATTTCGCCGTCGGCCAGGTGCGCGCGGCGATGTATTTCACCACCATGCCCTATGGCCTGATGCAGGAGGAGTTGTCGGGCTGGCTGCGCTTTGGCGGCGGTCAGGCGCTGTGGGAGGAGGCCTATGCGCCGTTCGGCGTGCGGCCGTTCTACGCGGGCGGCTCGGGCACGCAGGCGGGCGGGTGGTTCCGCAAGCCCATCGGCGGCCTTGACGACCTGCAGGGCCTCAAGATGCGCATCGCGGGCCTCGGCGGCGACGTGATGAAGAAGATCGGCGTCGCCACCGTGCTGACGCCGCCCGCCGAGATCTTTCCCGCGCTGCAATCGGGCGTGGTCGATGCGGCGGAGTTCGTGGGGCCGTGGAACGATCTGGCGCTCGGCCTCTACAAGGTCGCGCCCTATTACTACATGCCCGCGTTCCATGAGCCGGGGCCTGCGCTGGAGTGCATCGTCAACACGGCGTTCCACGACGGCCTGTCGCCGCACCTGAAGCGCGTGATCGAGGCGGCGGCGATGGCGACGGCGGAGGAAACTTACGCCGACTTCCGCCACCACAACACCCGCGTGCTGCGCGAACTGGTGGACAAGGGCGTGACCGTGGCCGCCTTCCCCGGGGACGTGGTCGCGGCGCTGGGCGCGGCGGCGCGCGCGGTGATCGCGGCCTATCCGGCGGGCGACGCGATGTCGGAGAAGATCCACGACGCCTATATCGCCCATGTGCGCGACTGCGCGGCTTACGGCGCGGCGATGGAGGGGCGGATGTACGCCGACCGCGCGGAGGTGTGGCGCGCATGAGGCGGGGCGCGGCGACCAGAGCGGGCGGCGCGCTGGCGGCGACGGCGGCGGCGGTGCTGATCCTCGACCGGCTGACCAAGTGGCTGGTGGTCGAGGCGATGGACTTGCGCAGCGTCGGCGTGATCGAGGTCTGGCCGGGCTTCGTCTCGCTGCGCATGGCGTGGAACCGGGGCATGAATTTCGGCATCCTGTCGAGCGACCTCGACTTCGCGCGCTGGGGGCTGGCGGGGCTGGCCGCGGCGATCAGCATCGGCGTCGCGGTCTGGGCGCTGCGGCGCGGCCAGCGCTGGTTCAGTCTGGGCGCGGGCGCGCTGATCGGCGGGGCGCTCGGCAACGCGTGGGACAGGGTCCAGCACGGCGCCGTGGCGGATTTTCTCAACGTCACCTGCTGCGGCGTGGTCAATCCCTTCGCCTTCAACGTGGCGGACGTGGCGATCTTCGCGGGCGCGGCGGCGCTGGCCTTTGCGCCGCACCCCGCCGCGCATCGCGCATGAGGCGCGGGACGCGATGCGTTTGACGCGCGTTGCGCGCGGGGCGCAGCGAGAGTAAATGATAGCCCCATGATGAGACAGCCGCCGCACCGCACCGTCGCCCGCCTCGGTCTGACCGTCGCCGTCGCGCTCAGCCTCGGCGCCTGCGCCGGCAGCAAGGGGATGCGCGAGTCGATGGGCCTCGCCGCGCCGCCGCCCGACGAATTCATGGTGGTGGCGCGCGCGCCGCTGGAGCTGCCGCCCGACCTCTCCGCCCTGCCGACGCCGCAGCCCGGCGCGCCGAGCCGGGTGGAGCCGAACCCGCGCGCCGAGGCGCAGGCGGCGCTGATGGGCGACGAGGTCTCCGCTGCGCCCGCCGCCGCGCCGACCGCAGGCGAGGCCGCGCTGCTCTCCGCCGCCGGGGCCGGGCCGCAGAACGCCGAAGTCCGCGAACAGATCGCGCAGGACGAGTCGGCCACGCCCACCCGCCGCTTTGGCCTCACCAGCCTGTTTGGCCGCAAGATCGTGCAGGATCCGGAGGCCGAGGCCGAGCGGCTGTCGCCGGAGGCCGAGGCCGAGCGGCTGCAACGCGAGGGGCTGCCCGCGCCCGCCGCGCCGTCGGCGCCCTGAGCCGCACGCCGCCGCGCGGCTTGCCCCCGCGCCGCGCGCGCTTATCTCCTGAGCACTCGGGCGCTGGGGCGCCGCAACCGATGGGGTTTCGCATGGGGCTGATCACGCCATGGCGCGGCGCGGCTGTCGCGCTCTCGCTGCTCGCAGGCGCGGCGGCGGCGCAACAGGGGCCGAGGGTGACCGCCTTCACGCTGGAGAACGGCATGGAGGCGGTGGTGATCGAGGATCACCGCGCGCCGGTCGTGACGCACATGGTCTGGTATCGCGTCGGCGCGGCGGATGAGCCGCAGGGCGCCTCCGGCGTCGCGCATTTCTTCGAGCACCTGATGTTCAAGGGCACCGAGACCATTCCCGAAGGCGCGTTCTCCAAGATCGTCGCCGAGAACGGCGGGCAGGACAACGCCTTCACCTCGCGCGACTACACCGCCTATTTCCAGCGCATCGCCGCCGACCGGCTCGAGACGGTGATGGCGATGGAGGCGGACCGGATGCGCAATCTGGTGCTGTCGGAAAACGCCGTCGAGACCGAGCGCAAGGTGATCCTGGAGGAGCGCAGCCAGCGCACCGACAACAACCCCGGCGCGCTGTTTTCCGAACAGATGTCGGCCACGCTCTACCTCAACCACCCCTACCGCGTGCCCGTGATCGGCTGGCGCGCGGAGGTCGAGACGCTGTCGCGCGACGCGGCGCTGGACTTCTACCGGCGCTATTACGCCCCCGACAACGCGATCCTGGTGGTGGCGGGCGACGTGGACCCCGCCGGGGTGAGGCGGCTGGCCGAGACGCACTATGGCCCTGTCGCCCCCTCCGGCGCGCCGCGCGCGGTGCGCCCGCAGGAGCCGCCGCATCTGGCGCCGCGCCGCATCGAGATGCGCGACGCCCGCGTGCGCCAGCCCTATGTGCAGCGGCAGTATCTGGTTGCCTCGCGCGTGTCGGGCGCGGCGGAGGACGCGGCGGCGCTGAGCGTTCTGGCGGAGGTGCTGGGCGGCTCCGGCGTCACCTCACGGCTGGCGCAAAGCTTGCAGCTCGATCAGGGGATCGCGATCGGCAGCGGCGCCTACTACGCCGCCGGTTCGCTCGACGCCTCGGAATTCGGCGTCTATGGCGCGCCCGCCGAGGGTGTGGCGCTTGAGACGGTGGAGGCCGCCATCGACGCGGTGCTGGCGACGCTGGCGGCGGAAGGGCCGACGGAGGAGGAACTCGCCCGCGCCCGCGCCGGGATCGCGGCGTCCGAGATCTATGCGCAGGACAGCGGCGCCGGGCTGGCGCGGCGCTATGGCGCGGCGCTGGCGGTGGGCCTGAGCCTCGACGAGGTCGAAGCATGGCCGGAGCGGCTGAAGGCCGTGACGGCCGAGGACGTGCGCCGCGCAGCGGGCCTCTTGCGGCGTGAGGCGTCGGTGACCGGCTGGCTGATGGGGCTGGACGCGGAAGGAAAACAGGGATGATCGCGATGCGCGCGCTGGCGCTATCAAGCGCGTTCGCCGCCGCCCTGCTCGCGGCGCCGGTCCAGGCGACCGCGCCGGTGCAGGTGCTGACCTCGCCGGGCGGCGTCGGCTATTGGCTGGTCGAGGAGCACGCCATCCCCATGGTGGCGCTGGAGATTTCCTTTGAGGGCGGCGCCGCGACCGACCCCGAGGCGCAAACCGGCGCGGCGCGGTTCCTGTCGGCGATGCTCGACGAGGGCGCGGGCGATCTCGACTCGGTGGCGTTCTCGACGCAGGCGCAGTTGCTGGCGGCGAATTTTTCGTTCTCCGCCGGGCGCGACGATTTCTCGGTGTCGGCGCGGATGCTGAGCGACAACCTTGAGGACAGCGTCGCGCTCTTGCGGCTGGCGCTGACGGCGCCGCGCTTTGACCCAGAGCCGCTGAGCCGGGTGCGCGGGCAGATCCTGTCCTCGATCCGCTCCGACGAGGCCGACCCCAACGCGCTGGCCTCGAAGGCGTGGTTTGCGGCGGCGTTTCCCGACGATCCCTATGGGCGCCCGCGCGACGGGACGCTGGAGACGATGGCGGCGCTGACCGCGGACGACCTGCGCGCGGCCCATGCGCGGCTGCTGACGCGCGGCGGCGCGCGGGTGGGCGTGGTCGGCGCCATCGGCGCGGACGCGGCGGGGGCGATGGTGGATGCGCTGCTCGGCGCCCTGCCCGCCGACCCGCCCGCGCCGCTGGCCCCGGTGACGATTGCGGGCGCGGCGGGCGTGACGGTGATCCCGTTCGACGCGCCGCAATCGACGGTGATCTTCGGCCACGAAGGCCCGCTGCGCGACGACCCCGACTTCATCCCCGCCTATGTGATGAACCACATCCTGGGCGGCGGCGGGTTTTCCTCGCGCCTGACGACCGAAGTGCGCGAAAAGCGCGGGCTGGCCTATTCGACCTACGCCTACCTCGCACCGCTCGACCGCGCCGGGCTGTACATGGGCGGCGTCGGCACCGCCAACGAACGGGTGGCCGAATCGCTCGACGTGATCCGCGACGAATGGCGGCGGATGGCGGAGGAAGGCGTCAGCGCGGAGGAGTTGCGCAAGGCGAAGCAATACCTCACCGGCGCCTGGCCGCTGCGATTCGACGGCAACGCGAAGATCGCCGCGATGCTGGTCGGGCTGCAGCAGGACGGCTTTGGCCCGGAGTATCTCGATCAGCGCAACGGGCTGGTCGAGGCGGTGACGCAGGAAGACATCGCCCGCGTCGCGGCCAGATGGCTGAAGCCCGATGCGCTGCGTTTCGTCGTGGTCGGCCAGCCGGAGGGCCTGCCCGCCATCCAGTAGCGTCGGCGGCGCGCTCATGCTATTGCTTGTGGCATGAGCGCCCCCTACCCCAACATACCGGATCATGAGCCGCGAATCCGGCGTCTTTCCGAGACGGCGGCCAACCGCATAGCCGCCGGCGAGGTGATCGAGCGCCCGGCGGCGGCGGTCAAGGAACTGGTTGAGAACGCGCTGGATGCGGGCGCGCGGCGCATCGACATCGCCATCGCCGAGGGCGGCGCGGCGCTGATCCGGGTGGGCGACGACGGCGGCGGCATGACGGCGGCGGAGTTGCCGCTGGCGCTGGAGCGGCACGCGACCTCCAAGATCGACGGCGCCGACCTGCTCGACATCCGCAGCTTCGGCTTTCGCGGTGAGGCGCTGCCCTCGATGGCCGCCGTCTCGCGGCTGCGGCTGGTCAGCCGGGCGGAAGGCGACGCGCAGGCTTGGGAGATCGCGGCCGAGGGCGGCGCAGTTGGCCCCGTGCGGCCTGCGGCGCGGGGCAAGGGCACCGAGGTCGCGCTGCGCGATCTGTTCTACGCCACGCCCGCGCGGCTGAAATTCCTGCGCGCCGAGCGCACCGAACGCGCCGAGATCGTCGAGGCGGTCAGGCGGCTGGCGCTGTCGGCCCCCGCAGTCGCCTTCAGCTTGCGCGACGTGAGCGAGGGCGGCGAGGGGCGGGTTCTGTTCGAGGCGCCGCCGGAGACCGGAGACCTGTTCGACGCGCGGCTGGCGCGGCTGCGGCGGATCCTCGGCGCGGGCTTCGCCGAGAACGCGGTGCGGGTGGAGGCCGAGCGCGAGGGGCTGATCCTGACCGGCTGGGCGGCGCTGCCGACCTATTCGCGCCACGGCGCGGTGGCGCAGCACCTGTTCGTCAACGACCGCCCGGTGCGCGACCGGCTGCTGACCGGCGCGCTGAACGCGGCCTATATCGACCTGTTGCCCGGCGGGCGGCGCCCGGCGGCGGCGCTGTTCTTCGCCTGCGACCCGCAACGGGTGGATGTCAACGTCCATCCCGCCAAGACCGAAGTGCGGTTTCGCGAGCCTGCGGTGGCGCGCGGCCTGATCGTCTCCGCGCTGCGCCATGCGCTGGCGGGCGCGGGGCATCGCGCGGCGAGCACCAACGCGCAGGCGGCGCTGGGCGTGATGCGCGCAAGCCCCGCGCCGGGCGCGGCCTGGGCGGCCAGCCCGGCGGCGTGGCGCCCGTCCGCCACCCTGCCGCCGGGGCTGTCGGAGGCGGCGACGGCGTTCATGGCGCCCGCGCCGATGGATGGCTGGAGCGCGCGCCTGTTTGAGGCGGAGACGGGCGAAGCGGAGACGGCGCAAAACCCCGGCCCGCTGGGCGTGGCGCGGGCGCAGTTGCACGAGACCTATATCGTCGCGCAGAGCGCCGACGGCGTGGTGCTGGTGGACATGCACGCCGCGCACGAGCGACTGGTCTATGAGCGGCTGAAGGCGGCGCTGGCGCGCCGCGACGTGCCTGCGCAGGCGCTGCTGATCCCCGAGATCGTCGAGCTTGACCGCGAGGCGGCGGAGGCCGTGCTGGCGCGCGCCGACGAGCTGGCGCCGCTGGGCCTGAGCGTCGAGGCGTTCGGCCCCGGCGCGGTGTGCGTGCGCGCGACGCCCGCGCCGCTGGGCGCATGCGACGCAGGCGCGCTGTTGCGCGATCTGGCCGACGAGATCGCCGACATGGACCGCGCCGACACCTTGCGCGCCCGCATCGACGCGGTGCTGAGCCGGATGGCCTGCCACGGCTCGGTGCGCAGCGGGCGCCGCCTGAGCGGGCCGGAGATGGACGCGCTGTTGCGCGAGATGGAGGCGACGCCGCTTTCGGGCCAGTGCAACCACGGCCGTCCCACCTGGATCGAGCTGAAGCTGGCGGACGTGGAACGCCTGTTCGGGCGGCGATGAGCGCGCTGATCTGGCCGCCCGATTTCACCGATCCCCTGACGCTGGGCCTTGCGGCGGCGGCGGGGTTCGGGGCGCTGGCGCTGCTGATGATGCTGGGCGCGCTGCTGGCGGCCCGCCGCTCCGCCCGCGCCGCCGCCCCGCTCGCCGCGCAGATGCAGGCGCTGGCCGAGGCCGCGCGCGCGCTCAGCGACGGCCAGCAACAGCTCTCGGGCGGCCTGCGCCATGTCTCCGAGGCGCACGCGAGCGCGCAGGCGCGGCTGATGGAGCGGGTCGAGCGGCGACTGGAGGAGGTGCAGCGGCGCATGGGCGACACGCTGCACGGCTCGGCGCAGCGCACCGCGCGCAGTCTGGGCGACCTGCAACAGCGGCTGGAGGCCATCGACCGCGCGCAGACCAATATCGAGAAACTGTCCGGCGACGTGCTGGGCCTGCAGGACATCCTGTCCAACAAGCAGACTCGCGGCGCCTTTGGCGAGATCCAGCTCAACGATCTGGTGGCTCAGGCGCTGCCGCCGGGCGCCTACGCCTTCCAGGCGACGCTTTCCAACGGCAGGCGCGCCGATTGCCTGATCGAGATGCCGCAGCCGCCGGGGCCGATCGCGATCGACGCCAAGTTTCCGCTGGAGGCCTATGAGGCGCTGCGCGCGGCCGGCGACGAGCGCGGGCGCCTTGAAGCGGGCCGAGCGCTGAAACAGGCGGTGCGCCGCCACATCGCCGACATCGCCGAGCGCTATATCGTCGCGGGTCAGACCGCCGACGGCGCGCTGATGTTCCTGCCCTCCGAGGCGGTCTATGCCGAACTGCACGCCAACCACGGCGACGTGGTGCGCGAGGGGTTCGCGCGGCGGGTGTGGATCGTCTCTCCCACCACGCTGATGGCGACGCTCAACACCCTGCGCGCGATCCTCAAGGACGCGCGGATGCGGGCGCAGGCGGGCGCGATCCGCCGGGAACTGGGCCTCTTGCACAAGGACGTCGAACGGCTGCTGACCCGCGTCGGACGGCTCGACAGCCATTTCGAACAGGCGCGCCGCGACGTGGAGGAGATCCGCGTCTCCGCCGAGAAGGCCGGATCGCGGGCGCTGCGGCTGGAGGCGGCGGATTTCGACGCACCAGAAGAAAGCGCCGCCGGGGCGGCGATTGCGGCTGACGCGGCGGCGGCGCTGCGCTAAGCCTGCCGCAAGACCCGGCCGGAGTCGCCCCGATGTCCACCGACCGTCACCGCCAGAACCTGCGCGCAGCCGCCGCCTCGATCACGGTGGCGACGCTTCTCATCGCGCTCAAGGGCTGGGCGCAGATCGAGACCGGATCGCTGGCGATTGCGGCGAGTCTGCTCGACTCGGTGCTCGACCTGATGATCGCGCTCGCCAATCTCGCCGCGATCCGCTACGCGGCGCGCCCCGCCGACGACGACCACAGTTTCGGCCACACGGCGGCGGAGGACATCGCGGCGCTGGCGCAGGCGGCCATCGTGTCGGTCTCGGCGCTGGCCATCGCCGCCAACGCGGTCGCGCGGCTGCTGGCCCCGGCGCCGTTGCAGGCCGAGGGGCTGGGGCTGGCGGCGATGCTGGCGGCGCTGACGCTGACCGGCGGCCTCGTGTGGTATCAGTCGCGGGTGGCGCGGCGCACCGGCTCCAAGATCGTCGCCGTCGACATGGCGCATTACGCGTCTGACTTCCTGCCGATGCTGGCGGCGCTGGCGTCGATGGCGGCGTCGAAATGGCTGGGCGTGACGGTGCTCGATTCGGCGCTGGCGCTGGCGGCGGCCGCGTGGATCCTGCGCACCGGGCTGAAGATCGGCGCATCGGCCTGGCACGGGCTGATGGACCGCGAGGCCGCGCCCGAGACGGTGGCCAGGATCGTCGCGATCGCCAACGCCACGCCGGGCCTCAGCGGCTGGCACGACCTCAAGACGCGCACCTCCGGCGCCAAGCTGTTCGTGCAGATCCACGCCGAGATCGACGGCGACATGACCCTGCGTCAGGCGCATGCGATCTCGGCGACGCTGCGCCACGCCATTCTGGCGCTGGACGGGGATGTGGATGTGATCGTGCATCAGGATCCGGTCTGAACCGGCCTTTTCCCCCCGCCCCGCAGCGCCCATATTGCGCTGCGGCAACGGAAAGGGAGATTTCATGGACCGGCTGATCGAGGGCTACCGCCGTTTTCGCGCCGAGGCATGGCCCGCACAGCGCGCGCGCTATCAGCGGCTCTCGATCCACGGTCAGAAGCCGCAGACGCTGGTGATCGCGTGCTCCGATTCGCGGGTCGATCCCTCCACGGTGTTCGGCGCCGGGCCGGGAGAGCTGTTCGTGGTGCGCAACGTCGCCGCGCTGATCCCGCGCTATCGGCCCGACGGCGGCTGTCACGGCGCCAGCGCGGCGCTGGAGTTCGCGGTGCGGGTGCTGAAGGTCGCGCAGATCGTGGTGCTCGGCCATGCGCAATGCGGCGGGGTGCAGGCGCTGGTCGAGGGCGCGCCGCCCGAAGCGCAGGATTTCGTGGCGCCGTGGATGGCCGCCGCGTCAGCCGCGCTGCGCGATGCCGGCGACCGCGATCTTGAGCACTACGAAGGCGCGGTGGTGCGGCTGTCGCTGGAGAACCTGATGTCGTTTCCGTGGGTTGCGGACGCAGTCGCGGAAGGGCGGCTGAGCCTGCACGGCTGCCGCTTCGACATCCACGACGGCGTGTTGTCGCGGCTGGAGAACGGGCGGTTCATCCCGATCACATGACGAAGCGCGCCGCCGGGCGACACCCGGCGGCGCAAACCCTGGCCATGAAGCCGGATCAGCCCTGACGCGCCTTGAAGCGGGGCTGCGTCTTGTTGATCACATAGACGCGGCCCTTGCGGCGCACCAGGCGGCAATCCTTGTGCCGCGCCTTGAGCGACTTCAGCGAGTTGCGAACCTTCATGTCACGATCCCCCGTGGCGGCGGCGCCGCCTGTCCCAAAGCGCCGCTCGCCACCAAAGCGGGGCGCGCAGCGCTGTTCGGCGGCTGATATGTCATGGCGGCGCGCCGCTGACAAGCCGCCGTCCCATGGGCGCCCCTATGCCGCGCGGCGTCGGCGCGCGTATTCTCGGCGCCATGAGGCAGGGCGGCGAGGATAATGTGGCTGAGTCGGCGCCGCCCGCGCTGTGCCGCGACTGCTTCGCGCGCTTTCCCGCAGGGCCGCGCGCGCGCTGCCCCGCCTGCGGCTCGCCGCGCATCCTCGCCCATGCCGAGATCGACAGCCTGGGCGTCGCGCATGTGGACTGCGACGCCTTCTATGCGGCGGTCGAGAAACGCGACGACCCCAGCCTTGCCGACAAGCCGGTGATCGTCGGCGGCGGGCGGCGCGGGGTGGTGGCGACCTGCTGCTACATCGCGCGGATCAGGGGCGTGCGCTCGGCGATGCCGATGTTCACCGCGCTGAAGCTATGCCCCGACGCGGTGGTGATCCGCCCGCGCATGGCCGTCTATGTGGAGGCCTCGCGCCGGATCCGCGCGCTGATGCAGGCGCTGACGCCGCTGGTCGAGCCGCTGTCGCTGGACGAGGCGTTCCTCGACCTGACCGGCGCCGACCGCCTGCACGGCGCGCCGCCCGCCGTGACGCTGGCGCGGCTTCAGGCGCGCATCGCCGCAGAGGTGGGCGTCAGCGTGACGGTCGGCCTCAGCCACAACAAGTTCCTCGCCAAGATCGCCTCGGAACTCGACAAGCCGCGCGGATTCGCGCTGATCGGGCGGGCGGAGACGGCGGATTTCCTGGCGTCCCGCCCGGTCGGCGCGATCTGGGGGGTGGGCGCGGCGACGGCGCGGGCGCTGGCGGCGCAGGGGATCGACCGCATCGGCGACCTGCGCCGCTTCGACAAGGCCGCCCTCGTCGCCCGCCACGGGGCCATGGGCGCGCGGCTGCACGACCTCGCCTGGGGGCGCGACGATCGCCGCGTGACGCCGGAGCGCGAGAGCAAGAGCGTCTCCGCCGAAACCACCTTCGACGCCGACATCGCCGACCCGGCGGCGCTGCGCGCGCATCTGTGGCGCCTGTGCGACAAGGTCGCCGGGCGGATGAAGGCGCAGCGGCTGGAGGGCCGGGTGGCGACGCTGAAGCTCAGGCGCGCCGACTTTCGCAGCCTCACCCGCCGCCAGACGCTGAGCGCGCCGACGCAGCTCGCCGACGCGCTGTTCGCCGCGACCGCGCCGCTGCTGGCGCGCGAGGCGGGCGCGGCGCCGTTCCGCCTGATCGGGGTGGGGCTGTCGGCGCTGTCGGCGGCGGATGATTCGGGCGGCGACGCGCCCGGCGGCGACCTGTTCGACCCGCAAGCCGCCGCCCGCGCCCGCGCCGAGCGCGCAGTGGACGCGATCCGGGGCCGCTTCGGCGCCGACGCCATCGCCAAGGGGCGCGGGCTGAGCACGGATCAGGGTTAGCGACACGCAATTATGTTGCGTTGCGGCATCAGCCTTTCGTCGTAGGGAGAGCAAGTTATTTATTCAATACCAAAGGCTTATGCGCTCATATCCCGCAGGCATTCAGAATTTTGCTTTAGCGCCACTAAATTTTCTGCGTATCCCGCTTGTCTTTGCTGCGCTGCACACCTATTCTTTTCCCCAGCAGCCTTCGGGCTGTCGCCCTTCTGGGCGTTTCCTCCCTAAACTCAGGGCCGCCTTCGGGCGGCCTTTTTTTTCGCCCTATTCCAGCAACGCGCCGGGCGCGACCTTCAGGCCGCGCAGCAACTCGGCCCGGTCCATCGGCGCGCGGCCGGGGCGCTGGGCGCGGTCGATGCGCAGGGCGCCCTCGCCGCAGGCGATCAGCAGCGCGTCGTCGAGCGCGGCGCCGGGCGGCCCAACGCCCGCCTCCACATGCGCCGCCAGCAGCTTGAGCCGCTCGCCGCCCAGCATCGTCCATGCCCCCGGCGCGGGGTTGAGCGCGCGGATGCGCCGGGCGAGCGCCCCGGCGGGGTCGCGCCAGTCCAGCCGCGACTCGGCCTTGTCGATCTTGGCGGCGTAGAGCGCGCCCTCGCCGGCCTGCGGCGTCGCGGTCGCGCTTCCCGCCGCCATGGCGCGCAGCGTCTCCACCACCAGCGGCGCGCCGAGCCGGGCCAGCCGGTCGGCCAACGTCCCCGCCGTCTCGTCGGCGCCGATCGGGGTGGCCGCCTGCGCGAACACCGAGCCGGTGTCCAGCCCCCGCTCCATGCGCATCACGCAGACGCCGGTCTCGGCGTCGCCGGCCATGATCGCGCGCTGCACCGGCGCCGCGCCGCGCCAGCGCGGCAACAGCGACGCGTGCAGATTGACGCAAGCCAGACGCGGCGCGTCCAGCACCGGCTGCGGCAGGATCAGCCCGTAGGCGACCACCACCGCCGCATCCAGGTCCAGCGCCGCGAACGCCGCCTGCGCCGCCGCATCGCGCAGCGTGACCGGCGTGCGCACGGGCAGGCCCAGCGCCTCGGCGCGGGCATGGACGGCGGAAGGCTGCAGGCGCTTGCCCCGGCCTGCGGGGCGCGGCGGCTGGCTATAGACGGCGGCGATGTCGAATCCGGCCTCGGCCAGAGCGTCGAGCGTGGGAACCGCGAAGGCGGGGGTTCCCATGAAGGCGAGCCGCATCAGGCGCTTGTCCCCGCCTTGGCGCGTTCGCGCTTGAGCTTGCGCATCTTCTCGGTGATCAGCATCCGCTTGGCGGCGCCGAGATAGTCGATGAACAGCTTGCCGTCGAGGTGGTCGATCTCGTGCTGCACGCAGGTCGCCCACAGCCCCTCGAACGCCGCCTCGCGCACGGCGCCCTCGCGGTCGGTGAAGCGCACGCCCACCGAGGCCGGGCGGGTGATCGGCGCATAGATTTCGGGGATCGAGAGGCACCCCTCCTCATGCTCGTTCAGCGCGTCGGAACGCCAGAGGATTTCCGGGTTGACCATGCACATCGGCGCGCGGGCGCTGTCCTTTTCAGTGCAGTCCATCACCAGCGCGCGCGCGTCCATGCCCACCTGCGGAGCGGCCAGCCCGACGCCGGGGGCCGCATACATCGTCTCAAGCATGTCGTCGAGCAGCGCGCGCATCCGGTCATCGACGGCGGCGACCGGGGCGCAGACCTTCTTCAGGCGCGGGTCGGGATGGATCAGGATCGGGCGGATACTCATGGCGCGGAGGTAGCCATCGCGGCGCGCCCGGTCAATCCCCGCATCAATCCCCGGGCCCTTGCGGCGCGCGCGGCGGGCGCCTAGCCTTCGCCGCAGTCCAACTGCGCGAGGCTTTTCATGCTCCCCGATTTCGACGCCGTCATCGAACGGCGCAACACCCATTCTCTGAAGTGGGACGCATTGGCGGCGCGCACCGGCGTCACGGCGCCGGACGGTCTGGCGATGTGGACGGCGGACATGGACTTCATGGCGCCCGAACCGGTGCGTCAGCGGCTGTCGGCGGCGGTGGCGCACGGGGTCTTTGGCTACTACGGCGCAGATGCGACGTGGCGTGCGGCGGCCTGCGGCTGGGCGGCGCGGCGGCACGGCTGGACGGTCGAGCCGGACTGGATAAGCCCTTCGGGCGGTGTTTGCGCGGCGCTCGGCGTCTGCTGTCAGGCGTTCAGCGAACCGGGCGACGGCGTGGTGGTCTTTGCGCCGGTCTATCACGCCTTCGCCCGCATGATCCGCGCCAACCGGCGCGTGGTGATCGCGGCGCCGCTGGTCGAGACGCAGGGGCGCTACGCCATGGACCTCGACGCGCTGGGCGAAAGCCTTCCCGCCACCGCGCGAATCGTGTTTCTGTGCAGCCCGCACAACCCCGGCGGCACGGTCTGGACGCGGAATGAACTGAAGGCGCTGGCCGATTTCTGCGTCGCGCGCGGCCTTGTGCTGGTGTCGGACGAAGTATGGCGCGATCTGGTCTATCCCGGCGCACGCCACACCCCAACCGCGCTGGCGGCGCCCGAGGCTTCAGCCGCGCTGGTGACCTGCGCGGCGCCATCCAAGACGTTCAATCTCGCGGGCGGCAAGCTTTCGGAGGTGATCATCGAAGACGCCGCGCTGCGCGCCCGCTATCGCACCGCCGCCGCGGCCACCAACGACATGGAGATGCCGCTGATGGGCGCGCTGGCGGCGGAGGCGGCCTATGATCAGGGCCAGCCGTGGCTCGACGCGCTGATCCCCTATCTCGCCGCCAACCGCGACCTGTTCGCCGCCGGGCTGGCTGTCGCCGCCCCCGGCGCGCGGGTGATGGAGATGGCGGCGACCTATGTCGCCTGGGCGGATTTCACCGGGACCGGCCTGCCGCCGGAGGAGGTCGCCCGCCGCCTGCGCGAGGACGCGCGCATCGGCGTCAGCGCAGGCCCCAGCTTCGGCCATGGCGGCGAGGGGCGGCAGCGCTTCAACCTCGCCTGTCCGCGCAGCGTGGTGGCGCAGGCGCTGGAGCGCATCGCCGACGCCTTCGCCGACCTGCGCTGAAGCGGCGCGAGCGGGGCGCGCTACTCGCGGACCTCGACCATCGGGATCACATCGACCGCCACCT